>OMLO01005015.1_pt1 | contig 11097 bp, 9 predicted proteins | sample 1674811 | NCBI WGS metagenome assembly OMLO01 (sample SAMN06265003, study PRJEB25207) | coral metagenome | isolation source: Coral host | place: Mexico:La Bocana,Puerto Morelos, Mexico | collected 2008-11-13 | reverse complement strand
TTCCTGTTTTAACGATTTATTCATAGGTCTTCTTAAGAAGGTATATGAAAGGGGTGCCTTTTTCCAATAAAAGGTATACGAAAGAGGTACCTTTTCTGAAAAAATGGTATATAAAAGGGACCTCGGGGCGGAGCCTCCCCGTATAAAACTGAATTGAATGCATTGATCTGAAGGACATTTTCAAGCTAGAAATGAACACTAATTTCCGAGTGAGGAACTGGGTCGAATGAACTGACCTAAAAATAACTTGAAAGGGACTACCATGGACTTGATGATGGATTTACTCTCTTACTATTCATCTTCTCTTACTAAACAGATCTTCTTGCAATGATACATCACAATATTACTTCATGAGTGGCTTTTCAACTTACTTTCTGTGATTCCACCCAGTCTGACAGCTCGGAATAAATTCACATAACCATGACCCTGCAAAAAACAATAAAATAAACGAAATTATTATTGTCCAGATTTGCAAGTCAATATACCCAGCAGCGTGCTTAAATACTCTTTTTCTCCCTCTATGGGGGTCCAGGAGAGTAAGAAAGTGTAGTATCATTCTTGGCTTGCAGGGATGTTGCCCAGTGACGTTTACATGCACCACCTGAGAAATTCATTTATTACAAAAAATCAAACTCATAATAATCAAACACTTAAAGAACGAGATTCTTACCTCCTCCCTCTCGAGGAATGAAGTGCTCTTTGGTAAACTAAAGAAAAGAGGACAAAAAAAAGTGATGTCCTGAAAGACTGCTTGAAAAGGGACAAAAAAATGCTTGCAACAAGTGAATCAAAATTATCTTAATTTAAATGTAAAACCTAGTAAAGATGATGGCAGTTCATCACACGAGCTCGTTACTGGGTCCCACTTTCTGCTGGTCTCAACTGGTTTGCAAATTATGCAGGGCTTATTCTTACCTCATAAACCAGGTAACCACAGTCCCCCATGAAGGCATCAACTACAACACAAAAATCAATATATATTTTAAAACTTTACAGTAGATATAGAGCAACCAAAACAAAACCCAGCCAATAGACCAAAAAAAAAATATGAAAACAATAAAAAGGCACTTAACGTTTTACATGAGATAACACAATATTATTCTGGGTTGATATAGAAGGCAAAAATGTCCAGCAGGTTTAAGAATATTTAAACAATGACTAAGGTTGTTAATTTTTTGTTCACAGTAATTAGTTGTCTGAAACATTATGAAATATTATGAAAATAAGCGGTCTAAAGCAAAATAAGAGTGGATGTCAAATTAATAACTACATTCCATGTTGTTGTTCATCTGTTCAGTAACAGATTGCAGATGACACCAAAATGTGGTAAGAACAAAATAAGTAGCACACAAGCCAAAAGGCAAGTCTATCTCATATGTCCTTAAGACATTTTGATGTCTTCTCAGTATTACTGAACAGATAACGTAACTGATGTTATCTCAGTATTACTGAACAGATGTATGGCAACAAGGAATCTATCTGTTTTATATAATGTAGAAACGATAGACAATTTAAAGTAAGAACCAGTCAAAATGTAAGAATAATTTGACTTGTTACATAATACAGATGATCACAGCAGTACCTGCAAGTTTGGATGTTGTTGCAGAAAGATCCAATACGCAAGCATCTTGTACAAAGAATACTCACTCCATGTGAAAAGCCTGCAGCAGCAGCGAAAAGAAATAGACAGCAAGAAAATAAAACAATGAAGCAGCATGAGTTCTTAAAAATGGTTATTTATTACTGAATACTATTTGCTGTCATTTTAACATCTTTTTGTTGTCATTCCACACTAGACACCCATGATTCAAGCTCTGTTACCCATAATGAGAATGAGGTTGACATGAATTACGCTCATTTTCTCTTGAACTCAATTTACTTTGAAATAAGACTTGTCACTTAAAAGGACAAAAAAACAGCAACAACAAACTGCAAATCTTGCATTGTTTTCCATATAAAAAACAAAAGAGGTTTTGCAACAAAAGTAAGTACAGTTTCTCAAGTATTGATGCTAAGAGCCAGAGGTCTTTCTCTCCTAGTAGAAGTTCATGTCAGAACATGCACATAAAGAATAAAGAAAGGGCAAAACATTTCCACAGCTTTCTCAACTGAGGCCACCCTCCATCTGGTACTGGAGCAGAAAAAAAAGCCTTTCATTTTGGCCCATAGTGAGCACGTATTTAAAGTGAACTACACTCCCTCCCTGTTGAGCATCCAAGCACTTCTGGATCAACTACCACATCTAGTTACACAAAACAACTTTCAACCTTGTGTAATGGCTACAAGAAAATACGGTAAGCCATATGTACCTTTAGTTGTTAGTGTCATAATCTCTGGTCAAGTAATTGATACAAAAAAAACACACAGTTTTGATTCTATCTTGTTTACAGCATCCGTGGCTTGAACAAATATTAATGTCAAGCAATGGTAAATAACCTTGATAACTGAAGAAGCTACTGAAACAGTTGAGAAGAAGTTACACCTACATGTATTGTACTTGTAAATAGCAACTTACTTGGTAGATTTCAAGCACTTTTCTAGTAGGTCTTGTGGCAAATGACTCAAGAATATTTGAACAGAGAGCTGAGAAAAGAACAAAATCTCAATTCAGATGTCAGTTTTCTTTTCAGTCTGGGACATTAATTTTATAATCTATTCTGAAGAATGTGAGTTTTGATGGACATCTACAAGACCTATGTCTGGAATGAACATTATATACTAACCTGAGGTATTAAGTTGAGCTCGAGCCATCTCTCACAGGCATCTACAACAGAACTTTGCTTGTACTAAAATAAATAAAAGGAAGGAACAAAAGTCTTCAGCTCATTGACTGACTGCAAATTTAAAAAACCATAATGGAAATCATACAAATCATCAAAAACTAATTTATAAATCAGTGCATAGATTTTCAAAATCTCCAGAATACACTTCATGCATCCTCAATTAATTAGTCCATCAGTCAATCAATCAATGAATCAATCAAGTAAGTACAGCAATTAGAAATTAAAGGAACTAGGAAGAAAGTAAGCAGGCGGGCAAGCAGAAAGATGGTTACCAAAGGACCAATTATATTAAGGCAGATAAAAAATTACTTTTCTCAAGAAGTGCCAAGTGCAGCCATGTATGCATGCATGTATGACATATATAGCTTAGTTTATACATTGTGTTACATAAAATGCGTAGCTTTAATTACTACTACATATACCTTTGAAGCTGAAGCATGAAATGCACAGACAGACCAAGCAGCAATGGATCTCATCATCACATCAGCACACCTGAAAAAAAAAACAGTTTTCTTAAGTTTGCAATATCTTTCCACTTATCATATATTTATTCACAAACATTACAGTAGTTACCAAACCAGATATCACTTGACCTCTATGCAAAATGAGGCAGTTCAATCTGTAAAAAAATTAACTGCAGAGCTTCGTTTTGGAAAAACCCCATACATGTACAGTTGAACATTTTCATTTTCTTTACAAGACTTATGACTCCTCCTTGATGCTAACAAGGTGATGAAGCATTGGAACACTCACAGTAAATGTTGTAGTGGCATGAATGCTTGATTTCAAAAAAATCAATGGTCAATTCTTGTTTCCATTTAATTAGCAAGCAATTGGAATTGGTTATGCCTACAAGCATTATGTAGCTCAATAGACTATGAACAGTCCAGTTCAGACTCTTTTTCAAAATATGCAGGTTACTACTGCAGGTAATGTGCATATTGTATGTAATGTGAGTATTGCAATATCTGAAAATGAGCTATACAAGAGTCATATAGTACTTTTCATTATTACTTGTATTTTTAAATTTATATCTAGTTGAATTTTTCAATTTATATCCTGTATTTTTATATTATCAGAATGTCTTGTATTTTTAATAAATAATTAAAATATAAATATATTTTGTGCAGGGCCCCTTCTGGATATCAGCCTCATTGCTGAATGGCTAACCCGGCTAAATTGGTTATAACAACTAAGTTGAAAATGTAAATTGGCCACCGTAATGAGTTGAAAAGCTGACATTTCAAGCATTAGCCCTTCGTCAGAGTGAATGGAGGAATTGTGGGTTGATATTGAGAAAGTGGAGCTATGCTATTGGTGGGAACATAGTGACGAGAAAAACATGAATAAATTAGTATAATGAAATGCGTTCGTTAATACCTATGCGAATTAGTGATTTGATTTGAAAGATGAACTTTTGTGAAAAAACAAATAAATTTTTGTTCAAGAGCTTTGCGGCTTTCCCAGCTACCTAAGTGTAAGGAAAGGCGGCAGATTACCATATGTTGTTTAGAATGATTAGGTAAATTAAAAATGTCTAGCGACTGGTTTCGATGCGTCCTTGTCATTCCTTTCTACGTCGCGAAGGTGTTCTTGGAATCAGTCACCTAGTCGTCATCCTGTATGTATAATCTTTTTTGCCGGCTAAATAAAGTTTATCTTACCTATATTTACACATAAAGTCAAACCAACTATAAAGAGGCCTGTGACCTCCCATTTCTCCAAGCTAAGGTAATTATATACAGGTTCAACTGTACATAAAAAGCACAAACTTCAAGACTTACAATTTTTCCAAGGCTGTGAATCCTAAGAAACTGGCAGCAGCTAAGACACCAACAACATCTGCCTCACTCACATTCATTTCGCATTCATTCTCATACAATGCAGAGAGAGCAAGAGCAAAAGCTGAAAAATAAAACAGAGAGATACTGTATTAGCTTATTAATTCCCTGTTCTTGCACATAAAGCATTATAATTTCTATTGTTACTGCATAGTTGCAATAGCTATGTAAAATATATTAATATAGCCTTCTGCACTCTTTGCATGCTAAAAAACTACAGCGTTGGGCAGGCGTTACTGTAACCATCCCTGTACACAATGCGTGCACAGGGATCCATAAACGCAGTCATCCATACTCAAACAAGTTTGGTCTGAATCTAGGAGGGAAAAAGTAGGTCATATGGTATACTTGCCCTGCTGCCGGGCTATGAGTCTAATTCATAAGTAGTACTCACTTTGTTTGGTAATTAGTGGGTCTCTGATTCTCAGTTTAAATGTAAGCTGGTTCTTGTACCACTCTACACTTGATCTTCTTCTGCCAGGTGACATATCAGATGTTACAGCCAAAGGGTCTATATTTCCAGAGCTGGCTGCTGTTTTCAAGGCATCTAAATTGCTTTCAGCTTCAGTCAATGAAAAGAAAATACAGTAAGGACTAATACATGTAATTGTGAACTTAAAATATTATACTTCTTCTGGGGAGAATGACATTTGGGCTAACACATCATAATTACAGCTTCCCGAAAGGCAACCCCTAAAAATTGGTCCTCTTGGACCTACATTATAGGATACAGATTTGAAACTGTTTCACACTTAAGTGGTAAAAAACAAGTACTAAATATGTTAATTTGTTTACCCACGCAGCACCATGGAGTTCACAAGAACTTGTTCAGAAATAATGCCTGTGCATTCCAGGATTTAATTGGAATTTAAATAATGTTGGCTTTTGAGGAGGGGGGAAAACCAGAGTACTAGGAGAAAAAGCTCTTGGAGCAAAGTACAGAATCAGCAACAAACTAACCAACACACATATGATGCAGGATCCAGGAATCAAACCCAGGACACATTGGTGGGAAGCAAGCGCTTGGCCTGACCTTAATTGGTGTGGCAAGACATGATGATGATGATGAGGCATTCTCACCATCACGCTATCCCTGCTCCCCCTAATCCTCCCCCTAAGATCTTGTTCCATACCTGTTTCTCCTGGTTTAGGTAATTCCTCCTTTTCCTCTTCTATGTTTCTCATTCCAGTCATTTCTGCTCTCTTTAGCAGTGACATCAGCAAGGTGGACTTTTGAAGATATGGCTTATGAAGCTCCCATGTTGTATCCAAAGCATGAACTACTACATCTGTTAAAACATACTTAAATTAGTACAATTTATGATAATCAAATGGGCACACATTTGTACAAGGGATTTAGAGCAGAGCTGCGGAGCTGAACATACAATATTTTTTATATTTAGAAAATAACCCAAAGCAAATGTGCATGTTGATTGGTTTAAAACCGTGTCTCTATAACTTGATAGAAATACCAGTATAAAGTGCTTTCGTTATTTCCATGTAACACATAACACTACTTGTAATAGCTTTGATTTTGCAATAAAGGTCAGGTTGCAGCAGTCAGCTTGACATGGCTACCAGCAGTTTGTGAGAAACTTGTATTTGTGACAGTTTTTTTCATGGGAAAAATGGTGGTTACTTTCGCACATACTCACACTTTTATAGGCATGTATGTCACAGAAATTAGCTCAGTAAGTTTAAATTAATTTGTGTGAAGATCAGTCAGTCGATTGATGGAAGATATCCTTGGTGTTATTGTTTGTTTTTAACAGCTTCTCTTCTAGTACAGCTTTTCTGTTCAATGAGTACAAGTCACTTTACCAAACATGCTTAGCAAAGTTTAAGAAGACCTGTCAAATCTTCAAGAGGAATTGATTATCAAAAATAAAAATATATATACTATTTGAATCACTTTCTATTGAACTAGCACAGGGATGGCATGTTAATTAATTATTATTAATTATTTTATATATTAATTAGTTAATCAATATTAATTTTGCAAACCAAAATTTTTCACAGGCGACCAGAATATACATTCAGTGGCCAAATATTAATGGTCACTTGGAAAAAAGTCAACTTGATGGGATGTTACAAATTAAAGTACATAAAATTCATTAAATAAATTAAGCATACCTGGAATTTTATAAAGCCCAGCTGTCTGTGATCTGTACAAAAACATTTCCATAGGAGTATGAGACCTCATTGCTGGTGGAATAACATTTCTCTGGTAATCAATTTGCTGCAGATGAGATGTAGACAGTTCATTGTGTCCATTGCTTCTGAAATAGAAAGAATGTCATCATGCAAAAGAATTACGTTGATTAAGATCTGAGGGCTTGAGGCTCTTCATGACGGAAAATTTAAATATGAAATTGAGTGTCCCATGGCTGTTGAACATGTAACTATGAGTATAGTGGAACCCTCCAGTGGAATTCTTCTGATTTATTTTGCTGTAATTCTATTCCAGAGATCTCCAGTTCTCATGCAAGCTGTTCGCACCAACCTAGGAGATCCAGAGTGGGTTGCTGGCTGAGACTGAAAAAGCCGATGGTCTACCTCCCTCCCAATGGTTGAGTGGTCTGGCAGTGGCTGAGATTTAAGAAATCTGGAAGAAATCAAGGAATGCCTGGGACTCTTGTACAACCTTTCCCCACTAAGGTCTCCACGGTTGCAGGCTGTCATTGGGCAATCAGCTGCAGTTTGTAAAAACAAGTAAAAAGAAATTAGAGGCTGCATGTATTATATTATTAGAGGATGCTTGGTGCTAAATTAAAGAGAATGAATTGTAATGAACTATGAGTACAATTGTGTCATAATGAAGCTCATGTCATTCTCATATGATTTACAACAGGTACCTATATTTACCATTCCAAAATTTGCAATTAGTAAACCAAATGATGACAGTGTCTACTGTTCTGATATCCTGCCATATCTTAGTAAGTCACTGACCTGATATGGCTGTGAGATCATGGTCACTTAGCCAAATTTGGGTATAGTAAATACCAAATTGTACCTTTTTGGTAAGCTTGGCATCATATCAGGCTTAATCTCACCATGGGTATTAACAAACCACGGCTCAACCAGATGAGCCTATTTCAAGAAGAAGAATACCAAAAAAGTTACAAAAAGGTATACAAAACATGTTGTAAGGAATTGCTTTAACCACTGAAGGAGTCAATATGTTTGGCAACCACTCATATCCAAGGTCCATATACCAGCTGTTCTGTATTATATGCATGTCATCATGTACAAACAAACAAACCTCCACCAACTCCATAATACAGACCTTCATACGTTGCTGTATTAAAAACACATTGCTTTGTTACAGAGAAGCCATGTATAATCGCGAAAGCTATTTGTCAGTACTGATCTGTACATGTATCTACTTACCAGTCATCACTGCCATTATTGTGTCATTATAAGAGCTTGTCACAGACTTCAGAGCCTGAGATGAACCCAGCAGATCACTGCCTAGCATGTTTGGAAGTCTCCATCGGTTGGTACATCCAACTTGAATCCTGTTTCTGCTACGTGGGAGCAGAGGTGGCTGGAAAAAGAAAATTTAATGTCATGAAAAAGATTGTTGTCATTCATCATGGCAATAGTGATAATAATAAAATATTATCGCTTGTCTCACGATGTAGTCACTTGTCGTGACGTTTTGACTGCATACTGCTAGTCTTCATAAGGCAATGAGGTCAACTGGTTATGCGAAACGTTATAGACCACTTTTTCGCAGCTCACAATCAAGAAACACAACAACAGGAAAGCTGTGAAAATGTGGACCACTAAGAAAACAACTCACCAGAACAGCGAGGATCGAAATGCACCAATAACAGCTGTTGAAAACCAACCAATCACAGCAGAGCATAGTGGTTTATAAGGTTTCACGTAACCAGTCAACCTTTTTGCCTGATGAAGACTAGCAGTATGCAGTCGAAACATCGCGATACACACCTGTGGCTACATCATGAGACAAACGACAATACTTTATTATTATCAAAAAAATTTAAATTTATTTAGACAGGATATATATCAGTCTGCACCATGGCGTATACGTATATGTTATATGCTTGCAAAGATCTACTAAGGGTCAATAAAAAAAGTATTAAAATTTAATTAATATTTATTTCTAAGAAGCTGTCTAGTCTTGTGAAGATGCAAGGCTTGCATAAAGGCATTAGCAAAGGCAATATACATGTACGCTGTAAGGCTCAGTAGAAAAGAAGAAGTTATCTACAACTATAATATTTATTATATTATTTATACCCTCCCCCCTTACTCTTTCAAAAATTCCAGTTTAATATTCTTCTTTCCTGCTCGGTCTTTGAGACACCACACTATCGGAATTTTAAACTGCATATACCTTCCATGGGTTGCTGGGTATAGATAATTCAGAGAACCACATATTTATACTAAGCATAAAGTACTTTAATTTGTTTGCATGCACATACAAAGAAGTACAGTATGGATATGTTGTAGGTCAATTTGGTCTTTAGGTCCATTTTTTTCAAACTAAATACAATCATGGACAAAGTCTTAGGGACACTCATGCAGTGAAATGAATTATCTGTTTTATGACTGAACTTTGAAAAAATTGCTGCTATGTCATCATCCCTCCCCACCCAATACGATGTTGAAAATCAGATGAAACTGCAGCCACTACAGTTTTCAACATTGTATGTTGGGTGGTCATGAAGGAAATAATTATGCACAAGCATCATGCACTTTTATAATACTGCGCAAGAAAGAAAAAATATTTTTAGCCCAATGATCTACTGAGTAAGAACGTTTTTCCCAACAAACTGCTTAAACTCATTAATGACTTCTCATTTCATTAATAAGTTTAAAATGAGTGCATAAATCAGGACAACTTTTGACCGTCTGTTGCAACATAACAAATTTTGTCAAATCCAATGGATTTTCATCTTAGTGACTGGTCCACTTACAAACAATGTAGAATTATGTGTACAATAATTTTGTGGCATTGCAGAGCACTGAACCTGAACAAAACAATGAACACGTTCAAGGAATTTTAAAAACTAATACCAGGGAGTACCAGTACTCTGTGAGTTCAGCAAGTTATTAATTAGCTGTGAATTAAAGAAGGAAAACCAAGGAAAGCTATGTGTTCTGTGTACCGTTTTCGAGAAAAATTTGCATGAACCCTGGATTATTTATAGATTTCCAGATATTCAATCTCAGGATTTTGGAGTAAATGGGGAGCACGCTTGTACCAGACCACATCTTGCATCGATTATTATTTAATAGCAAAATTGAATAAATTATTCACTTGTTCTTGATGATCATTATTATTTATAAGAAGTATACAATATGAATGAATCAGAAGTTGATCGATTTACAACACTCCATACCAAGTGAGGCAATCTTTTTGCATGGATGTTTACTTCAAATCCAATTTAAAACAAAAACTCTGGATATGATAAGCTTGACAAAAATTTAACCTTCAAATTCCCAACCGGGACACCGGATACACAACTACATTATTAATGAGGAATGAGTATTGAAGATACAATGTAGTCTAAACATATCACATAAAATACTTTTGTTCTCAAGGTTTTCTGAAAGTCGTGTTGTTCGTTGAGCCATCGTCACAAATTTTTCAACAATTCCCCAGATGGTCTATTTTTCAATTAACTTGACACCTTTCCCTAAATTAGCTTAATCTGTTCCTGGAGGCAAATTTTACCTTCGGAGGATCTCGTGAATCTGCAACCACACCAGCAAGAGCCGAGAACGGGGCTTCAAAAAGAAATCTGTGAAAATAATTGACCAAGTATTCATGAAGTGTTACAAAGTCAACAAAACTAAAGCCGCGCGCACTGAAGCGCATTTGCCGCTAAGAGGGAATTTGCAAACAGTGAGGCTCTATCACACTCTTATCTACCTTGAGTAAGAAGGCTTGGTAGTTTTTGCAGGTGGTAAGGATGGTAAATAAGGACGAGGTAAAGGAGAAGGCTTTCCTGAGAGAACTTTACTCTCCAAATGACCGTAACTTTCCACATAGACGTCCGCCATCTTTGTAGTAGCTATGGGTCTCCACAGCAACGAACGCGAAAACGAGGCTGGAAATTAGAACGAGGCATAAAAGTTGTCTGGCTAGCTTGATTAGGAAATGACATTTACGATTGTCGCTAAGGCATTTCAAACTTGCTTTTGTCATAAATAAATCCCATAACTATTTTTCTTATGATAACTTGCCCAAGCACAAAGCAAAGGAAACTGATAATATGACCTCTGGTTAGTGGGAGGTGGGGATCCCATTCAAAAATATCAATGAATGAAGGGATGCGTTCTTTGCGAGGGAAGGGTCTAAACATTTGCAAAACATTTAATAGTGAGACAGACCAATAAAAAAGCTTTCCACGGGGACCCTATTATTGCCCCCGCAGGGTTTTGGCCCAGAGGCCAAAACCCGAGGAGGCATCATTGTAGTCCGCGCGTAAATAGAA
>OMLO01005013.1_pt1 | contig 11100 bp, 6 predicted proteins | sample 1674811 | NCBI WGS metagenome assembly OMLO01 (sample SAMN06265003, study PRJEB25207) | coral metagenome | isolation source: Coral host | place: Mexico:La Bocana,Puerto Morelos, Mexico | collected 2008-11-13 | reverse complement strand
TTGGCAACAATTTTCCTCCCTAACTATGTATCGGCATGCGAGAGCCCAGCAAGTTCTTTGCGTCACCGATGACGCATAGGAAGGAACTTGTGGACTTGTGGTACCCTTGACTATTTGAAATGAGCCGCCAAATGAAAGGTGGTCAGGAATCATAAGAAACGATAAGAACTCAGCGGGCTTGTCAGCCACATTCGTTTTCCCTCATTGCAGTCGTCGTATCTCCGTTTTTCAAACGACTGACAAAAATATTTTCTTCATTGATAACGTCAGCATAAGCCGACCTTTCAGAACTATCAACCTAGTAGTTTTCCGAAAGTGGACGAACATGCAGTGTCATCAGAGTTAATGGGTAACGACTGCACACTGCGACACCAATAAAAAATACAAGCTCAAACGAAACGAGACATATTCACACCTGCAGTTTAAAAATTGTTTAAATTTATTTTGCAGAAAACAATCTTATCCAGCGATACTATAATACGGTTTGTATCAGTAGCTCCTAGTTACAAAACTACAGCAATCATTAAACAAAATTCTTTGTCTTTGTTAGTAAAGCAATTTAGAATTTCTCTGAACCAGATTACTGACATGTACTAAAAAATTTTTTCTGAAAATTAAACCTATTTTTTCCCTAACTCAGTTGAAATGAATTTCTTTGTTTGTTGGTTCTTTTTTTCACGGAGGGGGCGGTGTTGGTCTAGTCCAAGGACTAACTCACTTACAAAAAAGTTGTGCTTTCGCTCAGTAATTCAAAGGAGAGTTCAAAGCAAAAGGTTTTACATGATCGTCAGGATCGTGGCTCTTCCAATATAAATCTTACTCAGATTAAGTTTCCCAGCTTCATTCAGTACCTGCGTTTCTTGTCCGATTACTAAGGGTCAGCTCACATGGCGTACTGTAGAAGTACTTGATTGTTTAAAAATTACAGGACTGAGGGAAATACTATATTCGGAGCCAGATATCGGAGTTCTCTGATATAATAGCGGCTTTTGTCATCAGTTTCTTCCTAAATTCAGTCATAATGATCGAGTGGTCATGGGAACGAAGTAAAATCACAATTTCCGTCATACCACCTGGCTGTCTTGATATAGTGAAGCAGACTGCCAGAGGCCAGACTATTCACAGCCTCTCAATTTACGTACGAACAAGAAAAAAGCAAGCGAAACTCTGGAGTGCATGACCTTGCGAGCGAAGCGAGCAACAAGACTATATCTCGGTCCCATTCCCTACCCTTTTCCCAGTTAAGTGGTTTTGCGCTGGTGTCCAGTTCTCTCGTGATTCTATCCGCACGTTCAACGATCAAAATAAAGTAGAGGTGCAGTGAACAGTCTAGCAAGAGGCCCTCTTTTTAGTCCTCGATTGCTCGACAGATTAACAACTTAGGGCGCTGCTAGCAGGGAATTGTTTTCGCATCCACTGCCCTTAGCTTTTTCATGTTGAAAAAAATTTCTGCAAGGGGATAATTAAGCTCAAGAAATGAAATTCAGGATACGTGAATCATGACATTGAAGTGGCTTTGTGCATACAGATTGAATTTGGCATGAATGCGGACACACAAGTATCGAGAATCGCACCAGGACATCATGATCTCGCCAAATTTTATCTCAAAATAACAAATATCCCGCAACCATCACTAATGAGCACTATGTGAGGTCGTTTAAAAAGGATGTGAGAATAATAAGTATCTATTGTGTCGTCATTCACAATTTTGCAATATTTTTTTCAAGATCACTCTCGATCGCTCTGAGCACCTCTTGATTCGTTAAAACGCCTCAAGCACTGTTGTCGGGGTTGGTTCTGAGGGCAAATTTCTTTTTTAAAAATTACTAACAAAAACGTTAACTTGCCGCGAATTGAACTTCCAGAAAAAATTGCGCTATTCAATTTGCATTATCTAACTCGAAATTACCAATGGGAAGTAAGTTGGAAGTAATTTTGATAGCCCTGTCTGCAAAAACTCATATCCAGAAGATACATGATTAAAATATAGTGGGTAAACAAAATGATTTATTATTCCTCCGTTCTGCTCGATCGTCTTTTTATTGTTGTTGGCAAACCCACGTATCTTGCATTGTTCAAAGGTTTCTTTTGTTTGATATAATCGCCAATTTCCAGCTGAGTAGCTTGTAACGCCTGCTAACTAACATTGTACAACAGCTTTCTCGTGTAAACTAAGTCATTAGAAGAATAACAGCGAGCGAAACACGTCAAGAATCACGAATCCAAATTTAATTATGCAATTGTACTGTCGTGTTCCTCTTCAGAAGGCTAATTAATATTTTAAGGAGAAGCGCATGAATTGATTAGTTATTCAAAAGCACGAGCATAAATTTATAGCGGCTTGATACACTTAATAGGTTATTTTTACTGAGCTTCCTCAAGCCCTTCAGTCATTCGTAGCTGTAAACTCTGTTTCGAGGTTCTATAACTGGGTGAGTACATTTCGTTGTTTAAAATGAATTCAATCTCAATTGCGAGAGTGAGGACCGCAAATGACACGGCTTGTCGTTTCAGCGGCTGTAACAACGCAAACAAATACTCAAGAAAGGTGAGTGAAAACGTGCCATGAATTCGATAAAAAAATGTTAAAATGAGTAGCTGGTTAAACCTGTGGACTTGTTATTGAAAGTTTGAATAACAGATAGATCAAAAGCTAGTGACTTTTTTAATTTGGACTCCAGCAAAAATAAAATACCATAGGAAAAAATTTTTCAGAGATAATGCGCGCTGCATGGCTAATTTTTTAACCAACATCGATAGGTATTAGGTACTATTAAAGATGAATTATTTATGATAACAATATTGATAAACTGTAGATGATAGTGAGGTTTGGAGATGCTTTATCTTTTATTTTCTCTTCGTTTCATTTAATATCTTTGTTAATGCCGTTAGCGGAAGTTCAAGGTTTACGGGCTTTATTCGATGGCATAAATAACACTTGATTGCATAGCTACTGCAAAGAGAATATGTAACATAACATATTATATCGGTAAAGTGACAGAAATAATCTAAGGAGACTAACTCCGTACTTTTGAATTTCACTTATTTTTACCGTAAAAGTTTTATAAATATCCAGTTTTCAGACAGAAAAAAAATACCTTTGTTCACGTCATTAAAGGAAGTTCAGGTTTACAATCGACCAGCTCTGATACTCGACGGCATAAATAACTCTATAATGCCTAACTACTGTGACGAGAAAATATAACAGTAACATGTGATATCCGTAACATGAAATAATCTGAAAACATACATTTTTTTAATTTAACAATATTTTATTGCTATAAAAATGCCATAAATACCCAGTTTTTGGCACAAAAAGTGATAAAGAAATATACCTGAATCTGTCACCATGGGTGACCTACAAAGATGTTGTGAATGCGCCACAAGTCAAGCCTTTTTAGAGGCCCAAGTAATGGAACAATTTTATATCAATAATTTTGCGCATACGCAATTGTATCTTTAATAGCGTGAACGACTGCGAGTTCATATCTTTGCAAAACAAATGCAGAATGGCATAACAACTGCCGAAACGTTATACCGTCACAAAGCAGCTTTCTGGTTAATCAATCCAGCAAACAAAAGACTGGTTCTACGACTAAGCGGAAAAAATTTCAATGTTTACTTCACACATATTTAGTTGAGACGGCATACGTAAAATAGCTCAGGTATTTTACATATACCGACGACGTCTGCAGTCATGCAAAAGAGACGATTTTGTCCAGTAAAATCGTCGTACCAGACAAACGTTTTTTTACGCTCTTATTCAAAACTATCGGTACGACTCAGAAAAATGAAATTACAAACACTCGTAACGCTGAAAAATGTATAATTAATGTACAAATTTTACAAATTAAAGACAACAGGTGCACTTTGTATATGTTTGTCGCAATATACCATGTTTGCTCGCATTTTCATACATCTTGGTCACTGTCTTTAACAACTTTTCATTAGAATAAACCTTTCTTCACCAGTTTCGGATGAAAACATCAGTTCAAAGGAAAACTCTCATTGACACCAAAAGCCCCACTGAATATGAGTTACGCCGAGTCCAATTGACAGCGAATGTATTCAAATGAGTAAAAATAATTGCAACACCCAAGTAATTTATCAACATCGTAATATTGGGGGAAGGTCGCTCTCAAAGAACCTTGTGTCATACTTAGGAGGCTATTGTTTAAAATCTGGTACTAAAAAACCGTTCAGCTCCAAGTATCATTCAAAAGAGTGGCAATTTGCCAATTTATTGTGATAAGCTGCTTTAGCATACATTGAAGCAGCTGCAACCTCGCCGGTGACCAACTTGAAAGTGACCAAAGCCCCCGCACACACGAGGAAACATTGTTCACCGTAATTGTTTTTACTGAACTCAAAGATTATACGCGCAACGTGTCACCGGCCTGGCCACTGGGAGAACATGTTCCGTCTACAGAAAGGACGGGTTAGGTAAGTGTCGCCGAACGATCGAAGGAAATCGAGTATCTTCACATACCAACTTAGACTAGAGAAAGGATCGTAATTTCTTTAGAGCGGGGTGACTTAGACTGTCAAAATAAAATTTTTTTGTCTTAGAATTGTTTTGGCATTTTTAAAAAAAAACAATTTCATTGACGAGTTAGACCCCTAGTGCTGTAGCGTTTTTAAATACTCTCGATTCCTTAATGGTTAAAGGTAGAAACAACCTTTCATCATGACTGAAACTATTCAGTTGACATACATTTGATCTCTGAATTCAGTGTACGTTTTTTTGAAATCATGTTCCTAGAATGGCGACAATGCAGACCAGACCCCATCTACAATAATGAATGCGAGCTCGTATGAGCAGATTTTTGCATTGAACGAGACACTGTCAAAGTTAAGTTAGAGTTTATCAACTGTTAGAAAACGATAGCCAGCGCCGGGCTAAACGAGAGAAACTATCGAGAGCGCGCCGGAATTAACGAAGGTCGTTGCCGACAAAATGCAAAAGAATTTTAGGCCTATAGTGCCTCACTTCACCCGGGAGTATGAAAATGGGTAACGGCAAACATTTAATGCTGATGACTAGCTTTCCATCCAGTGAGGAGTTGGAATAAGGTGCCGCTGTGAACTTGGAAACCCGAGGTGACGAACAAAAGACGAAATTTTAACTGATAACTGATAAGTGTAACTTACAAAATTTGTAATTGGCCCGGGGGGGGGGGTACTCCCTATAATGGCCTTTACGGGGAGGCTCCGCCGGAAAGGGGTACATTTTTCAGGCTTCAGGTATATAAAAGGATAGGGATTTCACAAGTTTAGGTATATGAAAGGGTTGGAAAATCTTCATTCGGGTATTAACGATTTATTCATAAGTCTTCTTAAGAAGGTATATGAAAGGGGTTCCTTTTTCCAATAAAAGGTATACAAAAGGGGTACTTTTTCCGAAAAAATGGTATATAAAAGGGTAAGGGGTTGGACCTCGGGGCGGAGCCTCCCCGTATAAAACTTTTTTGAGTACCCCCCCCCCCTCCCGGGGTAATTGGCTTTACTGACAACTGACAAAGGCATGGTACCTAAATATTCATTCATGCAAAGACATTAATAAACCTATACATGTAACATAAACCCTTACCCTAAGATATTTAAATAATAATAATAATAATAATAATAATAATAATAAATTTATCTTAACGGCCACATCCTAAAACTGAGTGGTCTCCAGTCGTTTCAAAGGTACATTGAAAATTAAAACGATAAAACAGCGAGCGCGAGCACGACAGCTGATGGAAATGAGGAAAGCAGGACCCCTTCCCTCCTCTTCCTCCGTCTCAGTCATGAGCCATCGCCACGACCTATGAACTGCCAAATTTCCTGTTACGTTTGCCGCACATAAGGTTAAACTAGACCAACTGCAGCGCTGTTATATGGAAAAGGGCAGAATGGAATTTTTGCCTCTGTCAACCGCACTAGTAGGGGACTTACTTCTAGTCCTTAGAAAAACTTATTTATTTTTCTTGAACAATATGATCTGATTCAAAAAGTGGGTCAACGGTTTCTCTTAATTTTGTATTGTGACGTTGTATACGTTCAAATCTTTACTTTCCTTCATATCTCGTGTGTAAGAAAATTACATGTAATAAGCATTTTTCGGAGCGCTAAAAGATTTTAAAATGGCAAACAGGTGACTTTTAGGGGAAATTGCAGAACTGATAGCTGATAACCATTCACCATATTCACCCATTCGTTCATGCAATCCCGCTTACTTTCATAGCCAAAAATAAATATTGTCTGCATGAAATGTAGCCCATCAGCTTGAGGTCATTGGAGTCGAACATTTTCACCGTGCTAGTTCCCCACTCAAAAAACCTGTCCGTTATTTCTTTTAGTGCATTAAGCCCCGGTATTGCAGACAGGTAGGTGCCAACCTAAAAACAATTTCAGGTAACTCCCATGCCAACCTTAAGCAAGTAACACATAACTATCATTTTGCGTATACCTATTTCATCACAGTTATATTAAGCGGCTATCCAACGGTACTAGGACCTTCGAAAATCAGCGAGAATAGAACCTGCTCTTTGAGTTAGTTTATTCATTACTACAACAGATATCCCGTGAACCATTAGGACAATTCGTTATACACTGATTTTGCCTCAGCTAGGCAATTGAACTCAGTCATTCCTCATTGATTCGTGATTGCTCCGTTGTCAGCCCTTGTAAGACAGCGCTCCATGAGCTACAAGTATAGCTAAAAAACTAACTTCAAAACAGGTGAACCGGCTTACTGCATCGCTGTCGATTTGCTTACAGAAAAGAGACGTCTGCGAAAATTCAACTGCAGGATACGGTTAACGAAGTTACTGTCGCAAAGTATTATTCGTATTTTCTTGATTGAAATTTATGAAAATTTTGACAAATTACGTTCAACAGTGCTCAAGTTGGTGTTCTGGCACATGTCTCCAATTCTCCTCAGGGACTATATCGAATTAAAGAAATGTGAAAAGCTTCCATGCAAAATAATGTTCACGCCACCCGTAAAAAGCGCGTGGAAGAACTTGAGCTTATGATTTTTATATTTTCAAAGTTTTCTACTAAGTAAAGCAGCTTGCTACAAAATTAAATTCACATTACTGGCGTAAAAAACCCGTTAACAAGCGAAATTGGCACTCAGTAGTGATTCTTAATAACCTCAATGCATATGTCATGATCAATCTTTTTCATGAAATAAAAAATATCAGCTGTTTATATATAACACTCTTATATGTTCTCCGGTCCTTATTCAAGGTTCTTTCAGCTGAGACCTTAACTGTCAAAAAAAGAATTTCAGGTGCATGCTGACCTTCGTTTAACCGCTTTTAAAAACCTGTTATCGACAAAATCCTTGACAAAGAATTCTTCATATCAAAATTAAATTAAGGTAGATTGATTTTTTTTAGGCTTTCATAAAACATGCAACCGAAGACGTCATATTCCTCGTTCACCGCACGCATGAAAATTGATGAATATAGTTCTAATGCTATTAGAAAAGAGAGAAAAAAGATGTATTTTTGGTCTGAAATAAAATCTGCGTTAGTCTTGTACAAAATAGTAAATAAAGTTAAGACAAAGCACGGGGAAAAGAGCGCTCGTTGGATAATGCTGGAATAAGCTTGCTTCTGGTTTTATATTCTGCTATTTTGTCTACATCTTGATTAATAATGAAACTTATCTAATGGCACTAACAGGTGTAGATATCTATTACGACTGGTGCCTTTTTGAAAAAAACGATATTGATACGGGACCTCGGCAGCTACCTGTCCAGAGACATTATTTTGGCTATTCTCTCATGTCCACGTGCCACAAAAGCGCCATTTGCCCGTTTCACACTTTGCAATCAATCTGCTCTGTTCGAGGCGCCGGCCAGCTAGCGGAGCACGTTCTATCTTTAGGCCCGGTTTGCACGGATGCGGTTAACGGTTCATCTGACTCAGTGATTGTGTTAAGGTAACCGATACATTGATGACAGTAGTTAAATCAGTACAGTGTAAGTTTGTTACGGTAATTCGTGACAAGAACGCGTTCTTTAGGGACGTTAGCAACAGCATCTGTCGAGAAGGCTTAATTGTATAGGTTATTCATGGCTACTGAACAGTGGAGAATTAATCAATAACTTTACACTGTGACAAAAAGTAAACTGACATTGTTCCAAGTAGGACATACTTCTCGTTCTGGCGCAGACGTTTGACCTCTTTCACTTTAGGCGGTAAGTTCACATGACATGACTTCTTTTAGATTCCTTGACCCACAGTAGACCTGAGCTCCCTTCGATTAGTCCGCACGCGTCATAACCCCAGGTATAAGTCGCGTCGGTCGATTATTTCGTCTATGCGGCCCTATCCTGGCACTCACAAAGCCAATTAGCCGAACGGCTGCGGTTTGATATCTTATTTTTGACTAAGACTGAGTAGCGGCAGCAACATCAATACGATTTTCAACTCCAGTAGCGTTTGTAGATGGATAAGATTGATACCAAATCCGTTTATAAATCCTTGGCCTCAACAAGCGTTTCATAGCTCCTTACCGCTTATTTTTTACAATAAATAGTAAAAAAATCACAGAACCTGTACACAGGTTCAAAATCAGAGTGAAGAGCATGTCAAAAAGCTCACGTTTAATTTTACCATTTATCAGTACGTTTACCCGCATATTCTCATTTGTCGAATTAAATAACTCTTTCAAGCAGGTCAACTTATTACGAATTCATTAGCAAATAGCGAGAATCTTAAAGGAATATAAGCTATATTAATTTTCGCGCCGCTTAAATGACGTCACCGTATTATTTTTCCCTCGCATTATCTACATTTACCAATATCGTACTTTTTGTAATTGTCAAGGGTCTTGTATTCGTTTCCTCTCGCATGAACATCTTTCTTCTCTGATGATTATTGCTTTTTTAATCTCTTGTCCGCGCGCATGTTTGCTATCAAGACGGGGGACATATTTACGAAACCTTCCATTTTGCGAATGAAATAAATTCATTATGTTATAAATTACAATGCCAAATAGATCGGACATTTTATCCCCAAACCCACAGGCTACAATCAATGTATTTAACACCTTTCAAAGACCATGCTTTGTACACATGGCGATTCACCATTGGCACACTGCTTAATACAATACAACTGATCCTCTCTGGCCCGGTTTTTTTGAAGCTCAACTATCGTAACAGGTAATGGCCCGATTTGATTTAAATATATATTCTCAGTCCTTTTGTAAATAATGCCACACCTGGCCTGTTTTTAATTTGCGGCGAGAATTGATATAAAAAAATTTATATATATATAGCCGCGCGCATGTACCGCTTGACAAATTAATTTTGATCTTTCTTTTTAGTCATCGAATTATGACCAAGATGTTCGGCTCGAAAGATGACTTCGATGGCGCGAAATATTCCACCGCGGATAGTTTCATTGGAATTCTGTCAGCCTATCGCGGACGGATTCATCACACGAAGCCTTCGCGCAACGGCCCGGAATCAACGGTGAGTTTACTGAGAGAGAGAGCCGCAATTTTATTCCACTGCGCCTATGTAAACACTATTGAATGCACACACGGTGTTGGTATTGTATGGCGATTAGAGATGTCAAATTGTGCCATTTTAGACCTTGAGTCCCTCTTTGTCATGTGCGACTCGAGGTACGGTCCGATCGGAGCTAGCGTGGTTGTGGATCGTGGAAGAGTTCAGACCGATTCCATTTGTCGGCGATTGCAACTTTTATTTTTGAAAGTTTTTAACTGATGTAAGAAGGTTCAACAGTTATCATATTAAATGGCCTCCACTGAGATCATAGCAGAAAGTTACTCTGCGCGCTACTCAAAGTATTTCTTAAAGCCGATTTGTGAGCTGTATCCGATATTAAGAAAAAAATGGAGAATTAAGGCAAACTGCCTGTGATTAATAAAAAAACTGTGATCATTACGAAAATGTTGGCCATCGCTATTAAGTTTGCTTATCCAAGTTGCGTCAGTAAGGAGCTCATCAAACTAATTGTTTTGACGACGTAAATTGAAATGTATCTTATATGGATTTTACGCCGCGGAGCATGCCATGGAAAGTTATCAATCTGATTGGACACAACTTCAGGTAAAATACACCCTAATATTTGGTATTTCCTTTCCCTGTGGCTTTTTTAATATCAGTTTTAGGCTGACAAACATAAGTGCTTCCGATGTTTACAAACGAAAATCATACTTTTTTTATTTTTCAAAATTGTTGCATTTAATATGTACATTTCCCTGGTAACAATAAATTCGCTGATCGCAATGTAACGCAGAAAATGTCAAAACCTTTACAAATCCAACTCCTTTGTTAGCGTATTGACAAATATAAAGGGTTATATAGATTCGCGCATTGAACAGATCTTGACTAATCTTCATAGCCGAGAGATTAACATTTTTGTTGCTGTTTATCTGACAGGAAAAAACAAGACAAATAAAAGATCGTTTCACCAAAATAGATACAAGGTCTAGCTTTGTATTCTAATTGGAGCATTCTGGCGTAACAAGTATTAATAGGAAAGAAGTTTTCTTATCGCACGGGTGGAAGCTTTCATTATTATTAGCGCGTGAAAACAGTCACAGATAAGGAAAGAGAGATATTACTTGATTAATTATCGGAAAGCTCTTGCATTTAAAATTCGCAGCTGCGCTCAATAATTCTATTCTTGTTTGACGATAGAAAAAATATCACACAGTTACGCTTTTTGAATTAATCGAACCTTTGAGCTTGTAAGAAAAGGGGAAGTAAAATATGTTTTCATTGAAAAAAATCGATGTTTCTAAGGACGCGAAAACTGAAGAGACAAATTCGACTTTTAAATATCAAAGCCGCTGAAAACATGAAAACAGAGATGATTATTTTTCTGTATTCTTTTATTAAGGCTAAGAAGCTGAAGAATAATAATACGGAAAGAACAACAACAATTTCTTGATTTCAGGTGAAAATAAAACGAGATCCAAGCGAAACAAATCTTTTCAATTTCTTTTGTTGACAGTTTTTGAATGCATAACAAATAAAAATGCTCGGGGATGGCTGATTGAAAGACGTTCCTTTATTAGTTTGGGAAAGAATTAATTGTAATCTCCAGAAAAACATTAATAAATGCG
>OMLO01005010.1_pt1 | contig 11103 bp, 4 predicted proteins | sample 1674811 | NCBI WGS metagenome assembly OMLO01 (sample SAMN06265003, study PRJEB25207) | coral metagenome | isolation source: Coral host | place: Mexico:La Bocana,Puerto Morelos, Mexico | collected 2008-11-13 | reverse complement strand
TTAGGACGGTGTAATACTGTGTCTGGACTGTTTGCATATTTTGTTCACCTTAGCTTCGTACCAAACTTGCTTCTGTAACAAGTAGTGCTAGTCAATCCGGTTCTTCACCTGAAGCTGTACTGAAGGCTTTAAGAGAGAAGCAAGCTAGGCGAACTGGTATGTTGGTTGAAATTTATGTGCTATATTGATAAATATCAGAGTAGAGTAATGTGATGCTCATGATATACATTGTTCTGAAAGAATAATTTATGAAATCATATTTTTTCTTTGATAGGATTCATAAGTGAGTATTAATAGACTTGTAGAATGTCAAGATGTGGGGATCTTGCTCATTTCGTAATTGCAAACTGCTTCCTACAACTTAACCTTCATTGTCTTCTAAGATAACAGCCGTGACTTTTTTGTAGTGAAGGGAGTGGCCATTGGAGTAGGGTGGGCAAATATCTGGACAAGGCAAATATGTTGCTGTAAAAGTTGAACCTTTAATACTGTCTCAACACTGTCTCTAATTTCACAGGCTCTCGAGAGCTAAGAATTATAATAGTAATTATTAATTAAATAATAATAATAATAGGTTTTATTTATACATGATAAATATTGCAGCATGATAGCTGATGTTCCCACAAATTGAACAGACTTCTTAATGAAGTCCGTATTCGGTTTTGGGAGCACCAAGCAGTTCTTTCTTCGTATATTGTATCTGCTCTCGTGTTTTGACCACAAGTTATGTAGGTGGAATGGAGCATCTCCGGAGACACATTTGAACACAACAAAGTATCCATTGATGTACATTTGCTTTTATTAATGACTTCCACATGGTTTGCAGCAATACCTCATCTGAGGGGGTAAGCCAGTCGAGACCGTAAATCAACTAACAATGATTATATTTATATTTCCTAGGGAATTTACCACCAACACCATCATGGGTTAGTGAGCGGCCCTACTTGAGTAGAGACTACGTCTCTGGGCCAGGCATCAGTCATTCCACAACAGTGAGTATGCATAACATTGTAGTTTGTTTTTTCTGTTATTATCCTTAAGAACGTTAGTCATATTATATGCTTCATTGATCATCAATTTGTGCTCTATTTCAGAATGATTTCAACCCAGGTTAATTTGAGTGTACGGGGAAGTGTAAGTCTGGGACACATAACTCATTATCTAGACCAAATATGAGCAAATTTGCAAATGACTTCTTGTGTGGCCTGGTGGAGATGGAGGTGAAATTCAAAGTCATCTGGTGGGTACAAAATCCGAAAAAGGGATCTTTAGGGTTAGGGTTAGGAGGATTGATATGGGATCCTAGCAGGATAGGGTAGGATTAGGAACTGATTACAGTGGTTGGTGTATACATGTATGTTATTCCTTTTAAGAACCCCCCAAGAAAGTTTAAAAAAAATAAACTTGTTTGGAAAATTTAACTTGGGTTGAAAGTAATTAATCTAGGTTTAAATCATTCTGACCTAAAGAAGAAATTGACCAACATATACATGCCCTGCACTAATGAGATATTTGTGTTTATGATTCCTTTACAGCCTGTATCGATTGGAACATTACCTCTACCAATGCAGGAGTTAGCAATAGTAGAAGATCTCTTATTTCTTATGATGGTGAGGGCTGTTGGCAGTGTTTGGTGCATATTATAAGCAATATTTGCATAGACTGCATTGGGTCTTCTTTTTCCTTCATAATTAGTCATACCAGAGCAGAATTTCCAGAGATCATTTGATAATACAGTCGAACCTCCGGTTGCGACCATCTCTTGTAAGCAACCACCTCTTCGGCGACCAGTTTTCCAAAATACCAAAAGTTTGCAAGTCAAATAACTATATTTGGAACCTCTTGGAAGCGACAACCTCTCTTAAGCGGCCATGACCACGTGTATAGCTAAAAGTTTGAAATTTTCCTTTCTGTTTAACCTCCCGTAAGTGCCCAGTTGACAAATAATGAAGCGAAGAATGGATAATAAGGTGTGGTATCATTATCATATTTCTGGCTAGTGCAAGAAATGGAAATTTCTCAAATGGAAGAATCGGATTTTTTTCTCGAAATTGACTTTCACATGAATAAAACATTGCATCAGCATTGGTGTATGGTTATTATATTCTAATGAGAAAAAATTTCATCCATTATGGTCTAAGCTCTTGTAACTGACCACCTACCTTAAGTGACCACAGGTCTCCACTTGACATTTTGGGTGGTTGCTAACAGAGGTTCGACTGTATCGGTATCCAGCCTATATACATTTAATGCCGCATCCCAACCTTGCAGCCATTTAATTATCTAATGATTTTTAGCACTCTTACTGGATTGTTTGGTTGAAAAGACCATCCTTTTGTAAAGGGGTTTTAATGTAGCAAATTTGTGAGGTGTGGTATGCTTTATGTTTGAGCTTTTTTGCCATTTACATCTAATACAATATATCATTAATGTCATAATATTGCTATTTGTTAAAGGGTGTGGAGGGAAAATACCTGCTTGTCAAACCTCTCAAAGACAAGTTTAGTGCAAGGAGTTTCACCATTGACAAGACACTAGGTAATGTTGTGCGTACTTAGACCATTTACCAGGGCTCAGTTTATTTATTAAAACAAATTGTTTGGTGGCCATTTGGCTAGTGACCCAGCATAAAAAAGGTCTTCAATTTTCATTATATTTCAATTTTTTTTAACTATTGTGTCACTCACAAAGGTACTTTGAGTAAGTTTGGAGTCTTCAAATTTGTGGATGGATCTTATACTTGCCTCATAAGGCTGTTCAGATCTGCTCAGAATTGCAGGGACAAAATGGTTGGAGACTAGTGCTCTCACAACTGCATCATACCTGCTACCCTAATTTTGATTTCCACTGGTGTCAGATGACCTGGTAAAATTAACTGCCAATGTTCAAACCAGGCAGTGTACAAATAGACAGTAAATCAACTTTATTAAATTAAATCCTTTACCTGACTTTGTTCTGTAAAGGAAATGTCTGGTGTTTGGTCAGTCACAGTTGTGTCATCATGAAAGTAACAACCGGTCATTTTTACCATGCCACAGAAAAAACAGCCCATCAGAATTCAGGAAAGCTGAATGGTTTTACACCCAATCTTCAAACTCTATGGTGCATTTATTGTGTTAGCCACTGTATTTTCTATGGCATGATATAAAACAGTTGTGCAACACTTTCTTGCGGTATAGCATGGAATATCTCACATGTCACATGCATTTTCTTGATTTACACAGTTGGTTTAAGACAAAAACAACAACAACTACTTTATTTCACCCCAATTATAGTTTACGTGAAGTAATGAGAAAAAATTAAGCTACAATAGAAAGGGTATTGACCTCCTAAAATAACTATTAAAGAGTTAAGTAAGTTAGGAAGGCAATTTACCTGAGGTAAGTTTCATTATTATGATCAGAAAAGAGAAGGGAAAAAGCACAACACAAAATATATACCAGTAGCAAAATATATGCGGACATGAGAGTAAAAAATAAAAGACAGAAGAGAAGACGTGTTTATGTTGAATACTTGTGTGTATATAATGAGAAAATACAAGCAACTCATGTGATATTCCATGGTATGCAAAAGTATAATGTTGCATATTAAGTAGTATGTAGCTTATATCCCAGTAATGTACACCAGTTCACAGGTCAGCATACTGTCACTGGACAGTACTCGGGACGCATGAGCATACTTGGAAATTATGTCTTGGTTTCTTTGTTTTTGTGTGTCACTGACTGGAGAATGTATTCTTAGAAATATCATTGTTGGAACTGGTGCAAAGGATACTACCAGTGTGTTCTCACTATTCAACTATCTGTAGATTCATGGAAGGTACAGAACCATTTATTTTTAATAGTAGTGATAATTTATTTAGATTGTGTTAAAAATAGTATGCGATAATTGTCAGATAAAGGTCACGTAAGTTGAGAAAATGTACAATTTTTTTTCAAAATAATTTAGTAATATACAATATTTTCATTTGACATTGGCACTAAGAGTACAACTGTGTTAAGCAGAAATTTCTGTCATTGTCAGCTACTACTGACAGTTAGAGAAGTTTCCGTTGAAGTGTGCCATTTAAATTTAAATACCGTGACCTTACGCTGAAGTCATCTGCAGTTGGTATGTTTAGCTATACCAGTAACCGACTAGCAGTGTAACAAATGAAGAGACTAGTCTAAAGAGATTTTGTGTCTTGGTATTTATGTTAAGTCAAAACTGATTGAGGAAATCAATATGTAGTTGAAAGGAAACAGTGTTGATTTTTTTGTCAAGGACATACAGTAATCATTGCTCTTCTGTGCAGTCATTGGTGGTATAAGCCCTTGAAACAAGTCTTCTATTCTGCGTTCTGTGCTGCTGACTCTGTCTTTGTTGCATCTTACTTGCCATCTTTCTACTTTCACTGTCTTCATGTCAGTCATCACTCTTCTTGTAGAGAATGTGTGACCTGCTTGTATTACAGAAATTATTTTACGGGAGGTTTTAACTTTGATATTAAACGTGATTATAAGGTTCAATTAAAAAATCATACTTAGTCTTCATGCAATTTTTACACCTTATCTTTTTCAGCTAAATCATCCTTTGAACATGGTCTTGTAAACCATGCCTTGTGTGCTGCGATGAGGACATTATTGAAGGTTATTTGCTCAGTTTTTTTTTCAGTCTAAACCTTAGTTAGTACTTAAACCATGCATTCAGTATTGGAGCATTATTAATAGTTTTCATTTTCATGCTTATTACAAATTAGCATTCCATCAAGTGTTCAATATATTTTTAATTGTGATTTTTGATTATCATGGTAGTTTTTACATGTATATAACTAAGATTCCAATTGAAAAGCCATCTTTCCTGGAAGAGATCTTAGAATGACTAGAAACATTTCATTGTCGGTGGTGTACTGAGTATTATACAAGTGAATATTTACCGTAGATTATTAAGTGAATGATGTTGTTTTCTTTTATTAAGGAATACCTCATTCTTGTAGCACAACTGGAACATCAGTTTAGATTAGTAAGTACAAATTTATTTTTAAAAAAGAACAAAGCACTGACGTGTTTTGCCTAAGCAAAACACACCAGTGAGACTGATATACATATATATATATCATGCTAAGTGCCACACTATGTAGCATACCCAAATTCATAGCTACATGTAGCTGATAGGAAGCCTTGTCTATTGTACTGATATCCTACAATATCAAGTCACTGACCTTATATTGGCTAAGTACTATATATCATTGTCACTTGACTGAATTTGGGTATGACAAACACTCATTAAGGGTAATCATGTCTTTGTTGGCATGCCTCAGCTGCACATCAGGCATGCTCAGTCTCCCAATGGGTATTTTGGCTTCACTGGCTTGAAAAAACATGCAAAGCTAACCTGATAAGCTGCCAAAGCATGTACCAAAAAGGTATGATTAGTTGTATATATTATTTTTGGGTGATATATGTTAGTGAGATGATGGCATGGTAATGTGTTTTTGGTATCCAGAGTTTGTCATTCAGAAATTACACAATGATCGACTAGTTTGAGTTTAAACATTGCAGGTACATGTGTAGCGTGTTTTTGAAGTCCTTGCTTGGTTTTAACATGAATAGAAATACAATCTTAAGAGACCTAGTAGTGTATGCACCATATGACCCTCTTTACATTAATTGTTTCAGGGACAGCTGTCTCTGCAAAAGTTGTGGTTTTACATCCAGCCATGTATGAGAACAATGGAGATATTGTCATCCATAGCAGTGGCAATTGATAAGGTAATTAACCTAAGTGAAGTACTTCTAAATGGCATGGTTGTTCTCTATTATCATGGGAGATATGGTAGCCTAATGACTAATAGTACCTCTGGATCAAGCAGTCTGGGTTTGAGCTCTTACCAGGGTAACTGTGTTGTATTCTTTGCTAAGACTCTTGACTCTCACAGTGCGTCTCTAAGTGTAAACACAGACTGTTGTTTGTTGCATCCTCCATCATTTTGTATTAGCTTTTATCCCATAATTTTAACTCACCAGGTCACTTTCTTTTCTAGGGGAGCTGTAAGGGAGGTGCTGTATTGACATTGTTACACGAAAAGACTGTGGGATACTCAGGGTAGGAGTTAATTTGTTCAAGATCGTCACAACTCATACTATAAAAATCATAGTGTTTCATTCCATTCTCAAGGTGCCAAATAACCAACATACCTTGATCATTGATGCAAGTATTGACCTTTTTTTAAAATTAATACAAGATAAAAGAAAGCCTGCCTGTGTGAATCAGAACTATTTCCACTATCATCACATGACAAAATTAATGATGCGATAAAATAATGCTAGTCTTTGTTTACTTAACACAGGGACAATAAATCACAAGACCTTTCGTTGTTCCTGACACAGGCTGTAAGTGTGACAAGCTTCATGTTGTCTGTTGCAGTTACAATGTATATCTCACAAATTCCAGTGATGGAATATCAGATGTTATTAATGTGAGGTGCAATAGGAAGTGTTAGATATATATATATGTACTAGTTATGCAAAATTTTGAGTGGTATATGACTTTGGAATATCCCATATTAGTCCTATGCATGTTCCTTGGCACAAGCCTGTTTTATACCATGCCATAGAAATAACAGTGGCCACTGTTTTTTCTATGGCAATTACCACCAATTTCCTTCTTACGGGTAAAAACTACCGTGAGCATTTGGTGATTTGCTTCCGTCAATCATGTGCTCCTTATATGGTGCTAGGCATTGCTGCATTTGTTTTTAGAAATATGGCTGCCAATGTGTAGCCTGTTTGTTCAACATAGTTGCTTGTTATTCTTCAAGCTTGGCTGGCAAGTGATGTGTTTGCATTGCTTGTGGTGTATATGCTCTTTGCAGAGGTCTAGTTTGAGTATTGTAGTAAGATTTCTGCATGCTCAGAAAACATTTGTGTTGACAATTCAGGAAATCTACAGTTGATTACCTAGCTTGAACAGGAAAAGCAACATGCCTTTTATCCATTTCAATAAGACTAAGCTAAACCCTGGAATGAGCAGATATGCCTTATATGGTCCCTATAGCACCATATAAGGAGCAGACAGAAGCGAATTCCCAAATGCTCGTAGTAGTTTTGATCCGAGGGTCACATATCAATGAAATTGGTGGTAATGCGACTTACATGCAGCACACAGTGTGAAGGTTTGGTGTAATACATACATGTATATCTTATGAAATGTTTTGGTGTGTAGTATTGCTGTATATTTTTACGACTTGTGCCATATTTTGATGCCAGTAGGGCAAGTCAAAATACATGTACAAACATTGAGTAACAATATTTTAACAATTATTCACCCAAGTGGAGATGAATAGTGGCGGATATTTACCAAGCAGCAAAGCAGCGAGGTAAATATCCACCACTTTCACTGACACTGAGATGAATAATTGTTTTAGTAAAGACCACACAAGCTGAATAACTAGCAGACCAAAGAGTAACTTAACTTGTTTAAGCTCCGAGCTAGCCAATGAGGGTGCGCAAAAAGCAGTATTCACTTGCAGTATTCACTTGTTGTTATATACTGAACAGCAATACTGCACACTAAAATATCTAATATTAAGCGATTTATTATCCAACTTGTGTAATCAAGAGAATGATTAATTTAGTGCAAGAAAGAAGTGAGACAGTTTTGCATCAACAAATTTTGACCACTACATGTATGATGCATGCTCGTTGTCAAGATTTGTTGACAATTGAAAACACGGACTTGAAAGTGCACGTGTTGCATTATACAAATGAGCTACTTGTATGCATCAGACTTTCCTAACTATCTGACCTTCAAATTGCCGATTTCGTCCTCCGTTTAAGAGATGTCGGAACGCAGAATAACTTTTATTTCTTCGGAAAAGTGCTTTGAAATACCTAAATTTTCGAAATTTATTGTAACTGGGTAAGGGTGATAGGCACTTTAAGAAATCATATACAGTTGTATACACATGGGAAAATTGTACCACTAACTACTTATCTACCCTCATCCTGTTACAGGCCTGTGTTCCATATTTTGATATTCTTGAGCAGTGGATTTATAAAGGAATCATCAGTGATCCGTATTCTGAGGTATATATAATTAAAATGACTTACTACTAGCTGTATGGTTGCTATAGGCAGTTAATACCATATTAAATTTAAATCTTTTTTAGTTCCTTTTTGGCATACATGTAAATAAATGTTATTGGTTGTACTATAGTTTTTCTCTTTGTCATTACCGGTGACAAAAATGTTTCATGTATGTATTTTTCTTTCAGTTCCTTGTGGCAGAACATGGCTCTGTTCAAAAGGAAAAAGTCACTGAAGATTACAATGATGCATATCCTTTGAAAGTCAGAAAAGATCATTATAAATATTTTTAATGCACATTTACAGATTAAATAAAAAATAATTCCTAATATTTGTGCATTGTCAAAAAGGTTTCGTAAGAATGAAGAATATAAGTATTAGACACATTTGTATTTTACTTTTATACAGTGCGGAATTGAACAAAGAAGACGTTAAAATGTATAGCAATTAGTACAATGTAAGAACTGAAAGAACATTTTATTTTGTGATGCTTATTGCTAATATTTTTCTTTAACTTTACTTACCTACTGGGAACAACGGTATACAGTTGTTAGGGAGAACATTCCTGTGTTTTTAGAAAAGGTACATGTAATTTAGGATACGATATGCTACAATAACTTTTTTTACACAGTATTTCTATCAGTCCTTATAATTTTATGATGATCAATTAGCTACCTTTCTTCCTAACTACAATAAAAGAATAGAAAATAAAAAAACCCTGCTTTTCATGGAGGCCGTGTATAAAATATTTACTTAACTGTAGCCAGTTAATTTAGTCTTGAAACCAGTTAATTAATGAAGTTGCTTGTCTTAGTTCTGTATAAGTATGATCTGCAATTTTTACGGTTACTGTGGTTTGTCTCCTGTTGATCAATTCACTAGGTTGCACACAAGATTCTCAGCACAGGAAAGTACTTGAATGTTATTCGGCAGTGCGGTGAGTCTAGGACGATTGACAGAATTTTTAACAGAATTCATTTTTGGGACTAGGGAAAATGTACACTTAGGAGAAGGGTCAGCATAACAATCATGGGTCGGAGGTTTTTAAGATGTAAAGCATTTGTATTAGGTGGTGATAATGGCAAAGTGATTCTTACAAGAGTTGTCCTACTCCATTGATTGCCTGTTTTCATAAGTTGGAAGGTGAACGTTAACTGATTTATCTCGTAAATGCATTTTCTGTTGAAATGCTTTTTATTCCCCCTCCCTTACTGAGGGAAAGGAACTAAACATGGTGCCTCCAATCTAGAATAACTCTTAACTTTAAGCTATCTTTCATTTGCATGTAATTTAGTTTGGATTAATATTTTATCGGGGATGCTGAAACGCATTTTGAAAGCTTTACCGTATTTACTCGAATAAGCGCTGCAGCGCTTATTTAATTTTTCGTGTATTTAATTTTTCCGGTGCGGCGCTTATTCGAAGGTGGCGCTTATTTAAGCTCCTTACTGCAACAGTTAGAGGGAAGAGAAAGAGGAAGGTTGGTCTTGTTGTAATTTACAGCCTTCACGCAAGAACTGAAGAATGCAAAGATTTTGAAGAGGGAATTGAATGAAAGAGCGTCGAGATATACTCATGTTGAACTGAAAAACATCACTATTGATGAAAGTAAATTCCCATTGTTGTATAGAACCGCATTGCAGCGAGTACAGTGTATTTTTATCATCTTATGGAATACTCGAATAAGCACCGCACCAAAGCTGTGGCACTTATTCAAGGACAGCGCTTATTAACTTTTCGACCCCATGTGCGGCGCTTAATTGAGGGCGGCGCTTATTCGGGGGTGGCGCTTATTTGAGTAAATACGGTATTTAAATAGGTTGACATTTTTTCTGCAATTTTTATCTATTACCTACCAGTATTTAAATAAAATTGTCGTGCAAATTTAGATCAATAAAACAAACACCACAAAGAAACTGTGCAAAACAAAAATGGGCTTGTCTATTGCGTCAAAAGTTGGCATCACCAGAACAGCCCATAAAGAAATGTGACCATCTGAAGTTAATGAAATTAGTAGAGTTGTGTCTCCCTGTGTTGCTGTGTATGCCTTCATCCTTTTGCTACTTCAGCATGTTTTTTGTATCTTCTTATAGTACTGGCATATGGTTTCCCTAATAAATAGATGTGATCTTTAAATTCAGGTCAAAATGTGCAGTGCCCAAATGCTGATGAGATAATCTATACTCTTCATGAGAGAGAATATGTGGAGAAAATTGAAAAGGCTTACAGTTATGCTAGCAAGACCTTGCTGGATCTGCTCATGGATGAAAGGGCATTAATGGCTAGACTAAGGTAAGGCATTAAGTCAGTTTATTTTCTGAATTTTCAAAGCTGCATTATTTTATTGGCTTTGTTGATAGATAAATGTATTGTTTACTATACTGTATGTGTGTTGAATCATTTCACGCCAGGTCCATCAAGCATTACTTTCTCATGGATCTTGGAGATTTCTTTGTTCAGTTCATGGATCTGGCTGAAGATGAGATGAAGAAAAACATGGATGGTATCCTCTTCATACTAGCAATTGTTCATTTTGCTTAAAATATTGGTTTGTCCTTGAATAAGTTATTTTAGTCTAAAGTTCTAACTGAAGAAATCAGAAACAGGAGTGAGCTGTGGGACTGACATTGCTGAATTTGTAAGCGTTATCTTAGCTATTAAGGTCAGCTTCACTGGCTCACTTTGCAAAAACGCCTGCAAAATAGAAATAATTCCACTGGACTAGAGAATGTTTGGCATTTGGAAATTGGAAGCATTTTGTAAATGCTGCATGCTGAATTACATTGCTTGCAGCTTAATAAGCTGCTTCCTTGCATTTTAAGCTGCAAGTAACGTAATCCAACAACAGATTGATTTGAAGCAAAGTGTTTGTGATATTGACAAGGTTACCTCTTTTTACAAACAGAACTTCGACAAGTTACTTCCTTCTCACTTTCTTTTAGGGGAGGCAGCGTGGCCTAGTGGTTGGGCGCTGGACTTGTAATCCGGACGTCACAGGTTCAAATCCTGCTCCCTGCCACTAGATGGATTTGTCTTC
>OMLO01005009.1_pt1 | contig 11105 bp, 8 predicted proteins | sample 1674811 | NCBI WGS metagenome assembly OMLO01 (sample SAMN06265003, study PRJEB25207) | coral metagenome | isolation source: Coral host | place: Mexico:La Bocana,Puerto Morelos, Mexico | collected 2008-11-13 | reverse complement strand
TAAGTGAAAAAAAAGTTTTGGAACACCACTAGACAGTTGAACGCCCTCGAAATGGTACCCCAGGTTGGTGGTCAACCATTTGGTGTACGTCTATCAAATTTAACTTCAAATTCTAACAAACAACATCAAATCCTCAAAATTTCCATAAATTTCACTAGTCCTTTGAGAAAAACTGCTAATAAATATACCCAAAAATCATCCAAAAGTTACACAACAGCCCGAAACGGATGGTGGGATTTTGATTGCTTCAGAAACACGAACTAGAAGACCAAAACAATGAAGAATGACACCAGAAAGCCAGATAACTATCATAAATCTGTAGTCTACTTTTAAGCCGTTCATGACACTAGTATAGCCACAACAAACAAAACAAAACCTCCGTAAATTATTATACTATAATAGTCCGTGAAAACAGTGTTAGGATCTTGTAGGCCCCATTCCTCGTACCTGCGCGGAGGGCAATAGTCCAGCTTGAGCCCACGATGAAGCTTTCCTTTCACCAGCGCCATGCATACCTGGCAGAAAAGCGGGTATCGCGGCTTCCACCAACGTCCGATGGCCGTGTTTGAAATGTCTCCTAAACCCTTCCATTTCCACTCTAAATACTTGTTATATGCAGTCTCGTTATTACTAAGATGTTCTATATAAGCAGCTAATTCTTTCGGGCTTTTAAAATCGCTAACTTTGATGATGGAGTTTTTGAGATTCCCCGGCAAAAATTCGTCCACTTTGTCGGTACCCATAAAAATCGGAACCGAGCCAGTGGTGAGTGCGTGGTAGAGCCTGTCGTCTATGAAGTAATCACAGTCCTGATTCATGAAAACCAAAGAGAACTTGTAATATCGAGACAGTAGCAGCTTGTGGTCTTTAAACACATAGCGGTTGTTAATTTTGCCATACAATCCTATCAACCCGTCCTTGTTCTTCAAGCATGCGCCGAACGAGTCCACTTGAATATGCTTCATGAGCTGTCGCATGTACTCTGTCCTGACAGGTTCACACTTGGAAAAGATGGCTAAAATACCGCCCTGTCGCTTGTGGAATGGCATGGGCGGATCTAGCTCAGGCATAGGGTAGATGGGAGCTGGAAAATCAGAGTCCAAACGATAGCTTATGAGCAGGTTAAATTGTGACATAATATGTGGATCATACAACGCTGGGGTGTACACGGGATTTTCGTTTGTTTGAAGAATCCATGGCGCTAAGTTCTCAATAGGAGGAAGATTCGAAATATCCGGCGGTCTGGCATGAACAACAAACGCGCTGGCTTCCGCAGCACGTGACTGGTCGTTGGAGAGTTCACATGGGACTGGACATTCCCCGGGTTTACCCGCATAGAAAAACGGCCAGAAATGCGTGTGATTCACGGCCGACTTTTGGACAGGCACTTTGTGTCCCCTCACTCCAGACCAGTAAAGTATCAGTCGTTTTCGCTGAGGTTTAGGAAAGTCTTCTTCATCCCACTCGACGTATCTATTCGAAGTCTTAGCCGGTGGCTTTTCCCCACCTGCCCGTTGTCGGACAGGTTTTCGAGTTCGCGCTGTTTCGTCCTTGTAAAAGTGGACTACAAGCAACGCGGTCCTTATAGCAATCATTATAAAGCAGCCCAATAAAAGTGCCCTCCTTTTAGACGTTGGTCGCAGCCAGACCATCATATTGTCTTCTGACAGTTCTTCTAAGCCGCTGTACTGTGCTTTAATGTGATCACCCACTTTGCGATTCCAAACTCGCCCTGCTGTAAAAGTGAGGCTGGTGGTAAGCAGTCAAGCGATCAACAAGCATTCCCTTGCCATGAGATCATTCTCCGTCATTGTGCCATTAGCTCGGGACTGTATGATGGCGTGAAAATAAAGAAAGTAATTGCCAAGTTCGTTAATAGGCAACTCCAAAAAATGAAAACGTTTGAACACAAGATTGCAACAACGCGGTAAAAACAAAGTTTAGTCCCCAGGTACAGCAAATTGGTTAGCTTGAAGACTTACAAATCAGTGTACCATAAAAATAGACAAATAATTTTTGAAGTATGTTATCCCACTGACAGAACGACAGATAAACAATATTGTGTAACTGTCTACAATAAACAACTGTCCGTGAGTGAACACACCATGAGATTTGAATGCTGCTGTTTTTCTTTCTGTGACAGTTTTCCGTTTGCCGTAAAAGGAACCCCACGAGCACGGTCGCTACCGATGATCTCGTTCGTTTGCTGGTCTTTCAGTCTTACCTCGAATCAAGGCCAAAAGATACCGTGACTTTTTTTGAAATCAAGAGGATAATTTGTACTGAAACCTTTTGCACAAGTCAGCCTGTGTGATCGAGGACTTGAATATGACATCCTTATTTTTAAGGCTGCTCTCCCTGAAAGTTTACAATAAGAAGAGATTGCCAGCCGAACCAACCAAACAAAACCAGTCCAAACTAGCCATCAACGCATATTGTGAAGCTGTAACTGAACAACTCTGAATCTTCAGTGAGACACACATACAAACAGTGAAGGCTACGGAACTCAACTTTCCACGGAGCTATAAAGAATTTGAGTTCAATGATGCATTTCTTTGACAAATTTGCGCCCGGTACCTGCAAATGGTAACAAAGCGACCGGTTGCACTATTTGCAGTGTATTATTGTATTTGGTTCTTTAAATGAACAATAATCCCTCTTCATACCAACCGATTCATTTTTGTTGGTGCAAGACTGTTGCTAAAGCAAACTGAAAACAACATAGCGATATCACTCAGATCAAAAGATAATAGTCGAAAGAGAATATCTAGACACAGAGGATCTCGAGAAAATGCTGCAGCACGAATAAACAAAAACATCCATTTGCAGGGACAACTGCAGCGAAAGCATACACATATATTTAAGGGAAAAGCCCTGGGAACGAGGTTGGGTTTTCCAGTAGGGCTATTTAAAGTCATGTACTTGCCAATTTGTACAAAACATTCAGCCCTATTCATTTTATACGAACTGAGGTATCAACGTAAGTATCTAGAACAAAGAAAAACGCTTGGAGGATATCGCTTGTGGAATCTCCTCGGATAACTCCAATCTACGTTTAGCCAATCACGCGCAACTATCCGCAATAATTCATAGATTGATTGTAAAATCAAATGCTTTCTTGCTTTGAATGGTCATTTAGGTCCCGTCCATAGTACCCTGGCGAAATTTGAAAACGGCGGTTTTACTCTGAAAACGACTCAAATATTTTCCGTCCACACTACGTCGCAGACATTGGAAAACGCGGAAATCACCGGTCATTTTAGATTCGTGTTTGAGGAAAACTCAGGTAGGGAAATAACGTGATTATCGTGACGTCATCGTTTTCGTAAAGCTCCGATTACGCGATTTCAAAATGTATTCCGTTCACATCAAAAAGCAAATCTGGCGTTTTCAAATTCCTCCGGTTTGAAGAGCGTTTCCGAAAAGCTACATTTTCGTGAAGTGCATGTTATGTAGACGGTAGAACTAACTGTAAAAATAAAACCGTGTTTTCAAATCTCTTCGGCGTTACCGTCTGGACGGGGCCTTCGCTACAACGAAATCTAGCGGTGATCACTTCCAGCTCGGAAAAACAATTGTGAACCCTCTGCTGATTGTTAATTTTGCCGTGGAAAACAAAAAAATCACCCAAGCTCCGGCTCAAAATCCGGCTCCAGATCATTGATAATAGGGCGGCGTAACCGAGCCATCTGTGTAGATCTTCCTTAATTTGCATAATATGGTTCTTTTCGTTGTTGAACTTTTAATAGTAGAATGAGGTGACTTAAGTTAATTAAGACATTTCCAGCAGTTTCTGGGCCAAAATTCGTACATAATTTAATCATTGTTGATTCATTTCGGAGACGCGTCTGAGGTCGCTCCAAGGACAGTTGATGAATTTCCATTTCTCGGTTTAATATTTTTTTCTATTGTTATACCTCCCAACCTAAAATGCGTTCAACTCCCTAGGACCACAAGAAATTCAACTTTCTACTCGCACGTGATCAGAACGTGCACCTTGAGATCGCAGCAAATTTGTTGTGCCAGCTGGCGTCTAATCTCCTCCGCAGCCGTTTTCTGGGGATATCATGTTTTCGCAGTTTTTTTCTGTTTTTGAGTTGGATGGTACAGCAACACCCCTAATGACTCGCCCAGCGGGAAACAGTGAATTTTGGTATCCCTTGATCCAGGGAACATCGAGGGTCTTCGGGAAACAAAAATCGATGTTTCCCGCGGAGCAAGTCATTAATAAGTACTTATCATATGGCTTGTGTTAGAAGCTCGAGCTCGAGCTCGGCTGATTAGCAAATGAAGCAAGATTGACCGAAAGAAAATGGGAAAAAAAAATCTTCGATCAAGAACATTTTAGGCCAAACGTCTTTAAATAAATATGCGAGGTAAAATAATTTTGATAACGGAAAGAACTTCAAATTTTGTAAATTTAGATTAAAAAATAAAAATACCTGAGATAGAGAAATTTTTTAGGACGTTTTGAATTTCCTATCTTATTCAGAAATATGTGAATAAAATCAGTATTGGAAAATAAAGTTTGGTGTTACTCTATTGAGAACATTGAATTCAGTAATGCTGCACAAAATGAACGCTTCTTTTAACGAGAGTAACGTTAAATTCATGTGATAGGAGAAACATCGTCGTAGATTGTTCAATAGAATTTCCTAAGGACCACTCAGCTCATAAGAATAGCGGATAAGTAGATATTAACCGCATTTACTTACATGGAAAAAGGTTTCAGATCACAGGGCGTCAAAGTGTGCTCTTCACAATCTGTTAAAGGTCACTCGTAGGAGACAGCACTTAGCTTCTTAATAAATGAAATTAAGGGAAGAATTGTAATGATCGTCGCCGGAATCTCCGCTTTCTGCGTATAAAATATAAAATACTGTTGTTTGCACTATCTCTAAAAGGATGTCTGCCCAAGTATAACTCCAACAATACCTGTCAAGGACTCCAATGGGTGTTTGCAATTCAATGTCCAACGTCTTTCTCAACCAAATTTTTCTCTCACGTTGTTTGATAGTTCATACCATACACACGTTCATTTCACACAACCCGTCAACAGCTTTTCCATTATCCAAGCACTATCTTCAGTTTTTACAGCTGTTTGAATCCATGGTTATAGATTACCTAAAACAATATTAAATAATGCTTCGTGTGGCACAGGCCTGTGCGAAGTTTATATTTGCTTTCTATTCATATTTAGTTTTCATATTTACTTTTCACAAGACAAACCATGAAGGCTCAACAAAACAGCCATTTTTTCGTTGTCCGTTGGTGTATTGTATCATATCTAAATCTTTACTTAATAATCCTCTTTTTTGACATCTCATTTTGTGCTAAGTGTGTTGTCCAGACGTTAATTCACAATAATAAAATAACTGAGATACCACGCACGCTCTCATAGGTCGGTGTGTGTGTTTCGTTGTGAACGAAAGTCTTCTATATTTTGGATACGGCAGAAATTAAATAGTATTCTTCATCGGTAAAATTAGACCGGGCAGTTTTTAGCGACTGCTCAGGCTTTGAAAGCCACAAAAAAATAATAATTTGCCACAGCAACAATCAAAATACTGTGCCACCCCTCCCGCCCAATTTTTTAGGAAGGCAGTGAAGAGAGACCCCGGGAACGAGGTAGACAAAATGGCGGTCGTCTGCAGCCTTGCAAAGGAAAGAAAACTGTGTCTCTTATCTTTTCGTTTCGTCAGAATCTATCATGACTCCAAAGGCAGCCTGGCACAACATAATTCAGCGTTTCTTTTAAGGCAGTCTCGATGTGCACGTCTTTTTATGGGGAGACATATCTGGACTTCCCGACAAGACGATTTGACCAGAGCTCTTTCGGACGCCGAGAAAATTGTTGGCTACCCGACGTCGTTCTTGAATTTGCGATACCTGTTGAGTGATGAAATCTCTAACATCGCTATGTACATGAAAAGGTTCGCTATGAGCAAGCATCCCATGTTGCGAACAGCTCGAGGCTTCGTATCAGACGAGAACCATACTATGCAAACTCGTGGACTCTTGGTGCTGCTCGTGTCTAAAGCCTCTCGCCCATGTTTACAAAGTGATTGGAGCATGGACCAGGAACTAGTATCTGATATCCATTCAAGCCAGAGACAGCTTGCTGATATAACAGAAACTATACACACAGGTAGTAATGACCTAAATTTTTCAATTTTTTCGTCTTCTTGATAAACTTGGTTCAGTTAGTATAAGGTTATTGGAAGACAGTGTTACTGCACAATCGAGGCCCTGGCTTTATGCCTTGGCGCCAAAGTGGAGTGAACTGGGTTAATTATTAATTAATTGATTAATTAATTAAGTGAACTAGGGTATAATTATGTGTTGTTACATGTTTACTGAATAAATTACTTTATTATGTGGCTACTTCTTTTAGTGGGCAAGTACATGTAAACCAAATCTTACTTTGTGATTGACTACTTGGGTTGGCACAATTGGGGTATCTTGCCCGTTCAGGACTACCCACTGTTACCAAATCCTTAATTGACGAACCTTATTTGGTCAAGAAGGCTGACTATTTCCTTGCTGTTGTTTGTTTGTTTTGTTTTTACCTTTTCTTGGTCTGGAAAGTGCAAAACAAAAAAACAACAACAACAACTTGGACCACATACATTTTGTGAGCTGCTATCCAATGAAGATGTGTCAAGAAAACAAACTATTAAAAGTGTATGCTTTTCTCTGGATAGTTCATTGACCAATGGATATCATTCTGAATCCTTTTGAACAACTGGAGCTACACATATGAAGATAAAATAATGACTACTTAAACAATCTGGTAGCCACACTTGGTGGCTCTGTCTTCACCTTTGGTCTGAGATGGGATATAAAATGTAAGAGAAGTTTGAGACATGGATCCTGGAGTGTTGAGAGCTCTGGGAACTCCCACCCACTTACAAATTTAAATACCCCCCCCCCCCCCCCTCTCTTGCACGCACACCATGGGGACAGGGGTGGGATGGCACAAGTACAGGGTACATTCATTGACTGTCTTATAAAGAGTGGGTTTTTAAAGTGTTTTACAAAGTAACTAGCTTGGCTGAATTGATTGATTTGCTCAGCGGTGAGCAGAGCCCCTTATGTGAGTGGTGTGGTAGTAGACGCAAAATCAAAGCACTAAGGCTGTTTTTTTCTTTGACTGAGTGTTTTTTCTATTTCAGCCAGCTTGGTACATACAGGTATAGTGAATCTATCCAACATCTCATCTTCCAGTAAGTCATATCAGGATGATATGGAGTTTGGTAACAAGATGGCTGTGTTGAGCGGTGATTTTCTTCTGGCAAATGCCTGTACTGGGTTAGCAGAACTAAAAGACACTGAAGTAGTGCAAATGATCTCGGAGGTAATTGGACATTTGATGGAAGGAGAAGTTCTGAAGATCACATTCAATGCTGAAAATTTGAGCTTGGATTTTTGGAATGAATTAGTGTTTAAGTGTAAGGGAAGCTTGATGGCAAACAGTTGTAAAGCAGCACTCAAGATTGTTGCACATTCAAAAGAGGTGAGTTTGTAGTGACCACATACCATTTTCAGGGATTTTATTAAGTGCTGGATACCAAATTGACCAGCTGTGAGGACGATTTTGCCTGCCTGATTTGACCATGTAGTGGAGAGGTTTTCTTGTAAAGAAGTTCAGTTCAAATAGTTTCCCTCACTGTGAATATAAGTTGTGCTCCTGCTGAAAAAAGTTAATGACACCCCTGCATTTTATCTCCAAAACAAACCACTTGTGCTATAATGTAGGATGAAGGCATTGCTTAGTTTTTATCTATAGTTTATATCTATTCATCTGTAGACTACAAAGAGTAAAACAACTCAAAGATCTTCAAAAAACTCCTAACTGCACATTTTTTTTGTAGTGCCCTGAAAGTTTCAAACAACTTTTTTAAACTTACTGGTATGTTGTAAAAGATGGCCTAAATGTTTGTAAAATATCTGAAGATTTTTTAACAGTGTTTTTTGGAGAACATCTCTTTCGACTTTGCTTTAATTTTTTGATTGTTCAACACTGTACTTTCTTTATGATGTAAACCCTGCTGAATCCTGCATCAATAAACAAGTTTCCCGCTGGTGATGTTATGTTTTATAAGCGCTTCACAATAGGTTCAAACGCAAAGCAAGAACCTGACAGATTTTAAGTTTTTAGTGTGTTGACTAAAAACAGAAACGACCCCACAAGCAAACCTTCTGCTTTTAAACTAATGTGTGTAAATAAAGGATTGTAATGCTGAGTATAAGAAATCCTACCTACAGTGTACACATAATTTTTTTTTACTGTATTTGCATTTGTGTGATAATTTGATTGGTTACTTCTAGCTTCAGGAAAAGGCTTTTGAATTTGGGAAGAATATAGCTTATGCTCACCAGTTAAAGGAAGACTTTCAGTCTCTCCACGAACAAAAGTCAACAGCTCCTCTCTACAGTGCACCCATAATTCTCTCCAGCAACCGTACTGAAGTGAAAATACTGCTAAATGAAATCTTCTCAGAGGAAAACACAGACAAACTGGATCAGCTACACAAAGAACTGTCTGATATGGTTGTCCAAGAAGAAACAGTCATACAACTGAAAGAATTGAGTTCGTTTTTTGGTAAAAGAGCTTTGGCCTCACTGGATCTCTTTCTAGAGTCTGATGCCAAGGAAGCGTTAATAAATATTGCTAACTCATGTGCTTATCCAGGTTAGCACTTGGAAGATTTTTAGTGGACCAGTTTTTAGACTAGATGTATATATTTATTATTGAATTATTGCATAGAATTATTGCCTCTAAAAATCGCCCCAACTGCATTAACTAATATTTACAGATGCAAGGAAAATTACCTGTTATTACTTTGGTATTGATCAATATCATCTTGAGACTCAAAGAGACGTACAAAGTGTGTCATTAAAAAACTAGAAGGTGGTAACTAGCATTAATAAATATGTGAAAAAAAAAGGAACCAAGGCGATATACTCAGGAGAAAACACTATTCTCTGTTATATGATGGTATTAGATGTTTAATGTAATAAGCTTCTATGTACAGCAGTACATTCCAGTTGTCACCACTGTTCATTACCTCTGTGTTTCAACGAACTGCTTGAAGAAATAATTTTGTGTTACTTTATTTAATCAGAAAGTGGAGAAATTGCATAAAATGTCTATCTTGAATATGTTTGAAAAGGTTGCAATTCCATAAATTATTGTAGATGGCGCTGTGTTTGTCCAAGAGCCAGTGCACACATGTCCTTGTGTGTGGATAAAAAGAGTTTTGTTTGTTTTGCCAACATAAGAAGAATTGCAACCAGGGCAGCTGAATTTATAAACAACAATGGATCCTATCAATGAACAGTTTTCCTAAATGTATTGCTAAGTGGCGGTCACAAAGTACAAAGAAGGCAGGGCGATGAAAAATTGGGGGTCACTATTTTTTGACATGTCAAAAAGGGTGGCTGAGGAAAAATATTGCGCTCTGCTCCCTTGGTAATAACTTTATAAAGAAGTGCAAATGTGCAATTTGCGTTAGCAAGTACATCAGAAAATGAATGAGAGTTCAACTGCAACAAGTAAATAATAAAAGTCTTAACACTTTTTTGGACACCTTCAACAACATGGGCAAATAACATCCTCAACAGAAAGGAATGCAAGACTTAACATTAAGTAAATGAGAAGGAATAGCTAAGGAGTGTCTCCAAATGTAGGATTAAAAATTAGACTAAATTTTGAAATAAAATTTTAGGCCTATATTTATATAACAGCTTATATAATCAGCTTGAGGAGAAGGCTGTCCACCTCAATCAGGATAGAAGGTAACAATGACATGAAGGTTCTCATGTTGTGGAGACCAGAAAAACATTACAAGTCACCATCATGTCCGTTTCCCTAAAAGGGAGATAGGGCATGCCCTTAACTCCCCCTTGCTCCAAATGGCTGTACATTTGTCAAGATCCTGACAGAAGCTGCAAAACTAGTTCTTCATCCTCTGCCAAAGATGGCCCTTGAGGTGCCAAATCCAGAGCAATATCTGAGATCTTGTCAGTCTTTGAGAAGTTCTTCCTCTTCTTGGGGCTAAGAACCACAAGAAAAATCTATTTTGACTTAAATTCTTTGGTCTTGTGTACTGTTTGTACATTATAGTGTTCTGGCCAAAAACTCAGGCCCAGCTATCAGGAAACTGATCCTTACACAGTGTGGATGAGGGATGAAAAAATACATCAAATAAAACGTAAAATGTAAAATTCAGTTAGAAAAACCTACAAAAAAAATTGCTCCAACATTATACTGACCCAGGTCTTAACAGATCTGGTGCTCCTTACTGGTTTGTTGCAGTACTTTTACCATAATAGATCATAATGTAAGCTTTGAAAAAAACTTTGAACAAGGGAAAAACAGGAGAAAAGCAACAACTTCTTGCTCTATTTCAAACTAGGTGTGTCTACGACTCAAAGAAGACAAAAACTTTAAAAACAGCCAACAAACATAAAATCGTGAACCCATGACACCGTCAATTTTAAATAAAACAGCTACAACACAGTACCTTTGTGGCTGTACTTCATCATCAAAGTCGTCAAGTTCTTCTTCAGCCTCTCTGTCTTCTGCTAAACTGACACCTGATTCACCCTGTCAAACAAATATACATCAGGGAAGACCGTATATTTCTTAAAGAGGAGAGCAGAGCAATCTGGTCGGTCATTAGGCTGGTGCTTATCTCCGGCTTCTGTAGAATGAAGTGACAAGGAAGATTTCTACTCCCCCTCCCCCTGGATGGGATGCTGGTCAATCACAACGTTACCCACCAGCATAAATTCGCAGGTGCCCAGTGGAAAGAGACACTGAGAGTTAAGTGTCTTGCCCAAGAACACCATGCAATGTTCCTATCCAGGGCTCAAACCGGGACCACTTGACCCAGAGAAAAGGGTACTAATTATGAGCTAAAGCTGGCACTTGAGTAATGCAACAAAGATAAATTTGTGTTGTGCGAGAGTAATAGACTTAGCCCTCCCCCCCATAGTTGTTGTTGTTATGTGACGTTGATCATGTTTTAGTTTCCAAATAAGGCAATGACATGTGAGTGAGGAATTGTACGGTGAATTGTGAGTTGAACAGTGAACCA
>OMLO01005008.1_pt1 | contig 11106 bp, 6 predicted proteins | sample 1674811 | NCBI WGS metagenome assembly OMLO01 (sample SAMN06265003, study PRJEB25207) | coral metagenome | isolation source: Coral host | place: Mexico:La Bocana,Puerto Morelos, Mexico | collected 2008-11-13 | reverse complement strand
GAAGGCAAAGCGCGGATGGGAGAAGGAGGGCGCGATGAAGAAGTAGCTTCTTCTAAAAAAAAAAACGAATTGAAGACGAGAGTACAAAAATCGATACCCTATTTATGACCAAAATGGCGGCAAAAAGGCTAAAATCGATACCCAATTTATGACAAAAAGGGCTTAAAAACCATACCCTTTGGGGCCCCAAAAAACTATATAGCCCATATAAGAAAGTACCCCCCCCCCCCCCGGGGGCTCACCGTCCATTCAATCTGACACGAAAACAGAGCTTTTCGCGAAACCGCTCTTCAAACCGGAGGAATTTGAAAATGCCGGCTTTGCGTTTTAGTGTAGACGGAAACCATTTCGAAAACAGAGCTGACAGAGCTCTTCGAAAACGATGACGTCACGATAATCCTGTGATTTCTCTGAGCGAGCTTTCCTCAAACACAAAACTGAAATGACCGTTGATTGTCGGTTAATTTAAAATATCTCTGGCGTGGTGTGAACGGAAAACATTTGACACGTTTTCAGAGTGAAAAGCGGTTCCCACGTAGTGTAGACCGAGTCCTATTTGTACAAAATCGGATCATTCGTTTTGTCTTTCCTTATTGACGTAAAAGTAAACCACAGTAACTCAGGCACTTTCTATTATGTGTCTGACTACATGTAGATTACCTGAAGTCACTACTGTACCATTAATTATGGCTTATCTCTAATTTCCATTTGGCTCTTCCTATCATTGCAAAGCATCAGGGCTTGGTGCAAAGTTTTCTCAACAACAACGACAAAATTTGAATCAAAATGAATCCTTATTGTGTTTAAGTGTTTTAAAGTTACTGAACTAAAACGAAGTGTGTTCAACTGACTGCGTCTTGTTTTTCATTTCTTCTGACAGACAAAAGCCTCCAAAGAGACCCAAGCCAACTGTGAATCTTGCAAATACTCACAGAAAGGTAAGTTTTTTGAAAGTGTATCAAAGTGCTCTTAATGACTCATTTCCATCCGAAAAAGTGCTGTTCGTCGTGAAGTCATTCCGTGAAATTCGGATTCCAGGATGCAGTACTTAATACAGGGCGGCAGTGCAATGTAGAACTCATAGTTAAGATTTTCCATTGTTGAAGCCCTTCAGAATACGATTTGAATATCCATAGAACTTCTTTCGAGTTCGAGTCCTTCTCCACAACCAGCTACAACCAGCATAAAAACCCTCTGTCTTTAATTGCTTATTGTTCATTTGTTTTACATGCACATCAAATTGCTTTTCTCGTTTATTTAAAAAGGTTAAAGATACTCTTCCCCCCATGCCGAAGAAGCAAAATTTGGCAATGCTGGAGGCTCCTCCTGAACCAAAATCAATCGCATATGTTGGACCACCTTACAAGACATTGCCACCGATAGGGTCAGCACCCCCCACGGGACGACAACGCCAGTCTACCACCCCAAGGAAGCTCTATACTGCGCCTTGCGCCACAGAGAAGACACCAAGAGATGAACGCCCTCCTTTCGACCGTACTAATAGTATGCCTCCCGATGAGTTTTCTGAATCAGCGCAGTACCAGTCTGGTCACACAACTAGGCAGACGATGAAGACGGACGGAGAAGCTACTGTTGGCGAAAGTGTCGGGACTGCTGATGGTCGACATCAGCCTCGTGCAGATGAACGGCTCAACACTGACGATGGGTTTTTCATGACTCAAGTAAGGCACATTTCTTTTTCTCTTTCTTTACAAAAAAAAAAAACGATTTCACCTGGGCTGTTAAGTTGCACTTGACGAGTTTCAGTAAGAAAACCACAACGGCAACGGGAGCGGGAACGTCGCGAAACACGCGTGGATGCACGCGGGTTAATTGGGCATCTACCATCCTTCTTTCTTATACACTCTTATGGCCTAGGTTTAAGGTTTAATGTGCAGAACATCGGCTGATCCAGTGCGTTATAATTTATGGTCCATTTCTTCGACTTTCTCCGCCATACAACATCGTGAATCAGGTTGACTTTATTCTACGTTGTCTGAAGAAAGTGAACCACGACGACTAGTTTTGTTTTTTGTTTTTTCACTAATGTCTAGTTGGGATCCAACGTCGTATTCCATATTCAGTTTTGACAGAGAAAAACATTAAGTTGATAATTTAAGAGTAATGCGAGATTCCTAAATAAATTATAGATATATTTTTAATACACTTTGTCTGCTGGGTCGCCCTCAGTGTTACGTTAAACGTTTCTTTCGTTGATGTCCCCTTGACAGATTGACGAGCAAGGTGACGAACAAAGTGTTGAAGCGCCTAAGCGAAAACCAAAGAAAGAAAAAGAGCGTCCATTTAGCGTGGAAACTAAGTATAAAGGCTACGAGGACCTGTTTGACGTCGATGCAGAGGACCCTGACATTGTGATACCAAAGGACCTCCAGGGAAGCGTTAGAGCTCTGAAATACGCTCTGGCTCATCCACTAATCTTCAGTGAGCCACATGGTAGATATCACGAAAGAAGAGCTAAAAAGATCAAGGTAAGTTAACCCGAATGCTTCATTTATTGTCGAGACTGCAGCCTCCTATGACAACAGTTTTATGGCTTGTCATTTTTCATCTCAACTGTAAAATTACATGAAAAGCCAAAACCAAGCTAAGTAGAAGGCTGTTTAAACGGCGAACCCCACATTTGATATGGCACTATTATTACTATTTAGCAAAATCATTTCACTTAAACGTAATGCCCCCCCCCCCTTATACCCATTCTTATTCGCCTTCCTCCCTCCATTTTTCATGAGGCCTTGAGAAGATATCACCCCGTCCCCCCCTCCTAGGAGTGTAATTCATGAGTCCCTCGGATGTGCCAATCATAGAAAGATGTGTTAATGTTTCACTTGTCCCCGTGTAAACAGACTGTGTCAACATCAACGGGATCCAAGTCGCGGCAGAGCAAAGTAGAAGAACTCGGAGGTATCCTGGACAAAATGAGAGTCCAATCGAAAACAAAAGAATCCAACCTAGGTTAGTACATTCTATAATCGTTTAGCATTCTCTTATTATTCTCAATTTTGCCTTAGTAGAATTCTACTGGTATACTTATGCAAATCCTACGTTCTCGTAGTTGGCTCGCGTTGTACTTGCAGTTTGTGAAGAAAAAGAAACTAAAACTGTTTAGCATTAGAACATGTACAGTTTTTTTCCTGCAGTTTAAGCAGTACTCAGTGTTTTTGCACTTGATAATCGCTGCTGTTTGTTTTGTGTTTAGAAACTGCTCTGCAAGATTTTAAGAAGGATCCCAAGATGAAACAGCAATACCATGAGGCCAAGAAGCTTTTAAATGAGGTATGCACTCCTTGATTGTGCTTTTTTGTTGTTTAGTGGATTTTGTACTTTGGGGAAGTTGTAAAGCAAAAACTATTCATATAATTACGTAGTTCAGTTTGCTCTAGGCAATTATACTCGTCTCATAAGCTAGGTGAAGATCTTTTCGTAAAGTTTTGTGAATGTGAGAAAAAGCTCACAAAGCCAGTTCTGCTGGTTCATATTGCTATTTGTTAAAGTGTAGTTTTAACTCCTTCAATCATGGTTCCTCCATATCGACAGTATTCGGCAGTATGGTTTAAAATGTGTTCCAATCGCTAAAGGTGGCTCGAAACGGCTTCCAGCACTTTCCAAGACGTAGATTTTGAAGGGTCATTTTAACCACTGTACATTGGTTGACGCCAAACTCATGGTATCAAAACCCTGCCCAATCATTGCTGATTATGTTGCGTTCAATTTTTTGCCCCAATAGGTTACCATAGCAACAATATGAACTGCTAAAAACACCCTTAACTCATAACTAAACACGAGCTCAGTGACACCCAGTTTTTGAAACGCTAAGATGGCTTTGAAAACACTCCATATAATTTTTTATACTTTGCAAAACGTCGCATCGTAGCATGTTTATCACAATTGGATAACAAATCAAAGGCCTCTTTAAGGCTACGACTATTTTGCATGATGAATAATAATTTATAATATTTTATTATTTTGCTCGATATTCATGCATTGCAAGCATCAGTTTATGAAAACCCAGGAGCCCGCGTTCATTTCGTAACTAGGACAACAAATGCTTTCTAGGTTTTTTTTAAACAATTCAAATAAGAAAATGCTCGCACCACATGCTGTTGACATACATGGCTGAAATCTATCTTATTATTATTTAACTATGTTTCGTATCTGCCGAACTATTTGACGACGTTTTTCTCTTCGTCAAGTCAAGTTGTGCATTGCTCAGCGGAAATACAAACAAAAGTTTACGAATTAAGGAAGGAAGGACTGACCGACCGACCAAGCGAGTGAATTCGCGCTCGCTAACTTAACTCCTATTTTGTATTTTGCAATATAGTCGTAAAAATGGGGGTCACCAAGCTCGTTTTTACGACTATTTTGCAGAGTGCGAAATAGGAGTTAAGTGAGCGAGCGCGATTTAAATCGCTTGGTCGATCGGTCGGTCACTCCTTCCTTCTTTCCTTCCTTCCTTTCTTGCTTCCTTCCTTCTTTTCTTTTGTTTGTATTTCCGATGAACAATGCACAGCTTGAGAAAAATGTCGTTGAATGGTTCGGCAAATGTGAAACATAGTGAAGCAATGAGTGATGACATAGTTACTGCTATGTCAACAGCATGTGGTGCGAGCATTTTCTTATTTGAATTGTTTAAAGAAAACCTAGAAAGCATTTGTTGTCCTAGTTACGAAATGAAAGCGGGCTCCTGGCAAGCATGGGTTTTAATAACATGATGCATGCAATGCATGAATATCGGGCAAAATAATAAATTATTATAAATGGGAAGCACTTATTAGCTTCTTGGTGGGAAAAAGAAAGAAATAACACGTCGGAGGGTAAAAAGAAAAGAAAAAAAATTCGTGCATTTACCCGCCCGAGTCTTGAACTCTCGCCCTTCACGCTTTGCAATACAGTATAGCAACGCATTGAGCTAACCCGCAAATCGTGTTTGTCTAGAGCGTTATGAATTATTGTATTGCGGAGTCAGGGAGGTGATTAAAGCGTGATTTTAGGAGGTTTAAATAAGGGACAGAAGAAAAACAATTATTTTTTGCAACAAAGCCAAAATATCTTCATCTTTTCTGCTTATACTGATGCATGTACTTCACCATACAACATAGTCGTAGCCTCAATGAGGCCTTTGATTAATTTAGGAGCTTAGAGCTAAAATAAAGGGTGTTTTTAGCAGGTCCTATTGTTACTGTGGTAACCTGTTATATCAAAAAGATGACCGCAACTTGTTGATTGGGCATTTTTATGACACTATTATTGTAGTATCACTCACAGTGGTAGTATTCATCCTTCAAAAACTAGCTGGAAACTTGTGCCAGCCTCCTTAAGGCAGCATATATTTCAAACCAGATAAGCGGAATAAACTTTTGATCTACACGAATTAAGATTTTGCAATTGAATTAATGCTACTTTCATTTGCTACTCATAGGTTCAAACAAAGTACAACGAAGTTCGGGTGGCTTCGTTAAGGCCGACTGCCACTGCTCAGGAACTCTTCGGATCCCGAGCGGGACCCGCAGCAAAAGAAACGGACATACCAAACGACTCTACTCAAGTTGGAACTGCAAAATTAGGACGCGACAAGAATATTGCCAAGGAACTAAAGAGATTTAAAGAGAAAATAGATAGTAGACTATGATAAAGTGTAATGTCTTTTTTTTTTCAACCGGATCGTCAAGCATTTATGAGACGTGTGTACATAGGTAATTTGTTGGAATGAAAGACGTTAGTTTCTTAGAAATGGCATCGTGTAAATATATGTACAGAATTTTAAAACATTTTCTACAAAATAAAAATATTGAACCAGTGTTGTTTGGAAACGGGTAAGCGTTTCTTTTCTCGTATAAAAACAGAAAGAAGTTCTACGATGGAAAACGCAATCTTTTAATCGCTCCAAAAACAGCAATTAAAAGCCCAAGGTTTCTTGTGCTGTTTGGGGTTTTTGCGCATTTCTATTGTTTTTTTTTTTCTTTATTTATTTGCATTGATTTTGTTTCTCTTTCACACACAAGCCAATTTGGTTCGTACCTCTCGTCTTTTGGTCGAGCTACATCTTAAAACTGCTTTCGTGGCATTAATTTAAATCACTCATTAGCAAACGATTAAATTAGACCTTATTCGTATTCTCGGTATTGCCTGGAACTAGCTTGCAATGGAGGCTCATGCGGGAGAATATCATTACAAAGAGATAATCTCATTTGCATTGGAAAAGACTCCCCGCATTAGCCTCAGTTGCAAGCTAGTTCCAGTCCAATAATGGCCTATTGGAGATAGGGCGATCGCTCGCTTTCCTCTTTCTTTTTTGCATTTTGTGTCAGTAGAGTTCCTATTTTTCTTCAAAATGGCACATAAAGATATTGGCCAAAACATGACCTAAAAGACCCCATTGGCACACTATCAATTTGGTCATAGTATTGGCCATCAAATACGGAATGGCTTCAAGACTGAGCGGGGCAATGTGGGTGGATCGGGGAGGGCATACAAAGTGGAAGTTTGTAAACACTTAACTGACGTCAAACGAGCACATCATTTTATTGTTATGGTTCTACGTCTTGACCCAGTCCGCAAAACTAAAAGAATCCTTGATCGTGAATTGAATCGCACAGATGGGTTGAATTGAAGCATGCGCACCAGATACGATGCCAGATTGTAGTTGTAAGAAGAGACAATCGGACGAAGAGGGCAACCAGTTTATGAACTTTAGGAAGGCCATAGAGGACACTAGGGATAGAACCACATGGTAGTATATTATGGAGGATGGTATCATCGATAATTACAGCCCCTTTCCCTTTTATTTATATTATCAGTTTTTGTGATTATAATGATGTCATCTTTTCCTTAATCAGTCAGTGCTTCCCATTCCTCTTAAGAATGTGTTTCTGTTTTGAGAAATTATACGCCTTAAGATATCTGTTTCAGCTGACATTTGAGTCTGTCTTGGTTTTCAGTTGTCAAAGGGGGCCTAAATCTCCTAAGATCGCAGAAAAGCAATTCAAACAAACTTTTGACATCACATCTATCCCCGTTTTTGGGTGGTAGACAGAAACCCAATACTCTTGCCAGTGCCATTTTCTCAGCCTCTGTCAAAACTCGATATCAATAATTTAAAGATTATATCATCAGTGACAGAAACCAACTTTGATACTGACTTGCATAAGGTCGGTCAGATACACATTGCAAGATAAAGGAGACTACTAATAGGGGAATTGAAACCCACCCTAAATGCAAAATGGCGGCCCGAGATGGCTCTCGTGTAGATCAGTAGACGAATTACTGAAAAGTTCTTGCGTTAGAAGGATCAATTTCAATGTGTCGTAGCCGGCTGGAGAAATAAATTTTAGTTTAAATAGCAAAACACAATGGCAACTGTTTCTGTCACTTCATGGCCGCCATGTAGAGGGGCAAGTATGTGAAACCTATATTGTGGCACTACTTGATAAAGAGTGGAAGAATTGATCCAGCAGCCATGCACATTTATTGGAACAAAGGAAAGTGAAAGAGTTCACCTGACACTGGATCAATTTGGGACAACTACATGACCACCGTTTCATTGTCTTGGGATATCATTGAAAACACTCTATAGCAGCAATTGAGCATAATTAGGAAGATAATAGCCCATTTTGGGGGGTGAGGCGGGCTTGATTTCCGCCGCTCTCTCGCATTCCTTCCCGAGAAGAGACGGCTGGACGCTTGAGCGGCAAAGCATGTGTACGACGTAAATTTTAATTCATGGGGCGCCTCTGGTCGTCGCAAATGTCATCTGATAGCAATCATACACAGGCCCGCATGATACCTACGCCTCGTAACATTTGTACATGTACCGTTTTCGCCATCCCTCCTTTTGATTTTGGTCTTCCAACCTATTTTGTTTCACGTTATCGTTGGGTAAGGGCAACATATGGTGTGAGAGTTTTAACTGACAAGAACAGAGCCGTTTGGCTGTGGTGTAGCAATTGTCATGTCAAAGGTCGCACATGTTGGTCCGCAAGGTTTCCGCTGTTAGATGACGCTTTTAATTTCACCATGGCTGTGGTTTCACGAGCAGTTTTGGAAGGCGCAGTGGCCTTACGGTTAGTGCCCTCGACTCCGGAGCGAGCGCATTTTGTTTAAGTTCTTGGGCAAGACACTTCACTCTCACGGTGCCTCTCTTCACTCAGGTGTACAAATGGGTACCGGTGAATTTACTGCTGGGGGGTAATCCTGCGACGATGAACTAACATCCCATCCAGGGGGGAGTAGCAGTATTCCTAGTCGTTTCATGCTACAGAAATCGGGAAAAGCTCTGGCCTGATAAGCCACTTGGCTCATATGCAGACTATAGCGAGTGACAACCTGAAATCCCGTAAAAACAGGTACTTTTTCAACTCGCTTAAAGTTAAAGTAAACTTCAATGAAATTTAAGCCACCAAACCAGTAGCTTTAATAAGCGAGTTGGTAATAATTTTCGGCCAATGAGGAGTCGCTTGCGGTTATTCATCTGACAAGGCTGTCAAATCAGAAATACAACAGCTACCCGCTTTTCTGCTGAAATCGCGCATCTAATGTTTAGTTCGCGTCTTATAAAATCAACTAACCAAATTGCAGTCAAACTGGAAACGTTTGCCTCGAGATACAGAAATGTTCGCGCCAAATGTTATCTGCGTACTGGTCTGTTTTGCTAGTTTGCTTTGATCTATCTAAAAATTAATTTTTTCTGGCTTCGCCAGAGACTGGTGTCGCTTTCATTCAAGAGGACCGTACACCAATTTGATTCAGTGTTCTGTCTCTTAATCTCGATGTTTAGGTCCTAGGTTAGGTTTCTCTCTTTGTTGACTGTTCGTTATTTGACGTTCTGGCACCACGCGTAAGTCTGTTGAATGTTTTTCGTGTTGTTTGTGCCGCTATGGTTTACAGCAGGCAAGATCTCATTTGGTTAAATGCCGCGCTAATGTGATCGCACTTTATATCGCACGACCTCTTTGCTACTGTAAGAAAGTTAATGTATACAGCCTGCTCGGTTAAGGCAGCATCGACATTAACGATGCCAAGTCTGCGTAGCTGTAGGGATTCGGGAGCGAGCGATATTTGGAGGCGAGTCCGGCATTGTTTTTCCTCGCGCATCGAGAAAATTCGCGAGTGAAATTCCAGCCGTGAGTTCGGAAGAGGAGCGCGGGATCCCTTCTCGAACAGCGGCTGGTGATCGAGCCAAGGGGTGAGGCCAAAAAGCAAACTGCTTGATTTTAGGATCACATGACACATGTCACTCTCTTCTTGTCTCACTCATAACTTGAAAACAAAAGGATTGAGAACAACAATTTATTATATTATAAAATCAAGATCATACTGTATTTACAAGTTTCTGATTCTAAATTATGGCTCACTATTGAAGCTAACTGTTGCAACAATTAATCAGTTTATTTTCTTATTTTGTTTTATTATAATAGGGTTTTTTCTTTACATTTTAAGGGCCACTCTCCAGTAGTTGGCTGTCGTGTGTAAACCCTCTGAAAAACATTATTTCCTACTGTAATGTGCAAAAACAATATTACTATTAAAGCCTGCCACCAGAGTAAAACTGTTCTGTCAGCGGTCCATGGCATTTAACATGAGAATTGCAGAAGCAACTTATCAAAGGTGACGTCACATTTCCTGCAATTGACCCTAACTCAAAAACCAATGAAAGAAAGCAAACATAAAGTGAAATAGCAAATACACTACAAGAAATTTTAAAAATAAATGAAAACGATAAATCTAACAGGGAAATTCAAAATTTTCGTAATCGTTCCCTACAAAACATAACTACCTACAAGCTCCACAAGAAACCTCCGCCATCCAAGTTATCAATGTTTGAAGGCAGCACAGAAACCCGCCACCGTTTGTTAGGTGTTTTTTGCTGCCTCACCAATGAACCAAGGCTAATTCTCAGCTTATTTAAATTACAGTGAAAACCCTGCGTATAAAAACCAGGATTTTAAGAACCTACAGGGCTAAGATTCTCCGTTTGACCTCCAAAACACTTAACTTATAAACTATAAAGCTTTATAATAATATTTATTAAATTACGTTATACACTATTTTCTGTCCAAAAATCTAATACCTGTAGTCCGAATACTCCGATCAAGGCCACCGATTTGAACAAAGCTTGGTTGAATGTGACATCATCACTTAAATAATCTGCATATTTTAACATCTTGATATCTCTGGACCGAGAAGAGATAATTGAAAATAGTAAGCAGCATCTTTCTGCTTGCACAGACTACTTGCATTTTTTTAAATGGCTTAGATTTGAAAGATGCGATTTTCGTCATAGTAGCACTTTAAAGTGCCTATAACGCCAAATAAATATTTTTGCGCTTAATTAAATCTCTGTACGGAATTGGGAAAAATGTCGCAAAATTTTTTTAATTCAGTTCAAACCGCGATTTTTTATTATTTTTTAAAGATCGGAAAAATGGCACTTTTTCAAAACACGACCGAATCACAGCGTCACTGAAAAGGGTCCGGGTATGGCGAAATTTGTGACGTCATTCCAGGCCATTGATCGCTTTCTTGTTTGGAACCGCGTTTGCTTCGCTTCGGAAGGTCAGAAATCTTGAAAATGCCAGATAAATGCGTTGTTTTCGGCTGTAATAATAAGCCAAGTAAGGCAGAAGGTATTTCGCTTCATCCCATACCTTTTGAAGGGGCTGATGAACCGCAGAAGCGAAAAAGAAGAAAGCAATGGGTTGACTTTGTAAAATCTAAGCGTGCTCCTTGGGAGCCCACGGAGTACTCGGCAGTGCGCTCAAAGCATTTCCGAGAAGAGGACTACGAAGTAATGTTCCCTGGATTGACAAACGTCAATATGCAAAGAAGACTACGGAAAGATGAAATTGGCATTTGTGTTTGCCCGACGATCCAAGCGCCTTGTGTTTCGGGCGGAAGTAAACCAGAAAGCAAGCGAGCTGAGAGAAAGGTGAGAAATGCACATGTATTTTCATTAAAATGAGCAGCTTTCCCGCGGCATCTCGTTGTTAACATGTTTCTTTCACGTACTCAATTTGTATTTGCAAAAGTTTTGATGGTCTTTAAGAGTGCATTCCTTTGAAATATTTCGCTTTGTCTTTCTGCATTCAG
>OMLO01005007.1_pt1 | contig 11107 bp, 6 predicted proteins | sample 1674811 | NCBI WGS metagenome assembly OMLO01 (sample SAMN06265003, study PRJEB25207) | coral metagenome | isolation source: Coral host | place: Mexico:La Bocana,Puerto Morelos, Mexico | collected 2008-11-13 | reverse complement strand
GCGTTGCGACAGTGGTCCTAAAGATACATTTTAATTTTTTTTAAGCGCGGTTATAAGATCTAACAGATCTTCTTGTTCCTCTTGTGGGGCACTCCACATGTTCTGCCTGTGCAGTTCATGCTTCCCAATGTGCATGTGCTTCCAGGCAGTACTGTAGGTATCAATCAAGTGGCTACCAATAAACCTGACAATTTCAAAAGGGTTGATAGTTAACTAGACCTAGAACTTGTTTAAAGTGGACACACTGTATTAAGCAAACACTAGTGTGTGTCCCAAGGGTGTCTGCCTAACACAGGTTTCACTGTATACAATATTGCCATATTATTTAACAAAATGTTTGCAATATTAGTGTTAGAACTTGCAGCTTCAGACAAAAAATGTGTCAGATAAATCAATTGATATTTACCCAAGATGCATCATGTCCAAGCCTGATAATATCAGTGTCAATTGATTGCCAGCATATGCTAATTGTACTGGATCTTCATGTACATTCAGTCCTGTGTTAACGTCATAAAAATAGTTTCTTGTGTCAACATTGTCACTAATTAAAAGGCATTGCATACTAAGTATTAATTTCTTTTCCATACTTTGAATAACTACTTTACATTTAATAACAAATGACTAGCAATGCTCATAGATTAGGGGAGTGCATTTAGTCACAATCTTATTTGGTTAATAACATAAAAAGTTGTATTGTGGCTGCTCCTAAATTTTGGTTGGGTAGATGGTAATCAAAACAAAATATCCCTTTTTCCTGCTATTTTTAAATATTGACGAAAGAGGTCCTTTGCCAAGTCAAATGAGTCATGAGTCACTGGTCAAATTCCACTCCAGTAAGATTGAAACTTGAAAAACTTGGTTAATAACATAAAATACAAGTACTACAATGGGTAGTTTCTTTGGAAGGACATGCACGTAGCAACGGCTCGTCAAGTGAAGTCTGTAATCACTACAGTGCCTACAGGTACATAACCAAAGCATTGCATTCACCAAGTCACCCAGATTTAAGGGATGCTCTGAAGACCGAGAAAGCTATTGCCGCCAAGAAAAGAAAAGGAAAAATCCTGAGAGGGGTAGCGCAAAGAAGAAAAATCGGAAGGTGAAGCGTTTGTCAGTCTACAACATTAAACAGCTCATTCAAGCAAAGAAGATTACAACAAGGCTCGAGCTTGTCTGTTTAGCCGTAGAACAAGAACAAAAGGTCAAGACTTCTGTTGCGGAATTTATCGCAACGCTGAAAAATTAGAAGGTTATTTCTATGAAACAATCTCTACGCAAGAACTAAGTCTTAAGATATAAAATATATGCTTCTAAGTGTTCAAGCCACTCTCAGTGATATACAAGGCAGCTCGAAAACAGAAAGATGGCAGATAAAATGGCCAATCCAAAGTGCTCCTTTGGCATTCAAGAAAAACTAAATTCCCTCAGAGAGTCTCTGAGTAAGGTGACAAAGGGAAATATTGCAATGAAATTAGAGTTAGAAGCACTGAGAGAGAAAGATAACCAACAGAAATCTGAGAGAGTTATATAAAAGTCAAGACGATCTTGAACAGTATACAAGAAAAAACGGCCTAAATATTCATGGCATCACCGAAGATTTGTATACTCCTGAGGAAGATGTGGTCACAAAGTTGAACAAGCTGTTAAACAAGCATATTCAAGGTAAATATATTGACATCACACATAAAAGTTAAGATCAAACCAAGAATAATGCAAACTGAATTAAAGAATGTACGATCTCACATTTGTTTCCACATTGCTCAGCAGCCACAGCTTTCACATTAAAACATTTGTTCATCAATAAAAACTTAACACCCTTTTAAAGAGACCTAATAAAAGAGGCTGACAAATTGAGAATGGATGGAATGTTTAGTGTGGACTATGCATGGCAAAATCTTTGCTATGACTTTCCCAATGGTGCACCACAGAGAATTGACTCCGAGAAAGATCTTGACAACTTATGACAGTAAGCTAGTCTGACTGCACTTCAGCACAGCTTTATCTCTTAGAGTCCAACCTATTTTTTTATTTAAGATGCAAATTAGGATGCATGCAACACAAGTACTCCAATGTCTTATGTTAGGATGCAGCTACATGCTTGAATATGACTTGTTTGTCTTTTGTAGTGTGCGCTAACTGTTTGTATTCACCAGTCCGTTTTTCTTTTTCTAATTTTTAATGACATCAATTAACTATAAGTTATTACTTCAATGATTCCATGCATTTTAAGATTTATTCATTAGTTATTGTGCCCCATTACAAAATTATTTTCTGTTACACTGACAGGTCATGGTTATGTCAGTGCAACTGAAAATTAGTGTGTTATCTTTAAATGTTAGAGGCTTCAAAACCAAGTAAAACGAAGGCTTGTTTTTAGTTTGAAAAAAAGATCAAAATATGACATTTTCCCCCCATAAAGAAACATTCTCAGAACAGAAAGATGAATCAATATGGAAGAGTGAGTGGGGACGTGCTTTTTTTTTCCTACGGGTGAACTCATAATAAAGGAGATGCTATTTTGATAAATCCCTTGAGCAGATTGAGTGTGGAAGCAACCAGTAAAGATCTTGATGGCAGAATTCTATCAGCTAACTTAATTTATAGTTCAGGAAAAAATTTCAATCTGCAATGTTTATGCTCCAAATGACTCCCAATGAAAACTGAAATCTTGCTAAATTTAAACAGGTTTTTGATGTCACACACAGAAACTAGCAACCTTATTGTAGGAGTTGACTGGAATGTTATCCCCAAGCTATGGATAAAAAAGGTGGTATTCCTTGGAGACCAACTTTATATGGTGCCAAACATGAGTCTTAAGAGAAAAATATATTTTTCTTCAAGTTGATAGTTTTAAATCTTAAACCACTTAAACTTAAGACCAGCAACATATTGGCACTATTTTATTTGAAAACAAGCACATGCATCAAGATCTAGGGGTGAGGGAACTAGTGGCTGGCCAATATTTAGTGTAAAGGTGAAACTTGCACGAAGTCCAACTTGGTGGGGGTGGGGGTGGTGATTTTCAAAACTAGACAAGAAAAATGGAGTTAAAACAGCTGGTGACAGTTAGTAGTGGAGGGTCAGTCCATCTAGGGTGATCAAGTTTAATATTATGGCATATCAAGTGACCTGGCTAACCCTAAACCTAGGACCTAAGCTTAACTTAGACCTGGCCCTGAGCTAAGATACCACTCCCCCTAGAAATTGTTCTAAACCTAGAATCTTAACCTTTACCCCAGTTTTGAACTACCTCAATGTCCAGCTTTCGCCGTGGGGTGCCAAAAGCATTGGTCACGTGACCTCCAGTTTTCTTATTAAACATTGAAAGTCAGTTCCAGGATTGACCTCTTTTTAGTATCGAAATCAAGAGCTCTTATTAAAACTGAGGACATGAACAATCCATTAACCAAAAACTCTTGTCTGCAGTCAGCATTTTGAAGCTAATTGCTTCATAAAACCAACGATTATTAATTATTTTGATTGAAGAGGAAAAAGCCCATCGATCAAGCATTGTTAAGCAAAAAGAAAACAAAAGTAGAGAAATCACAGCAGCATTCAGTCTCCAAATCAATTAACATTTAAAACACTGATTTCAAATCTGATTCAGATGGTATAGAGAAGGTTTAGTTGAAACTGGAGATGAAAACTGGGAAAGTCAACTTAAATTTAAGGATGATGAAATGTCATGTTTACTTGAGAAATGGGAAACTAAGTAATTGGAAATCAACTTGAAGAAAGCAGTGCTAGGAAGGAGCTTGAATTGTCAATGAAACAGAAAGCCTTCAGTATTGAAACTGTAAAGGATAATGATAAATTATTAAGATTTTACATTGGATTTGAGAACTACTGTACGAGGTGTTTTCGATGTTTCTTCACTTTCTGGTGAGCGAGACTGCGGCTGGTCTACCCAAAACTAAAGCCTGAAAAAAATTCAGGCCTAAACAGGATTCAAACCCATGACCTCTGCGATACCAGTGCTGTGCTCTACCAACTGAGCTGAGTCTGGAAACTAGGACAAGCTATGTGTTTGGGTAATATTGAACTTTCACCATCAATACAAACACCTCTTTCAAAACTCTAGCCCCAAGTATACTTGACATTTCTTTTGCCTTGATTTATTCATATTATCATAATATTATTGATAATTCTCTGCAGCATAGGGTTAAGCATCGCATGATGACCACAATTCATGACCAGGAAGCTTTGAGTGAGTGTTATTTCACAGTTGATGCTTCACATTTAGAGATTGTTTAGATGCCCACATAATGCTTATGACACTTCTCTGCAACATTGCATGGTGATAATAGTAAAGGCTTCATGTGAAGGAGAGACAACAGTAACACACCGTAGACTTACCCTTCACCAGTCCTTGTTTCCCTGCAGGCATGACAACAACCTTGTCACCGATTTGAAGTTTACCAGCTTCTAGCTTTCCAGTTACATTTATTCCACTTCCCATTCCTAGAATAAAACAAAATCATGTAAGTCATGTCTTCGCATAAGATGTCTTGATTGTAACAACCCTAAAAAGACATTCTTGCATTCTCCATACTAATCTTAATACACAACTTTATATAATATTAGCTTCCAGAATTTTGAGGTACATGCAAGAAGATGCACCCATATTGATTATTGTTTTTTCCAAAGTTCTGAAAAATAAATAAATTATTAAATGACTAGCAGATTTATACAAAAACAATTAGATTATTCGCTCTCGATTTCTAAGCATGATACCAGTAGTTGCACCCTCTTCAACTATTGCAGCCTTGTCAACTATCATCCAATAGAAACATGTTTGACAAATCATCGCGCGCAGTTTCTCTAGGCTAGTTTCTAAACTCACATACAACACACAATTTCACAATCTCAAAGTAAGGAGTCCTCAAATGGCGATCCTCTAAAAGTTATTATTCAGAAAATTATCGAAGGTCATTGTTTTCAGAATGTTAGGGTGCTGTAAAGAGTGTTTCACTATAACACTTTTCACTGGTGATCACTGCAGATTGCCAACAGTGTTTTCCATAGCTCAAGTGTTGGTAATGGTGAGGGGGTTTAATGGATGGGGCATTGGACTCTGGATGGAGTCCTGGATTGAGTCCTGCACTGAGTCCTGCACACTGCTCGTAAAGTGAGTCCTTTGAAGGATAGTGTTGCAGTGACAGACTTTTCCATGCCTGACACCCATATATCTTTGACTGGTGGCAAGTAACTAATGCTGTTGTTGCCCCTTAGCTTGCAGATGATGGATCCATACCTCAAGCTTATTATAACTCTTGATAATTAAAGTTTTCTTTAATTTGCACACATTTCATAGCCTGTCACTGTAACTCATTTCAGATCGTTACTTGTATTTGTCAGGCTTTAACTTGCTACATGTATTGTCAACAGATTGCTATTATAAATTCACTTCCAGGGTTTTGTATTAGTCCTTTGGTTACTTGTATAACAAAGGTCCCACAACAACTTGTTCATGGTCCCTCATCCCAACCTCATCTATTAGTTAGGTCAGTTTGAGATTAATCAAGACTATAGCTTACCTTTATAAACATCTGACACACAGAACCTAAAGGCCTTGTCTAAGTCCCGCTTTGGAGCCCTTAAATTGTCTGCAGAGGAAGACAGTGTTATGTGGCTGCTTCTACTGAATTTTTCCAGTTCACCACACATTCTAACAACGTTGTGAATAGGATAAAAGCACAATTAACTTTACCCCCACAATCAATCACAAGATGTCTTGCAACTGATCAAAATGGATTACTATCAGTTATCACATAATTTCAAGTGCAAAAATGTTTCGGTTATATTCATAAATTTATAAAAGGGTTCAGGTGATCTTGCAAGTGTTTAGAAAAGAGCTGACTCCCTTTAGCTGTCTTCAGAAGGCTTTGGGTAGATTTTGACAACCTTCAAAGGCCTTGAATGCCATTGGTAGTCTTTGAGTGCCTAAATGTCAGCAAAGGGGAACTAACATTGCTAATTCTGCTTTCCTAAAGTATTTAAAGCAGCTTGAAAATCATTCTGTTGATGTACTATACATTGTATTCAAAACAGTGATTGGGTAATAATATTGCAATTTTCTCTCAATACAGTGCGATACTATACAAATAGTAAACTATATTTTTAAAAGGTGAGGATAGAAGCTTCAATCATGTACAGCTGTGTGGAAAATAAAAATAATTTAAAAAGACAAGAAAAATTATTCTTTAAAATTACAACTACAACTAGTTATAATTAAATTAGAAAACAACCCAAAGATTATATGTGTGCTGATTAGTTTAAGACTGTGTTTCTATAACTTGATAGAAACAGAGAACTAGCGCAAGCTGTTGATGTAATGATGGTGTGAGCAAAGAGAATTTAGATTTTGATGCTCAAAGTAAACAAACTTTTTTTCATTTTTGTGTCGCGGTATTTTCTAAAAGAAATAGAAAACATGTGCTTTGTGTTTCTTTCGAGTTATAGAAACACTTGTGAAAGTTTGGAAGGACTCGAAAAAGCTGTGGAAACACTCGACTGCGCCTCGTGTTCCCACAGCATTTCTCATTCTCCCCAACTTTCACTCATGTTTCTACAACTCGATAGAAACACGGTACATGTTTTCTATAAATACAATACAACTGCAAATTACAATTTAAAGTCAAGGCTGCTATAATTATAAGATTATAGAAAGTTCAATAAAATTTATACAGATCTCTCAAATTATACCTATTCTATCCAGTAAGGAAGGTCCATTATACCATCTCAAAAGTAGGGGCTCTTCACAAGGCCCTATAAGATTCTCACCAGTGAGACCACTGCAGGGAACATACACCACATCAGAGTCCTGCAAGTGACAGAAAAAGAAACTGCAGTGATAAATGCAGAAAACCAGAAAGCATATCAACTTCTTACCTTTGCAGTTGACTATGGAATACAGTATTGTGCAAAAGTAATGCAAACAAAATTTGTCCTTTGTTCTCGTAAATTTTCCATGAAAAGGTGTCGAATTTTCGTAAGATGTTTCATAGCGTTCTAAGTGAAAAATTCACGATCTTCAAGGTAGTGAATTTCCAAGTAGAGAATTTTCAAGGTAACCAAATGAAAAATTGAGATAGCAAAATCCGAAGCAATTTTCGTGACATAAGCTGCCGTGAACGATGTCGCTGAACAAGCGTATGTAAATAAACTAAACCCATATCGGAAATAGATTCAATGAAACAACAGTTTAATTAGCTATATTGAAGTAATTGCCTCACAAGCATTTCCCAAAACACAGACTCGCAAACCTTGTTTTTTTAGAAACTGATTTTCAAGCCCGCTTATCGATCAGAAAAAAAAGGCGTGCGCCAGTTTACATGCGGGCCAAGTCTCACGACAATGTTTACGGAAACCCGCTAATCCCAACACAAACAACGCAGAGATAAGAGAGAACTTTTGTAAACGAATGTTTTATTTTATTAAACACTACATTTTGTTTTGGAACTAGAACTCGAAAGCTCTCAAATTTAATTTGTGCATGTCTCAATCGGCTCCAGAGTTGAATTGTACAAAACAGTTGTCGGACATCTTACCTTGTAAACTGAATTCTTGCCTCAAAAAGAAAAAGGTTATTTCAAGCATTTTCTGCTTCCCTATAGACCGTAAGCATTGACCTAGTGGTTCGAATTTATGTCCATCTATGATGCAAGAATGTCAGCATCCATGATGCCATCAAAGATACAAATCTTTGTTGGACCATGTCTGCTAATTCCCGCCCAGACATGAACCTTCAGCGGATGTTTTGGTTTTGGTTTGGTTGGCTCGTCTACCTTCCTGTAACAAGTTCGCCGATACTGCACAAGGGAAATGGAACACTCGTCGCTGAAAATGATGTTGTCAAAAGTATCGCCACTCTGCATGATGCGCAGAGCGTACTCCAGTCCCTTCACTTTGTTGGTGTCACGTATCAGTTGATAGTAAGCAGTCCGTTGTAGGGACCAGCCTTGTTTCTTGCGGGATCTTCTCACTGTGGTTTAACTCACTATATTTTTAAAAGATGAGGATATAAGCTTCAATCATGTACAGCCGTGTAGAAAATAAAAATAATTTAAAAAGACAAGAAAAATTCTTTAAAATTACAACTACTACTAGTTATAATTAAATTAGAAAATAACCCAAAGCAAATACGTGTGCTGATTAGTTTAAGACTGTGTTTCTATAACTTGATAGAAACATAGAACTAGCGCAAGCTGTTGATGTAATGATGGTGCGAGCAAAGAGAATTTAGATTTTGATGCTCAAAGTAAAGAAACTTTTTTTCATTTTTGCGTCGCGGTATTTTCTAAAAGAAATAGAAAACTTGTTCTTTGCATTTCTATCGAGTTATAGAAACACTTGTGAAAGTTTGGGAGAACTTGAAAAAGCTGTGGAAACACTCGCTACTTCCCGCCCAGACATGAACCTTCAGCGGATGTTTTGGTTTTGGTTTTCGCTTGGTTGGCTCATCTACTTTCCTGTAACAGGTTCACCGATACTGCACGAGGGAAATGGAACACTCATCACTGAAAGTGACGTTGTCAAAAGTATCGCCACTCTGCATGATGCGCTGAGCGTACTCCAGTCCCTTCACTTTGTTGGCGTCACGTATCAGTTGACAGTAAGCAGTCCAGGTCCAGCCTTGTTTCTTGCAGGATCTTCTCACTGTGGACGAACTCACTGTAATGCCATGCTTCGCCAGCTTCTTCTGGATCTGAGCACTTAACATTTCATCATTACTTTGCATTTGCTGAACTATAAAAGCATTTGCCTCTAAAGATAGCTTGGTGGGTCTTCCAGAACGTGTTAGATTTGCCACAGAGCCGGTGAGTCGAACCTTTTTGATAATTCTAGTTACACTGGCGAAGCTGATGAGCAACCCTTCCCCTTTTAACAATTTAAATATCTCGGCTGGGTGGAGACCTTGCTTGTCAAGAAGCTCGATTCATGTTCGTGTGTAATTGGTAACTTTTGGCATGATTACTACAAGAGAGTTTCAGCAGAAATGATTGTGTAATGCATGCCAGCACTATTGAACGCAAGTGGTTGCTATGGTGATACAAAAACAAGGCTGTGCAGAGCCTGGGTTATGAAAACATGGCGTGTGTTGGCATGTGGCCTTTGGAGCCTCGCAACGTGAGCAAAAACACAACAGACGAATAATTGTGTGAGGGTTTCGATGCTTTTAATGTCAACTTAACAGTATAAGGAACCTTTGAAGTATATCCAGGTAAGTCTTATAGAACTGTTATGAAAATGGTAGAGCGTTTGTAGTAAAGCTTGCGCATTGTACGGGTGTACAAACAATTGAAATGACAGCCAAAAAAATCATCACAGCAAATTCGAACTTGGCAAATTATCGTGCTGAAAATGCTCGGGAATGTTCAAGCAGAGAAATGAAGAACGAAATTTTCGAAGTCATTTATCGAACATAGCGAATTTTCACTCGAAGATTCGAAGTCAATTTTCGTTCCGCGCGAATTATCCTTTGGAAAGTTGGAAACAATAGGCGTCATGAAGTATCGTGACTTTTTGTGTAAAATTCGCTTCCATCGAAAATTCAATATTTTTTCGTTCAAAAGCCAAGAAAAGCTGTGAATTTCGGCGAAAGACGTTTGCATTACTTTTGCACAATGCTGTAGTATGGAAAAACAGCCTGTTGCTTGAACGCACTGGTTGCAACTAACAAACTGTGGTTTTGTTCATAAACTTTTAAACTTCCAACTCTACTTTAGAAAGATGTGCATTTCTGTACTTTCATTGCAACTTAAGGTAGTTATAATCATAACTACAATATCTGCACTGCAAGTTTAGAGTTTTTTGGATTTTGTATGTGTACTGTACACTGCCACAGGATACACATACCTTATATCCAGCCTGTTTTAGGAAGTGCTTAAGCTTTCCTACAATATGATTATATCGAGCTTCTGACCAGAGAGCCTAAAAAGCAATAATTATTATGTCTAAATATGTTGAAAAGAAACATCCTGTAAGAAAGTGTGGCTAAAAGCCACAAAAATACAAGTATAACTCTAAAGAACATGGAACTAACACAAACTACAAGCTAATGGCATACATGCCAGGAATTTAGTCAAAATAAATGACTGATTATCTTTCTTTTTTGGAAAAAATGTATTCCAAGCTAAACAAATATATATTTCCTTGGGGCGTCTATTTTAACAATTAGATTGTGAGCTCAAGATTTTTGTGTTATTGTTAAAAAAGAGCACAGCTGTCTGGAGTCACATCTTTTTGTTCTAATCAGTAGACAGTACTATTATATTCTATGCTTTTACATCAGTTTGCCTATAGTTATTTGATGTTAGCCAAGACACTTACATTATCAAGCTTGTTGACAGCGACAACAATCTGTGTTACACCCAGTGACCTCACCAGAAGTGCATGCTCTCTAGTCTGTCCTCCAGCTTCAAATCCTGACTCAAATTCACCAGTGCTGGAGCCAACTACTAATACAGCTACATCAGCCTGAAAATCACTTTGTCTTGGTTAGTGTAGCTGCAGTGTAACACTATTGGAACATTGGCGTTAACAATATCAGTCATCCTATTTTATAAATATACTATACAATCTCCCAAAATGTTAAAGCCATCCTTCTCTTTGCTGGATCAATTATCTTGTACAGTTAAGTATTTTTTGTGCTGCTCAAAAAAACAAGAAATCCAGTACAGTAACTACAACTTTTTTTGTCAATTTAGTATTCAATCAGTTTAGTTTTATGAGTAACATGTGGTATTTTTAATTAGTAAGTTATGCAAGTCTTGTAAGTTATGCCAGAAACATGAGTAGAATTAGCATTATAAATGTAAAGCCATGATATGGTATGCTAAATAATGTTTGGTATTCTCGACTTCTAAGTGACATTGGTATGCAAGTATTGTGAGTGACGTTACCATTTTATGTATTGCTCAATGAGCATTTAAGTATGGTTGGTACTGCAAATAAAAAAGGAATTAACTAACACAACACAACATAATATGTATTCATGATGCAAACATCTCAAAAGATAAAAAGTTCATTGTTTGCAGTAAACATGAGGAATGAGCTCAGCAGATATTCATACCAACAGCTAGAAGAAGAGAGTGACGAATTCTCT
>OMLO01005006.1_pt1 | contig 11108 bp, 6 predicted proteins | sample 1674811 | NCBI WGS metagenome assembly OMLO01 (sample SAMN06265003, study PRJEB25207) | coral metagenome | isolation source: Coral host | place: Mexico:La Bocana,Puerto Morelos, Mexico | collected 2008-11-13 | reverse complement strand
AACAATTCACCATGCAGAAGACCTTAGTTTGTTTATTTATGGGTTCTACCTTGTCAAGCAAGTTTGTATATTATGCTTCAACATTTTTACTAGGAAAGCCACGGAAATTCATAGAGTCAGCTGATGCTGTTGCCATGATACAGACTCAAGTCAGAAGCAGATGGGCTCCTGCTCAATCTTAATTCAAGGAATAATAACAAGCTCAAATTTTCAGATATTTACATTTAAACCATTTTGTCACTTTGATGATATATACAAACAAAAGAAATTTGTGTTGTATAATGGTATCACCTTTCCAAACTTGACATATCTGAAAAGAATGGGATGGAACGTTATTGTCCTTGTTCACACCTTTCCTTGTAAGGGCTCCATTTATCATTCATTTTCATTTGAGAGGGTTGTACTAATTAAGCAAGTTATTCTTCTTTGATCCCAAGTTGCATCATTCATGTGTATGTGAAATTCTTGAGGATAAATTTTGCCCCAGTCGAACAACAAGCGACAATAAGAAAATGAATATAATGTATATCAAGATGAAAAGTCTTGCAAGAGCAGCTATTGTCAGTAAAAACCTCAAAGCACATTTTTTTATTTGACTGGTTCCAGTTCCAGCTCAGTTGGGGTTTAGGTTTGCATCTCCATTTCCAGATTCCATGTTTTCCATGATAAGATATTTTCAAGTGGTTCATTTTGTTAACACTGATCCCCTGGATAGTAATCTATATGGTGCATGGATAGTGTTATCCATCCATTGAACAACTTGGACCAGAAATATAACTCCTCAACCATTTTTCTGAAGAGATTGATTATATTGTTTAGTCCAAAAAAGTTGAATACTTGTAATTTTATGCTCTGATCTGTAACAATAGTGCTTTTACTTGTGTGACTGGTCATAGAGAAAATGTGATTCAGCCTTTACTGGTAAATAGCAAGGGTGTGTTATTGTAACAGTCAGTATTTATGTTGAGTTATGGTGGAACATATTTACACTACTCCAACTTACAGGTTAGAATTAAGGGTTTTCTGTGATATTTATATGTCTGGTGTCTTTAAACAGTTTTTTTTCAATCATATTTTTAATGCTTTTTGGATGATTTTGTAATATTTTTTCTGGTATAAGTTTTCCAAGTACATGCAAATTTTTGCCATGCACGTCAGTACAGGAAAATGTACTTTTTCAAGCATGGCCATCAAAGACTTCTAGATTACTAACCTGCATGATAACAGTATTTGGAAGTAGCAGTTTGTTAATTTCTTTTTATTTTTTTTATTGTAGTTCTTTTTTTGTTTGGTACTTCATTCTGAATTAGTTTTATACAAGACACTTATCCTGGAAAATAGAATAATGATCTATGTATCTATGTATCAGCATTAGGTATTCATCAAAGGTCTATACAAGATGACTCCAAATCAGCTTTGTCACTTTGACTTCTAACTGTTTATGATATTCGTTCTACATGAAGAAATTGTGTAACCTTTTGTTCATTTCTTACTTTGATTCCGACCTTTGACTCTCCAGAATATGAGGCATATAAACATGGAATATTAAGAACTTTGAACACAACTTGTTTTAGTTTGTAAAACTTATCCATGTAGAAGCTTGTGCTTATTCTGATACCTCCCATGTTTGAAAAAAAAAAAGGGGGGGCGATCTTTTTTTTCCCCAAGCAAGCGTGGGTATAGCACTTCCTTATATGCATAATTCTGTCATTAGTATTCTACTTGAAAGATAAAGTTCATAATTAAGTATAATTTCTACAACGTAAGAATCATCAATATTACTCTTTGCTAGCTTACAGCAATATTTTATTAACAAGTTACATGTAGATTTAATTTAGTTACAGAGCAGTTAGAGAGAGATGAGTTGTACAGGAATGTGATGTAATGTAAATCTTTGTTCTTTTGTTCTCAAGCAAGCGAGCAAACATGGGTATAGCACTTCCTTGTGTGTAATTCTGTAATAAGTATACCACTTTGCAAAACTTCATAATTATGTATAATTTATACTAGGTAAAAATCATCTATATTTTATGTTTGCTAGCTTAAAGCAATATTTTATTAAGAAGTTACATGTAGATGTAATTCAGTTACAGAGCAATTAGAGAGAAATGAATTGTACAAGAACGTGATGTAATGTAAATAAATGTTATTTTGTTTATTGGCCTTTGTGTAGAGATCTGTTTCTGTAGTAAATATTCTACTCTTTTTTGTGACAGAGGCCTTAAAATAGTTCATGGTCATGTCATCATTATGACAATCATGTTAGAACCCCTTCTGTACCAGAGCATAACACCCTCTCCAACTGGCAGCCATAATCAGTTTTTCTCAACAACTGGGGACAATATATTCAAGCCATCACAAACAACCAGACTCTCAGTATTACCGAGTCAGTAATGTCCTTTGTTTGAGGATGTAAATATACGTCCTTGGTGGTTGTGTGACAATCTAGGACGTGTATGTCATTGGTAGGGAAAACGTTAAACTGGAAATGACTTACAAGGTATACATAAACAAGCATGTCTACATAAAAAAAATGGCTATAATCTTCTCTTGATGTTTTGGACATTAACAAAGAGAATGAAATTTCTAACAAAACTAAAATAAAAATGAAACAAATGACAGGAAGAAACAAAAATGCTAGCATGGGTGCTCCTTTTTGTAATCCAAAAGCCTGAAATGTTCCTTATACTAATAATCCTTGCTAAATTTATTATTTGCCAAATTCTTAAGTAAGTGCTGCACTATTTTTAAGTATTAAATCACATACAGATGTTATTTGGGGGTGGGGGGCTAAAGGAACTTTGGTAAAGGTCTTGGATGTTCAAAATGTTATCATGAAATAAATTTTTGGCCATTTGCTTGCAACTTCTTGGAGCATAAACTAGAAGCAACCAAAACCTGAGAAAACTAAAGTTCCATCAGGCACCTCATCATATTTACTGTGAGAACAATACCTGATGTTTAAGACTGGAGATTTGTCTTGCAATAGATTAGAGAAAACCCATTGCAAAATCTCCACAGCACCCCGAGGAGAGACCTGGTGTACACATCTTAATAAGTCCTTGTAAAAAACTTAGAAGTGACAACAAGGAAAACATAGGATGAATATTTAGAGTTTTATTTATGTGGAAATTGTGGTGGATATATACATAGTATCTTTTCATGACCCACTAACCACAATACTATTAACAATCAGTGTAAAAACAGCAAGACATTAATGCTGAAAACAGGCATTATGTTGTTTCAAATGACACAACCAAGCTTCCCTTAAAAGGGAGAACATTGTCTTTAAAACTGTTCCTTTTGAGGGTTTTGAAAACAACCATTTTAGCTCAACTTCATCACTGCATTGGGTTATTACATTAAAATACTTGAAGGGCTAAAACTACAGCCATGTACATTATAATATAGCTTCTAAACTTTTTTTAAACAACCATTGAAATTATCTTTGTCCGAGATTATGTAATAAAATAAATCTATTTCGAAACCCCCAACTAGCAACTATTTCATTAAAAACACACCATAAATAACCAGTTCAGAATAACTGTCGCATCAAAAAGCTTCTGGTGGTTAGGCAAGAAAATTTACTGCTTGTACACAAACAGTTTTGTTTGAAGTACTGGTAACTATGTTGCATCATTATATTCCACATTGATTAATGCCAAATTTCATCTAAAATCAGTCAATTAAAAAAGAAAGAGACAGTGATAGAGAAGAGTGAATGATTCATAATTTTCTACCTCAAAAAAATATATCCATATGACAAATTTAAATAAAATTATCAAAAATTTGTTATAGCAAGAAATACCATTCATCATTAAAAAGGTGGTACAAAATTAAAAGAATCAAGAAAAGATACCGGTAGTCAAAAAATAATAATGCAATGTGCCCAGAAATACACCAAATGAAAATTTAGCATACACATAAAAATTTATTGCTCGATGTAGATCCCCTCCACCTATAAACTCTCCACACACACCCATTTCCCTTTTCTTTTGGTGGCTCCCACCTTCAACCCCCATAGGTAAGACAAGGAGGTGTCTGTACACTACGTATAAGGCAGTTTTCCAAGTCAGAACACAAAGTTTGATAATCAAGCTAGTACACTTGAAGACAAAATGTGAAACATTTTCTCATTTGTGGACTCAAGAATGCACAAAAAGGGTTTTACATCTTGATGAAAACAGTGTTAGGGAAAGTGGCAGGTGTCATGAAACTTGAAGAAATGGGTCTTACTGGTTTTTAGCAGCCACATAAAGAATAAATAACAATTTTTAACTCATATAGCATTAAGCCAGAAAACAAACCTTGTCAGTCTAGGGTAATGTGTGCTAAATTTTGTGTCGTTCTGATTAGCCAAATGCTTTGCATTCACCCATCAAACCACTTAAATCTTTTAATAAGTGTGCAAGTGTCTAATGGATGGGCGATTCTCTTTAATTGTCTGGAGGGTCTACATGCCTCCTAGGTCCATATGTAACCTTTAAAGCCATACAGCCTGCACTTTGTGGCAATTTTTTCATGTCAATTCAATAACTTAAAAAATGCAGCATTTCACCAATACAATCCTCAAGAGATGCCCACAGAAACTTAAGACTGCGATTAAAAATGCTTTTTACTGTTTGAACTACTGCCTTAAGTAGTAGTGTTTCTAAGGGATTAACAGTTGTGTACTCCTTCCCACTTATTTAAAAGTCTAAAACATGGAAAAGACGCATTTTCTTTTTGAATTGCCCAAGAAATGTACAATAGTTTGACTGCATTGTTTTGTCCACAAAATGTTTCTACCTGGTTCTATCAAGCTATTCTAAATATGAAAGTACATTAAATGTTAAAATTGTGCTCATACCAACTATGGATTATATTATACCTCAAAACTGATGTAACATATTACATGTATCTTGAGAGTTTGTCACTGGGAATTTCAAACTAGTATAAGAACGTTTTGGTATTGGTAATTTTGTCATAGTCATGCAAACTTCAAAATTTACAAGTTAATTATATCCATTCTGGTAACTTTCTGTAGAAAATAAATCCCTTGTTTATGAAAGAAAAAACTTGGTATACTTGAGATATCCTTCTTGTTAGTTTGTTTCTTTTAGAGGCATTGTTGATAAGTAGACGCAACTCCTTCAGTGAGAAGAGGAAGCATTTGTGTTGCAGTTGGTATCAAAACTAAAGGCTCTTTTTTGTATATCCACAGTGAAGAATGGTGGATAGAACAAACACTTTGTGTCATTAGTTGTGATGAAATTCCATCTGTTAATTCCATTATGCTCTTAATGCTAAACTGAGCACCCATATTAATGAGCACAGTAGCCAATCCACCATAGCATGTCGTGATGCAGTGTTCTTCTTCAATCCAGCATTGGGTTGTTCACCAACTCCCCCTCCCAGTGTATTGCCATTCTCTTCCCTGTTATCGATGTCATTGTCTGAAGTACTTGGTGTTTCCGTGTTTTCTGGAATCTGATTATCTCCACTTTCTCCACTTCCACTTCCACTACCAGAGCTTCCCTCCTCATCATCGTCATCATCATTGTCAATAACGTTGACCATTTCACCATCTTTTGCAGCAACTAACTGATCCTCAAGTTCTTTTAGTTTAGCAATTGCTTTAGACACGATTGCAGTTGGATCACCTTCAACGTTGTTCCCTCCATCATCAGGACTCTTGTAACTTGTGAAAATGAGAAAGATTCAATGTTACTAGAGTCCTTAAACAGTAATGAATTCTATTTCTATTTGGTGACAGCTATATAAAGTCACTATTAACACAGCTGCAGATATATATATTGAACAAATCCTGACCCCCTCTCTTTCCCTTCTGTTAGCTTCAGGTGCAATAGTTGTGTATTTTTTTTACACTTTTGAACAATACATCTGAAATAGAGGTCTATATACATGCACATGTGAGAGTCAGAAAATAATCACTGTAGCCTAAAATATCAGTTATCTTTGTGTTGAGCAACATCAGAACAAGGTGGAATTCTGGGATTATTATAAATATTATAAACAAAATTCGGAGTAAATGTCTACAGGATGTTACAGCAGTTAGTTGCAAGGTAAATTATGTCTGGTTGAAAATTTACCTTCCTTTTCCAACACCATTCCAACAATCTGAGTTCTTATCTTTAGCAGATATGTCACCACACATTCTTTCTGGCAGGTTAATCCAGAAGTTATCTGCCACCTTCATTTTTGCTTTGTAGTTTGTAGTCAATCTAGGTTAAGAAACAGTTCATGAAATGTTAAAATTACAAATTGAACCTGTTAAATGTGTATTGCACAGTACATTACAGAAAATCCAGGGGTTTCATTAAAGGGAGCTGGGTAAATTGACTGGCTGTGAAGATGACTTTGCCAACCTGATTTGACTATCTAGGGGAAAGTTTTTCATATAAAGAAGATCACTTCAAAAGGTTTTGCCTGCCAGTGAAATCCACTTGCCCTCCTACTGAAAACCTTATCAAAACCCCTGAAATTGAAACTTAGGGCAAGAGATATCATTATAGTTTATGATAATAACTTCCAAGTAATTGGCTGTGAACTTTCTGACACAATTAAGGATAATTCTAGAGTATGAGAATACTGATTGATCCTCAGGGCCAGTTGTTCAAAGGGAATATAACTCTATCCACCAGATTAAATATGCAGGTTAGTGTGAACTCTTACTAGTAACTAGATAGATATATAGATAATCTTTATTTATTCACAGACAATTCATCAGCCAATATAAAAGTGATAAAAATGAAATAAAAGGAATACAAGATTAAAACTACCACTAAATTAAAACTACCAATTAGAATTACCCCCGACCAATAAACTGAAATTAAACTTTCCACAGCTCGCCAAAGATTTCCCTGGTGAATGATATGTACACTTACAACAACCAAATTCCCCTCTTCAAATTGATGTTGAGTAAGGTCCAAGGTGGTACTTCCTGCAATGACTTATAAGGGGAGGTTCTGCCTGGAAAGGGGCATCTTTTTCAGGCATTTAAATGGCTAGGGATTTCACAACCTGTCATAATTTTTAAGTGCCTTAAATTAGACCCACCCTATGGCTGTATTGTTTCACTTATCAAGCAATACATAAAAATGGCAAGATTTCCTTTTGTGGCAAGCATATTTTCATATTATGGGCAGCATGTGAGAGGGGTACTGTACCTTTTTTTAATTAAGGGTATACAAAAGAGTTACTTTTTCTGTCATGGTGCACAAAAGAGTAAGAGGTTGGTCCTTGGGGCAGAGTTTCCCCATATAAACTTGGTAGAGTACAGAGTATGCTTGATGTGGTCCATAGTGAAAAAACATTTGGCTCACATTCTGAATTCTGACCCTGCTTACTTGGGGTTTGTACCTATGTAATTGTCATTGTTTATTTATATAGTGACAACTCCTCTTCACTTAAAAGCTACTTCATAGGAAGCCAACTTTTCTTGAGGAGAAATTCTGTTCTTCACTTACCTATCCAAGTTTACTTGTGAAGTTCTAGCTAAAGCATCATCATCTCTTCTTTGTCTGCTGTTGCCTTCAAGGAAAAAATCATCTGTAGACCGCTTTGTGCGACCAGGACTTCCACATTCCTTTGCTTGGAATACCTGAGCAAACCAACCATACAACACAAACACAATTTTATATATTTACTATCTGGAGTAAAAGTTCCGTGGATGATTGGACATTACATACATATGCATACAGACAGATATTACTAAATAAGCAAGCTTATCTGTTAATACTGGTAATCATTTACCATGAAAACTACCTTGACGGTATCATTTTTGTAATAGTCATTTAAAATGCAAAAGGAGGCAAATGGATATTCTTTTTTAAAAGGTAAATCTTCCAGTTTCAATTTTCAGTCTGTAATTTCCTAAATTTCACAGTTGTTTTTCTGCACTCAGGATTTTTGACGTTTTCACTTAAATCAGAGCATTTTGTGTGATAATTAAACAATGAATAAAATTTAAGCCTTCTATTGGTTTATATTAGACTGAATTGATACTGTACGAGATAATCTGAAACAATCGTTTCTTTTAATACATGTTGCAATAAGCACATTAATTCAGCACATTATATCATCCTACATTTAACTACATTTAATTAAATTACACTACATTACAGATTAATTTAATTTATTTGTAATCTGAAACAATCGTGATAAAACTAGACAAATAAGTAATCTACTCTCTCACCTTTGTTCTCACATCTTCTGACTTCTCAGTTTGGAAGTTCATAATGGCAAATGAAATCTTCAAGTGTAATCGTGTCATTACATCATGAATGTTGGTTGCCCCTGCCTGCTTCTCCAGGAGCTCATTTAGTGCTGTTAGGTATCTTTCCCATTGAGTGTTGACCTTAGCCACATCAGCTAGACAATCTTTGTGCACATCAGTACAAAACTTAAAACAAGGCTTTAAAGATGTCATCGCTTTACACCACGAACAGTACTTCATCTTGATTAGCTGATTCTTACAGTTTTTGGAAGAAATAGCATTTTCAAGCGAGTGGATGACTTCTCTACCTGCATGAAGAGCTTGTGTAAAAGTTCTTGCATAAATCATTACTTTGCGTACTTGTGGTGTCAACTTTTCTGGCACATCTCCAAACGGGGCCAGTTTTTCCATGTGTCGTGAGACACAATCCAGGTATGCACTGGTGAACTGGAACTGACCATTCATGATTTCAAACATGCGACGCATTAGATTTTTGAAGAAGGTATTCATGATACTTGAAACATCCGAGTTGGTCACTCCATTGTAGTAATTTGTGAGCTCAACAAACAAATCCATGAATATCTTAGTGTTCTCTACATAGTGGTTACCATAAATTTTCTCAAACATTGTGTGTAAATCTTGCTGGGATTTCTTGATCAATCCACGGAAGTAATCTAAGCAAAAAATATCAAGAGCATAAAATAAGCAACAGCAGACAAAAATTACTCACTACAAAATAAATAGAACTCTAGTGTATTTGGGTTTGATTAATTATTTTGGTTCTTAGGTCCTAAATTAGCTTTTATCTCTTCCCATATAATATTGTGGGGGCTCAAGGGGTATTCTTAGCAAAAACTGAATATTTGAAAGACATGAATGCACATTTCAACCTCCCTAGGTCTCCAACTACACTCAAAACAATACACAGCTGCAATGCATACTTCACACCAAAATTTCCCACAATAATCAGTTATCATTCCCCTATTTCACTGGAGCAAATAAATTAACATATCTTAAACAAGACCTGAAAGTAATCAGGATACAAGACAATAGGATCACCTGTTTATGTCTTCCACACCAAACCGTTAAATATTAATGTCATTTTTAATCCAGGTGAGAAGAAATGTCCTTAATTTTACTAAGCAAATCATTCTAGAAATTTTGCCATCTATATATTTTGGATGTCTTTCAGACCTATTGACATTAAAATTCTTGTTATAAAAAATATAGAGAGAAAAAGTACTCCTCCTCTTAGAATCCCGGTGAGCTAGAAATTATGTCACAAATGAATCAAGATTGAATTACAATAGACTGCAATTAAAACTGTATAAAACTAATTGTATCTATTTTCTGTTGAAGTTAATTCTGCAGTCAATTCAGATGTAAACTTTGCAACAGCAATTGGCAATCAACAATATTTAACTAAACCATTGGGCTTCCCTGTTTTCCACAACATAAACCCATTGCAAACTGGCAAGAAATGGTTTTTGACAGCTTAGCTACTGAAACATACCCAATTTCAATGACAACATATTTTTTAAGTTGGCAAGAAATACTTTTGGCCAAGTCTTGATGACTCTCAAGTGTTAGTTCTTTAATCTATTCACATTTTTACTACCTTACGAACAGCACGTTATACTGGCACATGTTGTAAGATTAATAGACAGTTGTACTGCGAATACTTAATAATGCATAAATTTACTCACAATTTAGGATATACAAGGAAAACTTCTTCTAGAATTGCTGTGTACACATAAGCTGTACATATAGGTGCATGCTGTTAAACTGTTTAAGTTAAATTTGTTGTCGTCTGCGCATGTCAAAATACTTTGTCTGAAGAGCTATACATTTTCAAAAAATACACCCTGTTATAGAATCCTAAAATAAAGCAGAATCCTAAAATAAGCAGCATGTACTAGACATTCTTAATTCCATCTTTAAATGAATGTTACGCTTTCCTTCACAGACACATTCCTTACCAAACATTTACATTTTCAGTGCCACTTCTTATTAAAGTTCAAAATCCAAAAAAAATTTGCATTCCTGTGGTCTAGACAGGACAGGACAACCATGATGACAAGGGATGATTTTGAGCCTAAATAATTTGACCTATGTTTACTTTCAATTTGATGTTTGCTCTAAACAAAAAAATAAGCCCAGCACATGAAGAACTTTATACCGTTGGTTATGTGATGCTTAAAAGTTTATCGATGAAGCAACCTAGTATAACTACAGGAGAGATTTTAGGATCAAATAATTGTTATGGATGGTTGAATTTGACCACTCGGTTTACCAAAATAAATATTCCTAGCGTTCACATCAAGAACATCACACTGTTAAACTTAGCAAAGGATATACACAATTGGGCTCCTAAAGTATCAGTGATGTGTTTTAAATGGAGAGAAACTGAAATACATTGAGCAATGACATTTTAAATCAGAAGCCCCTTTCCTCAAAAAAAATTGTGACATTTGCCATCAATTTCCCAACATGTTTGTATTTGATAACTGAAAAGGATAATCATTAAGGTTTTAATCTAATTATATCCCAATTCCCTTCAGAAGCAGCCTCCGCAGACAGGCCCAGATATGACGTCTTCGACCCTAAGCAATCCCTTCTTGTACATGCTGGTATTAGGAAACCCAGAAAGGAAGAAAGATATTTCCTTACAATAATAATCAAATTGTGTCCACATATTGATACAAGACACCTCTACAGTGCATGCAGGGTCTGGAAAATTATACCGAATGTCAATCATAATTACCTAACTCTATGAAAATCCTTGAACAATATTACAGAAGAGCGTGTACACGCATTCAGCTAGAAAATAACAAGTTTTACATAAAAACTTGGCTGATCAATATCAAACATGGTATTCCCTCACAAAAAA
>OMLO01005005.1_pt1 | contig 11110 bp, 13 predicted proteins | sample 1674811 | NCBI WGS metagenome assembly OMLO01 (sample SAMN06265003, study PRJEB25207) | coral metagenome | isolation source: Coral host | place: Mexico:La Bocana,Puerto Morelos, Mexico | collected 2008-11-13 | reverse complement strand
GGAGGAGATCAAGGTGCCAGTGGAAATGCAGAAAAGAAGTGTGACTGTGATGGGTTGCATTCGAGTAGTTCAGCAAACCCCCCACCCAATCAGGATGATGACTGCCAGGTTGGATGATTCTCTGCAGAACCTGAACCACGGCTGGACCACCAGTGAGAAGGACATGGTGATTGGCTACCACATCAGCGATCAGTTCCTGGAGCCTATGCAGTTGCATGGGAAAAACAGAATGAGGACTACACTGGTTCAATCAGCTGATGGTGGTTGGAGCATAGAAGGAATTTCATTTTAATTGAGGTGTTAGCTTTTTTGAGGTAGGTGTCCATTCTGGGGCTTGTCAAGTTGACTGTCACCACTTCAAAGCACAATACATCACCACCATGGAACGGCAGAAGGCTCGTTCACAGCAAAGAAATGATTTGGGCATCGCGCTGGTCAGTGACCTTGCACACATTCTATAGGCAAATTTTGGAAAGTCAAATTTCGAACTTGACAGTCGGCGTTGTATCTTTTTGAGCCTTTTAATCACTGACAGTCAGTGGTTTTGAAACCACATGACAGAAACAGAAACTCAAACTTCAACCAGCACTTGTACATTTATTCAATTCAATCAAAGTATTGAAATATGATATATCAGCATTGCTATGTTGAAAACTTTGAGAAATAACTGGGTCACAAAATGTTGACCAGAAACATTGGAAGTCCAACAGGCAAACAAGAAAACACGAAAGACAAAATTGCCCAATACTAAATTCTAAGAATATCTAAGAGCGTGAATACTAAATCCTAAGAATATCTAAGAATGAACTACTTGATTTTGACTCACCTGGTTTGCTATCTTGCTTCGAAATGTTTTGTTATGCGAATAATCTCAATCTAAATAATAGAAAATTGCCAGCAAGCTGGCCATGGTTTCCTACGCCAGCAAGCTGGCCTTGTATATCAACCAGCAAGCTGGTTTTTTACATGTCATGTTGCCAGCGAGCTGGTCTACTATAAATTGCCCCTTCTGTGGCAAATTTTGCTCGAATAAAAATGGGAGAAACATGGATAACCACACAGTAAGTTCTTCTGAAAAGGTGGTGGTTTCTGTGTTTTTTACATGTCTGTCAACTTACGGAATCAAAGAAAGAAGTCTTGAAGTCAGGTTTCAAACTCTAATGAAAACCTTCCAAAAACAAATGCCCGACCCTTAATGGAAACAGAGCGCAATTTTTTCATACTTCAAAGGTGTGGTCCGGGAGAAGCTGCTGACTTCGACTTGGCCTGTGCCAATGTTTTACGTTGTTTGCGGTCAGCCTCGGCTAGGTTTTTGGCGTCCCTACGTTGGCGTTCCCACCATTCCCAGTCATTTTTTGGCTGGGCGAATCTCTTGTTTCCCTTGGCAATCATCGGGTCCACCCATGGGGTTGTAGATGCCGCAGCCGCAGTTGCAGGCCCAGGCACAGCAGTGACACCTGACGAACTGCTGCTTGCTGCAGCTGCTAAGGTCGCCACGCTAACCGACAAGGCCTCCACCGTGCTTCTAAGCACATGGTTCTGGCTTTCCAAGCCCTGTATTTGGTGGCTCATACGTTCGATTGTTCCTGGTGCTGCTGCTGTGGCCTCTGGTAGTCGTCCTCCTCTGATCGATGGTGGCCACGTGATCGATGATGGAGGCAACGTATCACTCATCTCCGTAGGAGCTGGCATTGGGATCTCAAACGTGGGTTCGGAACCACTGCTTCGACCGGGAGCTCTTGCAGGACCTGCGGGATTTGCAGCTTCAGAGTGGCCAGACTCAAACTCAGTCTGCTCACCAACGACCGTCAGGTTGTCGTCAGGCACCACTGTGACCAACGACCGTCAGGTTGTCATCAGGCACCACTGTGGGCGCATCAAACTCAGCAGTCTCCTCCTCACCAAAGACCGTCTGGTTGTCATCAGCTGCTGCCATCATGCAGTTCGTGGGTTGGATCTTGTATACTGAATTGTAATGATTTAATTTGTTATGACGATTTGTCTCGGTTTGAAATTTGGATGGATTTATTCAAAACTGTTTTCACTGAAATGCGCCAACAATAATCTTGTACTGAAACATTATTGTAATGATAATTTGTAATGATGATTTGTCTTGGTTTGAACTTTGGGTGGATTTTTTAAAAACCGTTTTCACAACCCTTTGACTTGGAGCCCATCCAGGACGGTGAATGAAACCATGATTGTCCCAAACTAAAACCAGCAAAACTACCATGAAACTACAAAAAAACAATAACCAAGTGATCTAGACTGACAAGAATTTCTTCTTCAACAAAAAACATTGCCAGCAAGCTGGCTTCCCACTACGGTTACTTAAAGCCAGCAAGCTGGCGCCAGCAAGCTGGCTCTGTTACACCTGACCTGCAAACCTCAATCTTGAAGGCAAGCCCTGAAAAGCCAGCAAGCTGGCAAACGTTTTCCCAGCACCCAGAACGCAGTAACAACTATTCGAAGTACGAAGCTTTAAGTGTATCGGAACATTGTTGAATATTTATGACCAACATAATATTCATGATCAAAACTGCTGCTCCCTGGACCCTTGTTTTTTCTTGGATAATGGACATGCCTGCGACCGGTTGGTCACCCTGTTGCAAGCTTTGAATCACGCAGTGCCTCACAAAGCTTGCTGAAAAAAACAACTATGGGTTACTGCAAACCAAAAACCAAAACAAAAAACATCCAAAATGCAACCGCAGACTTGGCAACAACACTGATTTTTGCAGGCCATGTTTTCCCCCCACCTGCCAATGCAAGAGAAACCTGCTTGAGATCCATCATGAGGGTGGCAAGCTCCTCCTTGAAGCCATTGTAATGGGGTTCTGTAGCCATTGCTGCTAATGCTTCCTCCATCTTAGGAACTTCCCGGGACAGCTGGCGAACACGATTGTTGTCATGTAAGTTGGCCAGTTTCACACACTTGTTGGCATCGTAAACGATGACGGTTCCTAAAGTGATATCGGTCAGGTCTGAAGCATTGCTGTGACCAAGTTTTTTGGCTACAGAAGCCCGTGCAGCATACACCAAAAAGTTTTGCCAGAGCTCGTCATTGGAAAGCTCTCCAACCCGAATGATCTCCAGCAAGTTGCGGGTACTTTCTTTCAAAAATTCAAGGTTTTCTGCCTCCCGTAACGGGTCTTTGGCAAGCACATCTTCAAAGTTGGCCATGGGTTTTAGACTGCAGGCGGCCTATGATCCGTAAACGCCTTTGGAACCATCATATTGTTTCTGTTAGCGAGCTAAACTTCAATCTCTGAAACATCATATTATTTAAAACATTTACACATCTAAAACATGCTTAGAGTTACTGTTTGTATACCAGCGAGCTGGCAAATGATTTTCAGCAACCCTTTATCTTGAATTGTTCAAGTTTTCAGCGTTGAATCCACCAAATCTTGATGCATGCCACCGTCTATTTTTAAGAAATAGTTTTTCAATAGTACTGTTCCAAATCCAAATCTTATTTTGCCAGCAAGCTGGCGATTTGATTTACCTGTGCCAGGACAACTGGTTTGTAATGATATTACGTACATCTATTATTTCAAACCCTTTTTACTGTATACCAGCAAGCTGGCAAATAATAATAAGTGGCCAGCAAGCTGGCAGATCATAATAAGTGGTCAGCAAGCTGGCAGATCATTAAATTATCTACCATCCACACCTCGGAGCTCCAATCTATTTTCGTAGGCTTCGGCCAGAGACAAGTGATGCCCCCACAATCTAAGACCTGGACTCTGACATATCTTTGGTTTTTGCCTTGTTTTATTCATGTATAGTATAGGAAACTAAAAGAAAGATTTGTCCTGAGCCATTTGTCTGTCAAAAGTGTATTGTTGCCAAATCGTGCTCCTACAAAGAAGACCTGCTGGCCAAATGTTCCCCAGACGATTGCTGGGGACCAGTGCTGCTTTGATGCTACCTTTCTTTCCTAAAAGTGTGGCTAAATCTTTTTTCGGCCCAAAAAAAACATCCCAGCTCACTAGATATTGGTGCAGTGGGGTGATATTATAGTATCAGATATGGTTCCAAAACTCATGCTAAAAAAAAAGGTTGCATCAGAGAGGCCCTCCACCATTTTGTTTTACGGCCTTGACTTAAGGCCCACAAAAAAGTCAAAAGTAGCCAAGTGCTTGACTTAGACAAACGAAGTCCAAGGACCTCTCAGCAATTCAATGTAGATCATTTGTGCATCTTCAATCCTTGATTGGGTGGAAGGCTCAAGGCACCGACAATGTGCAAGGCTGGTTTCACTGGCGTCAAACCTTTTTGGCACCACCTCATATGCCAAAGCAATTTGACACAGCCTGAATGATCATTGTAGGGAATCTGTGGAGCAAGATTGTGCTTTGCAAGCACTTGCTGCTCCTCCTCTTTGCGGACAAACACGACTTTGTGGGTTTGCTTCAAGGTGAACTCCTGCACCGACCCACCATCCACGATCTGGTGATAGCAAAGTTTGCAATCCGGTTTTTTGATCCGCATGGCTGTCACAGCTTCAGAAATTGTCTGAACCACACCATTCAAAACAATTTGATCCGAGGAATCTTTGAAATCCAACAGGACTCCCTTGTCTGGAACCTCCTGATTGGCTTTCAAAATCTTGTAGCTACCAGAGCCGAAGAAGGCCAAACAGAAGTCGGTTTGCACAAAATTCTTGTCAGTGCCATTCCACAAATAAACAGATTTCTCAGAACGGAGATGGATCACGGGCATTCCGTTGCCCAACTTGACCTCTTGGATCAATGCCTGAGGGGCCTCAGACACAATGAGACTGGAATCAACTTCAGGAGCGTTGTCAGTCCGAGCTCTTTTCGGGGATGGTTGAGGTTCATTGTTGTTGCCACCACCACCGGGCTGCATCAATGACCTTGTACGGAAACTGGTCCAACCATTGCCGAAAGGATTCACCACAGTGGGGATTGTCCTTCCACTCTGCAACCACCCCCGCCGGCAAGAAGAGGTCTTGGTCACGGATCACCTTGAGATTTCTGGACATTTCAAACAAGAATGACGGGTAGAGGGGATTAGAAATATCACAAATTCCCAGGAGCATTCAGGCCTTAATCTTTTAAAAAAAGGGGAAATGAAATATGAATATTCTACAAATCGTCTTAGTTCGTCGCCCATTGTACTACAACCTTTTTGCAAAACACGTGCCATCCAATAAATAAAAGCTTAGTAGCGCAAATGTTCAAGCGAGGTTGTGGAGGAGCTGCCTCAATCAAGTCCACTGACATTTCTTGGGCCACGCGGTCGCCATTGGGCATTGGAGAACCTGACTCGTACTGCTCGGCTAATTGCTCAGTCATCATGGACTCCAGAAATGCCACTTCCTCGGCACTGTCACAAAATCCAATGTAGTGAATATTGGATCTCCCAGTCCTCATTTTGCCAAAAGCCTCCAACATATCTCCTGTTCGGGAAAAAAGATCAACCAGGATGATCTGACTGGGCTCTGGATTGACCCCCGTGATGGCAGAATCCAGCAATGACTGGCAAGCTGAAGCTCCTACCTGGAAATACCTGTTGGCTGCACTGATGCGGTCTCGATCGTCCACAGACAAAGGAGGGGCGTCTTCAGCCAGGGACTCGATTTCTTTCATGTCCTTTGTCAGAAGTTGCTTGACCTCTGGAGTCCGCTGAGTCTTTCGGAGTTCTGAAGCAAACCATGGATTCCTGAGGTTGAGAATACATACCCGGACAGCCAAATTGAACGGCATAGGCTAGAAGACTTCATTAAACTAAATGAAAAACAATGACAGGTCTTTAACGAAAATAATAAGCAGGGATCTTGAGAAATCTGAGGATGAATTAACACCAATTCCGAAAAAAAATGTTGCGCAGTTCTCAGACGTGGATCTTTGTAAGATCAAGCGGTGATGGGAAAATTAATTTGCCAGAATACACCATCGGTCGGAGATCCCTCACGTCAACTTTCTGGGTGAAAATCATGTGGAATGACCAGTCCAGGTTATGATTGCCGCTTTGTTGGAGCCTTTCGAGCAAGCTCTTCTCTTCCAGTGATAACTTGCCCTTGTTGTAGGTGTGCACTGGCATCAGAACCATAGCGCAACTTGCCATTGCATCTGCAAGCATCCATGACAGTAGGGCTACTTGTTGATTCAGGACATCCTTCTGAATCAAACTTGGGACACTGGTGTTCCAGTAAACCAAATAACTCAATTCATCTTGAGCAGTGCCGGTCTTGCTGCTGATGACTTTTTTGTGATTCATGACCTCAGCGATTGCCACCTCTGGTTTCTTTGCTGTCCACGTCACAAATAGTACGCAGTTGGATAAGAAACTTTTGGCGGCTCTCTGGCATTGCCTGCGCCTTTGAAGGCGCCATTCATGCTTGGCCTGCTCAGCTGCCTGCTGAATGTTTGCAACCTTGCGTTTCCATGTTTCATAAACGGCTTGGTCGTACTTCAGCTGTTTTTCCACAAAATTCCATTTGTCGATGGTCAGGCTGACTTCTGCTTCAGGCGTCACAGCAACAGGCTTGGTGAAGTTTAAGTCCTCTATGAGACGGCGCAAGATTGGCACATCCCTTTGGAGGCTGAAATTGGAGGAGCGGTCCATCAGCACTGTCTCCAACTGATTATCTACTTCAGAATCGCCTTCGGCAAAAGGTTGCAGCCACTGCTCCTCCAACTTGCCTTGTGGAACAGGAAACTGAGATAGCAATTCTTGGCTCAAGTGCCAGCAAAGTGTTGCCTTCTGGGAGCATTGTTCAACTTGGTTCGTATCAGGCTTGGCAGTCTTGACCACGCTGGAAACATGTTTCTTTTGCATGCGAAGCACGCAGAGCTGCATGCCCTCTGGACAAGTCCTGTCAAAGGGGCCGTGTCCAAATAATTTCGGCAGGGAACCTTCATGACAAAAAACTGCCAGGTCAGGGTAGAATCAAATGACATGCAGAATTCAAACAATGGTCTAAAAGACTCTAATTACCAGGATCTTAACACATTTCGGCCTTTGTAATTAAGAACTTGAATGAGTCAGGAAAATGTGTTTTGCTTCACTCCTTAATCGCTGGGTCCATTGCTGGCCCTTCGCATTGAATTGGAATCCTGGGTATAACTTCTTGGTGCTCAAATTTTCGTCGCTCCATACACTCTTCTCCCAGCCACACTCTTGGACATGAGCCAAAATCAGGTCCAAGGTCTCCTGGAAAATTTGAAACTGCTGGGGTCAAAGACTGCGTGAGTAACAGAAGGAAAAATTTCAAATCTGGACCTGAATCATTGACCAATTGTTGGTTGTGAAAAAGAAAAAACTTAATCCATCATCATAAGAAGGTTCTGAAATTGTTAGTCCTTGGTGGTGACTTCAAAGAGCTGTTTCAAGGACATCATCTTGCGACCCGAAATCATGAAGCTTCGGGTGGTCATTGCATTCCATCTTTTTATAAATGTTCCAATTTCTGTCAGACCACCAACCACCATGAGGCTCTTGAGAATGAACACGCATTGGACAAGGTTGTTGGCCTTGCGCAACGAATGTCTTGCAGAAATCTTCATGTTGAATAATGCTTCATCAATCCTTGAGGAGCTCTGAACCACATGAGCATAGATTTGGCCTACTGTGTCGGTCAGCTCTGGAAATGTCCGCAGGTCCACCTTGGCTGCCATGATTTTGCGCAAAAGCATTAAGAGGGTGCTGCGCCTGGCAAACCCTTTGGCATATGACAGGCTGAAAGGCTTCAGGCTTCTCCCTGTGACCAAGTTCTCGTCCCAAGGCCTTGTCAAGTCGTGCTGGCAAACAAAAATTCCTTCCGGTTGGGAACAAAGCAAAGGGTTGTCAGCAGTAACAAAGCCGCCCTTCAGGAACTGCTCCACCAATTCCATTGCCAGATCTGGGCCGCAAGGGGGCTTGACAGAACATGCGGCTTCAAAACCTAAAGTTGAGATGTGAAGGCGCAAGGGCAGACTTTCACCCATCTCGGTCTTTGAGTGAATGCTCGGCAGTGTACCCTCATAGTTGTACAAGAGGTCGGGTTTCTCTGGGAAACTGCTCCACAACCAATTCAGAAACTCCTGGGCATCACGCTTTTCATTCAAAACTTGAGACAAGTGCCTACTCGGACTGCCGTGTAATTGCAAAGCTGCTTTGCAATTACCCATCAACAACTTCACAGTCTTAAGCCAGTCAGTCTCTGCAGAAACTGCGGAGTCTGACATGCCGAGACTCGGTGCCTCAGATGCAGTTCCGGTAAATGGACTTCCAGGCGCAGGAATCCGGGTAGTAGGGGTTGAAGGTGCTGCCTCCTTGTCTACTTCGGCCTTTGCTTTGAATCCCTTCCATGGTTCATTGCCAGACATATCCAATCCGGAAATATCCTCCATGAAAGCGTCTGCTTCAGTCTCCATGGTGCTGCGGTTGCCTACTGTGATTTTTCACAGGACCAGGTCTTTGCGAATTGACCCTTGGCTGGGCCCAAAATTCCAGGTAGTTAAGGTTTCGGAAAAAATCACCTGCAACTTGACTCTATTAAAACAGTTCGCTCAAAACACTAAGCTAATTACACCAGCAAGCTGGCTGAGTGATCCAGCAAGCTGGTCTCCAAACAAAATTAAGTCAAATGAAGAAATTTGGGGGCCAATAGCTGGAAAAAATCCTGCAGTCATCAATTTTTGGGGTCTCAAAAATTCATGGTGGGCCAGCAAGCTGGTTCAAAATTATTGGGCTTAAGGTAAATACATTAATAATGTATCCCAGAAAGGAATTGACCAGGCAGCTAGCACAAGGTTGCTGACCTCAAAACTCAATTTTGTAAGCTCAGACTCGTTCAAACTACCATAGTGATCTTCAAGTTTGGCTAGTGACTGAAAAACCCTGCAAAAACCCTGGGTTTTTGATGGTATTGAGTCAAGAGAAAAAAAATCAACCTGACTGCCGCCTTTCGAAAAAAAAAACCATGGCATCTCCGGAGGTCCAGGATACCCATGATGACCGATATGCCTTGGAAAAAAAAACCGTGGCATCTCCCAACTTGACTTTTAAAAAAATATGTCATGATGCCCTGACTTCCGCGGAAACCCTGGCAGCTGCCGATGGTTTTGATTGAAAAAAAAAATCCATGGCAACAGTGGGGGGGAAAATTTCAATGGGCCATTGCCCTGGTTTCCGGGGAAACGCTGGCATATAGGGGGTCGAACGCATCATCCGAGGCAACTCACATATGAAAATCATCCCCCCCCAATTGCCCTGGATCGTGTGTTTGACCCCCCTTTTGCCCTGGTTTCCGCGGAAACCCTGGCAATGGGGGGGGCGTGATTTTCCATCATGAGTTGCCTTGGTTTTTGGTTTTTGTCGAAAAAAATGTTGCAATTGCCTGGCTGGGTTGTTGTGGGCTCAAAAAAAAACCGAGGGTTTAAACAAAAACATCATGAGTTTATTGCCGCGGATTTTTCGTCCAGAAAAAATAAAGCAAATCAATCCTGCATCGCTTTGGCCACATCATGAGTTTATTGCCGCGGATTTTTCGTCCAGAAAAAATAAAGCAAATCAATCCTGCATCGCTTTGGCCCAAAATAATAAGCAAGCAATAGTTCATTGCTGTGCCTTTTCTGGTTAAAAAACAAATCAATCATGCATTGCCTTGACCAAAACAACAAGCAAATCAATCCTTTCTTGCCTTTCTGTTTGCAAAAAAATTGACAAGCAAATCGATCGTTTTTAGGCCCTTGGCTTTTCTGGTTCCGAACGCAACAAGCGTTCATGGCCTTGGCTTTTAATGGGACAAAAAAACAGGATCAATTGTTCATTGCCTTGGCTGTACTTCAAACAAAAAAACAAAGCAAGAGGTCCTTGATTCGCCTTTCTCGTTTGTAAATTCATTGTCCACTGCCTTGAAGTGTCGCTCATTTCAATTGATGTTGTCTTTCCGGTTATGAGAACCAGCATGCTGGTTTTTTGTGCAAAAATAGTAAGCCAGCAAGCTGGATTTTGTGGAACAATAAACCAGCAAGCTGGCTTTGTGCTGAAATAAACAAAAAATGGGAACTTCCTGGTTCTCTGTTCTGGTTCCAGAACAGAATTTTATGAAACCAAAATAGTTGATTTTGTGGAACAATAAACCAGCAAGCCGGCTTTGTGGTGAAATAAACAAAATTGGGAACTTCCTGGTTCTCTGTTCTGGTTCCAGAACAGAATTATATAAAACCAAAATATTGATTCTGATTTTGTGGAACAATAAACCAGCAAGCTGGCTTTGTGCTGAAATAAACCAAAAAAATAGGAACTTCCTGGTTCTGTGTTCTGGTTCCAGAACAGAATTAAAACCAAAATAGTTCATTGTTTTTTTTGCTTCTGGGCCCAAAACTCAAGGAGACATCATTGAGTGGTTCCAAACAAAAAACAAATCGAAAAAGAACCGATCCCAACCGAAACAAACCTTGACCCAAAATGGCCACCACCAATTTTGTGTCAAGATTCATTGAATTGAAAAACATAACCAAACCTACCAAAAAACAAATCAGTTTGGTCAATGAAAAATCTCATTCAAAAACATTTAACAGAACCGCTGGCACCACCAATGTTTTCCTCCAAGTGCTGCTGCAACCACCTTTCAGGGGTAACTTCCTGGATTCTCGGCGAGTCAAGGATCAGCTAAGCAAGAAGCAAGTATGGTCACCAATCCCTCTGGATAATGTTGGCACCACCGGGACATTGAATGCCCCATTTCAGACCCTTGGATCTCTCTATGAACATGGTCCTTTGGGCGTTGTTTTGTATACAATTTCTTGAATAAAGACTTGGAATTGGTAACAATCCTGGTCCTTTTTTTTACAAACATTCCTGATGGCGACCGCAATCCGCATTGGCATTGATCGAATGTTACTGCGAGGACAGAAGGTTGGGCCAAGAGCATTTGCATGCAAGGCAATTTCCATGACGAGGCCCGCCATGGGTGCTCCAGCATGAACTTTTTGCCACGACTCAATTGGATCATGGCACAGCGAACACTGTGCTCCATGTATTGCACTGCTGTGTTCCACCGTATTGTCCAAATCTGCGGTGGGATCTTCTTCTGGTTCCACAACCTTTGAAGCTCACTGAACATCGTACATGGTGGAGACAGGAATAGAAA
>OMLO01005004.1_pt1 | contig 11110 bp, 10 predicted proteins | sample 1674811 | NCBI WGS metagenome assembly OMLO01 (sample SAMN06265003, study PRJEB25207) | coral metagenome | isolation source: Coral host | place: Mexico:La Bocana,Puerto Morelos, Mexico | collected 2008-11-13 | reverse complement strand
TGCCCGCTTGTTTAATTTACTTATTACTTGCTTATTTACCAATTACTTGCTCAGTAAGCTTCCTTCCTAACTGCAATGCATTGATCGTTTCATGGAAAGTTATACTCTCATTCCCCACGTTTCAAGGATAACCAACGTTTTGTGTTCAATTTACGTAGGGTTGGGTGAGAGAGCATATAAACTTCCACGCAGGGTAGGTGACGCAATTGCCCTCTTTCACCTCACTCGCCCGAGATTTTCTTTGGGGCTTATAGTGCTCGTTCATTTGCAAATTCCAAATTCCAGGGGGTTGTATAAAGATACAGGGGCACCCCCAAAGGGTGGGCTGTAAATAAACGGGAGAGATCTTATTCCCTGGTGCCACGCATTATACTCAAAGTATCACAACTATCCTACTGATGTGTAACCTTTGGCTAATTTTATAGTCTCCGACCCGCGGGATTCAGTTTGCATCAATTCAAAGCAGACTCCTGAGCGCAATAATAGACACCAGGCAATGAATCCTTTCACAATGGACACTTTGTTCATGTAATAGAGACAAAATCCGTCTTCAAGACTCAAGTGTAACAACAGCCTGAGCAAAGTGGCCAACAGTACAAGTTTCTCTTTGATAGAACTTCGCAGAAGTGCTCGCATTTTTCCAGTCAGCTGCCTTCAAAACAACATTTAGGGGTAGTCTCAAGCTGACTGCCTTTGAGGTCGACGCTCCCCTAAAGCTGTAACCCTTAAACTAGTATCAATTCCTGCCAAAGACAATACAGGTTTAAGCCATTTTGAGAGAGTTGCATATGAAATAACTTTGTAGGGCTTACCATATGAAACGAAAACCTGTGAAGGATAAAGTGACTGTCCTATACTCGCAGTCCTAGATGCATAATGTAGCAAACTTGAATGAGAACCAGCTTTTCATTCTCAGGAAAAGATGGCAATAAAACTATCAAGGAAGACTTTCCAGGTGTGGATGATGTTAAGAGGCTTTTAACTACACACTGGGTACCAGTGGCAGTTAAGGCTGACAACGTTGGGCTTCTCTGAGCCGAAACTAAAGCAACTAAGGCAGCTGTTTTCAGCGTTAACAGCTAATAAAAAGCACAAAGAGGAAACCAGCACTCTAAGAAAGGTAACAAAACAATCACATCCCAGGTTAAAACTATACTCTGGGTCAGGGGGACGGACAGGAAACATCCCCTAATGATGTTCACCTACGGAATATCCATCTACAATAACAGAGGACAATGTAGATCTGTAAGAATTGTACCATACGACGTATTAAGAACCTCGAATTGTTCTGAGAGAAAATCACAAACTGTCATTAGATCTGCTAGAAGAGTATTTCTCTGTTCCCTATCACTCTAGCAACAAAAATATTTCGAAGCCGCTGAATACTGCTTTTCTGTTCCTGGACGCCACTACTTGATCACATACCTGGCCTCCCTTGGAGAAATTCCTCTGACCTTGAGTTTACCCCGGATACATGCCACCCGGTAAGGCGTATTACAACTTTGAGGGTGTGTAGAATAACCTCCTGGAAGCTTGTCCCACAGCTTGTCCCACAGCTAGAAGCTTGTCCCACAGAGGCAGAAGGATTGGACGCTGGACCGATAATTAGAGAAGCTGTGGATACCAGTGTGCTACTGGTCACAAAAGTGCTACAATTAGAGCATCTGAAACTTCCTCCACGTTGAGCTTCATTAGGATTCTGCTTAACAAACTGAATGGAGGGAAAATATAAGGTTTGGATTCCCTCTAGCACAAAGAAAAGGCATCTACAGCCCAGGCTCCTAGATCTGAGCACCAGGAAACCTAAGCCCTCGTTTGAAAATTGAGGCGTGATGCGAACAAATCTATATTAGGGACAAACAATATTATTGTCAAACCCACTTAAACACGGTTAGGTGTAGTTCCACTCAAGATTTTGATTATATTTCCGAGAAAATAGACCTGTATATTTGAACTACCTGGAATATGATATTCCTCTGAGAGACAGTCAGGTGCAAAGCACCATTGCCAGAACGGTTTCGAGACTGCATGGAGGCAAGGAATCATTCCTCCCAAATTATTGCTGTATGCTACAGCAGTACTATTGTCACAAAAGACCTTGATAAGGCAGTTGTGCGAGTAAACCGAGAAAAACTGCAGACTTCAAGATCGTGGAAGTATAGCCTTGCTGGCTGGGAGAAGAGGACTGCAGACATTTCCACAACCCAACCCAAAAATACCCTATTCTACGAAGGAATAAGACCAGACTTTTCTTTGTTGATAATAAATCCCAAGTATTCTAGGGTTTGAACAACAATAGCAGCCTCTTGGGAAGACAGCTCACGTCGTGAGAGGAGCTGATATTGGCCTTGTTATTATTTGACCCGACAAAGGGCTTCAACATCTTAGTGAAAACGCTAGGGGCCCAAGAAATCCGTCAGAACAAACAAATTATGAACAATTGTCCAATTGTCCTGAGTTAAACGAGGCGTGTCTAATAGCATCGTTTTGTAACGTCTTCTGAACTTCAAATTCACTTAATTTCTTTTCCTCGTCTGAAAAGACAATCCCAAGAGATTTCTCAGCTTGAAAGGGTTCACAAATAAATTCAAACTCACAGCTTGTAGAACCCAATTTTCAGAAACAAAATTACTTCAACAATAAAATTTAGCCAAACGGTAAACAAAATTTAAGGATGTAATGTAAGATCGTAAACATCATTTAAGGAAATGGAGTCTTCCTTACGTTTGTTTGCGTCGATGACTTCACTTGGTAATTGCACCACCGACGTGACTCCTTTGATCAAAAAATTTCTGGAACGGCTCCCGGCTTTTCGTCTTCTCTTGCAAGTCGTCCCATAACTCAGGATTCACCCGAGGAGCTTTGAGAAATTCGTAGCTTTCAGGACGAAGGTACTTCTTCTGTATTTAAACCTACTCTATGGCAGGCCTTTTGGTACAGGAATGACGTACGCGCTTGGCGACACCTTCATTGACCTTCGGTCCACAGTTCTCAGTGTCTTTAAACAAGGCCTCGTAAGGAAATTAGCCCAATTCTTCCAAAGAATACTTTGGGGTCAGATTCACACTGTCCACCTTCTTCGAGGAGAGCATCTTCTCCCCTCGGGATTTAAGAGAGCCCCTTGCGGTCGAGTAAGTCGCGCGAAGGAATCTGGCATCTTAAACATCGAGTTCGTCAAAGAGTCGAGTTTGGACTCAAACAGGTAAAACCGGTGTTTGCTCTGTTTCATGTGCGCTAGTCGATTCCCGGACAGAAAGAATAGATAAATCGTTATTCCCCTCCGCCAGAGCAAGAAGACCTTTCCTGCTGAGCCTGCTAAAGGCATGATGACCGGGATTGCACACGAAAAAAAGACAACTTTTGAAGACCACATGGTTCGAACATGGTGCCTTTATACAGTACCGCTCAAAGGTAAGTTGACAGTCTCGACTCGAAACTCGATTCTCGATCCTCGAAGTTTTCGAGAATCGAGAATCGAGTTTCGAGGCTCGAGTTTCGAGAATCGAGTTTCGAGTTTCGAGACACTCGAAGAATTTTTCGAGGATCTCGAACAGAGATTTCGAGGAAACGATTTAATTCTCGAAAACAAAACAATAGCGATGAATAAAACAATAGTATTGACGCGCGGCTTTGTTCGCGCAAACCCGCTTTAAATGTATGCAAATATTCTTTCGTGTTGTGCATTTTCTACAAGGCACATGCGGCTCGCATATCTACACTGAAGCTGATAACTCGAAGAAAGCAAACTTAAGTTCCAGCCATATGCATTTATAGCTTTATCTGCCGGAGCGAATGAGGTTTTTTTTTCTTTTCGCGACTACAACCCGAAGCGAATGTGTTGTTTTGATTTGCGCGACTTCAACCGGCCGCCAAAACGTAAACAAACGCTAACTGCGAAAAAAAGTGTTTTTCCTCACGAAATCCGTCTGACATACAAGAATTTTAACTTGCGGTCGGTAATGTTATCGCTTTCGGCCGTAATGATTCGCAAGTGCATGAGTATTGATATTTCTTTCAGCTTTACCACATGGAAAGGTGTCCGGCATGCGCGAGGCCGTGCAATGCGAATTGTGTTTTCATAGATGAATAAAATTTCTCGGAAAAAAAAAGTGCGAGTCTTTGAACAGTATTTCCTACACATCAGAACGTTTCACTCCTACGACAAGCTGGATCAAAGCACACGGAAATCGTACAATTCTTGACTAGAGATTTAGAGATAAATTTAAAAGCGAAGACAAAAATATTTATCTCACGGTGCGGCGCGACAAACTCAGAATCGAGTATCGAGTTTCGAGGGACTGTCGAGGGACTGTCAACTTACCTTTGAGCGGTACTGTATACGGATCTGATTTGCATAACAAAGATCTTTAAACCGTCACGACTTGGTGTCTAGCCGAGAAAGAATGCAATCTGAATCCCGCACGGCAGAGCGTTATATCAAAGAGAATGAGTAGTATATGGCAAAGTTTAACACGGAACTGACTCATCATGTAAACAGTCAGTGAACTCGTCAAGAATTCAACAAGGGACGCGCCATAAAAATTCCCTGTCTGAACAGTTTATTTCGTTGATTTTACGTAGTTTGGAGTGTTTAATATCGTTTTAGTTGAAACAAATTAAGGTTCTCTCGCTATACCCTCGGACGTACAACGTATGTGTGGGTGGATGCCATCCTCCAATAAAGTTTTTAACTGAAAGACGATTAACTCTAAGGGTATGAAACTTTCAGTACCTGTTCCTTTATCCTCCCTCGAAATTTTGACAATTGTGTGTTTATCAGTTTTGACGTTGTTATGGCAACCAAGAAATTCCCTGTAGGTTTGTCTAAACGTTACTTTTTATAGATAATGCTGTTTCTCTTTTCTTCAGTTTTCTTCATCAAATCGAGAATTAATCAACTTCCCCTTATTTACTGTTAAAATAAGGACAACAACAACTTTGTGTGGCTGAAAATGGGGAAGTAGGTCACAAAGTCCTTAATTAACGATTTAGCCCCATGAATCCCAGGAGTGTGAAGAAAAACAAAGCCTACGGCCCAATGGGATGCACACAGTGGATAAAGAGGAGGGAGTGGGCCTTCCCTCGGGGCCACTGTAAGCATTTCTGGGTAGAGAGGAGGGACTAATTGGCCTCCTCTCTGATTGGAGGGAGTGAGCCTCTACTAACCTAACTTCAGTGCGTAGAGAAGTAGGGAGTTGGGCCTCCGGAAATGGAGTCTATGGGGGCAAAAGTGTGACGAGAGGAGAACTTCCCATTCCCGTGTTTATTAGATCAGTGTTAACATCACTTACACAGAATAGAACTCTTTAAGCGAAACTGATAATTTAAGAGTCGGAAAATAATCAGTACTGCACTGGAACTTATTAACTGGTGAATAGTCGTTTGAATAGTAACCTATATTGAGAAACATTAGTAGTAATCTGTATAAAGAATCAACAGTAGTTGCATATAAAGAATCATGGGTGGAGTACTTGAATCTAGCATATCTCGAGTTCAGCTAAAACAAGTGATAGATCTTAACCAGACTCCAGTTCGGAGCCTAATTTATAAAAAAAATATTAATTATTATTATTATTATTATTATTATTATTATTATTATTATTATTATTATTATTATTATTATTATTATTATATCTCATTGCTATCTGAATTATTGTTTTTACAGTGTAAGTCCTAATGTATATGGTACGCAAACAAAACGAAGTAAAGTCAAGTGTGCGCAAACCATTCTAAAGAAGTACACTAAGATTGCTACACTATTGCTTGATCCAGCAAATTGCTAAAATAACAATAATAATAGTAAATAAAATAAAATGGGTAAGCAGAATATACCTAAAAACATGCTGCCCGGACTTTTTCGTTCACCTCGCGTAAGGTCAGGTGTTTCAAGAGGAAAATTCATTGCAAATATTCCTATTTCCAACCAAATATACGATTTTCACCATGCAAATAATTGTTTTAGTCGAATGTAAGACAAATACTTCCACAAACACCTCCACTACTTCTAGCCTGAAAAAAAAAAACAAATCGCGGATAAGGTAATAAACCCTACAAGTAAGAAGTTTTCATGGAAACAAAAGTTTATGTACACTGTTTCCATCTCCTTTGCAAGAATATAGAGAAAGGTGGCAAGTAAATACTTCTGCGAATCTTTATAACTACGCTATTTTCTTTAATTTTGAAGCAAATGCACCAAGGACAATAGGATCCTGATACACCATTTAAGCGGGAACAATCAATGTATACGTACATGATCATCGTCGTATTTTTTTGTTCGTTTTTTTGTTGTTGTTGTTTATTTTTTTTTATTCCGTTTGATTTCATTTCATTTTTCAGTATAAGTTTTGATTGATTGATTAATTGATTGTGTGATTTATTTTTCTATTCCTTTGATTACTAGGTACAAGTTTTTGGTTGGTAGCGACCATGGGCGAGGAGTAACCCAAAATATGCCTCTGCTTCTTCTGCCAGTTGTCACAGTCTTGTTTCCATGAAGGGTAAACTCTTCTTTTCTGTTCCAAGTTTTATGGCATTACGAATACGGCGCATACAGGTGAAGCAAATACATGGATTTACTATGCAGTGTGACAACGAAGAAAGAACTACAGATTCACTAAATATTTTAAAACCTAAACTACAAGGTGGAATTGAACTCGGAAAGAAAAGCAAAAAAAGCTGACACGCAATAAAAGGCAGCCAACACAATGCAAAAGCCAAAACGATCATTACAGACATCTTCAGTAGATTTTTGTTATTTTTCTTGTGTCGTTGATTGGCAATAGAGGTACGAAAAGGCGCCATATTGTCTTCTCTTAGTTTCAGTAAGGTTATAGTTTGTAGTATAGACACTGTTACCAGTGGCACAATTAATACAACAAAAAGTAACGCCGTGTAGTAGCGGGTATGTGTTGACTCGTGATCGAAGGCCGGCTCCCAGTTTGTTAAACAAAGAGTTTCACCATTGATTGCGTCCAAACGGAAAGTATAGAAATATGGAGAATGAATTGCCATCGCTAAAATCCAAGTGGATGCGATGAGAAACCGTCGCTTTTTGACAGTGATTTGAATATATTGTGTTGGAAATACAACTGCGACCAACCTGTCGACGGCAACCAAAATCAAGGAAAGTGTGGACACAGCAATGGTAGCGTCAACAGTGAAGGCAGAGATCTTACATAGGACATGTCCAATCCGTCCATAGACCAGAAAAGCTTTCGAGCCTTTAATCTGTACCACAATCTCTCGAGGAAAGTGGACTATGGAATACAAGAGATCCGAAACAGCTTCGTTGGTTACTATCAGGTTAATCGTGGTTTTCGATTTTTGGCAGGCAAAGATAAGCAGAGCATTTCCCACCAGGGATGCAATTAAAAGAATACTGTATATAGTAGCATAGCTTGTCTTGATAGCGACAGAATCAATTGGCAGTATGCAGGTGCGATTTTCGTCCGCTTTGGGAGAGACCTCTGAGCTGTAGTTTACGAACATCATCGTTGAATCGAATCGATTTGATTTGAAAAACTTGCAAGTGAAGTGAAGATGCCGTTCAGATTATCTCGTCGGTCAGAAGTTCTAAAGTATTCCAGATGAAAAAAACAAGGCGCGATTCTTTGCTCTGGTAAAATATAATAACTCGTTACTGTGGAAGACTATTAAAATTCTATTGAAGAAGTTTGTTTGTTTCTGTTCTTGAAACAAAACGGTTGCTTACTTAAAAAGGGCAGAAGAATAAACAACTGGACGCGACGCTTTCGCAACTACCAGTCTAAATATCTTTTTTTCTAATTCAGTGAGACGCTTCAAATTGACAGGTGGGCCAATGCTTCAACTTCCTGTGAGAATTATATACTTTTTTTATATTTCGTGAGAAATGCTTGCGGTTTGTTATTACCGTTAAATTAACTTGGAAAACCAAATGAACTGTCATGATAAATTTAAAAACAAGAACACGCGTTCAACATATTTTAGTCGGGTTATTCTGTCTCTTGTAAAAATAAACAGCTGCTAGTTTCTCTTCTAACTGCCACTTCCTTTTTCACCTCAAACAAAAGTGGACATCCTGACGTCTCTACAATCTACATAATTGCAGACCAAATTACTGAAAGCCTCATCATGGTAAATAAGAGGTATGACTGTTAAGAGCGACAATGTTCTTTTTAATTTTTAGTTTAGTTTTTTTTCTGGCCTTGATCGTTGTTTATTTCTGACAGTACAACGGCGTTTCGGTTTCCTAATTCATTGATTGTGTTCAGCTGAGCACAAAACAAAAGATCGTGCACGGTTGTGGGCATTCCGACCGACTTTATTAGCCAATCCACGGTAGATCGTGTTAATTTTCTACTTCTATCCTACAAACCCAGGGTAGAGATTCTGATTTGGTTTCTCGATCAGCCCCTGTGCCTATTATTAAGCCCTTTTATCTCTCATGTAAGTGGCTCTTGATGGACAGAAAGAAGGCTAGAAAATCCATTGATGTGCTGGTGCTGGCAATCATAACTATTTATTTTTCTTTTTGCAGCTGTTTACTCACCTCACACGTTTTGCTTTGAGCTCATCCCATTTGGTCATTTCGCATAGAGAATTAAAAGTGGTGTTCTCCTGCTTAATACACTTTTAATTTGTTTCCGCGTAGCTGACTGACAGAACTATGGACGGAGAAACAATTAACACCGGGAGAAGAACAATTAGGCCTTTTAACTCTGCCATATGGCCGCATTAGCGTAAATCAAACTAAATTAACTCATTGGCATATTACTGTCACTATTTTCTTACAAGCATCATGATTTCCTTTCCATTAAAACCATCTTTGCTCGTAGATTCAGGTTGGAAACGAAGTGATCCTTTAGCGATCCTAACCACAAACTTAATGTAAAAGATGTGCATATTTCCTACTTGTGGACGAGTGACCATTTTGCAGACTGCAAGTTTGGATTCTACACTGGTTGATCGGAAATCACCCGGATCATGTTACATCAAAGGAACCGAAGAATCCTTGCCCTTCGGTTCCATGATCATGATCCGATTGATCGATTAATCTGTTTAGTAAAAACCGACAAATCCGTTTTGGGATTTAAGAATCTTGGATTTTCCCCAAAGGAACACACCCTTGTTCTAAGAGGTGATGTAGTTACGGAGACCGAAGGCGGAATCAACTATCGCCTGGTATAAATTAGCCGACCAATGATCAAGTCGATTAAGAAGACACCTATGTTCAAATTATTTGATGTCTACTTGACGATTTTCGAGTATTTTGTCTTCATATTAGTAGTACGTGTAAAAGGTCATGTTTTAGCGACACGAGGCATGCACCGAATTATCAGCTTCAAAATTGCATCTTCCTACGAATTTTCGAGATCATAATTTGTACTACAAATGGATAAAAAGTGTGGGATAGCTTAGGAGATTAGATTTCAGTATTTTCCATAGTACATTAATAGAATTCCACCAATACTGAGCTTTTAGCACTATCAGTAAGCAGTTTCAGTAAACAAACAATGGTTTAGTTTATGCATGTGCTAAATATTTTTGGAAACTTCGGCCGGTAACCAAGATGTTACCAATTTAAAACAGTTTCCTTTCCTTTGCTTTTGTTCTTGTTTTTTTTTTTTATTTTTTTTTTTCGTGAAATAACTTGATAACAGTTCAACAAAATAAATGTTCGTACCCCGCTAAGCGGTAGCGTATGTGATCTCCCGTGCAAAGGCAAAAAATCGTCGTATCAGTCTAGCGAAGCGGTGGTGCAACGTCCTTTACAATTTTAAAAAGCATATGGTATAGATATGTTCCCCTGCACTTCCAGAACAGTGCATACGCTTGAGGATTGTCTTACTGAGGATTGTCTTGTAACCCCCGGGGGGTGGTCCGCATATCAAGTGAAGGGATGATCACTTTGAAATATTTTTGAGGGGTTTGATCAAAAGATTTTTTTTGGTAGGAAAATTTTGGCAATAATTTTTTGAGTAGGTTGATTTATGGCTTGCAAATTCGGCATAAGATGTGGCTCCAGGATGGTTTTGGGGTTTTGTTTGAAGCCCAAATGATTTTATGTTTTATTTTTTTATTTTTTTTTTCGGGGGGGTAGGTTGGTTTTTGCGCCGATTCGAAAATCCCTGTTACTTGATAACCGGAGTAAACGCCCTGGTGGAAAAACATCAAAACGGGGTTTCTTGAGTGAAAAGAAAGTGTCATGATCAATCAAAACATCACAGCCGAGAACCCCATTAAAACGTCGCACACTTCAAAACATTCGCCATCTCGGATTTCAAATTTCAAATTTTGTCCAAGTTTGATTCCCAAAGTCAGGAAAAAGTTAATTAACGATATAGTAAACATAAATTCAGACTACAGTGTGCACAACAAACATTAAAGCCTCCAATATTTGGAAAACACCTTTAGTAAATTAAACATTGTCATGATCACAGAAACGTCATATTCCTCGCCTTCAACTCAATAGGGTAAATAAAACGTTGTACTGATAATACAGAAAAGCCTAGTAGCGTGCGTCTTCAATTGCACAAAATTACAGCGTCCTTGTTTTGTTTCAGAGATGGTAGCGTGTTGAAAATTCCTGTATACGTAATTATAACCTCTACAATTTTTCATTATGCATTGAAGAAGTAGCCCCATCTGTTACCACAGGAGGGGTTAAGATATTAGATTGATAGTTCATATTCCTCAGTGGTAACATCGTTGCCTGTGCAGGTTCAGAATAGGACATTGCGAGCGCAGTTTGACAGCTCTTGCGTGAACCTGGATCTCCCTGTATCTCTGTCAAAGGACGCCGAGATTTTCGTTTACACATGCTCATCAGCTCACGAGCAAACTTTCGTACGAAAATGAAGCACATACAGGGGTTAAATGCACAGTAGGAGCTCGCCAGTAAACGAGAAATGTAATCCAATACCTTGAAACCCCTATTACATTTGGGAACAATCCTCGGAGAAAACAGTTTTATAAACGAAATCACGACATAAAGGGCCCAGCATATTAAAAAGGCTGTTACAGTAGCTATAGCCATCCTTTGCAAATTTCTGTCCCGTTCCTTACATCGTTTCGATCCTGTGGTACTTCGATAAGACGCCATTTTGTCCTTTCGGAGAGTGGCTATGAT
>OMLO01005002.1_pt1 | contig 11112 bp, 8 predicted proteins | sample 1674811 | NCBI WGS metagenome assembly OMLO01 (sample SAMN06265003, study PRJEB25207) | coral metagenome | isolation source: Coral host | place: Mexico:La Bocana,Puerto Morelos, Mexico | collected 2008-11-13 | reverse complement strand
AACCAGGTGTTCTCCGCTATCATTAAACATGTCGTGACACACTTGAATGGCCCTTAAGAGACTTTGATAGTACCTACAGATCCATTCGTTCAAGCCCAATCAACTTTGTGATTTCTTGTGTTTATCAAGGGCCCAGGGGGACATGTAGCACAACCCTTAAAAAGAACATTCAAACTTTTGTTTTTCTAGTTCTTTTGGATTGGTATGTATATCCCATACCATCCATGTATGGTATATGTACCTACATTTGTTTGACCTTAATGGCAAATGTAGGTAAATATACCATACTGGATTGGTATGTTTATATGTCCAATATGTGCACTTACCTTAGATACCACTTGTGGTCCAAGCCTGCGCTGGTAGTTGGTCCCTGCAGTTGTGGCTACGGGCTAAGGGAGTTGGTAAAACAATTTCTTGTAGATATTGCTATATTGGTGGATTTGTTTCGGTCAAAGGTGTACACTCCCTGAAACCAACATAGCCCCTAAACATGGATGGTTGGAAGACTAGTTTCCCTTTAGGGTGGCCTATTTTCAGATGATAAAACCTACACCCCTCAAAGATGAAAATAGAACCTGATGGTTTCACGGTTTGGAAGAGGATTTTCTTTTTTCATGTACACCCTGGAAGATTAACATGGAACTTACAAATCACCAATTTAGAAAGGAAAATGATCTTCCAAACCTCCATGATTATGTTCCATGTTAATCTTCCAGGGTGTATTCTCAGGTTCCATGTTACCAGCTTGGAGGTTTAGTTTTTTATCGCCGTTTTTCGCGCTCGAACTCCAAGGTTCATCCCCCTGAAGCTGACTGGGGCCGCTGGGGTCCGACACGCCTTTGCACGGCGGAAATCGGGAAATCTCAACTCACGTAGGGGTTGTTGAAGTTAATACCCCAATAGGCATCCATGGGACTGGTATGTTGACCTGTATTTATATACCATAAATTTCAACCGTTCATGTTTGTTAAATTTATCAGTCCCCTCAATTTTTTTGGGATATGAACTTATCATAATTATCAATCCGTTGGATTCGCGGGGGGGTTGCAGGTGAAGGTTGGAAATGCCACCACCAACTTTTAGGTGTATAAGGAGGTTATTATTCCTACCCTCGTTGCAAGGAAAATCCCGAAAATGATACGGTTGAAGCAATCTGGCTAACCACCTGGGATGTATAAAACCTGGTAAATAATGGCATAAATTGCCAACCTCAACTGGTTAGCCGGATTTCATCCATCAACAGTTTGGGTTAGTGAAATACTTCCATAACTTTATCGGAAGGATTGTGTATCTTTGTAAGGGATTGTCATCACTTCCAAGCTTCGCAACGACAGCATTGAACGTAAATTCACTTCATCGATGTTCCAAGCTGGAACGACTTAAAAAGCTCAATTTGCTTCGGGGTCACCAGCCATGAATTTGGGGACAAAGAACTCACGACTGAGCGAAAATCCTCAAGAAAAAAGGTGGTGTTACAGCATTTGGAAAGAGTTTGGTTATGCGAAAAAACATGGAAGATTGGGGCTCAGCATCTATTCAGGGAATATGTTGAATTTCATTTTGTTGGATTATTGTAGTTTTCCCGGACAACTTTCAAGGCTAACATCTTTTTGTGATCTCACAATATGCATACATAAAAGGGGGATTCCCTTCCCAGTCATAAAAAATGAAGGCTCACCTTGGGGATCACACTCACATATGCTAATTTTCAATAGAAGGTAATACCTCTGAAATACGGAAGTTTGTTGGCCAGTTCAAGGTAAAAGAATGGTGGGATAGAATGTTGTGGGGTTTCTTGTGTTTGTTGTTTAGTTTACATGGTGAGTTTGAATTTGAGGTCCTGCCAATTCTCCAAAAAAAATCTAAATCCTCGGATGCGAATGGCAAGTTGATGCAACTTGGATTACACCTTTGACATCTCAAAGCAAGACAAGGTGTAGAGGGAACGATCACAGGTCCCACCTTGAAAAGAGGAAAATCATTTTCAAAAGTACCTTTAGTAGGGGATATGTTAGTTTTCAGGAGGGTACGCATCCATGATCCAACTGCTGTTGTGCATTTGTTCTGCCGTGCTGCCGTGTTCCGAACGGATCTCTGAATTCGCCTCCATGCGCCATCTGCAGTCTGTCTGGTGTGTCTGGGAGCAGGATTCGATGGGATTTCGTCTCCCAACCACTATGTACCCTCCTGAAAACTAACATACTGTTGATGGACAAAATCCTGCACCACCAAAGATGATGATTATCCCATTGTTTATAGGGGTTTAACCATCCCAGATGGTGCAGGATTTTGTCCATCAACAGTATCAGTAACATATCCCCTAGCAAAGGTACTTTTGAGTCGATGATTTTTCCTTTTTCCAAGGTGGGTTATGTGATCGTTCCTTAGAAGGGTAACCAACCAATTTTTAGGGGAGGTACGGTAGCGGTTCATATCAATAGGGGCGAGGCATCTGGGGCAAGGCATGACACATTGACGAGAATTGACATATCTGGGGAAGGATTTATTTTGAAACGGAATGACTGGAATCTCCAAAAGGTCATGACTTTTAGTAAACTGAGTTACACCCCAGAAAACTAACATGGAACCTGAAAATCACCCATTTGAAAAGGAAAAACACCTTCCAAATTCTCATTTTTTGGGTTCCATGTTAAATTTCGGGGGTGTAACAGGTTTGGTTTGTTGAACCATGTTGGAAGATTTTTTTCAAGACTAGTCAGAAGATTGTTTGAATCCAGTTTTGACCACTTGTTTTGAAGGCATTGGCATTTGACTCCCTAATTCCTGGATGGTTGATGGTCGACAGATCAATATAGAAAAGACTCCATGTTTGTTGATGCTCTTGTGGATCTGGCTCATTCTTGCGCCACTCCTTGCGCCAAGACATTAGCATTGCAGTGGAGAAATTTGCCTTCCCTCAGAGGCTTGTACAGGAGGACGCCGCGTTGGGTTTTCACAACAAGGCACACTAAGAATACAAGCGGAGGCGGCCAAAAAATGTCGCATAAGAGAGTTGGTTCGTTGAAGGTGGCACGGCTATGTGTTCTTGATACTTTTTGATTCTATATATTGAACTGATTTGGCTGGGTGATTTGCTACAATTTTTTCACGAAAAGGCCTTTTTGTAGGTTTATACAGACATTACTTTACAACAACATACAATATACACACTCTTCTTCTTTTTTTCTTAAGGCTGGTGCTGTTTCTGTTTCAATTGGATTTGCAAGCTTCGAGAGGACTGGACAGATTTGGAACTCCAACAAACAGACCCTGTGGCGATGTGCTCGATTTGTGCTTTCCGAATGCTTTATTTTGACGCTTCAAACAATCCGAAACGGGAGATCACGGCGCAGAAGTTCAGTGCTTCAGCTGCCTTCCCGCCCTCGCTGTGCAATGGGATTAGTCCTTGTTTAGTCCTTGTTTAGTCCTCAAAGAAGAACAGGTCATGAAACAATCACAATACGTTGTGGATGTGTCTAGGTTTTGATGCGTGATGCAATATCTCAACATCAACCTGAATCTGTGGATTTCACATACGATTCAAGTGTTTTTATGACCCCTAAAATATCAAGAATGGTCTAACAAAGATCAAAGGAACAAGACAAAGATGAAGAACACATCACTTGCAAAACAAATCATTTCTGGGGAGTGAAAACGTCCAGGTTCTAAACCATTTTTTCCAAACAAACAGATGTTTTGCAGTGTACTATTGTCCCTAGGACCCAGGAACCAATTCTGAAAAGGTTGCCATGTTTGATGTTTTCAGGGATCACTTTTATCTCTAGAATTTATCATGTAGGTATTTACTTGGATCCCCACCGACGGAAAAAAACATGATTTCCTTTTTCCTCACTGGATTTTCATTAGTTGGAACTTCTGGAACCAATCTCTGCAAAAGCAGGATCTCATGGATTCTACTCACAAAGAGGTGCCACTGCGTGGACGCATTCATCAAGAGATGAGACATCCTGACATGAAACATGAAGAATGAAAACATATGAAACATGAGAAAAGACATATGCTTAAGTCAGTATATTATAAAATCATTTTTGAAAACACTAGAGACATTTATGACATGTTGATGTTTTAACTTTCATGTTGTCATCTTGGGAGGTTGACTCAGTTGCCATTGGTTGAACGGTTCGCGGAGTATACAGTGTCAGTCCTTAGGCTCACAAGGCTCATGCTCGTCGGTCAGGCATTGGACAAGGTCCGTGAAAAATTTGGCGAAGAAGCCGGAGTCAAGAGCTTCAGAATGATCGGAATGCCGCAAGCTGCAAGCTTTTCAACATGACATTCTGAAAACAAAGATCGCTCAGTGGCACTGAATCACCCAAATCACTTGCAATCTCAAAATCTCACTCGCTTTGAATCCATCCCGGAATCCCTCTCTTCTGAGGCAGAGACACACTATGCCAGAGACAATCATGACAAGGCGGGTCCACGGAAGGTCCACTGCACTTAGGAGCAGTTTTTCATCTCAATACTGTCTCTGTGGCGGGTTGTTTGCAACTCCAAGAGGTGTTGGTGATTGAGCAACTTAGAAGAGTCAAGAAGGTCCCCCGAGTTTCAACCAGGGTTGTATGAGTTGATATGAGTTGTGTGATGGTAGGCAGAGGAGACAGTGAAGGATGCCGATTTGGTCTGCCTGGCAAGTCTTGTTGACTATGTGACATGTCGATGCATGTCTGAGACATGTCTCATTAAGTCATTGCAGCATCTATCATCATATCGCAACCCGACTAATCCAATCCAATCCGAAATGCTGTCTGCGCCAGGAACCACACTGTAATCATTAGGTTTTGTTAGGTTGATGTTGGTTTTGTTTGGTGTTGATTTAGGCCTGCATTTCCCCTTTATTTTGGGGATATTGATTGAAGAAACCCTTATCTGAAGCGAACATGACAGTTCTACAATGACAACCGCTCGATGGCGGTGAACCACCCGCGCGATGACCGAGATGGGCACAGCGTGGACAGGGTCAAGGCAACCACAGACACAACTTTGCTAGGTCTTGTAAAGATGTAATTACATGTAATTAATATATTAATGTGTAGCGATGGTTTCTGTACACTTCCCCTCAAAACATTATCCGGGTTTTCCGAGGTCTAAAAAGACATGGTTAATTTCTTTCAGAGGACCCTTGCTAAGGCTCAAACCAAAAACGCACTAAAAAAGCACTCTATACATGTACAAATCACCTTAATTATCTAGTCTAAACCTACAGTATGTCTTACAAGAAAACCACCATTTTGTTTATTTTCTTAGTTTTAAACCGCGGTTTTCCAGAGTTTCTTAGGCCAAAAAGCGAATTGGCGATGCATGCCCGCCAAAGTCTTCAAAATGTCATGTCGGGGCCACGGACCTATTGGGGGAGCTCCGAAGCCTATTGGGGAAATAGGCCCTAAATGTGTAAGGATAGACCATTTAGACTTGGAGGAAGGCATGATAATTCTTGAAAAACATGTGATGTATAAGCATTGGCATGCTTTCCTTTTTCCATCTAGTGATCCACGTTTAGGTTCTTGCGTGCGTGACGAAGCGCTTGTTTATTCATCCTTGGTTTTCCATTGTAGCTGGCAGAAAAAAGTACGGGCAATCAAAGATTTTATTCAGGGATACCAGTAAAATCACCCCCCAAAAAAGATAAAAGATGAAAACACCTTGATCTTACCCATGTAGCTTTTGAATTTTAAATTTCAGGGAAGCCAGCTTAACCTTTGTGAGCTTCAACATGTACCTGCTCCGCCATTTCGATGGTGCATTGAACGCTGTTCCTTAGTCAACTAAGATGGCAAAAGTTCCAACACACATTTGGTTGGATTTTTTTTTGGCACAATAAACAACTAGATGGGTGGAACCCAGTTAACTTTGAGAAATTTGCTTTGAATTTACAACCAAATGGCGCTTAAGCCACTGCATACCGTCTTCATCACCAAAACAGTGATGCATACGAGCATTTTGCCCATAATGTAGCGCATCGCGTGCCATGTGACACATCATCTTAGTTCAGTTATTAAAATAAAAACATATCATACATCGATCGGTACTATCTAGAAAAATCTTTGTTCCCCAAAAAAAGGTGGTTAAAAACTTTAAAGATGCTATAGCTTCTGGTTCACATGGAGCTTTGGGATCATGCGAAACTCATCCTTGTCTTGCCTGCCATGCTCAAGGTGTATTTAAGCAGACATTTCAGCCACATGCACATGCATGGTTAATGCACTATAGCTACACTAAATGGACGCTCAAAATTCAAGCCTCATACTTAAAAACACGGGTTGGTTTTTCCCCTATCTTAGACTCCAAGACTATACATAGCCACCCTTTTTTTCCGAAACAGCCAATGTGCCTGGCAGCCTGTTGTGCCAACTGATTGTATCTCCGAATGGATCCAGCAGCTGGTTCATAGTATTCCCGACGTTGCTGCGCCCCCATAAAGCGCTGGAACGTCTCTTGCAACCCATACCAGCGAACCAAGTATGTCCTAAGTGGTGGGGGGGATAGATGGACAAATGATAGATCGAGCTAACCTGCCATATATATGCAAAAAAACAAACCAACATTTTAAGGGCCATTGCTATAGCTACTAGGCTACTACTACAACAACTACTACTTCTACTTCTACTATTGCTGCTGCTGCTGCTACTACTACTACTACTTCTACTACTACTACTACTACTACTACTTTACTACTACTACTACTACTACTACTACTACTACTACTACTACTACTTTACTACTACTACTACTACTACTACTGCTACTACTACTACTACTACTACTACTACTACTACTACTACTACTTTACTACTACTCGGTATATACAGCATATGCAAGCTTTAATCCTAGGAACATGCAGGAAGCGAGGAGTGGCAGCTGTTCATGGCCGTCATGATAATGCTTTGATATCGCATCGCGTAAGCAATCCGACAACCACTGCGACAGAACACGGCCGTTATAGGCTTTTGCAGTAAAACATATCTGGGTCCCATTCGGCTTCTTGAAGATCTCAGATGCAGTTTTTTTCAAATTATCTTTTTTGAAAAATACATGGATGGAATTGATCTCAAATTGATCAGTCTCAACAATAAAGATTTCTAGCTTAATAGGTTGACACACCGAAGCACCATCCAAGCTTTGAAAGGTGGTTGGGTTGTTGGAATTCCTGATGTTTTGCACCAGCTTCGGAAATGCAAATAGGCTTCATCAAGAGCATGCGCAAGGTCAGCGTGATCGCCCCAATACTTGATTCCAAGTAGGCACAACCTGTTTGATGATGAAACTATCTCGATCAAAATTTTGCCCAAAGAAGATTGGTTGGATTTAATTTTTGTTAGGCCTATAGGCTATTTTGAAAGCAAACAATTGCAAAAGCATAGCGCGTATTAGTATGCTACCGCCAAGCAACATGGATGAACCATTGCATCGGTATCCGAGCCCCAAATTGACTACATGCATCGAGCATATGTGCAATATCTCGGGGCACCAGCCGCGCACCAAGAGTAAAGGGCCTTAGTTAGTGCTGCTACCTCGGGGATTCCCACTTCACAGGGTTTTATTTTTCGAAACTATCTGTGGTAGTATGTTCTTCAGCTTATAACTTACAATCTTTCAAAAAAACATGACTTTCCAATCATGACATGGTACTGGGGTTAGGATTTCTGTGAAGCTGCGATACGATGAACTCAGTGCGGGTATATTCATGCCACTCCCCATCATCAATACGCCAGAAAAGTTCTTTCGTGTTCACACTACGGGCTTTGCAATCACACCTGTAGCAAATGTTTGTCAAAGACTTCCATGATGAACTAAAGTTCCAGAGCTGTTTGCGCCACAGCCAATCACCACGGAGTTCCGTGAGAGTGAATAAACGGCCAAGGTCTATCGGTTTATTTTTCTCCAAATCCCAGCCATCAAAAAGCATGTTCAAACTGAAACTGATTCTCTTCATGATGGTGTTGAGGGTTCGGGTACCCCATAGCCTTGATTCTTCCAAAGCGCAAAGTAGCCAGCAAGAAGCTCTTGTACTAGCAGCCCTCCAAACAGGAAACGAAATAAAGATGCCTAGCAACTTGGTTCCTTTGCAATGGCAGGCGTCGCCGTAAATAGCCACTTGTATGTGTTCTGAAGTTGCTGGGGATGAAATTGCCCATGGTTCTTTAGCCAAATCCCTCTTGATATGCCAGAATCGGCGAACGATGTCAGGATCAATCTTTAGACCAGCTTCTCGAAAAAGATAGTCCACCACCACGTGTGGATCATATAGTGGAAATTTGATATTTTCATACGTACCCGAGTGTACCCCCACTCGCTTGACCCGAAAAGGAATTTCCGTTGGTTCCTTATGTTCATCCCCAAAGATGCTCATAATTTTTTTGAATCCTAAACAATCATTGTTTTTGAAGGGTTTACCTTTAAGGGAGCCTGTGACATCCCTTGAACCCCTCCCGGCAGCACGTTTCCCCAATAGGCTCCGAAAAACCACAATAGGTCTCGGCAACTAAAGACCAAGAAGATCGGCTTCCGTGATCGCCACCAGCAAGTGCGGCCCACTCCTTCCATTTCCAAGGTAGCTGGGAGTGGAGTGGCCCAGGTCTCCGCAGTAACTTTTTTTTGCATTTACTGTAGACGTTTGTGAGCATTCAGACAAGGTAAACGAACCTTCAAAACATAGATTCCTTTCGCAGCGCAGTTGAAGTTATTATGGTGGTTGGTTTGTGGTTTTTATGTTTTGGTGGTTGGTTTAGAAACGGAAAAGTGAATGAACAGCGTATTTTATTAAAAACAAAGAACAACAGTTTTTTGTAAAAACCTCCAGTATGGCTTTGTCTTTTGTGGATCCTTTGAGCAGGATGGTTTCTTTTTGGAGACCCTTGATAGTCAATAACGTACTAATGACCTTTGGCGCCTCACGTTCAGGCTGATGACTCATGGGAGGAGCAATTCAACATCCATAGGTGTATGGAGGCGGGTGGAGGGTTGAGGGTGGAGGGGGTTGGGTGGGGCTGAGTTTCTTAGGTAGGGAGGAAAACAGTGAAAAATGATGTTTTTGCTGGCTGGCACGATGAAATAGAGTGTGTGGGGCTACGAGATCAATACGAGTTGGATACAAATTTAATGGGAAATCGTATCAAAATCGTATTGAAATCGTATCCAAAGCGTATCCAAATCGTATCCAAAATCGTATCCAAAATCGTATCCAAATCCCATTAAAATCGTACTAAAATCGTATCTCGATACGATTTCAATACGATTTTGATACACTGTTTCCACCCCGTTTCCGGCCTGATACCATTTGGATACGATTTGGCAAACCCCCTTCAGTCCACCTCCCCACCAGGACCAACACGATTCGGACAGTATAGAGTCTGATTTGTCCGCACTTTGATAGATTTCTATAGGGTTTCGGTTTCTGGAACTTCAATTTTTGGATTGGGTTTTGTTTGTTTTACCATTAGCTTCGACTTCCCACACTTCAATGAACGACATTGACATTATTTGGTGTGGTTAGGGAAATGGTGCCCAATGGTTTGGTGAATCTGGTGGCCGTGTTTTCTGTGGAATGTGACATTAGCAAGTAGGAAGAGTACGAATATCTGTATCATTATTGTATCACTACTAAGTGGACAATTTAAATCCTATTAAATTTGTATCCAAGGTTTGCATTGAATTTGTTTTGAAACCAAAAAATAAATAATTCCTGTTTTGGGACCCTGGCTGAAAAATGATGTGTTAACCTTTGTGCGAGTTGAGAGCTTTTGGAAGCTTCTGCAAAAGTGTTGTTTGACTGTCTCACCCCAGTGCTTTCCACAATCGCCACAGCGCAAGGAAACTAAGACCACCTGGCATGGATCGAAAAGGAGAAAGCCATGAATTCTCATGATTGATCATTGACATAATCTGATATCATGTTCATGTTGGATTGCTGGTTGGATGAATCAAGACGGTTTTGCAGCTGAGATGAAGTCCCCATTCAAAATTAGAAATCATTCATCAATGGATCAAGAGATGACAGTGGAGCCCCAAAGGCATGGGATCCATTGCATGGTTGGTGGCCGTGGCCGAACAATCTTCAACAAGGCATCATTCTACATTCTACCCACATTTTACATGTCTCTACATCAGATATGATATACTTCTTTGGTTTCTTGCTACCCTTCTAGATTGGAAAACGCATTGTAATCACATTGTCATCGTTCTGCCTGCATTTCCTTGTTTTTTCTTCAGAGTCTCGATCGTTTGTGCTTTTCTTCAATGCTATGGGTGCTGCATGTTCAACCGAATGGGGTGATGAAAGCGAGGTGGGCAGAGTTGCCAAACATCTTGGGAGTTGCCCTAAATAGCCATTAATTACATGTTGCTTTTGCCTACATGGAATTATGCTTCAGAACATCCTGACGCAGAAATGACCCGGTGAACTTGTGCAGGGTGCTGGAAGCCGAGGAGATGCAGTGCCGGAAGACAGAATGCAGTGATGAAAATTGGAAAACTGATGCGAAACGTTTGACGCTCCCTTGCTTCCAAAGGAGCCAAAGCTCAGGCTGCTCGCAACAGTAAGGCTCATCAAACTGTGAGGTGCATGGAGACAGGAGTCAAGCAGACCTTATTCAGATCGTGCTGTTCCAAACCAATCTGAAGCCAACGCTCCTGCAGTCCAATGCAATGTAAACGGAAGTGTTCAGTTCTCCATCTCTCATTGCTGACTTTGGATTTTTCAATGCCTTTCACTTGTTTTGGATTCGTTGGCACAAGCGTGGAGGCATTGGCATGACAAGATGATGATGTCAGCAGCCTCGCAGGCTCAGCAAAAAAGTTTCAGCAGCTGCAGTAGAGAATTCCAAGTTTGCAAGATCTTTAGCATCCTTTGCCACAGATTGGGATGATACATAATACATGGATACAAAGTGAGGCTCCTTAGAGGTTTGCCGGTAGACACAAAAGATGATTGGAGGCTGTCTTTGAAGCTGCCCAGAGGGGTGATTCTCGCAAAGTACATGCCGTGACTGCCTCGAATGCAAGTCATTTCTGCCAGTGATTTGAGAGTGAAACCACAAATGGATAGACCTTGCACGGTGCTGTCCGAAAACACTGTGCGTTAGGCTTTGAATG
>OMLO01005001.1_pt1 | contig 11114 bp, 5 predicted proteins | sample 1674811 | NCBI WGS metagenome assembly OMLO01 (sample SAMN06265003, study PRJEB25207) | coral metagenome | isolation source: Coral host | place: Mexico:La Bocana,Puerto Morelos, Mexico | collected 2008-11-13 | reverse complement strand
TCTATTATCGTATAGTAAGTATTTGGAACGCTATTAGACCCGAACTGAAATTAAGCCAACGTGTAAATAGTTTTAAATGCAATCTTAAACTAGACCTTTTTTTGTATTTAGGATTTACCTTAATTAATTAACTTATTGTTTATTTTGTATTGTCACTGAAAAGCCCCTATGGAGAGTTGTCAATAAAGTATTGTATTGTATTGTATTGTACCTCTCGATTGCCTTCTTCCACTGCGATATGCGGCGCACACTTCACGAAACTCCTCTATGAAAGTCACTTAGCAAGACAACTTTAAGAGGGGCCTGAGCTCTATTATGTCTCGCAGACTTCAGTTTGGCTTGTAATGCAACATTTCTTATTAAAGTTTCCCACTTTTATTTTTGATATTGTAAACGATTTGTTTTTTTGGGGTTGTTTTCTCTTTATATTTTTTATGTGATCCGATCCGTGATCAGATCCGTGATGCGATCCGTGATCCGATCCATGATCTGATCCGTGATCCGGTCTCTGATCCGGTCCAGTTCGTCTTTGTCGACAATGCAACGTATAGCCTATTTTTCCTCGAGTAATCCTGTACCTCTTCCAGACCTGTATTTTGATTCGTTCTCTTATCACGTAGCTTCTATTGTTTTCGGTGACATGGCTATTGTGTCATTATTTGTTCTCTTGTCTTTTTAGCCGATCCCAGATCCTGTCTGGAAAAGTAAAGGCTCGCTCTATTTTCAGCTGTTTTCAGGCTTTCCAGAAGTCCGCGAAGGTGTTTTTTTCTTTTGTTTTCCTTTTTGTTAAGTTTATTGTATTAATGTAGTGCTTTTGTTGTAGATAAAATATTCATTTAATTAAAAAAAAGAAACTTTGTGGTAAGGTTTTCTGTATATTGTCTGGCCTCCTGTTTGCATAATCTTAAGGTCCCGGGCGGGGGGGTACTCCATATAATGGCCTCTACGGGGAGGCTCCGCCCGAAAGGGGTACCTTTTTCAGGCTTCAGGTATATAAAAGGGTAGAGATTTCACAAGTTTAGGTTTATGAAAGGGTAGGAAAATCTTCATTCGGGTATTAAAAAGGGCCTTGAATTAAAACAGATCAAGCACACGCAACAAGTTATGACTGTTTCATTTTAATTTATTACGGCTACGTGAAAAAAAAATGACAAGAAGACTTCCTGTTTTAACGATTTATTCATAAGTCTTCTAAAGAAGGAATATGAAAGGGGTGCCTTTTTGCAATAAAAGGTATACGAAAGGGGTGCCTTTTCTGAAAAAATGGTATATAAAAGGGTAAGGGGTTGAACCAGTATAAAACTTTTTTGAATACCCCCCCCCCCCGGGCTTAAGGTCTTTATACACAAAACAAAAGCAGTGAAAAACATTTGCATACAAAAGAATTTATACTTCGGTTGACTTAATTATACTCATAGTTAATTTATTGATCTCACTTACTTTGTGTTTGAAGGTAATTTGAGGTTATATGTACAGTATGCGATGATACAATATCATGAGAATACTTATCTACCCGTAATCCAAACTGCTCTAGAGTTCACTTCACAGAATAGCTTTGATATGCCTCAATCATGGCTTGAGTCATAGCTACTTAAGTGTAAATGAGGCAAAAACCAACACAACGACAACACATCTCAAGCTTTTTGCAGATAGTACCAAGCCCCTAACTCTAGACAGCTCATCAACTTACAATCTGTATGTGATAAAGTCAATGCTTAAGTTGCTGGTGTGATCGGATCAATATTTACAAGCTGGCCGCCTTTATTTTACCATCCTTGGAATACTGCATGTGCACGTTAGAACTTAACTAATCTGCAGTTTGCATTCAGAGCCCTTATGAATGTGACCAAGCCAGCTCCATATGGCGATCTACTTAACATAGTAAATATTAAGTCCCTGGAGCATCGCAGATACATGCAAGTCCTTTATCATTCTTTATAAATCTTTGTTTATTCCGGGGCCAAACTACATCAATTGCGTTGGGACCTAAGAGGCTATTGTAAGTTTAATCAGCCTACCTTAAAATCAAAGTATTTGCATCATGAAATCTTATCGCTACATAACTTCACGTTCATGAAACAACTTACATTTGTACCTGGCAATATAAGAGGAGGGTTTTCTCTTAAAAATCTACTGACTACCGAGGCCAATTGTTGCTGTAATCTTTGCATCGATTGGCTTACATATTTAACCTTTATAGTCTAGTTTTAAATATTTTAGTTTTTCTGTTTTAAATTTTATTGTCTAGTTTTTGTATTTTTATTGAATAGATAACATATTTAAATTTTACATTTCTATTTTAGCATACACGGTCACATTAAAACCAGCCCCAGGCTCTCTGGTGAAATGTCTCTTAATTAAGTACTCAGTACTTCGGCTTGCTAACTTACAAGGAAGAAGCCGTCAGAAAGTAAATCAGTGCAAGGGGAAAATCGCTTATATTGGTGGGGAAAATAAACTGAAGAAATAAAATAAACGAACGAAAATGATTAACCCACAATACAGAGACGTTTGTTTACTTTGTCGCGCATTCAGTGCTAACATGTCTAAGTTAGCTCTGGTGATCGGATAATGTCGATAAGAATTCGGCAGCACTTTCTTTGGGGTACTCTCTCGGACAAGGATCACCGATAGCCTCATGTATGTTTTCAACGGTGTCAGCACGTTTTCTGCGTTTGGCCTCATTTAAACACGTACAGGGTTGTACGGAAGCCGAAAAGGGACAATCGAAAAATAATTTTCGAATCCGAAAAAAGTATTTTAAATCTCAATAAATCCTTGTTGCAAAGTTTGTCAAATCTAAAAACCTAAAAATCGACGTCAAAATCCCGAAAAATATTTTAATACGAGATAACAAGACAAATACAAGAACTACAAGATTTTGGTCAGTGTATATTGAACCAGTAGCCGGTTTGTCAAAAAGCGAAACCAACATGTCAACGTCATATCAAGGTGATGTGATTGCGTCATGTGATTGGTTGTTTTACTGTCTTATTCTCATTGGCTGGGAAAAGGAAGCGATTCAGAGCAAAAAATAGTGCGATTTGTTCAGCACAAATCGCACCGCTGAGAGCCAATCAGATCGCAAGGATAACCAGTGAAATGTGCTCACGGAAAAGTACGCCCGAATCTAAAACGTCACAGCGGTGTTTAATTTTTTTCAGAAATAGTTCCCTCTTTGGGTTGATATAAATTTTGTCTGGTGTTGAAGCCATGAATACTACTTGCATATTGAAAATATGAGGTAAAATGAAAAATACGAGGTAAAATGTCAAAACACCACACTAATTCTACGCGTAAGATACGACTACTAAGACCAAAGAATCACAATATGGATTTCGCTAAGAAGGAAAAAATACATGCCTGGAATTCAAATAATTTCAGAACCGCAAACAATTGGAACTACTGCAGTTGCCCAAGAGCTTGACAAAATGATTCCCACATTTACTATAGAGCAAGGTGTTCTTGAGGAAAATACGAGCATCCTGATTGTTTTTTTCTTGGTCGGGATCTTGTCATACTGAATGGTGTTTTGTTTTCGTGTGTACTAACTTAGTAGGTTTAATTGCTCGGATCGTACTCGGGAAAATTGCCCATCAGTCGTTTTATGTACGGACCTCGCTTGCTCGGTACTGACACGACTTCGGGCCAATACGGCTTTCGCGTTCGGTTAGTACATAGTTAGTAGAGGGACCCTCTACTAACTATGGCTAGTAAGAGGTTAATATTTTCGTGATGTGGTCTCTTGGAACACATCTGGCAGGTAACTCTTAATCTAGAGCATTTCAATGGTATTTTGTTTTTACGCGAACAGTCACAGGTTAGGAAAGTGATCGTGCGTGTACACAGTTGACTATCTTATAATTATTTTCATACCTAATATAATATCATGGAAAACAAAATAAACATATGCCAGGCTGATTTGTATTAATTTAAGAACTTTTATAAGAAAATTGATATGGTTTATGTATTATAAGACACAGCTTACCTACCTAATAGATTGTCATAAATTACATTTATTTAGTATGTTACAGGTCAAAATTAAATTCAGGTAAAAAGTAAATTCCTTTGTCTCTTAACCCTACTTATTCATTGATTATGAATAATTAGGGTTAGAAGACAAAGGAAATTGAGAATCAAACCAGTTTAAAATAATTTTTACCTGAATTTAATTTTGACCTGCCACATATACCTTTTTTCTCACAAATAATTTACTTAAGAAATCAGCTATACATGGTATTGAAAGCCAAGACAAATTTAGCATTACAGATACCTCTTATTAATAATTACTTTCAATATAATCAAACTCACTCTTAATTTGTATTACAGTAATAATTATTGACTTACTATGAAAAAGTAACAGCAGACTGAAGCTATTATATAAATTATTTGTTAGGATTAAGTTAATACAGAATATATTATTAATATTTTTTGATGAGTAAAACAATATAATTACTAATAACTAATCATTAATATCCTTACAAATATCCTAAATTAGAGGGTCATCTTAAGCCCTTGCCTCATAAGCATTATAACGTGTGACTTTCTACACAAAGTGCAACATTATAAATAGTCCTGAATTAATTGCAAACAGTTATATTGCTTGTGAAGCTTAATACAGTATTTGTTGAATTATTTGACTCTTTGGTTATCATATTAAAGGATATATTGTACAATTTCTGGTGGCAAAAGCATCCCTTTGCTATCATTTCCTTTCCCCTATTTGAGATGTCACATAACCTGATACAATGTTGCATTGCATTTCATTTCATATTGTGGCATACATGAAGTGATATTTCAAAATCAATAAATTAATCAGTATCAATAATAAATATATACATCTTCAAAAATAAATTAACACCAGGCAAGGCACTGACAGTTAATTTCCAGCAACATATGATACTACTGGTAAATATAATCTCTTTTTATGACTGAAGATCACTGATTCCTTGTTCCAATTTTAGGATTTGTACTATTTATTTTGTCATTGTCCGCCTGCTCCCTGGATCCAATGGACAACAAAAACAACTGACTCAAAAATAGAGTAGGTACTAGAAAAGTCTGTTTTGAATATCATCTTATTAAAGAGTTGTTGCATTGAGATAATAACTGTTGGTATCCACAACAAGAAGTTACAATAAATGGTGCTATTTCAACTTACAATGGTCAGAGAGTAAAACAGATGTTTACTAGACTCTACTGAGAACTGTTTAGTATCGCGGATACACTAATTCAGACAGCAACTTATATCAGCCTGTTTTTCACCAGTGAAATTCAAGTTACCAGTGGGCTGCATAAATTATAGACTAGGTCTAGGTAATTTTCTCACTTTAATTCAGCCATCATGGAAGTGAAATCTGATAAACGTTGATAGTCAGGATCAGATGGAACCATGTTCATATAGTCTTCATCCTCGCACAGCACATTAGATCCGGCAATCAACAGTTTGCATGGAAGGCCATCTGCGAATCTGGAGTAATGTTCCACTAGAGATGTGACGTCAGGTAACACCCTGTCAAAACCCTATTGACAAATAACAGCTTCATTTCAATAAATCAAATATAAACAAACAGAATGAAAATGTGCTTATGATAAATAATGCACAGAACATAGTGCAATGTAATGAGGTCCGATAAACCCTACTTGTATCATGACACCATCTTTGACTTTAACAATCAGAAAGTTTCCAAAGCCAGTGGGATTGGCCTCTGATGGAACCCGCATGGTTAAGGCATAGCAACCAGGCCTGCTTTGACTGTCTCGCACAAAAAATGATCCCTCCTCTGATTTCTCTAACATCTCAGTAACAAACTCCCTGAAAGATGACAACACTGTGTCATGATGTTGTTATTATTGCAGGCAATGATGATAGTGATGCTTACAATAACTTAAAATTTCTTGCTAATGACATATGATATAGAGGATATTGCAGAGCTGCACGTGGATATGAATTTTATCTTTGAGCATTCAGATATCACATGTGAGCGCAGCAAACAAGCGATATATTGAATTGAACATGAGAAGATAAAATTTGTATCAACAAGTGGCCATGTTATGTTCTGTTTATTATATAGACACCAATGAAATACCAGGAAAACAATTGATCTAAAAAAACCAGCCAATGATACACACATAAAAATCATATCTTCACTGGATACCAAATTCTCGTCACTGGAACAATCCTGGTATTTCATCAGTGTCTACATAATAAAATAGGTTTACATCTCTTCCATTGAACAACCAATCTAAGGCAAAGTTAGCGACAATTATATAATGACATAATCGTTCATGCCGGTAATATGATAATTATTATGGTAGCCCAAGTAATACTCATAGCTTTTTGGCTCAGAGGGCTGCTCTGATGACAAAAGCTGCCTTGATTTTTCCAGCATCTTCTTTAAGATTTGTGGATTTTGCAGTTCAATTCTGCTTTTGCTGTAAGTTTTATTTCATGAGAAACTGCTCAAGTCAAGTTTGACTGTGGCATGATATTTCCTTTGCAAAGTAACCAAAGTTAATGTTCCCTTCTGTACCTTTATGAAGGAGAATATGGTAACTACATGTAAGCACTTAACAATAGACATCTGTTAATGTGTTGTTCCAGAAAAAATCCAGACCTTCCACACAGAAAAGACCCCATACCCCGCTATTTCTTTAATTGTTTTGGTCTTGCAGAAACCCCTCCCCTCAGAAATTCCAATCCCTTCTGTTGTGGCAGCATGGACATTTTGTCCATGTGAAGACCAAAAGCACTGATTGAAAAAGCATTTGTATAGGTTATCGTAGGGGTTTTCGAGTTCAATTTGGAATTAATTTACGAGTGAGTTTTTCAAAAAGCTGAAATTGCACGAGGAAGGAAGTACCAGAAGACGATTCTTTCTTAAAGCCTTACTTTCCCATTTGAGAAAACTTTTTGAAAGTTTCTATATAAAATTTGTGTCATCATTTTATGTGATATCATTGGCTTAGAAAAGTTCATATTGCCTTTTAGTCAATCTTATTAATCCAGAATAGTATTTGTTTAATGTGCACTGCTGTTACACTTTTTGCAGTGGTGTTAGTGTTAGTGTTAGTGTTACACTTGAACTGCACTGCTCTCAGCCAATCAGAATCGAGTAATTTTTTTCCTGTATATTATTAAGTAGAAAATGTACAGTTTTACAAACCTTGGTATCCCAGCCATGTACCAATTTTCATCTTCATGGCTATTAGGCTTTGAGATAGCTTCATGTTTATTGCTTCCCGCAAACTCATTGTTTGCCGCTAACATATTAGGGTCCGAGGCAGACTTAGCTAATGGAGACATCCCAACACCCTGCTTAGCAGGCATGGCATCTGGTGTCTGAATGTTATCACTTCTGGACTGTGGAGATGTACAAGACCGTTCTCGACCAGGTTTGACAGGTTGCTCCTCATCAGGTGGAATGTAAAATTTTTGTTCTTGTGGTTTTTGTGATGTACTTTGCACCAAATTTGCAGTTGCACTGATTTTCCTTTCTGCCTTTGGACTACTACTATCAGTGACTGCATCGGAAGGACTTGACTTCTTTTCAAGCTGTGCTGCTGCATTCCTGCCACCACCATCCTGCAGAACATTTGACCTACGTACCTCAGGAGGGGTATGGGCTTTGCCAAATGACCTCTGTCTTCCCAGTGGTGATACTTGAGAAGAGGAGCTGATGGCTTCCACTGATGCTGTAGTGGGCATGGCTTGTTTCCTGGGTGTTACTGGACTTTTATGAGGTGATTTTTCCTGCTCCTTTTTAAACCTTGCCTGAATTGCATGCTGGGAATGCTCATGACCCTGCTGTGCCTCAAGCCTTGCCTGGAAAGCAAATGACACATCTGTGACTTAGTTCTGTGAACAAGGTGGCAGACCACAAAATACTTTAAAATACTAATTACTTTATAATTTACTGCAGTCAAAGTTTAGTTTTTATGATAATTGTCTAACTCAATACTGAACATACCCATCTCCTTCCTTGCACAATTTGTTTATCAGAAGCTTCTGTCTTGAACTGTTCCAGTTTAAGTTCTGTTCCTCTTGGTAATTTCGATTCTGCAAATGCCACTTGAAATGCCTTCCCAACCAAAGCTGTAAGGTTCTGAACCTGGGAATTCAAATAAAAATTAAAACAGCACACTGTCTATACAATGCAAAGTAACCTTGTTTATACCCTTTTGAAAGTAAAATTTTCATACCAAAAAATTCATTAATTTCTTCTGCATGACTTAATCTTATTAAATTTACTGAAATCATACTGGACTAAAATGTCAAAGCTACATGTTCACTAAAAAGGGCTTTTCCGTGGATGGGATGGGGTACTGTGTAACTGTAACTGTAAGGGTCATGACAAGCAACAAAAATCATTATTCACGGTGATTTGAGGTACAAACATATTATTAAATTAATCTTACCTGTCTTGTATACTTAGTCAAGAAGACATGGCAGTGAATAGCTGTCCCCAGTGGAGAAGGAATATGGGACATGTAAGCAAACAGCCTAAATTCTGGGTCACATGTTGCAAAAGAAATTCTCTGCAGTGGATGGGCCATTCTAACACGCTATCAAAGGAAAAATAATATGAAATGATCAGTTACAATTGATACTATTTTTACAATAAAAACTGTGATGTATGGTATTTAATAATTGTACCTGTCCTGTTTAAGATGCAAATACTGACTTGAAACAATCCCCTTTAGTATTTATACTTCATCTTTAATTTGACAGAAATACAAAAACCCCAGCCATCCATCAACCCAATTCAACATGATTACATCAAATTACACTCCAGAACCTTTGTTTAACAAACCTCTACATACTAACTTTCTTCGCCCCAGCACTTGTTAAATGTATGGAAAATAACCTTAATACATCAAAACCTCATTATATGAGCATATTTGGTTAGTCCCTTGATCTTTTGTTATATTATTAAGGTTCTACTGTCAATACATAATCCACAAGCTAATTTACTTACCTGGCTGTCAGGCGATATAACTTTGATTCCATCAGTTGAGATTAGAATAGCCACACCAACACCTCTCTGAGCATTCTGAAGAATATAAAAATTAACCATTTAATAATGATGCTGTTAAGTATTAAATTTTGCAGTATTAAATCCCCCCAAAACAGCATTATATATATGAGAGTAACCAACAAATCACAGCCCCTGATTGATGTACCAGAAAATGTTAAGTACTAAGAACATGAAAAAATGTTCAAGGTAACTTTAGTTCACTGACAATAGCGACATAATGATATAAGTAGACATATAAGAAGGAAATTATGTCATTATGTATGCAGAGTGAATACCCTACCATAATGCCAACAAAAAATTATAGCAACATGAACAAGACGACATAAAGGAAAAATTCCAATACTAATAATTACAAAGCTTTTTAAAATTTGTAAGTTATGTCTTTATGTCAGGCAGTGATCACATTACTGGCATGAACGATTATGTCATTATGTCACTATGTTGCTAGTGTGAACTGGGTAATATGAATGCACAGTAAATGAGAAATTTAAAAACATCCCAGTCAATGAGAATACTTATATTATAATTGTTCCGAATAGACTAATAATAATTAATTGTCCTTGAGAATGAAAGTTTGCCGCTAAATTTGATGTTTATTCAGACACTCTTTCTACCTAGAAGTATATAATTATAAAAAAAAAAATTATTATTAGAGCAGGCCACTGAACCCAGGTACGTTAATTTTCACTGCAGTGCAAATTAAGAATAACAATAAATTGAATTTGTCATTACTCTTAATTTGCACTGCAGTGCAAATTAACATGCGCGGGTTTGCAATTTTCTCAGTCATATAAAAAAATGAGTAATCAAATAAAAGCTCAAGAAATTAATACTACTTGTGATATTTGAAAATTCTTTTAAGCTGCACTTGCTCACGCAATTTTTATATAATTTTCAAATATCACTTGTAGTGTAAATCCTTAACTTAAGTCACATTCATACGATTATCTAGACTAGTCTGATACATACGTCTTCTACTTTCATTGGACATCATGCACAATTCAAAGTAGACAATATTTAAATTTATTCACTAAGCAGTAAAAAAATGATCATCCTACCCGATATTCATTAAGTTGTTTCTTCACAAATTCTGTTCTTTCCTTGTGAGTTTTTAAAGTATTTTTCCCTTCTCCACCAGTACCAAGACTGACGGCAAATGTTCCTACATACTGTACAAAAAGAGATGATTAAAAGCAAGATTAGAAAAAAAGGCAGAGTCAAGAAAACCAGCCCTATGTCGCCTAAAATATTTGAGGATATCTTATACTGAACTTCATAGTTTGACGTACTGGTATTTCCCAGTAACAGCATCTTCAAAGGTTGAGGTTACTCAGTCTGACCTATATAGCCAGAGCTAACACAAGCCTCACACTGCGAGGAAAGAGATATGAATGGGCAGACACCACAAAGATAAAGTTGTCCAGATAGATCAGAAATGCAAAATGAATAAGACTAGTTAAGACAGATCCAGAACACTATTCTGTCGTACAGTTTTCTTTGCCCCACGCAAGAGCCATGTATCTTACTTTCAGGTTGATCTGATAACAAAGTTTCATTAAAAGAAGTTTCAGACCAAAAATTATCAATTTCTGATCACATATCATGGGTGGCAACTCAGTTCTGGTTTGGGATGTCATTAAACTAGGTCTGAGATTGTGAGGTTTCATACATAGCGCTCAAAAAATGCTAAGCCAATTTTGGTTTTTTTTTGTGAAAAAGCTTGTCTCAATTCCCTGATACTTGAACACAGTGATTTTTTTTCCTACCAAACTCAAAAAAAACCTTACCAAACTTGAAAGGCGCTAGTTATGCCCTGCTTTGGAGACGGACAAATTTTGTCAAGTGTGAAAACTGACAGACTTTTATATTTACATGCCATGATCTGAAGAAAAACGTCAGTCAAGTACATTTGATCTCTCTTTGATCTCAAGCAATGTGACACCTTATAATAATAATAATATTTAAACAGGGGGCGATCTCACATAAAGTGGTTTTCAGAACGGCCCTGTGGAGAATATAACAACTAAAGAAATAAAGACGTTAACTTTACAAGACAATGCTGCTTAGACTTAAAAA
>OMLO01005000.1_pt1 | contig 11116 bp, 9 predicted proteins | sample 1674811 | NCBI WGS metagenome assembly OMLO01 (sample SAMN06265003, study PRJEB25207) | coral metagenome | isolation source: Coral host | place: Mexico:La Bocana,Puerto Morelos, Mexico | collected 2008-11-13 | reverse complement strand
CCCAGCAAAACAGTCAATAACAAGGTTATAATCATTCAACACTGAAAACTCAGTCTTAACTAATAGAGGTGCCAGTAGAAAACAGGCTCCCCACCCCCCTGCTTTTGACAGCTGGCCCCCAGCAAGCTACCAGCAGAGAGGTCAGTGACTGAGCTATGTTGCAAGTACCGCCGTAACGGAACCCCCCATGGGTTTTGAGTCGCTGGCTAAGCCTAGATCTGGGCTGCACCCAGATCTAGGCGAAAACCTGGCAGGCACCTTCTTGCGAATTCACTCAGATATACAATACAATATGTTATTACTTATACTTAATAATAATAAGCAAATGATTTTTTTATACATATATACATATTCAGTACAGTAATACACAATTCAATATATACATATTTAATAATTTACAATAACAACATACTGTATTCATGCAAATGGTTAAGTAGTTGGTAAAAATACATAAAATTTAATAACAAGCTTTTTTGAATACTGTAGCCACATTTTTACTTTACTCTTAAATTGTTGTAGCATCATATCAGTTAATTCCCAACAAGAATACTAACCTTGTACATGCAGAATTCAAATGCTTCTAAACAACAATTTGTAATTATGATGCTGTGTAATTATACAATACAGTATGTTTCTTTTATTATGAAAGAAGTATGTTTTTTTTATTCTTGCCAAAAAAAAGACTTTGTGTTATTTAGAAGAATTTCTTAGAAGACCACTGTACTTGGTGAAAAACCAGGCATGTATATGTTTATATTAAATGACAAAACACCATATACAATGGAAATTGTTTTTGCCTTGTATATAAGAACCAGTTAAGAACCACCTTAGCCTAATTTCTCACTAAATACCAATTACATAAGAACCACTTTAGCCTAACCTCGAAAAACAGTGGTTCTTATATGCGGGTTTTTACTGTAGTACGAACCACTTGACCTGAGGCAATTTTACAATGTACCTTAACAGGACTTCCATTAACTTCCATTTGCTGCAATTCTAGGTGTTTGAAGATCTCTTTACATACATGAAATCATTAGAAGTCATCTTAGATCTGCCCCCGCATCTTACCTACCCTGGACATGGTCCAGTTGTGGAGGAAGCTGTCACAAAAGGGAGATTGGACACACCTGTTTTTCTCTCAGGTTTCTGTGTTCAATGTATTCCTTGATTTTGAATACATACATTGAACACAGAAACCTGAGAGAAAAACAGGTGTGTCCAATCTCCCTTTTGAATCAAAATATGATATACAATTAGGTATAATATTAATTAAATTTAGAAAGCAGTCCTAAGAAAATACGCGCGCTGATTGGTTAAAAATCGTGTTTCCATAACTCTATAGAAACACAGAACTAGCGTGAGCTGTTCACATAATAATGGCGTGAGCAAAAGGGAATTTACATTTTGATAATTAAAGTTAACAAGTTGTTTTTCTTTTTTTTCATCGCGGTGTTTTCTAAAAGAAATAGAAAACATGTTCTTAGTGTTTCTATCGAGTAACAGAAACACTCATGAAAGTTTGAGAGAACTCGAAAATCTGTGGAAACACTCGCCTACAGCTCGTGTTCCCACAGCATTTCTCGTTCTCCCAAACTTCCACTCGTGTTTCTATAACTCAATAGAAACACAGTATATGTTTTCTATTTCTTAATTATTCTACATGTACTTACAGTAAAATGAACTCAACCAGGGCCACCCGATGTTTCTTTTGCCAATCACAAGACAAGCTCAGAACAAAAGATGTTCATCAGCAGTTAAATTTGCCCTGTACTGTGATTGGTCCGCTGATATAGGAAGTCCAATTCTTTTGTTCTGAACTTGTCTTGTGATTGGCTGAAAAAATGCTGGGTGATCCCAGTTGAGCTTGTTTCACTGTAAAATGTTATAATAATAAAAATAGATGTATAAAATAAGTACTGCAAAAAAGTCACCCATTTTTATTATGGTACAGGATCATTATCATACACATACGTGTATACCAATTGCATATTAAATTATTCAATAATTGATTCACTTTCCATTATTTTTATTAGATACTTGAAGCTTTAGAAGAAGACCCTGAGAACTTAATAACTGCCATGGACATTGTCAAGAAAGTTTATATTGTAAGAATAAATTTGACTGTGATTCTGTATTATTCAGTATAATATTAAATAAATTCACTATTTAATAGGTAATAGTAAGACTATTACTTTGTGTCTAAGAAACCATTTTTTTGTTCAAGCTTTAATAATAATTATAAATAATTGTGTCCCTGGTGAGGCTACAAGTACATGTATATATATTTTTTTTAATTGACAGTGCCTATTGTCTTTTGAATCGGTTGTTTTACATCATTGTATATTATGTATATAAAATATGATATCCCTTCATAGGGGGCCGATATGGACGGGGGTGTCAGAAGGGTGGATTTTCAGGAAAGTAAGTATCTTAACTTTATATTTTTTGTGATTATTCTCTAGATAGTCGGCGAGTGTTCATATGGCTAGCGTAATTATCAAACAGCATTGGTCAGTCTTCAGTTTACCCTGTCCCTCCCCTAGCCTCTTAATTCCTCTATCAAGAAGACTACAGGAACATGCCAGACATACTCATTTGAAATTAAAATGCAGTGATATTATTTGCCAATTTATTTTCTACTCCCGCAAAGAAAAAGGCCATTCACAGCTCCCCATCCTCAAGTATTCCACAATCTCTTGTTAGTTTTAGTAATATGTAATCCTGTTTTTATTAACACTCCCCAGTTCATACACCTGCAGGCAGTCATGATAGTTCAAGTCAAGTTCAGTTCAACTCTTGGTCTTGTTTTATTGAATACAACCACAGTATGATCTTCACAATTCTCGTAAGCATGTCTCTCATAGAGGGACGCCAGGACGGTGGAATATCATTCCTAAGCAAAACGATCAATGATTGGACCGTCTGTGAACTCGGGTTAATAATTTTGGAAGAATGATTTCAGTGATCATGCGTAATACTCGTAGTCCCCCCTTTTTTTCACTAAACGTCTTGTCGGTACATCGTGTTCTTTTTTTGGGTTTAGAATTGAATCCCAAAGATTGCTGGTGCACTCACTTCTATTCAGTACACATCCAGAAAAGATACAAAAGTGTGCGTGAGAAACTATAACCGCAACGCCAACAATAAGGATATGATAACAGTTGATTACATGGTGACTGGAGGTAGGTAACAATATTTTTGACAGACAAAGTTTAAAGATAGTGCAGTTGGGACAGTCAGCAATTCAAGTTGTTCTTTTTAATCTTCTTTGCGGAGTTTATTTATGAGCATGTTTTTGTGAAATGTGCACAAACCTGTCATTACTGAGACCTATTCAAAGTTATAAGAAAAAAGGCATTTCCCAAGATAAGAAGATGGATAATAACAATAAAGAAAGTTCACATTCGCGTCTTACCGCATACATTGCGCTTAACTGCAAGAGGCTTTGCTGTTTATTTCTGGCTATATATGTGCTACCTGGAAATATTTACTTTATGTTCTTAAATTTAATTTTGAAATACTATTTATCTTTCATCTCTATCTAAATTTGACGAAATGCACGTTTTCGTACCAGACTTGGATCCCTGCCTAGACGTGACATGTCATTGTCATGGTCTGTGTAAAGCTTTTGGACCTCATGATGCTCGCTGCGTGTGCGTGGACAGTTGTCCATCTTACCACGAACCCGTCTGTTGATCAAATGGCACAACATACCACAATGAGTGCTCGTATAAACAAGAAATTGTCTTCTTCAGCTGAACTTTACTGTACAACGCCCTGGTAGCTGCGAAGGTAAGGAGTACTTTTCTATATTTTCGACAATCCTATTTTAAGCAAAAATGGAAAAGATAGCAAAAAAAAAAAATTGTTTCTTTTGCCTTTAGCCGAGACTGTCTAATACTGGTAATTTGGTCATATCAAAGTAGTATATAGTGGAGTAGACAAATACCGTTTTCAACCAAGGCACCTCATATAGCCAAGCAAGCTTACCTATATGCGGTGCCTTGGTTGAAAACTGTATTTGTCTACTCCACTATATACTACTTGTTAGACACAACAACCTCTTTGTTATCCATTATGCGTCGTACCGCCAACAACTGCGAGTGGTTGCTGCGACACCGGAAAGAAAACTGTGGAAAGCCGTGTGTTGGTATATTCTGCAAGCAGCACAACATGCAACTAAAAAAAGGAATGAAAAAGCCGGAGCCCTGTCGGGGTTGTGGCGTCGGGGTATTGTGTGATTTTCGCTTATGTATTCGATGTGGTGTGGTGGTAACGCGCTAAGAAAGCGTCTTTTACGCAAACATTACTAGAGCCCATTTTTTTCGCATACTGTTTTTTCGGCAACTATTTTTCTACAAGGACACAACAACGACACAAGAAGGCCACTACAAGGCCACTACAAGGCCACTACAAGGACACTACAAGGACACTACAACGACACTACAACGACACTACAACGACACTACAAGGTCTAGGATCTGCAGGTGGGAGAACAGACAAAGACGAAGACAGCAGCAGTCGAAGACGTAGGCACAGCAGAAGACAAGGGACAGTTGCCGAAAGTTCGCACAATTAGACAAAAGACGCAAAAACAGAAAATCATGGTTTTCAAGAGAAACTAGTGGATTTCAGTAACGAAACAATACTTCTCCAACCTGCCAATGTTGTAGCGCTATTTTTCCCAAAAGCCAAAGAAGCAGCAGCAGTCGAAGACACAGTAGCCGTCGAAGACATTGGCACAGCAGCTGTAGAAGACATTGGCACAGCTGTAGTAGTCGAAGACGTAGGCACAGCAGCAGTGACAAATACAGCGACAAAACAAACCTTCGAAAGCATTGGTCTCTGGTGCAAAAAAGCCGTTGCAAAGCACCTTCTTCTGGAAAACGTGTACGAAAGCAACCTGTTGTCTGACATTTCCAAGGTAGACTATGTGGCCGGGAACCTCGGTCGCACAAATTTGCGCCCGTTGGAGGGTCTCCCGGTGTTCGTAGACGATATATTCGTATTTGGCTACCTTGCTCGAGAGGAGTGCGTCTTCCAGAAAGAGAAACTCCATTGCACAAGTGGGCAGAAGGGGGCGGCAAAACTAGTGGTGGCAAGTATCGCCAACGCTTTCGAAAGAGCCCTGGGGAAACGGGTCCACATACCGACGGCCATTGTGCCGTCGGGGAGCACGTCTGCACCTGGATATCACCGACTGCAGAAGACCGCACAACGCGCACAAAAATATACAACAAAATTGTGTCGAATTTCGAGGCAGGAGAAATCCGCGAACAGTTTGGAGGCCATCTGGCAGACTACGCCGACTGCCCCAACCCACACCTCCGCCAAACCTTCCAACACTCGGACGTACAAGCCCGAGGGTGCACGCGCATTGAAGTCTCTCTGTATGGATACCAGCAAAAAGAACTGTCGAGCAAGAAAGCCACAAACTACATCGAGAAAGTCTTGGAGCAGGTTTCCGCGAAGACGAGGAGGACGGTCTATTCGTGGTCCAACCCCCCAGCAAACAGTGGCAAAACCTAGCCGCTAGCCTGGATTGGTGTCTGGTTCTCGCGAACAGACAGCAGGGGGATATTTTGGTAGGCTGGTAGGGGCACACAGGGACAGGAAGAATTTAGGGGGTCCACGTGCACCCCAAACCAGCGAACGTGCAGGACGAAGAAAAGTGGGAAAAAGCCATCTTGTGGGCCGCAGGGGACTTTGGCTTCCGGAATTGTCCAATCTTTTGGGTAGACATCCTTGCCACAGATGAAGAGGGGGTGGAGCTAGCCTCGCTCCGTTGCTAAGCGAAAGACGAAAACTCTCGCACGATTCTGGCGGTGACCAAAAAAACCAACACAGCTCCGCCCAAACGAGGGCGACCCGTCGAAGCTTCTACCACCAACAGACGAAGTGGTGTGGGAATGGCGGGACAAAAAATGCCACGCGATCGGCAACGATTCTTTGAAATACGAGCTCCAAGAAATACAAGAAATCGCAGAACAGCCCTGTGCATGGGGACAAAAAAGGTTGTGGAATTGCCAGGAGGCAGAAAATGGGATGTCCTAGGTTTTCGAGGCAAAGAAGACAAAGTCCGCGTTGTATAGGGGCATAGAAAAGAAGCGGCAGTTGCTGTTTGGGCGACAAAAGGTTTGCGAAAAATCCTACAAGGATGTGCGGACTGCTTCCGTTCGGACCAGAAAGACAACCTTTGTCGGAAGCTTTTCTGGCTAGTGGCTGTCTCTGGTTTCGAAATACTTGGAAGGTTGGATTTGTACATCGAACCTTCGAGAAGTTTCCAAAACGAGGAAGGAAAAACCATCGTGTGGAACCCCATACAAGTGGTATCCACGCCAGACAGTGGAAGACTTGCACTCTTGCAGGAGCTGGGATCCAAATGCGAGGAGCACGAAGCCCTTCATGTGGAATTGGCCAAAAACTGTATGCAGAAAATTCCCGCACCAGAGAACAAAACGACGAAAAAAACAACAGACTTGCCGAAAGGGGAGTACATATGCAAACGTTTCGCCACAACAACCTTTCGAAAGGCCCCGCGGACCATTATGTTCTTGCTCCCACTCGGAGAAGATGGGGAACAGGCAACAGACGAAGAAACGCCAACACATGGATTCTTTCTGGAAAAAGAGATAGAGGCAATTGGCGGGCATCGAAGCGCTAGAAAAAAGAAAAACCCCATTGCATTGCCGGCTTGGCGAGGAGAAGACAACACCAAGCAAAAAAAAGTGCCGCAGAGTTGCCCTAGCATAGCCTTCTACACGATATAAGTATACAATAGTTCCACCTTCGAAGCAGAAAACAAAGTCTCCATCCCAAGCAACAACAAAGAGTTCTCCAAGATTCCAGTCCAACCATTTTTTCGCTGTCTCCGAGTCGATATGGCCTACAATGTGCGCCGATTTGTTTTCCAACGAAGAGACAAACTTGCAAAGAGCGAAACAATCCTTCCAGCAAACCCGCGGCTGCTGCTGGTATTTTTTTCTCGCATGTACGGAATTCTTCGAATTGGAAACGAGGAAGCTGTCCTTCTTTTCGAACAAGTTCCATGTGTGTATACTTGTGTTTCTTCTCTCCAAAGGCTGCGACACATTCCATTCTATTCCATTGCACGAAATCCTTTGCGCACAGCCAACGGCTCTTTTTCTGGTGGTGTGGCCAACTGCTCCTTTTCGGGTGGCGTGTCACTCTGTGCAGCCTTCCACTCTTCCAGTTTTTGAGATCCAAATAGCCACACAAGAAGGGCAACACTACCAATCTCAAAAACAAGTCCAACCGCTTCCAAAACACCAAAAACAGCAGACATTGTCGCATTGGCTGCACCAACAATTCTAATTTTAAATTAGTTTAAACAGTAAGTGGATTCGTTTTAGCGAAAAAAAATTTTTGGGGTTAGGTGCACTTTAACAGTCAACTTATAAATAATAAAATGTACGCGACCTGACAATCACAACCTTCGATCGCTCAGTGCAGAGATAATCTCGAAGTTTAAAGTACAAAAACCCGCAAACGTTCTTTATGGACAGGGTTCCCAGCGTTATGAACGGGAACACCCTACAGATATAATTTCCCTTCCACTACTGGAACATTATGACCTCACCATCCGTCAACTCAGAGCGGAGATTGAACAGTTAAAAAATCAGAGGACAGCGGAATGTCATGAATTGATTCAAGAGCGAGCAGAGGCCTTAATTGCGAGTGGACCGGACCAAAAACTCTGTGAAGTTCAACACGTCAAAGAAAAACTTTTGGGAATGCGACAAGGCATCTCGGTCACAGAAAAGAAAAAAGATACGAGAACTGACGCTAAACGCTCTCGAGATACTTCCAGCAGAGTTTAAACCTGTCGAGGTAAGTTTTTTTCACACGATTTGTTTTCATCTTAGTCCGAACTGACCTTCACGAAACAAACCAAACCAAGTCTTGAAGTAAGATGATTGTACTAAACTCTTTAATATTATTCCGTCCACCCACAGCTAAAATTTAACGTGTATGGCAAAGAGCTGGTAATTCCATTGGCAAAGAACCTGGAAGACAACTTGGACGATGGCTACACATCTGAAGTGGTCAGGCTGATACTTGCCGCAAAAGGTCAGGGGCTTGCAGCGACAAAGCCCACCACGAGTTAAGAATGGCCCTGCCCGAGGACATCCGCGACAGAATCCCGCCTCTTTCTACAATTATTCAAGAAAGAAGAGAACAAAACAAGGTTATTAACACAATACCTATACCACAAGTAAGGGACTGCTTATGGGATATTACTGATTGACAACGGGCAGCCTCTCTTTTTCCCTTGTTCGCCGAGCGTGTAGCGAAAAATATATGTGACAGCGTAGCTACTTTTCGCGCCATTTTTTTATTGCTAAATGCTTGTCGGACTGAAAAAAAAGAGAGACTGCTCATAGTCTATGTTGTTGGCTCCAAACCGAAACCACCCCACCTAAAATAATAACATGTTTTTTAGGCTTATTTTTAGAAGAGAAAAATAATTAAGGTCATAGTTTTACGCAGCTATGAATAAAAAGCCATTTAATTATTTATTTTATAAAATTAAGAATCAAAACAAACAATTTTGTTTTCTGGATTGCTTTTCAAGTTCTAAATTTGTTGTCATTGTGGGTCCTGTTAAATTTGATGCTCTAAGAGTGCATGATGATGATACCTGAACATCTAGTGCAAAGCATGGAAACAGAACATTCACGATTGACGGCTACCACTCAACTCACGACTTTGACACGTTTAGATCAAGAGATGAAGCAAAGCATGGACTCCTCGTTACCAGAAGATCAGAAAGTCTCATTGTTGGATCAACTTCTGCAAAGGTGCCAACGTTGAGCTATTGATTTATTTAAACGTTGAAATCGAGTAATCGAGGTTTCAACGATATTTCAAAAAGTGTAAGTCAATCAAAGTTTGAATATACCAGAGTAATGTTAATCGTTTTTGGGGACAACGAGTTTACTTATGCAAATAAATAATGAAATGTTCATGGGGCATTTAAGACAAGTAAGAAGCGTGTTTAACAAGATGTCTTGTACAGTCCTAATCAGTCAATAAAAAAACAGCGAATAAGCAGATCCTCTGTTAATTAGTCCGATAGTCGCTTCTTTTGTCGATATAGAATAATCGGTTAATCTCTTTCCTTGTTTTTTGCTTTTATTAGAATGTCACGGATCCAGAAGTTATTGCAATGTCATGAACGCTTTGTAAGTTCCTTTCTCCTAGTTTTGTAGGGAAAGATACCTACAAATCCTGGTACAGATGACATGCATTGCCAGTGTATATTACAACACAGGATTAAATCCCTTGCAAAGACATGATTTTGCATTTAATTTCAAAAAGTTTGCCGCGTGCATGTCGGCGTATGCCACGGTAATCCAAACTGTCGAGATTGTTCGCGTTTAATGAGACAGCTTCGTCATTATTATGACTAACCTCTCATTAGCCTCGAACAATGCCTGCGCGAGTGTCAAAATCATGTTTGTACTGGATTTAATCTTGAGTAATATATACGCAGGCAATGTCATGCAAACCAATTACTGTTTGTTTTTGATTTCATTAAAAATCAACCTTGTAAATAATATCGATCCCGTTTCAATAGCATCAATTTCAGCTCTTTTTTACCTTTTTGCATTATACGTACATTTATTTAAAAACTGTGTGAAGGATATGTACCACAAATGTTTTTTTTTTCACTTCAATTTCATATCTTTCTTTTTCTATTGTTGTCTTTTGTAAATACATCCATGCATTTCGAAACCAATGTAAATAGACGACCTTTTCTTTTTGCTTTTACGCAACACAGTTCTGAAGGATTAAATATAAATATTTGTAGACTTTTGACACAAATGTCTCTTATTGTTTGATGACGAACGCTTTAGTTCTTCGTAAGTACCATGGTTAAAAGGTTCTTCAATCCAGTCCTTGAGAAAGTTCTGATAAATTATTTTCCTGAACCATTGTTTCCATTGTACTTGCAACTTAATCAATATTTTCTGCCTTTCGTTCATAAAGTAGAAGGTAGAAACTCGGAGTTCACCCAAAATGACAACGGTTTGTCCACCATTTTGAATAATCGTCAGTCTCAAAACTAGCTTGGTATACTTTAAAAACCGGTTTGACCGGTTCCTAACAAGATACGTCTGCCATTTTGAATCATAAAAGCCATCCAAACCGGTCTGACCGGTTTTACAATGCATACTGATTGCTTCTCAGCGAAACCTTTGTTCTTTCTCTATATAAGCGGGATAGTACCCGGATGGTTGGGCGGTGCGTTCACTCTACTACAACACACATAGCTCTCTTAAAAACTCATTTGTTATTTAACAAGAACACATAGCTCCCCTACATCACACACATCTCACTTAAAAACTCATTTATTAACAATAACAAAACTCTTAAAACAATAACACATACATGTATAATTATTATTTCAATTTCCCCCACATATACCTATACACGACCTACATCTCATTAAACCCTACAAAACCCCACATATACCTACACGGCCTGCATCTCATTAAGTTATGTTATGGATTTATTGCTCATTAATTCCAGGCTGCTGAATTTGTAAATATAGTAGCCTAGTCCTCCGTGCTATACTACTAGCGTGTTTAGATACAGCGAAAAGTGACTTAAACAACAGAACAGAAAAAAAACTAGGGCGGAGCAGGTCAAATTACACACCTCGTCCGGGTCTACACCTTTGGACTCCGTTGCAGAAAGAACTCACCCATTTACCCTCAATATTATACACCAACCTAGCAATAGCTCAGTTTTTAATAACCCCTTCTAGAATTTTAGTAACTTTCAGTAACCCCCTTTCTTAAAAAACCTTATTTCTATTTATTACCTGTACATCAAGACAAAACAATTCTTTTCTTGCGCGAGTGCAGACTTAACAGATTATTACGCGACAATAAAATTAAAATTGAGAAACAGGTTAATCCAGGGAGTCTGTCTTGGAGCACTAAGGAAAGCGGAGCTATAGGGGGATCTTTGCTGACGTCATTGTTTACATTTTTGCTCATTTGCATACAGCTTTACTTGCAGAAGGAAATATGTTAGATATAAATTGACTCCAGGAAGTTAAAGTGCTAGTGAAATAAAATACATG
>OMLO01004999.1_pt1 | contig 11116 bp, 4 predicted proteins | sample 1674811 | NCBI WGS metagenome assembly OMLO01 (sample SAMN06265003, study PRJEB25207) | coral metagenome | isolation source: Coral host | place: Mexico:La Bocana,Puerto Morelos, Mexico | collected 2008-11-13 | reverse complement strand
CATTTCGGTCTACAACATGTGCATATCACTAAATTGAAGTTAACTAACTGGACATGATATATATTTAAAGAACTGTCAGCAACAATAACATAGTTTATACTCCTTGTAAAGAAAGAAAGAACTGTACTCCATATGATAAACGTTTCTGCAAAGAACAGCAGTATATATAGCTCTTACAGTTCTTAGTTGTTCTCAAGTAAACAATCAAGCTTACTCAGAGAAATGCTTTGTTCTGGGTCAAGATGATCAGTATGAAATTGTACTTGAAGTTTGCCATTCTCACATCGCTATTTATCATCTCTAACTGAAAGGTGCTGACAATATCTGATCAAAAAACTGAATGAGAGATATTCTTCGCGAGAAAAAAGCTTGAAAACACTCAGAGAAACAAATCATTTATAACGTGTATATTTAGTGCCCGTGATTTATCGTGACAACACGAAATAATAATTTTAAAGAAGGAGTCTGTTGTATGACCTTGTATCTGGGAACAAATGTGGTGGAAAATGCTCATAGCTGCAAAGAATCCGATCTGATCAGTAATAAATGTTGAACATTAAACACATTGTATACAATCGTTTCACAGATACGTTTACCTTTCGCCCGATGTATCGGGATGTAGATAAAGGGATAGTGTATCTCGTCTTTTATTTAAGAATACACGTTTCAAATAAAAGGAGTGTACTCGTTAACCAGCGTTGACTATTTCAATATTGGTTTGTTCAGTGAATTTGAAAACAAGTGAGCATTCGTACCTCATGAAAGTCGCGAATTATCTTACACACTTCTCAAATATATTCAGCATTGAAATTATAACAGTTTTAGGACTTGTAGTAACTTTTAAAGGATATGAGACAAACCAAAGTAGAAAGCTGACTGAGCACTATTTTGGGAGCACCTTGATAAGATTCAAAATACTGGACTTGAGAATGCTTGTCCATAAAAACTTCTGAAAATTTGAGAGATAAGAAATTACAAAAACCTAGTATTGAAACTACAATGATGGTGGATTTTAAATGAATATAGCGACGTATAGCTTACTCACAATTGTAGGACAAAATAAAATTGGGCAAGTTACAAAATGATTTCTCAAGGTTGAGCATCACGTACTTGTCAAATACATTCACGATTTAAAGAGCAGTTTCAGAAATTTCAATGATGTTTTCAATGAAGTAAGATGTAAACCAAAGAAGAAAGCTATCTTAGCACAGTTTTTGAGCACCTTGATAAGATTTAAAATGCAGGACCGGAGAGAAAGTCTTCTTCATAAAAAACGTTTGAAGATCTTGGAGTCAAGAAACAACAGAAACCTGGTATTGAAACTATAGTCAGTACAAAATAATGGTTGATTTTAAATTGAATGTATCGTTGTATACTTTACACAAAATTGTTTCAAGCGATTTACAAAACAAAACGTTTTATAAACCAAAATTGACAACTTAGCAGATGGTTTAAGAATTCACGGTGTTTGTTAAGCTTATGCCGGTTTCTAGCATCACGTCTTAACCAAATCAGGATTTCCGAACACCTCAATTGCTCCAATTATCGCTTCAACGAGTGGGAAGAGAATTCCTTGCCAAATAAGTGGTCAAACACTGATATTTATGTCTCACAAACCACAGTTATTCAGACACAGGTCGCTGCTAACGTCTTAGAATTGTTCATTATTCGATGATCAAGGCTTCAGAGTTACGATTTTGTTACAGCTGTAGAAGCCCTTGCATACTTTTAGAAACCGGCACCACACAGCTCATTTCAACTTTTGTACTCTGAACAGAATTGATTTAATACTTGCAGCGCCAAGAAACTATTAGGGTCGTTAAAAGGTAATCACTGGTGTTCGGCTGGTGCCACTGAGGATTCATTTGATGCATATAAAGCGCCACACAAACATATTACGTGGAGTGTCGATTGCTCATCATGTCCCTGAAACGAATCGGGTAGCACGAACTACTTTTCGCTACTAATCTATGAAGCAGTACTGTTAGAATCACCTCTATGAAGCAGACCGAATCACCTTAAGACAATCACTAAAGTTTGGCTTGTACAAGCACTTGTGCTGACTGTACGGATGAATTTAGAGATGCGTCACGTAGTATGTATATGTGTGGGTTCTTTCAGAGATTACGGTTTATGAACACGCAAAAGAATCGATTACTTCCTACTTTTATACAATTCAAAGTTCTAAAAGACAATCTATAGAGTTTAATTCGTGATATTTAAGATGTCAATACCTATAACCCGAAATAAAAACATAGTTTGTGGAAGCATTGAGTATCATACCACATCAAGAGATGAGCTTCGACTACTGAATCGAATTGATTGCTTTCCACCTTGAAACGATCAGGGTCGTTAAAAGGCCATCAAGAGATCTGTGTTCGTATTATTTCTGAAGCCCTTGATACTAAAAAATCCACAAGCATGTACAGTTTTAAAGGTGCATGAAGTACAAAGTCAGTTCAGACATTTCATATTTCTTAGTTATTAACAATACAAACTAAGGTTGTATTCGAATCTCTTTGAACCAGTAAAAGACAGATTAAAACACTGCACTATGAAAGTGATTTTGCTTCAGCTTAAGCTTTCATCCCGTGTTTCATCCAAACATTACATGCATCTACCTCTTGCCAGTAATTTGGTCAAGCTCAAATGGATGATTGCAGCGCTTCGAATCTTGTAGACATTCCTTTCTGTATTTACTGTCCTATACCTTGTGTCTGGTTTATTTGTCATAGAAACATACTCTAGTACCTTGGATTCGGCATAAGCAACCAACAATCAAATAGGAAAAGTTTAGACTACAGTCCTTAAATTTGTCAAATTGAATTGCTTCTAGGAACCTTCAACACATGAAGCATAGGATTTGAATACCGGTACTGTGATGTAGGAAGCAACACGAAGTAATCATATCTTGCAAAGTTTCGTTCGGTTCGATGTATCAACTAGCAAATTAGACATGCTTTTCATCTCTTCCGTTCCTTCCTTTGTATAACATTTTATATTTGAGAGGATATAAATTGAAACAGCGTTATGGAAAAGCAGCGCTCACCCTACATTACATGGTGCGGTTGAGAAACAAAAGAAGGAGTCTCTGTTCTCTTGGGCGTTGCCATTCCTTTGTCTTGACTTGTCCGTTCGTGCTGGCATCTGTTACTAACATGCGATGAAAATGTTTTCTTGGAGCTCAAAAAAGTTCCTCAATCTGATGCAGGCCAATAGTGAGTTAAAAGTTCTCGATCAAAACCTTGTTAGCAGGATTTCATCAGTTGTTATACCCGACAAACAATATTGATTAATGATCTGTTGCCATCTTGTAGCATGGTGTCAATTTACAGCCTTGCTTTTTGAACCCTGATTGTGTGGTAACTGGAGATAGGGTTTTAAAATGTCACTGACTCTAACGCAATGCGTTATTATTTAATCTTTTTTCAGACAACTCTTGTAACTTTTTTTTTGACTTTTTAATCCTTGTGTTTAATTTTGTTTTGCATTTTTAATATCCTCTCACAGATTAATTTTCTCCGGTGGCAAAGTACACCACAATCGCATTATCTTATCTCAGAATCTACGAATTCTAGGAATACCTTGGAATCGATCCACTTATCACAGAACACCGCCTGTTTGGTTGATTTCAAATTGACAATGTATGTGACAATCAGAGTCCACGATCTGTCGTATTTTCCATCAGGTTTATTTTAATCAGGAAATACTCCAGTCAGTGACCGATTAGTGCAGATTGTTTCTGTCTATTTAGCAGCACGCTATCATACCAGTATCAGGTTTCCTTTGCATGCCATTGGACAAACTGAAGAGGAGTTTTAAGGTTTATCTCTCAGGTGCAATGAGTTGGAGAACGTCTAATCACGACTTTAAATACTACATTGGATTAATACCCATTTGAAAGGAAAAAAATCCCTTAAATGGGCTCTTGAATTTCTCAAAGAGACACTTCACATTGTATATAATTTGGACGACTTTTAACTTTTACTAAATTTGACCGCGCATTACATGCGTTGAACGAAAAAAAAATTATTCTTCATTATCTTATTTATTTCAATTAAACTGAAGATTATTTCACTGAGCTGCTTTTATTTTTTGAAATTAATTCTTAGGAACCTTTTTTCCCTTGGTGACCGGCTTATGTGTGCAATGTTTTTACTGTAAAAATTTGCTCCTCCTCTTCTCCATTGTTTTTATTTGTAACTTTTTGACGTAACTGTCTGGTTAGTTTGTTCAATTTACCGAAGTGTCAAGACGTTGTTGAAAACACAGTACATTTTTCCTGCAGCATCGTCGATCACAGAGATAAAATGTGAGTTTGAAAACGTGTAGGTCATTATGTCGATTAACCTTCTTTTTGAAGGCTAAAAATTCCTGATTAGTTAAACTTGAGAAAATAGTACCTAGAGAATGCGTCGCAATGTATGCGGTGTGTGTTGGAGGATGCGGATTTCCGCGCGCGCAACCGTTTGACGCCATAAAATAGGCGGGTTGACCATAGTGGTGCAAAAGGCCTTCTCATTCTGACAAAGTGTGAAGAGTGAAGCGGCAACGAGCACTTCTTGCCAAGCAGCTAAATTTTAACGAAATGTTCCATGCGGTGGTTTTTATTTTTCTAAATGCTCTAACAGCAATTTGTATTGGTAAGTGAGGCGCAGAGGAATAGACCCTGAAAAGTTGACTCCATCGCGTGTTGACTGCACACAATGGGTAATTAATCATCTGGGACAAGCGTAGAGACACATGGAAGGAATTGGGTTCTTGTAGTGCCTAGCGCCTGCAGAGTCCTTCAACTAGGTGTTGAACAAGTTTTAATGCAATGGTACTGATAGTGATCCTCCTCGGCTGCGTTCCAGAGGATTCAACGTTGAGAGTTGCCTCTTCTCTGGGGACTCAGTTAAGCTCATTATATGCTTCCCTTGTTGGGTGGCTCCTGAACTTGCCAAGGTCCAAAGTGTCATTGCTATGAAACGTTGTCTTACTCAGGAGCTTAAATAATCAAACCGTATTTGCGTTGACCCAGAATCACAGTGCAAAATCGCAATATTTTGCTGCTGCTAACTCAAAGCTGTTTTCAAGGGAGGGTAAATTCCTTTGCAGTGAATCACGAGGCAGATTTGACCTGCAAGGAATTTCCTCACGTCGCAGACTAGTTCTTTTAAGAGCAAATGTGTAGAGTTCACTCCATGGTCTCACTAATAGCTACACTTGTTTCAGTATCAGTTGAGTAATAGCTACCAGAATGCGAAGGCAAGATACTAGCGATCCAGACAAGAACGGCCTTCAACTTTCACTTAGGAAGTGTTTAAACAGTGAATGGATTTTTGGACATTGAGATAACAGTTCGGAAATACCTCAGGAAATCAAACTTTAAAGATTTCTCGTCTAGTATCTTGCAATTGTTGATGTTGTTATTTTAAATCAGGGTTGTTACAGTGTTAGAACATTTTGCTTGATCTGAAGGCATCTAGAACAATCCCGACTGTTTGGCTGATTATTGAAATGTGATAGCCTAGACAAGCCTTAGTTTTACCTTACCATTTTGTCATGAACGCGCCGGTGTTAAGTCTTATTTTCCTCGCTCTATTTCTAAATCCAGTTTCAAAAGCTTTACTTTTCCCCTACCTGAAAGTAGGCCTTGATGATCTCGGGCACTTGTTTAACGCGAACCATTCTTTGGTGTCCATTTTGTTTCCAGAACCTGCCGAAGCCAACAACATAACAATCAAACTTGGCTTCATCGGCGCCTTAGACAAGTCTTTAGGAGCCACAGCATCTTTAGGACTAGAATTGGTAAGTTCTTCGCAACCTCTAGCTCGGAAATGCTTCATTTCTAGACACTTTCTTGTTTGTCTTACCGTGTGCCTTTTGGTTTTGTTTTTTCAGAGTTCGGCGTTCAAAATCGCCGTAGAGCTCATCAATGAGGATGCTGCCAAGGCTGGCAGTCAAGTCAAGTTCTCCATGGACTTCAAAAGTGAGGTTTTATTTAATCAGTAATGGTAAATTGGCTTAGGGTACTCATAAAACTGGCATGGGGCTCGGATTAACCAAGAATCAATTAAATTTGTGCCTTTCCGTTGGTGTTTACACTCCCAGAATTGGCGGTCTTCTCACCTTTTTTCCTTCTTTGTAATCAATACTAACTGATTTGCTTGATTACAAGTTCGAAGAAACTTCATAGTTTTGCCATACCATCCCAGTGATATTCTCGGAAACCTCACCAAACTGAATAGTCAAGTTAGAGGCAAAACAAAAACTTCTCCTGTCATGTAATTCGTGTCACAGCGAGACACATACAATTGCATGTGACAAATTTTGAACGTGGATGAGAAAAAAAAAATTACCACAGCAGTAACCAGATTAAACTACCCCAAAATTAATCTAGTTTTCGACTAAACATAAGGCAGAAAAACTGGCAATTGTCATGTAACTACCGCCGCTATTGTCATGTAACTAACTCATTTGCTATGAAAATATACCCCTTTTAGAGGGGCATATTTTCATAGCAAATTAAACATACCACTACACCAATAACAGATAACCATGATTTGGTTCACAGATTGACCATCAGTATAGCTCTGTCTATGACAATTATAGAGATTACATATTAGTTAAAGCACACCGAGTTTCTGCTAATTTTTGCGCTCGGCTGTTTGTTGCTAGCATTTAAGAGAGTCAGATAAAACATAAGCAAGCAGATTACGCAAACTGGTTTAGGCAAAATTATCTTATCTTATTGATGTTATACCATGAAAATGTACCAAGATAACGGTTAAAAAACTGTAGCTCTAAAGATTGCTGTCACATTCAAGAATATTTCAGGTGTAAATCAAATTTTGTGAACTTCACGTCCATTCTCGTGCAGGTATGATCAAAGATGGCGGCACAAACCCTTCCACCAGTTGTAAAATCGCAGCCCAGCAGCTCGCAGCTGACTCGAATGTTGTTGGAGTTGTAGGAGCGATGCGTTCATCTTGTTCCAAAGCGTCTCATCAATACTTTAGAGATAATGGTAAGCTAAGTATCGTCTTTGGAGAAATTCTTTCTTGGGCGTTCAAGATTTAGTCTGCGAACTAATTGGTACGCGTAAACCGTATCAAACTCAACCAATGATCTTGTAGTGGGCTTGTGCCCGTGTGGTTTCTTAATTCTTTCGTTTTGCCTGTTCGCCTATCATGGCTCTTGTCTTTAGAAGAAAGACTAAGGAACAAATTGTCTCGGACCAACTGCTGTTGTAGTTCATGTACTGTTAGTATGGCATTGTTGGTGTAAGTGTAGAGCTACCTCTTGCATACAAACCCATGCGTGTATTCTTTAGTCTTTCCCCAACGTTTACTATACAAACTTGTGCCAATTCAAACCACAGCAAAATGTGTAGACATGGCCGTAGCTAGCCAGAATAGGCAAACAGAGGCATTTTTTTGTCATCATAGCCATGGTCATCATAAACACCCTAGATAGGAAGAGAATTTTACCGTGCCCATTGCCTCAGTCATAAGTTTTTAATGGACATTGCCAGATTTTTTTCTGGCTGCTGCCCTAATAGCTTAACTGTTGTACTGTAGAATAAAAACCTCGATAGTTATATGTTCACAATGAGGAGTAAACGAAGAACTTTGTGTTGAAAGGGCATTCTTTTGCATTTGTGAAACTGAAAACCAAATGCATTATATGAGAATTCATTAGTCCTTATTAACGCTGAACAAAGTTGTTGTTCTGAATCTATGGTTGATCATCGCAGTTATATATCAGTATATCATAGTTCATATCTTTCTCCGCGGTTCAAATATATGATCTTTCATACATTCATTTACAAAGTTGTTCTTTGAGTAATAGATTGTAAATCTTTGAAGTCTAAAGCTCATGTTCGTGTGGAATTTCGAACCTTTGAAAAAACACTTCTTTCAAAGGCAACATCATAAGGCTGGCCACAGTGTGCTTTTCTTTGAATGTGACTCGCTTTTATATGCCCAACAACAGCGAACATCAGTAGTATCTTGTAGAGAAACATATGTCGACATGAAAGTGTCAAGATTTTGAAAAATTATACATGTTTTACTGGCGTTGACATACCTAACGTTGACCTTTTAAAACGGTGTTTAAAGTGAGGATTTATGACTTAAACACTTAGACAAATGAGGTAACGTCAGTTAGGTAAAGGAGATTTAAAGCTACTCTAGAAGGGAAACAATAGTTTGATCATCCTTTGCTGTGATTCTCTTTTAGTTCCTTTTATGACCCAAATATCGTATGCGTCGACTGCAGCAGAGCTGTCTAACAAGAAGAAGTACCCTCGGTTCTTCAGGACGTGTGCTAGTGATGTGAATCAAGCCGAAGCCTTGGCCGAGTTGGTGACATACTTCAACTGGAGAAGAGTAAGTGTTTAGCTTTCAGCGTTTAGAAAGATGCTGCTGAAAGTATTAGTTTTAAGCTCACTTGCTAATAGCTCTCTCTTGAAGTAGATGTCTGTCGATAGGCAAAATATTGCTAAGAGTATTTTAAGAAGGCTCACAGTCTAAACCATTCTTTCTTTTCCTTTAAGTCAGACGTACACGAACAAATATGCTTAAAAGCACGCTTATTAAATTCATCTAGGGTTTTCGTTTTGTCAAAACCCGGCACTTAAAAGCCCAACTTATCACTTATTTTAGACCAGACATCCCAAGCATAGCAGTTATATTTTACACAAAGGCCGGGCTGAATAGATGACTCAAGTCCTCTCCAACGTTGATCAAAGCACTATATTTTGGTTCTACAACTTAAATAACAGCTTTTCAAGAAGCAAGGGAACGTTTTCTCTATCGACTTGGACAATCTTGTGTAGGATTCAGCAGTACACACCCTCACGTTTTGTTACCCTTTTAGAAACCACCTCCTCGGTACAGGGCTCTATATAGTCTAGAATTGCAGACATTTTCTCATTTCCTTCCTCCCTTACTTTTCCCCTTGATACAGGTCAGCACTATAGCTACTTCTGACGGCTACGCTAAAACCCTTGCTGATAGTTTTGAGAGAGCAGCGCGGTTGCAAGGGATTCGAATTCACGCGTCTTCCCGACTATCGAGTATGGCAAGCCCGGAGGTAGTCGACAACAAAGTGCAGTTGGTAAGCTTTTTTCTTTATTGGTATTTTTGGCGCCTTGTTTACATTGCTATTCGACAGTTGGTGACTTAAAGCATACATTATAATGGCATCTGAAGCATTGGCGTCTATTTTGTAAAGGCGGCACGGTTTGTGAAAGTTGTCACTTCAAATGCTGAATGTTTTTTTTGGTAATCGATGTTTGCACAAGAGTCGGTTTGCTTTTCAAAACGTCTTGTTACCACCTTAAAATGTTTATAATGACTTTAAAATTGCATCATCAGCGCTAATAAACGAGTCTTAATTTAACCATCGCTAAAATTAGCAACAGTGGGAAAACGAAGAGGCGTCTCAAGTCGGACATGACGGAGCCAAATTGGTGCCAGTGACGAAGTTTGTTTCCCTTCCGATAGGAAACTCCGTATTTGTTTTTTCCCCGAGAGTTTTCTTTTAGTCTGAATAACGTGCCCCATTTCTTTATTATCCACGTAAATCTCGTATTGCCAATGTGTAAGACACTTTAAACACGTGATTGCTAATCTGATCATACTTGACCCCGAGTCTCTCCTCCCCTGACAATTTCTCTCATGATGTGGTATAGGTCGTTAAAATTTATGACCCTCTTCTTATTTGATCTTGCACTGGGAATTGTAAACTCGTGAACTGGGAACCCGATCCGTTAACCGTAGCTTCCTAATATAATTATGAATATTAGTGGCAGATAATTGAAAAATCGTGTGAGGGAAAAATGCTTCAACGTACTCTGTTGCGAATGTTGCGGCTTGAAAAATGTGCTTGGGAGCTTTCTAAATTATGTGTATCCTCCTTACAATACGAGCCAGTTTCGCTCTAATTTATTTTATTGTTACTTTCTCGATGTTTTATTCGTTTTCTAACAAGGAAGATGTAAAAAAAGGCTGGATACACTAGACTTGAATGGAGTATTTCTCGTGACCGAGTTTAATTTATTGCCGGGGCTAACACCGCAGTTGTGCCGCCTAACAATTCATGTCATTTAAATGTTTACTAGTCCCGTCTATATCCTTGTTGTAGATAAAAGACGCTCAAACAAGAGTGAACCTTGTGTTTGGTTTGCCCCAAGATGCTCGGGCTATCTTCAAAACTGCAAAAGCAAAGGTAAAGAGGTTTTCTTAAAACATGTAACTTACAGCTATTCTAGTGACGCTAGACACAGATTCCTCTTCCTTTTGGTGTTGTCTTTCTATCTTTGGTATACGAAGGTCCTGTTATAAATTCGGTGCAATCAAAGAAAACAATCTGTCGTCCTGGCTAATGGCTTTAGAATGGTACCAAAGACAAAACACTACGCATAAAAAACATAAAACATATCCCCAGCCACTATTCGCCTCTCATTTTATTGAATTCTCCTGCTCATACACTGATGCGTGGTTAATCCTGTTTTACAGGGTATGACTGGTGAGGGTTGGGTGTGGCTGGGAAGTGATGGTGTTATGGCCACTCCGCCCACCAATGAGAGCAGAGCCACGGCAGCCATGCAAGGAACTGTGGGAACCATGCCTAAAGGTACGTGAGTTTAAATCACAAACACTACGCCAAAGGCTGTTTTGCTCAAAAAAAATGACGAACAATTCCCAGCTTTCTTCTAACCATTTCTTCGGAAAAAAAGGTTAATAAATAATATTTGCAATATTTCTTTGTTTTTTTCTTTTTAGGAGGCTTTGGTCGACGGAATCTCAATATTATAGTAAAATGGCTGTCTAAGAAAGGCATAAAGGACCAGTACCCAGGAATTATTTATGATCATGTAAGTTCTCTTTAATTCCATACAAGCGAGCTCGGGATAAATTCAGGGCTACTTTGCTTTGTATCAATTACGAATGTGTCCATGGAGCCTACTTAAGTCTGTTTTTGTTTTCTTGTCTTACCTTATAGTTACCGTCAACCTCTGCGTATGTCCCACAAGTCTACGATGCCGTGTATGCTTATTACGTGGCTTTTGACAGATTGGCAAGACAGGGCAAAATAAAATCGGTAATAATGTTCATTCTGCTTT
>OMLO01004998.1_pt1 | contig 11119 bp, 11 predicted proteins | sample 1674811 | NCBI WGS metagenome assembly OMLO01 (sample SAMN06265003, study PRJEB25207) | coral metagenome | isolation source: Coral host | place: Mexico:La Bocana,Puerto Morelos, Mexico | collected 2008-11-13 | reverse complement strand
ATCGCAGTATAGTCATAGTATTTCATTTCATAATTATAGAATTGAGCACCAACTATCTCCCAATCACTTGAACACAAAACCTGGGGTTCAACTTGAAAGAATTCTACCAATTGAGTCGCAGATTTCTTTGCTGATTTTCCCATGGAGTCGACTGATGCCAGGTTCGGGGATTCGGCGGCCATTCGGCAACAAACCACGATGCTTCTGACAAAGCAAGGGTGTCTCAGGGAGCAGCGCCGGAGCAGATGGTGGTGACTCGTGACCAGACTTCGGGGGGTCAGTTTTGGAAAGTGGGAAATTTTCCCCCCCCCCAAAAAGTGATTGGCGCAACAACCAAAAATCATTGGCAAACTGTAAAATCAAGCCATACAACCTCGTAAAACCATGTTTTTTTTCTTGGGGTTGGTTATGCTTTGTTCCAAACAATGCCCATATTGCACGTTGATGGTACAATTGCTGATCTTTTGGCACCTTTGCATTCTGCCAGCGGCTAAGGTTGGCTGTGGTCCTCAAAAAGTGAGGTCAGCTGCTGCAGAAAAATTGCTCGGCCTCCCAGGACACATGCAATTCAGTTTTGCTGGGAGAAGGGTGCAGTGCATGCGTTTTTGGGCAGGGAATGATTTGGGAATCTGCCATTTATGTGACATGTATCCATGTATCACGTGTATCACATGTAAGATTCTTCATTTCACTCTTAGATACAACATTGGCTCAGAAGCTCACAGGTTTATCGTCGAAAAACCAAAGAAGGGCTTGATCACTCCACTTCTCAAGTGTCCTATCTTTGATTTTTTTATATTTGCCTGCAAGGTGTGTGTGAGCAAAAACATACTTTTTTCAGCTTCTCTAGGTTCTTCAGATTTCTCCTTAGGCAGCCGAAATTCTTGGGCCAAGTGAAAGTTATCATCGCGTACAAGGATAGATTTAAGACCACTCCGATTGAATGATTGAATGGGTGGCTATATATATTTCGACACTAGCTCAAGAGTTGAAGGAGAATCGAGATCCAGAAATTTCGGATTCATAACACAGAGCTTTAAGACCTTTGGATGAAGTAAATCGGGACGCCACAACCCCAAAACCAACGAAATTACATTCAAGCTATAGATGGTAGTTGTTTAACCAATCGAAAACGCTACAACCAAAGTTGTTCGAAACCGACAAGGCCACCAAATCGAAGGGGGTAAGAAAGCAAGATGCAAGCAAAGCAAAATGGCAGTCACGCTGGACTTTTAGCATATGCGATACTGTCGACAGCTGTGAATGTTCCATCATCTCAAGCGTTTTGCTGGATGTTTGAAAGAAATGCTATATGTTTTCACAGTAGTTTCATGATCGGGGAATCCCTGCAATATTGTAATGTTGTATACATACTCGCAATACATCATCACAAAATGATGCATATTTGTCAATGTAGGGTCCCAATCACTGTAATTGTCCACAAAGTTGGGTAGTTCTTGGGGGTAAATGCAGGCAAAATACACCATGTTCATTGAGTGTCTAAGATTATAATGATATAGTTCAATGAACATCATGACCGTGACCTCACTCCATCTTTCTGGACTTTCCCAAAAGTGGCCTAACATTTAAAGTTTTTTTTTGAATTTTGATGACAGTGAAATATTAGATCAAGCATGCCCTGATTTATTTACCCAGATTTATGTTTATCAACTTGTCCATTCCCTTCCACGGATACAGGTTAACGACGCAACTCTCGACTCGACGGTGAGTCGACTAGAAAAATGCGTTTTGTAAATGACTGTGGTGGACATCGGATGAAAGTTGGAACATGAAGCTTTCGGTTTTTGGTCTTCACACAAGTGTATTTAATCTTCAATGATAAATCTCGATGCTTTCAACTCGCAAAGATGTCCAAGCAGATGGAAAAATGGAGAATTTGTCTTGTATTTGATTCCCACAACTGTGTGACTACCGAAGGTAGCACTACAGATCCCCTAAACTTGTCCTGGGAAATTGAAATCAACTTATCACAAGCTGGTTGGGAAACTCATGTTTTGGGCATGCCTTCCTCATAAATGAAAACATGTTGTCCATGGAAATCTAGAATAGAAGTTCATTTCATCTTCGTTTGGGTGAAACCCCAGGATTTGCACGTGTTAAAGACGCTGCGAAAGTAGCGTTAAAGTATGCAAAGCTGGAATTCAAGTAACGCTGCATGATTGAAACAAGATCTTTTTGAGGCATGGACAGGTGGAAGTCGCTTCAAAAAAGGGGCTTGGAGCTGACCTGAATGGATGGTTTTCACACACTCTTGGCTGGTTTCATTGGGGGTACCAACAAAAAGTGATAAGTTGTTCTCACTAAAATTGTCCCATCTTCCTCAATCAATACCATGCTTGTTGTAAATTGTAATCTCTTTGGCCTTTTTTTGGGCTGAGAGTTTTCAGGATTCATAGCATCGGTGTTTGACGGCACTTGAAGCTACCTTTCTGATGTTTTACCATCAGAGAGATTCCTCTTGATGTGGAACCATTGATGGTGTTGAACACACCAGTTGGGCACACTTCAATCTCATTTTGTCCGAAAGTATTACTCAAATTTGTTGTAGTTCAATCTCTACTGTTGAAGATGGAACTGATTCTTGTCCAAAACACTCAAGCATTTGCTGCCATCGCATCTTCCTTGGCTTCAATGCTTCAAGGGGGGGTTATAACACACCGATAGGGACAGTGCTGCAGGCGACACGGGAGATGGTGTGTTCCAGTGATTCGAGATTCGAGCGTCCTGGGATGTACCATCACTATTTCGAAGGGAATTCAGGAATAGAACTGAGGGAATTTGACTGAAAGTACATGATTCTAAGAATTTCTCAAGCTTTGAGTCATATATTACATATACTGTATACTTCTCAAAAATCTATCTGTATTGTCCAAATAGGTTTGGTGACTGGCTCTTTGAGAATTTTGAGTTGCCCTTCGTGTCAAAAAGGTGCGGAATAAGGACCCCTGTGCCACTTCTCAATGGACACACGGGTCATCACGGGTCTACTTCGAAAACATATGGCTGTTTTCTTGGATGTCTTGATTGTCTTGGTGAAATCAGACACATCTGACTCACTGCCCCAGGTAGAATGAGGGTGCGCAACAATCCGTGCGGCAGCCCGGGGATTTGAGATGGGTAATAGGATGATATGTCGTGAGCAGATGACAAGATGGGTTAAATGACATGCACCTTGCCATGTATTGACTTGAGGAAATGAAGGCATCAGAATCAACCCCAGATTCACAACATCCAAAAACATGAAAACCATGTCTCAAATCAGCCCAGACTGCCATTTTTTCAGATTTTTTCCGTAGAAATCTCATGTTGCCAACGACCTTTGACCTCGCCAGGTTTGGAGGAGGTCAAGGTCAAGGTCCAGTTGGGGATCCCAAGACAAGCGTGCCTTCCTTCCCATTCACAAAGACAACCTGTTTTTGACATCACTGTTTCGTGGGATAGAAACAACACATGGAAAAACATCCCTCCGAAAAACGAGCAAATTTTAATGTGACATCTCCTAATTCGTCTGGTGAGAGGCGACGGTGCGAGACTCCATGGTGCATGTTTGGCCACACGAGAAATCAAAAAAGATCGGTTTGAAGGATATCACCCTACGAAAAACGTTGAAGACTTCGTGAAAAAATCTGAGGGAATTAGAATGAAACAAAAACAGTGCTGATTTTTGACATAGTTTTTATTCTAATTACTATTTAGTAGGTCAAAAATTGATATCATATACATATACGTATACGCTTCTATATATATATATACATACAACTATATATAAATATTACCACTGTCCAACCATTATAACTATATTTGAATATATATTACCCTAATATAACTACATACATGAATGGTATAATGATATTTGAAATCCCAACCATTCATGGCATGAAATGAGGCTAGTGGTCGACCAGCTGCTCCATTGCCATCAGGGTGACCTCGTCAGACCTGAATTTTTTGGGTGGATTTCTGGATTTCTCGCCCTTAAAAAAAGATGTATATGACGGTATTACAATATATTACGTAAATATAAAATACAATTTTTGATACATTAGATAAACTATATATATATATATTACATATATCATTTTATGAGTGGAATCCAACTGAATCGCGATTGAGCCAAGATGTTCAGTTGGAGCTCCAGAATTCTTTTCAAAAATACCAGTGGGTCATGAAATTTGAAGATGAAATCTATTGAAATCTCATGAAATTTCCTTCGTGATATCTCATGAGGCTGTTTAATTACCGAATTCATCAAAATGTTGATCCCGTGTTGCATGCTCACAAATGTTACTTGTTGGGATCTGATTTGGTTATTGCTTTCAAATAGTACGGATTCTCTGTATTGTGCGGACATTCAAGGGCTGGTGAAATGTCCATCCACGCAGCCAGACGTATCCCAAGTGTGTTCTTCCCCCCGTTAGGTTTGTCTTCAGCAACTAACGCGGGATGGAAGGTGCAGATTTGTATAGATATGAAATGCTTCGAAGATGTTTGTCTCCGAAGTCTCCAAACTTGGCAATATTCAAAAAGTGACGCCAAGGCCAAAAACGAACAAAACTCGTTTGATCTGGTTGTGCACTTAAACGAACATTCTATACTCAGGAACATTGATGATGGAAAGGTGGAAATGTTCTGATGGAAAAAACAATCAAGATAATTACTGGCTACGCCTGAGCCATTCTTGGTCCCAAAGTGGCTTTGCTGTGCAGGGCCACCACATTCATCTACAATTGCTATGTGAGTTCTAATAGGTTCTGGAAGGGGAAACCTCTCCAACTACATGTTATTTTCGCTAGTGACATCTTATGACTTCAATTTAGCGAAGTAGATGAGGGATGTCGAACCATTCCTTTCTTCAACTAAGATGACACGTTGGTGTTGTTTAAGCCTCCCCATTTGGAAACGTTTCAGCAGCTACCAAATGAAGCGACACCAACGTATGGGAGCTGACAAAGGCAAGATGATTTCTTCGATAATTGGGATTCGCAGGCGAAAGATCAGAGAGGGCTGGAGGGATGATTATGATTGATTTGTATCTACAAGAACATATTGTATATACCACAATATACTACGTAGATATAGAGAGCTACTGATAATTATGAGGATGGTGGTGGCTGAGGTTTGTTTATCCTGAGTTTAGGCATTCTCTACACAGTAGTGGGTGATATTTTGGAGCAGTTTTCTATTTTAAATCATCGACCTATGCTGAGATGATCCTATTTGACAAGTGCACACACACACACACATTGGGGATGAAAGCACCACCAAATTCTGGTTTTACCCAAATGATTATATACAGTTACATGACAGTGAGATCAGGTAAGTACAGTGTTATGCATGTTTTTCTAAATATCTACTATATGAAAGAAATACAACTAGTTATGAGGAAGCAAACATGCAATCATCTATGTCCAACATCTGCGATTCTACCCTGCACCGCATCGCAGGGTGGCTCGGAACCAGCTTGGGATCCCCAAGTTTTGAATCATAGATGATTGGAAGACCCTATTAAAATGGATGATTTGGGGGGAAAACCCCTTATTTTTTGGACACCCCCAAATCTTGCCCAACTGCCTCCCACCAACAAAAAAAAGAAAGCTTCTCGAGGCGCATCCATCTCAAGCATCGAATCGCGTGGTGCCACCGTGTGGCAGCTCAACATTTTTCGACCTGAAGAAGTTTAGACTTTTAGACATTAAGATGGGTCCCATGAATAGCAGGAAAGGTATGACAAAATTTTCTAAGATGAAACAGTCTTTCTTTGCAATCCTGGGGAAAAAATCCATCCCGTTTCAAGTCGCGATTTGCTTGTATTTGTAAGCGTGGAAAAAATCATTGAAGAGATACAGACGACATGGTTGCGCGAGATGTCACAGTTCTCCTACTGCAGGGGGTCAGTGCTGGAATCTAAAAACCTATCTCTGTTTCTGCAGGCATGTTTTCCATCATTTTCCGACCTCAAGACATCATCATCCAGCCCCACGAGGCCAAACATTTAATCTCATACCTCCTGCCATGTTGAGGCATATGAGAGTGGCACCACCTAGCCATCCACAGAATGGTCCAATGCCGTCCCAGCCGATGCAACCGATGCAACCGATGCAGCAGCAGCAGCCGATGCAACCATCCATGACAGCTGGGCAGGCTTTAAAGAATGTGTTTTGCATCCCCTTGGTCAAATTGAACTGGTTTTATGATTATGATTTGATTTGGCTTTGCATCTAAATTTGCTTGAATGTTCTTCAGGTATCATCCATGTTGCTGAGTTTTTCTTCCAACCCCTCTTTTCTTTTTCACTCTCACCAGACCCTGCAGAAAAAAACGACCGAAACTTAGACGTTGCTTTTTTTGTTAAACATTTTTTTCACTGCCAATTGGCGTCGCAGTTGCCCAATTCCAATGCTTTTGTTGGTGCCGGCGCAGCGGCTCGACTCTCAGTAACTCATACGGTTGATGGTTCAGAAATAAGGCGATCACCAGTTGATATGGTAAATATCCCTTGCAGGGTTTTATACATCCCAGGTGCAGGAGATTTTCCATCAACAGTATCATATCATTGTCATCTCATAGAATTTTTACTGCATTTTTGTTTGATCTTTTCTTGATGAGATGATCATGCCCCGGAAATAATTTTGATACTCTGGGAGCTTAAGATATATCACGGAGAGCGGAGCTGTTTGTTCAGGCCATGGGGCAAATGGGCTTCAATGAGGTGTGAAACACGGAAGATTGAGCCAAAAAAGATGACACTCTTAGTGGTTGGGGGAGTGGTCCAAGGTGTGTACATTATAAATATCTATCTATGATTTGGTATACATATACATGTATGTGTTTATCGTACAAAACATGTTATTTTGTGTTTTGATTCTTTTTGTTGCAATAGTATGCAATAGTTGGTTTTGCCACTGTAAGCAGTGTTCAGGTACGTCGAGGTTCCGTATAATCAGACCATTGACCCCCTGAGATTGAAACATTTTTGAGAATAGCGGCATGTCCTGGGCAGGCATTGGCTGGAGCTGCTTTGGGCCAGGCACGGCTTGCTGGGACAACTGCGAGACGTTAGGGATGTTTGCTGACCAGCTGATTTCTTACCGAAGAATACGTATAGCTAATGGGAGTCTGAGTAATGGTAAATGCCAATTGAACACCAAACACTGCATTGATTTGCAGATTGCGAAATTATTTTTCATAGTCTATGTCCAGGAAGGTTATTTTTTTCTGGTGGACACTTCCTAAGACAAGGGAAAACATGACCCACAATGGAGAATCCATGCAGACAATCACTCATTATCCATTTGTCTCATAGGAATGAATCAACACCATAAAGTTGGTACATTTCTTATAACCAAAGAATGACAGTAATTTTGTCCGTATACATTAATCTTTCCAACATGTTTCTCTTACGTTTCATTTCATGGACATTTCGAAATATGACATTTAACAAACATCTTAAATCATCGGTTTGGTGATTTGGCTCAGTAAATACGGAATTTTCCCAAGAGAATAGTCGCTTAACTTTTCCGGGAAAGAAACATCCTAAAGCAGCAGGCACAAAAAACCTCTTGATGCAACAGGAATCACAGGAATCATTAAATTACCCATTTTTGGGGGGATCAAACAATGCAAATGTACGGTAATTTTGAGGGATTTCCCTTATGATAGTGCATTCTTGGGGTTGGTGTCATAATATAATGACTTCTGGATACCAGGCGACCGATTCTCAACCAATGTTCAGGCAATGAGTCAGATGCAGATGAGTGGAGTTTGGAGCCCAAAGTTGCTTGAGAAGCAACCCATGCTGGGAGATGATCTTAGATTTTGTACAGACATCTTGAAGTATGATGTTTTCTTCACCCATGATCTGGACATTTTGATTTTGGTCTCCGCAGGTTTTAGGTAGAAAAAGCAGGTGTTGTTTGATGGTTTTCAGCTGAAAAAACCCATGGAACTTGACGACGTCGCAAGCTTTGTGGTCTATGGGCACATGAGACACTGAGGCCATGCGTTGGTTTCCATTCCTCTTCATGAGTCTCCAGCAGCTCTTCAATGTAGGTGGAAATGTTGGGGAAAAGAGGATGGTAAAATTTGGAGTTGAGGTCCTTTCATAGTTAGAAAGTAAGGTTATAACTCTCACCTAGGGTGAAGCAATAGTTACCTGGGCATTTGGGGGGTGGTTTTTAACCGACCTCAGAACGACTGCAGGGAGCAAATAGGACCTTTGATACTTGGAGCCATGAACACCGTGATGCATCATTGACTGGCCTTGTTACAAGTGTTGATGGTGATTCGATACTTACAGTACCCCTCTTCAATCATTTGCCAAACTACGGTGATACTGGTATGAAAAACACAGCTTGTCCTGTTGGGATGAAAGTATAAATAGCAAGTAAATATCCTGCAAGGCTCTCAAAATATAAATCAAACCGCAAAGCTTCTGCAATGAATGTGTGCTTCCTACCAAGAATCCAACATGATCTGAATTCAAGCGAGTGAAATTTTAGAGTTCCTGGAAGCTGGCTGAATGAGAAGATGCTAGAAATCCTGAGAATCCGTTGAGATCCCGAGCCATTTTCCATTCACTTTCCATGGAAGTGTTGACAACAGTGAGAAGACAAACAGCTTGATGTTTGATGATTTTGAAGAGTTTTTAATGTCAAACACAGGGAGACATTGAAGGTTCGAAAGGCGCTTCTATTTGTCACATAGTTTTTTCTAGTTTAGTTCAGAAGATTCAACATGCAAACTCCGATGGCACATCCTTACTTTCGGAGAGAAAAATGGAACTAAGAGACTGGGAGTTGTTGCAAGTATCCAAGGCTGCTGACTTGATCCATATAGAGGCAAGCACAGATGATACCGATCGAGATAGCGAGATTTGAATTGCGGTTACATTCTTCGTGTTTTTTCAAATGAAGCCTGGTGGAAAGAATCAGTTGAAGGCCCGTAAACCACATAACTCCCTTGAACAAATGGCGACATCCACTCCCATGAAGATTGCTGTGCATCAAATCAGCGGCAAAGTCACCGTTTTAGAAGTGATGCCAGAGACAACCGTGCGTGATGCTCAGCTGGAATTGGCTGGAAGATAGAAGATACCAAGGAAACGTGTTATGTTTATCCCCTGAATCTCCTGCTCCAAATTCTGTTGAATCCCCTGAATCTCCTGTTCCTTTCCTTTCGATGGATCTCCCTTTTTGCAACTTGACTTAACGAAAAAATGCTACCTTTCCAGAGACTTTTATTGATGTTTCATGAAATCTCAGCTGGTGGAAGGTTGGTGGACAACTGACCCATCCCCACGTGGACGTGGATGGATATAATCTTCATACCAATGTGAAATGTACAACGGTGATGAACTTCCTAAAGGTGGTTGACAGAATATGGATCTGGACCATTCCCCAACAAGAACATGAAGAAGAACTTGAGATGTATTCAATTTGTTCAGATTTATTCTGCATATGTTAGGGTGGCCAACAATGAGTTTGAAACAAATTACATCAAATTACCTTACATGTTGACATAGGTCAAAAATTTTTGACCTTCCAGACAGATTTCGTTAGGAAATCCTGCCAAGGAGTTGAAGATGCGCCTGCGAGCGTGGCAAAATTGTGATGATTTGACACGACGGATGAGCGAAGTGGAATTGGTTTTAGGTGAGCGTAAATTGGAGAAGAATGATGCGACCATGGAAGAGGAGGGGTGGTTGATGTTTGGTGCTTATTTTTTTTTGGCGTGGTGTTGTGATAAGAAAAATAGAAGACAGGATTTGAGAACTAAAGGTGGTACATGTTTTTTCAAATGATATTCGGAATTCTGGACCAGAGTTTGGAGAAATTCATCCACTCAAATGGATTGGGTTGCAAGCACCCTAGACAGTTTTTGCAATGGAAACAGGCTGGAAATGGAAACTGGTTAAGTTGAAGAGTGGAGTTGCTTCTCCCGTAGACAGAAATCCCCATGATGTGAACATGATTGTCCAACTGTTCAGATTTTTCAATCATCCATTTTGTAACTTTCAATCATCCATTGGGAAGGTATTTTTTCCGGATGAGTGGCTTTGAAAAATCGCTTCAGGGTGGGCAGATATCTAAAAAAATCTAAAAAAAGGTTCCAAAATTCCTGGTGAAACAGCGGTGAATGGAGCTCCGATGGGCTTCTGGATGTTTTTTTTTCAGGCGGGTCTTTCTGCTGATGATGCTGTACAGGATCCCTGTCGAAACAAAGGGGGTGATGATGTTGTTGGGAGTGAAATCCACTGTGGAAAAGGTTTGGTTTCAGGATTCAAGTTCAGGTGATACTGTTGATGGAAGAAATCCGGCTAACCAGTTGAGGTTGGTAGTTTATCCGGTTATTTGCAGGGTTTTATACATCTCAGGTGGTGCAGGATTTATTCCATCAAGTTAGAGTGATCATACACTTACCCTTGAAAAGATGAGGGATGATTAAGATTGGCATTTGATGCCTCATACCCACGAACGTCAATGATGTCAGGATTTGTTAGGATGATCGGGATGGAGAGGCATCCAAAAGACGCCGTGTCCAACAAAGTTGAAAGCTGCTCATCATCGGTTCCAACCGAGACCATCTCAACTGTCACTTCCAGAGCTCTTCGTTTTTTTTTGCAGATTCGAACGTTGTTATAAACCAATAAACTCCACGGTAAGTCATGTGGGCCCCAGGCACTGATCACCTTTTCAAAATATCGGTTTAAAATCATCTGAATCATGATATTTCACGGAATCCTCGCTTTGCCTTGATTGGGGGAGCCCAGGTCTTGTATAGTATCAAGCCGGTCACTTGCTCCAGCTTTTCATCTTCTGGATCTTCAGTGGATTCCTTGCTGGTGGTGAATATCCCTGACATGGTGCAACGGATCGAGAATGAAGCCTTTGCTTCATGTTACTTTTTGGAACCATGGCTCCAGTTGATAGATGGTGGAACTCAGGTGATGTGAGCCACCAAGAGTAGGGAATCTTTCCAAAATGGCCTGACATTTGAGGTATTTGTAAGTTGGAAATTGGTGGTGCAAATGGTTATAGAGTTCACTTCTAATCATTGCTCGCACTATTTTCTGCTTTCTTTTTGCGAGCTGAAGCTTTCTGTA
>OMLO01004997.1_pt1 | contig 11120 bp, 12 predicted proteins | sample 1674811 | NCBI WGS metagenome assembly OMLO01 (sample SAMN06265003, study PRJEB25207) | coral metagenome | isolation source: Coral host | place: Mexico:La Bocana,Puerto Morelos, Mexico | collected 2008-11-13 | reverse complement strand
TGGGGGAGTCTGTATCATGAAGGAATACTTGGAACACGAATCCTGGGGGAGTCTGTATCATGAAGGAAATCCTGGCGCACGAATCTTGGGGGAGTCTGTATCATGAAGGAATACTTGGGGCACAAATTTCTTGCAAGTATGTTTTGGTGTTTTTTCCAAGAAAAGCCTGGAGCACGGTGTATGTATCATGAGCCGAAAATCATCAAAAACCCCGGGAAAATTGTCATTTGCACCATTCGTCAGGATTTCCCGTCTCCACGCATTTTTTGGAAAAAGCGGTGAAAGAGGGGGGAAAAAACAATCTTGTCTGGAGCACGAATGTCCCTGGAGAACGAATTTCCCTGGAGAACGAATCCTTGGAAAACCCCATCGGAAAGATTGTGGTGAAAAAAATTCTGGTGAGAAAACCCTCTGGAAAATCCCAATTTGTCTCTACGTGCTGGAAAAATTATGGTGAGAAAACCCCGTCGGAAAACAGCGGCAAGCAAACCTCAGCAATGTGTTCCCTCCCGCGAATAGTCTCGGTGAAACTAGTCGTCATCGGAATGGTCTTGAAGCCCGTCCACAAGTGAAGCTGAGATTGCCAATTCATGTTACTTTTGAATCCCCCCAACTGATTTGAATCATGCTTGATTTTTCAGTCCAACGGGAAGAGATACACATTGATTGTGGACAACCTCTCTTTTGTTCAAAATGATAAAATCGCAGACCTGGAGAACGAATAGTTTCCTGGTATGCGATAAGGTCTGGAGAATGGCGTTTGCAGGTTTAGAAATTCATTTGTTTAACAAAGATATATATTTTTTCAAAAAATGTATATACGATACGTCACTATGATACCCAATATGTCACTATACTGTAAAGTATGCATTGTCCGACAATTCATCAAAAGTAGCTTCGATCGAATTCTCTATTCAGCGCGCCAGGTGTCACAGTACAAGACGGGTAAAGCCTCTTTGAGCGCACAAGGCAAGAGACGATACGACAAGAAGCAGGTGCACAGCAGGTCAAGCATTGATTCATTGCAGAAACAACCCAGACAGTCTGATAGCAGCATAGTTGCCCCCAGGCAGGTTTTGGCGGACAAACCAAGCCAGTCTTCCACAAGAAGGCTTTCACGAGTTTGTAAGTGGCGCTGAGATTCGATCCAAAACGATGCGATTTTGGAAACTCGTTGTGCGCTGGAGACCCCGGTGACAGACCCTGGATGTTTTTGGATCAGGCCAAGACCACCAAGAAGATCGTGCTGAAATTTGAATGCACCAAGTGCAAGGTTTGGGAATGCCGGCTTTCCAGGGTTGCAAGTTGCAACACATGTTTTGCATTGTTTTTGGGTTTAGGATGGTTTTGCCAGTGTAGACGCCATTGGCAATTGCTATGTGATCAGTGCTTCGATTATGTGTCACAGTGCAATGCTTGACCTAAGGCAGTTCCGTTCATATGTGGAAATCAAAACTTGTTGGACCGTCCATCAACGTCTTTGCACGCACACAGCTCCGAGGTATGAAAGCTTTTAGAATGAAATTCCATATTTGAAGAATTGATAATTAGATTCCTTTATATAGTAACAGATTGTTTCGGTGTCCCAATGTCGCTATTGGCGTCTACTGTGTATGTTGCTTGGTGCGGGTTAACATGTTTCCATGAGAACAAGCTAGTTTACTCGTTCGTTCTCCTGGTTCTTGCGTCATTCTGTGTGCAGAGTTTCAAAGCAGGGAAGCTGATGTGGCAAGAACCCACAGAAACTTCATATCCAGCAGGGCACTTTCTACCTCAGACGACGCTTTCGATCGCCACTTGGGAAACTCTTTTTGTGCTGGAGGCTGGCAGGCCACCAGAGTGCAGTTTTTTATTGTTTTCATCATCATATTTAAAGACATGAAATTTGACAATATTTTTACTTTGCGTTGTTCCCTAAGGTAAACTTGCTTCGTTTGAATAAAGTAGCTTTCATTATATAGTAACCTTGCACAAGTACCCTTCTTTGTACAGGCTACCATTTTTTCAGAAGATTGTTGAAAGGTGACTATTCTAATGTTCAATTTTATTGAAAGTTATCTCTTTTTATTGTTCTTAAACAGCCTGTGCTATTTGAAGGATGTTTCTTAAACTACAACTATTGCCGTCTCTTTTGTGGAGCAGTTCTACTTTAAAAAGAACCTTCGTTCAATCACCAAATACCTCTATTTTTGAAAACTAGTTGTTTTTCTTTAAGATTTAAGATGTAGTTGTAGGGGAGGCTTCATTTGAAATTCTAACTAACACAATAAGTATTCTTTGGGTATTTTTTTGGGTTTTCTCGTTTTTTTTGTTTGTTGTGGTTTTCTCAAGGTTTTTTGTCGTTTTTAGCTTTCTCCAGGTTTTTACAGTGGTTTTCCATTTGTTTTTGCTTTTCAAAGTATCTTTAACCGTTTAATTCTCTTGTATTCTGGGTGTTTAGGATTTTTTGTTCCACCAAAGGGCTTCCACCGGGAAAGAAACAAGACGCTGAAAAGATATTACATTAATACATTAGATATTAGATATTATTAGATTAGCTTTGAAAAGTGCATGAAATTAGCTTTGAAAACTGCACTCTGGCGGACTTCTGTACTGTTTTGAAAGTAGCTGAGAGCGCGTCCACAGCATCCACTGATCTCTTCTTGCTCACCCGAACAGGCAAAGCGCATGAAGCCCATCAAGCGCACTAAGCACTTCGAGCTTGGCACTGATTCGAAGAAAGGTGCGCATGCAATATCATGCAATAATGATATGCGATGATATTTAATGTAATGGTAATGAATCTTACGTACACGTTGAATTCTTTGGTGTTCTTGGTATGAACACGTGTGAACAGTTGCAGCAGTTTTTACGCTGGAAATCATCCTTGAAGCTTCGGGAGATTCTGGGCTGCTCGGAAGGCAAGAATGAATACGGCGGCAAGTACCGATAAGAGCTGTACTGATCAGACCTACACCGACCTACACGACCCAGGGCGCAAAATGCTCAGGCGCTTGAGTGCTGATTTACAGTAGGGTCCAAAGACAGCGGCCGGCAGCCAAACTTTCTGAAAGCACCAGGTACCTCCACTGACTGTGAACTTTGTGATGGCTTAATGGCTTAGCAAAGACACATTTGCTTCGCAACCTTCCCCAGTCATTGTGCCACAAAAGCCACGCCGTCACATCGCTTGGTTCAAGGGGGTCTGTAGAACTGCGCGTGACGGTCGGAGAAGCCATCAGGTCTGGCTCCGAGCGTTTGGCGTACTCAAGTGCTTTGACTGAAAGTCACAATGGTAAACAAAGAATCCCAAGAAGAGAAACGGATACACACATCAGGTTTATATTTATTTATATACTTTGGTCAGCTCCCCGAGATCTACCTAAGTCGTTTTTTGATGGTATTTGGAAAGCACATAAATGTGCGTAGCAACAATGAAACGGAGTCTGAGTCAAACCCTGAACGTTGTTCAGCTTGTCCAATCCAGATTCACCGAAGAAATTCTATTCTTGCATGATTCTCGCCTGCATGTCATACTCTGAGTGTCACCATCCAGTAGCCAGCCTGTGTTTTGGATGGAGCATGGTGGATCTATTGCTGACACACTTGGAGGTCACTTCACTCCTCCCGTTGGATTGAGCATGTCACATTGGGTAGCACAAAAAGGCTCGAGATTTCTCAAGAAGGTGTTTTCTTAGGGGCTTCACCCGTGATCCTGAGATGGATAACGCCTACAATGTGGAACTCCGTGCTCTTGCACATTGATGTCGATCACATCAATGACATCTCATGGGAGAACTTTCTGGGATTCAAATTGCTACCGGCCACATGCACTAGAGTGGTATTTCAGTGTTTTTGTAGTCGTAAGTGGTGTTGTGACCTATCAAGATTGTAGCGGGGCATCCGCTTTGTAATGGAAACAATGTATGTTAAGGTTCCAGTACCTCTTTGTAAGAAGATATGGCGCGTACCTTATAGAGATCGTTATCGTTTTAACAGTTTAACATGTCAACACAAAACTGCTAATCGTCATCGTCGTGTTGCGTGTTAAACTGCAGCACTTCCAGCAAAAAATCCGCCCAATCCAATAATCACCCTGCTCTCCTTGGCCATGGTTCTCACGATTGAAGAGCCTTCGCTCCACAACAAGTGTGATCATGTCTACCAGAGACTTCCCCTTTGTCTTGAACATAGGATAGCGCAACTCAAGGGTTGATTTCCAAAAGGGCGTTGCGCAGCCATTGTTCCTCACATCATAGTCAAGAAATGAAGCCCCCAAGGTGTGAACTTCAGTCACGTAATCTTGCTTTGAGAACCTGCAGTCAGGGTTGTTTGAATGACTAATGACATGAATGAATCAATACACATCACTGGCGTGGCAAAAAAAAAACCTTAACGGACACATGTAATCATTCAAAATCGTATGATTGAAAAAAATTGGATCGCATCAAACCTTCCAAATCTTGCAAGATGGAGGAAATCCACAAGTGTGCGTGACTCGATGGCTTCAAACACTTCTACCTCTTCCTCTGTGCGTTGGAGTACATGACCAGATTCTTCACTTTCATAGGCAGTTTGGATGGGAGCTGAAAAGGGCAAAGGATTAGCAGAGCTCACACTGCATGGCCTGACCTTCGATGACCGCTGGAACCTGACTGTCCAGAAGGCGGATGGCAACAAAATGGGCCCATTGCAGATGATAATGAAGACATCAACGGAACAGTGCATGAGTCCTCCATGCAATTAATTAAGCTTCGGCTTCAGCAAAACTGTCAATACCAGAAATGAACATTTTCTTTCAAAGACAACATCTTCGTCCTTTGCTGTTGCTATGTGTTTGCATTCAGAGCAACTATGTTTCAGGGTTGGGGGGATTTTTCTTTTGTTAGTTTGGCCTCCAAACTTAAAAAACAAAAGCGTCGGTTGTATTTTTCACATGTATTTCACAAGAAGCTTACAGTCATTGACTCTGGAAAAAGAGACCAAATGACTTTCACTGACGTGGCATCTTGACATGATGCGACGTGGTCGTGACATGACATGACATTAGACATATTTGCTTGTCAAACGCTGAAATGAGTTTTTCCAAACCAGGCCTGGATCTACATGGCTACATCAAATTGCAACAGTTTGTTTTATCATCATGGGGCTACTTCATTGCATTATGCTGAATTGCTGAAGGATTTCAGTCATTAACTGCTGTTGAAATTGGGGGTTCACATTGAAGGCTGTTGCCTTGTATCTGGGCTTCTGTTTTGCATCCAGTCTTCTGTGCCGACGGGCTTTGCATGGTAAAGTGATATAACAATTTCATCTGGTTTGGACTGGCCATGACCCTGGCCAAGCTCATGGTTGCTTCTGATGATTCTGCTGGCAATGGCTGGCCATCTTTCTTTCAGCGCTTGACGCAGTTTTGATTTTCAGGTTCATTGTGTCATGGGCGGACGGGCGGGCCTGGATGGGGATAATGTAACTGAGCCATTGAAATTTAGGGTTTTTTTTGCAAACAAAAGTGTCCAATCCTTGCCTTCAATTACTACTTTACTTTGCAATGAAACTTGTCTCATGGTGGCCAAGATCTAAGTCTAAGCGCGTTGGAGGAAACCCATTTCAGGCAGTCTCCTTTTCATGCCAATGGTTTGGGGGAATCGACGCAAGGTGCAGAATCCAGGGATTCAAACCTCACACGTTAAAAGTTAAATTGAGAGCCTTTTTTCCTTGCTCTGGAAGTTTGCATGCAGGCAGTGATGAAGTTGGATAAGAAGGTCAAATTTTCAAAGTTTGGGACGGCTTTCACTACACCGAAGGGTAATGTGATTAAGCCTTTGAAGCGGCTTTGTAACCCATGTGCTTCCTACTTGGCGATGAGACTTGTGATTTGTATGAATTAGCTTCAATGATGTTGCATCATATTAATTAATCATGCTGTGGAGGCAGCCACGTAAATGATGTCGTGAAAACATGTTAGTAGGTCAAGTTGATTTGGTACGGTCGAGCTGATTTGTATGAAGCGCAGTTCTTGCTAAGGTACCGCCCCGTGCAAACAAGAAGGCGCTTGCACACGCTAAGACCAAACGCTTGGTCAAAAGTCCCCTTTTCATGAAGAGCTATGGAACAGTGAGTCCGTGCCTCAGTTCAAGACTTGCGCGCAAGTTTTTTTCACCAACATGTGTTTTCGTCTCTTGCTCGTTCAGGATGCTTTTCGTCGACTACCAGAGCGAACCAACGGTACTTGTCACAACGCGGAAAGCAGGCACCAAATTTTAGCTCTTGCAATTCAGTGGATGTGACTCTATTTTAAAAGAAGCATGAACCGCATTGTGGTGCAGGATTGCGGAACGCAAGTGTTTTGGTGGGGCCGATATCGCCGCGAGTGTAAGACTCATGGCGTCAATCTTCGGGAACGTCACTTTGTTCCTCCGATGTTTGCTGAGTGGGTTGCAGGAGTTTCCATGATGAAATGTTGTGATTTTGAATTTGTTGCATATGAATATTTTCTTGCAGGACTCCCTGTCAATTGGACTTCACCGTCGGTTGGCGCGGTGTTGAAAGAGGCCTTTGCAGCCTTGTTTCCGCCTTTGGTGGAGGCTTGCGTGTTTGCCTCTCATTCTGTCATGAATCGATTGATATTTGACACTCTCTCCACATGTCGTTTGTTCATGTTTGTTCTGCATTTTGAATTTTATTTGCGCAGGAGCCACCACTGAGGACGATTTCCTTATATAGAGGAGTGTGTGGATTGGAGTTGGGGATTCGTGAGCGCGAGTCCAAGACTGGCATGTTTTTTTTTGCATCTTATTTTCTCCTTGTGACACTTGCTTGCAACTTTCTGCAATGGATGCCCAGATTTGCCTCAACAGTCTGCATGGTCGTGGCCTCAGCTTGAGCGTTGCCTTGCAGTGGGTGATTCTGTGCTGATTTGAGGTCGAGAAGGATGACTCTGCCAGAGCAGTGTTGTTGGCCCGGCAGTCTGAAGGTCATCTAGAACAATGTCCCATCTTCAGGCACATTGCAGACTTCCACCCGAGCAAGCAAGGGCATGCGATCGCTACGGCGGACATGTTAAGCGCCGGCTTTCCATGCCCTGTTGTTTGGCAGCAGCAGTATTCTTTTGCAACTTGATATGACACCATTGCAAAAATTGTTTTTTCAGTGTTCATGCATGGGCTCAAAAATTTTCAGCAGATTTTTGTCACTGTGGCAGGGCGTATGCCTGAGCCGGTCGAATGCTTGGCCTCCTGGTGGTCGTACTGCTTTGGCAAAACACATCTTTCGGCTGCTGGATGAAGATGCGTGCAATGGCAACCATCTGTTTTTTGGCATGCGATATCATGGAAGATGGCATTTTTTAATGAAGCCATGTTTTTTCTGAAATGATATGATTACTCCTGAGGCGTGTGGTCCTCCTTGAGACTGTTGGCAATTTACTGTGTAAGTCTATGCAACCGTTGATGTCCTTCCTAGTCGAGGCAAGGAATGACTTTGATTCCATGACGGTTCCAGCCTCAACCATGCTGTCATATTTACCTTCTACCATTTTTTGTGACTCTTTCTTCCAGGAGTTCATGGCAAGAGGATGGCAGCTCACATGGAACGCAGTGACAGGACACAACGTCGGTATTCAGGTTGAAGCCCCAGCCACAAGTTTTTTGCAACATGTTTAACTTATTTCATTTGCTTGTCAGGTGAACAGAGAGCGGGCGTTCCTCCTGGCAACACGCGGGGCCCTCCCTTTCAGCGTGCCCAGCTGAGAAGTTGCCATCGCCGCTATAGCCTCTCTAAGTGTGGTGTTGAAAATTGATGTGGATGAGGCTGTTCGTGTCATGTCAGCAAACGAGATAATGCGGGCTGCTGGGCAGCCATGGAACCGGCGCGGGGCCATGCCACTGCACAAGTGGCTTTGTGAAAAGCAAAGTCAAGTGGATCAAATGCGTTTGAAATGTTTAGGAAATATTTTGATACCTCGATGTGCTCAGTTGGCAGTACATCAGATTGAGCATTTTCTTCGTTCCCAAGCCTAGACCACATTGGCATTGGCTGTGATCAGATTCCAGTGATGAGTTTCATGAAAGTTTGGGTTTCGCAAATTGAAATTATTGCGTGGTGCTGCTTTAATTCAAATTGTGCCTTGGAGCTTTTAGGCTCTGCACATGGAACTCGGCGCGGAACGGAATGACATGTGAATTGGAAGTTTTTGCACTGCTGTGGTCCTGTTGAAGGTAAATTTTGATTTCAATCAGTGTCTTCTTGCTTCAAGGGGAATGTCACGGTTTTGTTTCCTTTCATCCCAGCAATGGCTGATGACAGTCAAGGAGCTGAGTTGCAGGCCAGCTGATATTTGTCTCACCGGTCTCACCCCTCATGCTCGTTGGGACTTATTCTTTGAATGTCATGTCTCACCTCATAAGGCATGAGATCTAGTACGTGATGGCTTGCATGTTTGGTTGATGATGCTTTTTTTGAAATGTTCCTGTTGCCAGCCTCTGAGTTTTTTTGGCATTCATTGAATTGTTGCACGAGGCAAATGCAGACCAAGTATCAGACTTTGACGATGCTCAGACATTGGTTTTGGGTGGCGATGACAATGATGTTGGGACTAGCTCAACACATGCTGATATGACAGATAATGATCCCCAGTGTTGGAGTGCTTGGGGTTCGCCTTGGTCCTGCGGTTCTGACTCTGAGTGGGTTGGAGTCGCACGTGTGAATCCTGCTGCGGCCTTTAACTTCGCCACGCGTCTCCGGCAGCGAAGGTGCCAAAGTGTGTGCGTCAGTCTGTGTCTGAGGGTTGTTTCGCCAGCTTGTTTCGAGTTGTGATCAACATGGATATGGATATATTCAGGACGGTGGTGAAGGTCTACATGAAGTGAAGGTCGACATGAAGATATGGAGGAAGAGACCCCTGTGTAAGATCCAGTAGCGGAGGAGTCCTTTGTCCATGTTTTGATTGCTTTGCAGCCAATATGTAGATGTGCTTTGATTCATTCCGTGTTTCTTTCGATGTGGCCAGCAAATTGAAAGGAGCATATCTTTATTGAGAAGCCACCCCAGAGCTTCATATTAGTTGCCAGCGACCCAGTCAGTCAGTCCTCTCGCTGGGGCCTTTTGAATGATTTTTGAATATGATACTTGTGTCCTCAACTTCAACTTGAAAACTGTGTTCTTTTTTACAGTTGAATTCACATTTGGCGAGTTTTCACACAATGAACGAGGCTGACCCAGAGGTTGCCCCTGCCCCTGCTGCTGACGAGGGCCCACATGTGGCAAGCCAAGTCGACGGCAGATAAATGTGCGTTTCCCTTTCCAACATGAGCAGTCTTGTGCAGCTTCAGAAGCAGTACTATATGATTGTTCCGCAGCCCACCACAGACTCGGGCAATACCAAGAGCTTGGGCCCAGAACCTGTCACGAAAGCAATCCTCTTTGCACCTTGACGAATGTGTTTCTGCAGAAGTTGAAGCGGACATTCCTACTATCTCAGACTCATTGGAGGGTTGATTTTGGCGACCTATTTTTTCTTAGGCCTTGAGTCAGCATGTTGACGTGCAATTTCGTTGTCCCGCTTTCCCGTATTGAACAGCGCACAGTCAACGCTGACAGCAAAACCAGGCTAGCGCCAACTACCCAGGGCCAACTACTATAGAGGGGCAACCTGTCTTGAGACTAGATGTTCTTTATGCGAAAAATGCACCTTGAAGGCGGCGTTGTTTTTTTCTGTTTTTTTTGCAATGAAGCATTTTTGCATTTCCAGGACTTTCATTATTCGCTCAAGTATTCACGACAACGCAACAATTTCTGAACACAACGCATCATTAGTGGAGTAATCTTCAGCATGATTTCGGAATTCTCTGAATCTCTCATGGTTCATGGCCACAAGGTTTGAATAATAATAGGATTTTGCATGAGTAAATGCTCGGCAATGTCGATGTTGTGTCTGATGACGAATGTCAGTGTCTGGCTTGTCCCTCTTCAGCAGAATCAGCAATAGTGGCACCTCCTGTATACAGGAGGCTCGTGTGAAAGTTGAGAAAGAAAGAATGTTCCTGGCAGAGAGATGCAGTGGCCGAAAGCGAGATTAGGCAACGATTGAGCAAAGTGCTTGCTGGCTCGTGTTACTGCTCCAAGAAGCGCAAGACGACAAGTAGGGGTGGCAACTGCTTCGTGGCTGTCCGGACCGGGCAAACTTTTCATGACCTCGACCTCCGATTCGACCTGCGAACCATGACGCAGGAAGATTCTGACCGGAAGGCGATCTGGTTGCACACTTTTCAAGCTTGCCTTTTTATGTGACTTTTGCATTTGATTGCATCATGGTTTTGAGTTTTATGGTGAATTTTGGGTTGCGTTCGAGGTTTACCAAATTCTTGGACAGCGGGATGCATTGACTGGAGAGATTGGGCCAGAGCCAAAAAAGCCAGGCAGAGCCGAAAAAGCCAGGCATTGCATTCCTGGGCAGACGCATTTGCTTTGGAGGCCTGAGCACCATCCTTGGAGTGGGGTCGGGAAGAACGAGGAAGTTGCGGAAGGCAGCTTTGATTGGCGAGAGTTGCCCTTTGGATGGGCGATTGGCGAAGGTCCGTCCAACTGGGATGTTTGGCAGGGCGGTTCATACACACAAAAGATCTTTGATCTTTCGGTTCTTGTCAGAAGTTAACCTGAAACATTCTGAGCCTGCACCGGAGTGCAGCGCAGCTGGAAAACAACCCGAAGAGCATGCAGGCGAGGCAAAAGGCCTCCTAGCCAGCAGAAGAAGGATGTTACGGAGAGGAGTGGGCAGAAGGCGCAGGGGCTTCGAATGCTTCCGCCCGGTACCTACAAAGATTACCTACGGCTTTTTCATGTCAGACATCCTGATAGCGTGGTGTCCTTCAAACTTTTCACGCGGGCTCCTTGGGAATGTTTTTGATTCAATTTGTGTTTTGGAGTTTTGCTTCATCCTCCCTTTCAGCTGGGCTACTGTTGACATTGTTGTGCTTCGCAAAGCAGGGCATGCTTTACTATAGCTTCATTTACATTTATTGATGGGCTTCGCATAGCCGACGATGCCCCATGGCACAAGCCACGATTGTTGTGGTTGTTGTTGTTGTTGTTGTTGTTGTTTGTTGTTGTTGTTGTTGTTGTTGTTGTTGTTGTTGTGGTTG
>OMLO01004996.1_pt1 | contig 11121 bp, 14 predicted proteins | sample 1674811 | NCBI WGS metagenome assembly OMLO01 (sample SAMN06265003, study PRJEB25207) | coral metagenome | isolation source: Coral host | place: Mexico:La Bocana,Puerto Morelos, Mexico | collected 2008-11-13 | reverse complement strand
ATCGTATTTCTATTGCGTCGAAACCTTTTTCGCCCATCCCTTCGGCATCTTCTCTTGAAGTTGGAAAAACCCGCAAAACTTCCCGGTGTTTAGTCTGTGTGAGGCCTAATTTTGACATTCCATAGCCTCAAAGAAAAATCTCATGCTCAGCCTTCATTACAATTTTTTCCATGGCATCTTGGGGTGTGTCCACGTTTTTCTACATGACAGGGTGTTAGGGTTGTTGGTTTTTTTTTCCCAGGTGTAACAGCTTCAAGGTGGGCCCCTATACCAGTTGTGGTGAATGAAAACCCCTATAAAACAGGCCGTAACGTACGGTCCACCTTTTAGGTAATCTACCAACATCCAACATCCGAGCCGGGCTCATGCCTCTGATCTCCCAGAAAGGGCGCCTGCCAATCCCGTCGGGACCCGATGGTTTTGGTAAGTTGGTGTGTAGGTACCAACAAAATGTCATTATTTAATGTACATTTCACCATGTTAAACATTTCACCTTACGTAATATACATAAATTAAATATAGTTTGTACAAAAAGTCAAGCTTTGGATTCAATTATGTAACATGCCTACATGTCACTAAATGAAATAGCAGTACAGCACAGTAAATTTACATTGTGTTGCATCTGTCTTCAATTTTTGTCTCAACTTTGAAGGGGCAACTTTGCCGTACTCTCATTCATCCACCAAAGAAAAAGCTGGATGAACACATGGTTGTTCCAAGGACCCAAGAACCAAGTCAACATGTAGGTATCAAATCACCCATTTGTTCATGGTTCCGGTGATATCTTGAACAATGAAAACAAACAGACTCTAACAACCAACATGTTTGAAAAAAACCTAACGGACCTAACGCGCGCCTGCTTGCAATGTCTTGGCGGACTGGGCACCTGGCTGCAAAATCAGTTGGGGGTCTTCCACGCTTCATGAGGAGGGCCCTGTTTCTCCCCATGTTTTGGACAGTGGTCCTTCTATCCGATCAACTCCTCAACTAACAAACACTTTTGAATGACAAATCACTCCAAATTTCTCAACAACATGTGCATCAAAATGAATCTTCCCTTCATCATAACCCTTTCTGCCCATGCTGAAGGGCCCTACCTGGACCGTTGGCCATACCATGCCCACCTCGGAGCAAATGCGTTTCAGAGTTGGTCCTAAAAATTCCTAAAATCCAACCAGTTTTCTTCCCTTTTTTTGAAGCCCACCGAGTTTCTGACAGCTAACTTATCCGAGAAAGAAAAAACATTATTCGAGTGGGGAGTGTGCCTAAATTTTGAAGACATCTTATCCACAAAAATACTCTCAAATTTCACTTGCAACGGAATGTTTACTGCGGTGGCAGCACACTTAGTTTCAAAGGCAACGATCCATAACTCGAGATACAACACTGTGGAGCCTCCTTGTTGTATGGGTTCCCGCTGTTCAGGTTTGGGGTGCATTTCAGGGCCCCCCAAAACACCAAAGGCCAAACCATGCCCAATCCCTCCATAAGCCTGCTGCGAATTTCCACCCATGAAGTGAGCAAGGAATCAACAAATCAGATTCAATGCGTCAAGAGATTTTACAGGCCGAGCAAAAACTTGGGCACCACGCCTGCATGGCCATGGTCCCGACGGTGCGGCCCAACCCCCGTGTTCAGCCCCCGGAAAAAAATGAATCGATTGCTTAGGAAAAGCAGCAGTTCGAGAGGCTTCGACGCCCACCAAAACTTGACAAACGGTCCATCTAGTTCAACTAGTTTTACTGAATTTCCATCATATCTTTGGCTATGGACTCCATGATGGACTCAAAGATTCATCCAAGGGTTGGCAGGCCAAGACTCGTATTCAGAAAATTTCAAGACTTTCTGGAGGAACTTTGACACTGCCATTTCTGCAGAAATATCACGTTGCATGTCAAAATGTACACAATCCCTTTGCAAAAATTGCAAAAACATGGTTAAGGACACCGTAAAAGTGGCAAACAGCTACGCCATCCTGACGATGCTGTTGAGAAAACAATCGATTCACCGAAACAAATACGATGCAACTGCACCAAAAAAAACCATCCAAGACAATGCTTTGTTTTGGGTCACCCATGCGAGCAACTTTGCTGGTTGTCGCTTTCTGGATCTCAGCCTATACACTCGACAACTGCGTGAAGGTGAAGACATTGAATTGAATCTTGCAATGGCACTAAAACCATTCAGCGCAATGGCGAGGCAGTGTAGTTGGCCCAATCACCCCAGGCACTTCCAGTAAGACCATCCTGTCACAGGATGACATGATAAAAGTAAGCCCAATGCAAAAGCAAAACCCATAGCAACAAATGTACACCACGGGTGGATAAAGTGAGTGAGAAAACCGCATCTTTACCCCCAATCCCTTGGCTCCCGCAATTTAGTAAGTTTGGTAATTACTCACACGTGCCTAAGTTAGTCGGACTGTCAAACCTCGCAGGTGCCTAGGTGCTTCCCACCACTTGGGCTTGGTGACAGGGTGTAGCTGTGAAAACCCTTTGCTTTGAGGGCAATAAATGTGAGTGCGGTGGTGATGTGAGTTCGGCATTGTTACATTCCCTAGATGCGCGTGCTTGCCCTGCTTTGAACCCAGATTACTGGCAACAGTGAACCCAGAGACCCCACAATTCAGACGTGGAAAACGGAGGAGGGAGCAGTGTGGACAAGACCGGCACTGACTGAAATAAAGGGTCAGGGCGAGACCTGGACCCACTGTCAGACGAGACCGGACCGTACAATGGTGGAAGGACAGGACTACGATTGGGCAGTCCTCAACGTTCTGTTACGCCCTTGACGCGCGTGGTTCCGTCCGCGCTTTTTGTCCACAAGCTGGCAAGGCTGGGATCACTCCGCGGGCGTCTTCCTTGGGGAGAACACGCAACCAGCACCCAAGCTTGTCCGTCTGGCGGCTTGTTGGTGTTGCTGAGAGATTGCAACCGACGTCTGTGCTGCGCAAGGTGTTGGCTGTTTGGAGCTTGGCGTGAGGCGGGGAACGGTTCAGCCATTTCTTTGACACATTCGACAATGGCCTTATACAGCTGTTCCTAAAAAGAAAAACCTTTCTCTTTGGCACCTGCCAACACTTCAGCCCGGTCCCTAGGGTAACCTTCCAGTATCTCCAAGCACTTTTGCTTAGCAGCTCCAGTGGGAAAAAGACGAACTGCAAAGCCGCCCTGTAGTCAGCAAAGTCGAGCGCCAGCTTTGCAGTGGCGTCCAGCTTATCTGACACTTCGTCCAGCTTATCCTGCGAATTTTTGTACCTCACGTGACTTCTTGTCATGGTCACGTGCCCTACTGGAGCTGGCCATTTCTGAATCTTTTGGTCTTTCAAGCTTTTGTGATGCTTAAGGCGGTAGCACGGGCGGGGTGAAGACCGATACTGGGAAATCAAAAAAGTGGCGGGAGCTTCGATGCCGTTCGAAGGTAAGTTCTGTTAATGCCGTGCAAGGCCGTTAGAATTTCCTGTTCCGACGGTGGGCCCGCAAGGGAAGATCACACAGGGCAAAGAAGGAACAACTCGGGTTATCAGTTCTTCAGAGATGTCGCCAACAACTCCTGCGGAAGACATGGCTTGGGCACGTAAAGCGGAGAGGCTGAAAGTTTCTTGTCCCTCTCGGGAGTGTTCCGTGACTGACACCCCGATTTGTTTAAGAAGCTTATAGAACGTTCCCATGCCATGGCAGTCCATGGCATCGTGAAGTTGAGAAACAATGAATTGAATCCAACGTTTTAAACTTTTCGACACCCCATTTTTAAAATTGGCACGACTGCGTTTGGCTTCACGAAATTTGGTGAGAGCCTCCGTGCGTGTAGCCAGCGTAGGGGAGATTTGCACTTGGTGGAAACATGAGGAAAGCTTGGTCTAATTGCAATCTTAAGGTAGCCCTGTCTTGAGGGGTATGGGGGCTCCAATAAGCCTGTCTTAGGTTTACGACCTACCACGAGTTCTGGCAAGGGGTTAAGGCGGGGTTGTTTCCGGTCAGGCCAGCCGCTTTTGCTAACTTGTGAGGAAGTTGGGAGAAAGATATGTTCTCCTCGTCGTCATTTCCAGGATGCCCTCTAACCCATCGCCAATGTACCCGCACTCGAGTTTGGAGAATTTGTAGTTGGGACTAAGGGCTTTGGCTAAAGTCCTATTTTTAAGTACCCTCTTGAGCAACCGACTGCAACATTCGTGGCATATTCTGAATCATAATGGATAACCAATGTGCCCAGTAATCTGTGATTATCAGTCCCCCACTGTATGATTCGAAGCAAGGCTGTGGCTTCTGCTGTGTTATTGGTGCATCGTTCTCCCCCATCATGTTGAGGACCCGGCTGAGTCACCACTGGGCCACAAGCATCATATGATTTGCTGCCAAAAAACACCTGAACCCCCCCAAGCGGCTGTGGCTGGGGTGATAATTTTGCCTTTTGAATTGTTGCAGGAACTCCTGAGCCATCAGTGTATGCATGACAAACTGCATTATTGCTTTCAGTCCAACCTTCAAATCCACCATCATACATGTGTGTCTGAGTGCTGGTGGGTGCCGGTGGAACGCCGACCTCTTCTAAGATCTGTTCAACTGTGGGCGAGTAAGGCTGACGAGACATGTGGGTCCTGTTCGGATGGACCCCGGAGTCTCTGCACCTGGAACTTGGGAGGGGTGCCATGGGAAGAAAACTTGACATGTTTCCAAAACTCTTTCCGTTGCGAAGGATGCAGGCGTTTGTCAGGGTTGCCTAAATGGAGTGAAATTTCCTTAGCCCAATGGTCTGCCACTCCCGGGTAGCAGTGCAACCCAGGATTCACTAAATGAAGAGATTTCGAAACGATCAGGAAAGCATCTATTTCATACCATGTATGCGTGTGGGGATGTCGCCATGCACCCCAGTTACGACGTCTGCGGTGACTATCCACATGTGCTAAGTCAGTAGTGGTGCGCAAATATTCTTGTAAGACTCTTCGTTGAAGGTGTAGAGATAGGTCTATAGTGGACCAACACCTTGGAGCAAAAATCACAAGAAATACCACAGCGAGCCATCCTCAATGCGTGGACGCCACAAATCGAGTTGGGCACCCCGTTCCTCCTGTCCTCTCGTGGACACGGACAAGGAGGTTGCCTCGCCAGAGTTTCTCCTGAAAAAAAAGGCACCCATCAATCTTCGAGATGAGTAAAGGCAAAAAGAAACTTGCAAAAAGGCCACGCAGAGAATTCTTCGTGGTGCATCTCATCATTCGTGGTGCAAACGTAGAGCGAATCACGCTCAGCGGCGATAGAGTCAAAGAGAGATCACTTAGCGGCCAGAGAGCCGCTTCAGATCATCCCACAACGCCTTTTGTAATCCTGTTTGTCCCCATCGGTGTGGGGCCGCCTGAAAACGCTTTGTACTGATGTTGGCTGATATCTGCCAAGGAACAAACGCTGAGTTCCCACACCCACGTGCGGCCATTGCGAGGTTCAAGGCTTGAACTGACTCACCCAACGTTCCAACACTGCTGGCTCAAGTGAGGCCAAATGCTTGAAGGCCTTCTGAACCTCAGAAGAAGATTGCAATTCACTGTCATTTTGCATGAGGTCAAGAACTGAGGCAAACATGAAAACTCGCTTCTGGCCAAGTTCATGAGGAACTCTGGTCTCTGCATCCTTGGACCATTCGGGCTTAGTGTTGTTCCACAATGTAGAAGCATCCAAATTGGTGGTGTGATCTTCTGCAATTTTCGAGAGAAAAACCAAGTTGGTAGCACTGCAAACCGCTTCAGCCTTTTCTGCCGTAGCCAATGCAAGGCGAACTGTGCGCTCCAAAACTTCCATAGAGCCCGCACTGGGAGCCGCCCCAGGGGGAGCATCATTTCTGGGGCGCGCCAAAACAGTCTGCATCCTGCTGAAGGGACACAACTAAGATCGCACCAAAGGATTCTCTTGGAGAGCTAAGATGCTGATGCCCAAACATGCAACGCAACCAAAAGAGAGAAAATGAGAAACACCAAATTCAAGGCGTCATGCCACTGTTGGAGATTCAAGGGCAAATGTTGACGAGTCCGCCGACGTGCACATTCAACTGAGCGTCGACCAGCTGCTTTGGGAGTAGAAAATTTAGTACCACAATGTTTACATGGGAAATTGTCAGTGTTAACTTCATGTTGAGTAACCCGTACTCTGCAGATCCAACCATCATAGGGCATATGAGGACAAGTCAACATATGTTTGTATCTCACACCGGTATTGATAAAGGAAACTTGACAAAAACGACAAATCAGTCTGGAAGCCCCTGTCACCAAATCTGGGCAAGGCAAGTCAGTTAATGTGATCAATCTGGACAATTGCACCCCACGATACGGCTTCCTTATATGCTGTTCGAATGATGTCAGGGTCGAAGTTACGACATCCTTCCAAATCTGCAGAAAGAACACGTGGAAGTGGAGCAGGAAGCCCAGGAGGGCGAGTCTGCTTGTGCAAAAGTCGAAAGCTCTTTGGAAGCACTCTGGCTTTATCTTTTGGAGCCGACTTGGCTGCTGGAAGCGCCGTCGAAGCCTGCGCTGTACTCCTATTTTTTCGTTGGCCAATAGTCAAAGTAGTGCAAACTGGAACCTGCTGTCGCATACCTTTAAGAGTCATCACAAAAGAGCATCCTTCAAGGCCACTTGTATCTACCATCTGGTTGCATGTGAGCTCCTAATTTGTCGTATGCCCGCGTTGCAGCCGCCTGTTTACGACCAGCACGAGCAGCGTCTGCATGTCTTGCTAACCATGTGTCTGAATCACGCTGTTTTTCTAACCAACGTGCCCATTTTTTGAGAAGTGAAGCCCAAACCGCGCCATCTTCCTGTTGAGCTAAGTGAATCCAGTCATTTCGCCAGGTATCCAGAGAATACTGCATAAACAAACGAAAGGAGTTGAGAAGTTTCCAAAGGTATTGCCTGGAGTTAGAGGCGCCCCTGCAAGCTTTGTTCATAGTTTCGTCAGGTAGCCAACCAAAAAGGATATGTTTTCAATTCGGTTGTCAGGTAAACGACAAGATGCCCGAGATAACGCAGCTGTCCAAGCCAAACATAAGTTTTGATGTTCCACAATCCCGCCTTCTTGGTCAAGTCACGTTGAGTCACCTGATCTTCCCGCATGTTCTTGATGCGTTGGTGGCAAATACCCCGACAAATTCCATTCAAAAAGACCTGCCACCGCCGGAGAGTCCTGGCCCTGGCACTAACCTGACGACATTCTGTTCCAAAAATTAAAGCACGTATAACAGCTGCCTGAACCAAACGACCACAAACTGGAGGAGGAAGTCCCAAGCGTGGAAGTTGCAAGTTCAATTTGCGCCAAATTTAGAGTCGATGCTGATCGTCTGCTTCACATGATGCATTATGCGAAACCAGGCCGCCCAGCAGCCGAGCATGTTCATTATACAAGGTGGAAGGCTCCGCACCGTGAGGATGAATGATTACTCTCTTTGTTTTGGAAGGTTTGATAGTTTCTCCATTTGCTCAGAGTATTTTGTAAGAGTTGTTCACATTCCTCACGTGCACCTTCACGAACCATCATCGAGGTATCGTCTGCAAACATAATGGCAAAAAGTTCAAAAATGCGAAGAGCAACTGCCGAGTTTTTGAGAAAACGAGAGCGAGGTCGATTGGAGGCATTGACTCTTTTGTTGAAAGCCCGACCGAACAGAGAATGAAATACCATATACTGGTTTGGGTCGTTTTGTCTATTCTGTAGAATTTGTCTTTGCACGTCCTGCATAGCACAGTCATGAAAAATAGTGTAGCACCCTGGAGAAGTGCAGCAACCTTCTCGAAAACCAGAAGCCAAACAATATTCCTCAGACAGGCCACCAGCAGTGGTGGCATAGTACCGGGTGCCTGAATGTAGTGCATCTAGAACTTGAAGAAGAGAAGGAGGAAATCCAAGGCGTTGGAATAAAAAGAAAGCGGCCTGTCTATTAACACTAGGAAAAGCCTTTCGAATGTCAAAGAAAACCAAAGTAAGAGCCGGTTCCAATTCAATGTTGTTGCACGGAGCACATGCCTCTTCTGCAGCCAATTCTGCAATGGTTCTAACCACAAACAAAGCATCTTGAACACTGCGATGCTTTCGGTTTCCCCACTGAAAAGTAGAGAGCAAGCCACACTTCTCTGCATACTCCATGATTCGTACTGACAAAATTCTGCCAAGCAATCTGGAAAGAATTGGAAGCAAAATGATGGTACGATAGTTATCCAAATCCGTTCTGTTCCTGTCACCCTTGAAGATGAAAACACCAAGTCCCTCAGTAAGAAGTTGATCCCATTCTGAAGCGGGCAATACAAACATGTCACACACAATGCGGTACAGTTGTTCATGTACCCTGGCCCCTGCCTTACGCAACATATTGGCTGTGACACCATCTTTGCCCGGAGAAGATTCTTTGACTGACTGTAAACATTCATTGAATTCTGCACGTGTAGGCAAGTAACCCGATTCGTAACAAATGGGACGCTGTGGAACTTGTTGTGCGATGTAAACCGTGTCCACCGGCAAAGCATTTTCAGAAACTTTCATGTTGTGATCACGAAGCTGCTGGAGAGAAAAAGGCGCTGATCCTTCAAATGACAGCCCTTCCATGGAAACTCCAACTTCACGAAGTACTTTGTAAAAAGAGCTCCAATCATGTACATTAAGCGCAGTATGTAAAAGGTGAATTTTCTGACCAATAAAACGAACCCGACTCTGTTTCAAAAAGTCCTTTCTTCGACGCTTTGCTAATTTCCAAGAAGCCAGGGCCTCTGATTCTCCCAGCAAACCCTGCTGTGTCCAAACCAAGTCCCAAGCCGCTGCGACCTGATCATCAAGTTGTTTTAATCGAAGTTTGTCTTGTGGTGTTAATGGTGCGCCACGACGTCTCACTGACTGATGAAACTAAAATTTCTGCAAGTTGAGTCCACGAAAGTTCTGGAGCAGGCACTGTAGGAGTAGGATCAAAAGTCTGCGGAGGCCTCTTGCTAAGCATGCGTCGCGATGGTTCATCTCTCTGGTGAAGACTTGTTGGAGACAGTAGTTGAATACCTAGGGACCTAGAGGCATGTCTTGAACTTGCTGCTGCTTACCAAGCGTGTGACCCTTCACCCAAACAAATTCCACATGGAAAAAATGGCGAGCACAGGCCCACAATTTCTGCGCACGTCGAGCCAAATCTATGTTTTTATGTACTTTCCAATGGCCTTGAGTTTCTTGAGCTGTATTCGGAATCATAATGAATGTACATTCTTGAAACCTGGGATCGATGAAATAGGGCAAATTGCAAGGCAATTTGCAAAATTGCAGAGAGCTCACCCGTATTGTTGGTGGCCCGCTGTGCGCAAAGAAAACCAGGAGTGCGAACAGAAGTGGCAACAGGGCCATAAAATTCATGCACATGGTCAGGTCGCCAAACAACAACCCCCCATCCTGCACGTGAAGGAGTTGTCACCTTGCCATTTGTTATCTCAGGAGGATCCGCGCCACCGTCAGTGTAAAAAATGCCAATGAGTATCTTCAGTGTCTGACCAACCTTCAAGGCAAGATGGCACTTCAGGGAGAGCCGACACACCGAGAGAATCCAGCTTCTCAGGGATGTGTTGTTGAAAACGAGTGATGAAGGTCGAAGTATGTGAACCAACTCCTCTTAATATAGAATGAGGACATTTCACACGAGACTCTGAGTGGAGGTTGGCTTGTGTCCGAAGTCGATCTGTCCAAGTCTTTCGTCTCTTCAGGCGACGAGTGCGTCTCTGTAAAGAACCAAGATGGAAAAAAATCTGTTTACCAAAATGATCCGAAAGGCCATGAGCAGAGAAAGTGCCCAAGCCCGGTTGCACTGACGGAAACAAACTGGGAGAACAGAGAAATCCGTCCAATTCATACCAATTGCCAAAGAGATTATGACGCCATGTCCCACGAAACTTTATCTTTTTCCAAGAGTCAATATGAACCAGGGAAGAAGCAGCCAAGAACTGTTTTAGCTCACGTCCTCCAAGTGTTGTATCAGTAGGAAGACCCTGAGGACCAACAAGCTGTAAGTAACCATCATTTGCACCAATATGACCATTAAAATCGCCCCCCATAAGAATTTCATGACACTGTTGCAGTTGAGAACAAAAGGAGCGTGCCAAATTGTAGTGTGCCCTTTTCGGACCCAAAACATTTCCATCTGGGCTATACTATACTACACAAAGCTGAATGTCTGCCATGTAATGTAATCTCAATTGCAAGAAGGCGGTCAGTAGCATCAAGAAAAAAGACCGGTCTGTTCTGTGACTCCTTTTCCGTAGCAACCGAGTTTCTGAGCAAAATGCCCACCCGACCGCGACATATAAGAAGAAACTCCTCAACATACACATATTGAATCTCCAATGTGAAAAAATGTAAGTCAGTGAGAAAAGCCACGTCCAACTCTTGTCGACGGACCGCATGCAGCAAAACTTGTAGCTTATGAGTGTGGGGAGCCAAGTTCCATTGCACACCTTGAGTGTTGATGCAACCTAGCTTCAACCCTGCAGATCTCGGTAACCGAAATGATCTACGAAAAAGACGTCTCCGCCTATTTCTCTGGCGACTACACACCTTGTGAGAGCCTCTAAGAAATTCAACAAATGGTGCGGGTTGAGGAGAGGCAAGCACTGTGTTATGCTCCACAACAGGGAAAGTGTTTCGTGCTCTAGGAGCACTAGTCTCAGAGTCCACCCTGCGAAACAAACTCCTCAACCGAAAAGCGGAATCTATTTGTCGTGGCATCACTCCCTATCCTGCCCGCAGGCCAAATAGAGACAAGAGACTGAACCAAAATTACCACGATATCCCTCCACGCCACAAAAAGCCCAGATTCCAGTGGAGCCTATACCAAAAGGACCTACACAGTTAGGTTCTGGAGAGTCAGCACTCATGTGGCCATTCAAATCCCCCCCCCACAACTGCGAATCATATTGGGGACTGCAATGTTGTCTACGGTCTCCTACCTTGGCAGCTGCCGGAGTATAATTTGCAACCAATGCAAGGGACACACCATGGACATGTTAAGCCCCCATCCTAGGTACTGGTACTGAAGATCCTGAGTGAGTGCCTGTAGCTTCATAACAGTCTCCGCAATGAACGCTGCATCATCTGCAAATCCCAGATCATGTACGGT
>OMLO01004995.1_pt1 | contig 11122 bp, 7 predicted proteins | sample 1674811 | NCBI WGS metagenome assembly OMLO01 (sample SAMN06265003, study PRJEB25207) | coral metagenome | isolation source: Coral host | place: Mexico:La Bocana,Puerto Morelos, Mexico | collected 2008-11-13 | reverse complement strand
TGGTGCCATTGCTGGGTGCCATATTAGGGTGCCATTGTAGTGTGCTATGGTTGGGGGCATTTTTTCTCCACATTGATAACACACAGATGGGTTTTTGCTATCTGGGGTCTATGCTGGTAAAATTATTTTTGTTCAAAAGCACACTTCCCCTAGATGAAGAGCCCGAACTTGCAAATAGCCTAAGAAAGCTAGGTTCCAAAAGAGGTTCAGAATTGCAGCTCCCGTTTTCTTGGTTGTTGGAAGGCAGCTGCGACGCCTCAGTTTCAGCCCTCTTTGTGGCGCCCTGCTATTAGAGGGCGATGTAGCAACAGCACAGCAGCAGGTGCAAAAGCTCAAAACTTGGCATTTGTGAAAAGATGTCAATCTCAAAAGAAAGAAATTGTCTTGCAAAGATGAATTTTCAAGGTTTTGATTTGTTGAGGTACGTGATGGTGCAGCATCTTTTTTGTTTTTGCCTGTGTGTGTTTTATTTGGGACTGCGGTGCAATGCTTCCTTTTTGTCCATGGCAAGGTCGCCTACGGTGCAGACTTTCTACCATCCGGGCCCTTGGATTGTGCTCTTCGGGACGCCTTTGACGTACGCTGCTTCTTGGCGCGTCAGGCGCTGCTGCGGAGGAACTTCCTCCTGCTCTCGAGCAATGCCTTGGATTCAGCTACCTGCTTGGCAGCTCTCAGTGAGGTGGAGGGAAGAAACACATCAAAACACCATGGGATTTTTGTTGTTTCTTCGTGCCACAAGAGGATGGATTTTTTAGAAATTCCTTCTGAATATGATACATATACATGCAGGTATTTTTTTAAAAATATGTACACTGGGAAGTAAATAGTTTGTACACTGTACACATGTACATATATGTATATATATATATATACGTGTACATACATCTGTATGTATTTATGTAATGAGATATGTGTAACACAGTAGCCACGAATGTCCGGTCATTGATGCTCAAGACATGTGGGATAGGTTTGTCGCAGGTGCCTCAATCCTTCGTGACTTGTCCCTGTCGTTCTCTTGTCCCTTTCACTGCGGGTCGAACCTGCTCCCTGTTTTTGGATTTGGTCTTTGCCTCGGCCTTATCTTCGGGGCCCTCCTTGGATTTTGCTCTGCACTTCATCTCCTACGGCCCCTCCCTGTGCCGGCTGCTCCTGCTCCGGTGTTCCAACACCCTCATCTCAGGCGGCGTCTCGCTGGCTATTTGCATGAGTGAGTTGGTAACGATCCGTCAATCTGACCTGGATCGCATCATCACCAAACTACAGGAGTTGATTGTGGAGGTGGAAGAGCTCAAGCTGGGGCTCCACGATTGGGAGGTGGTAGATCCTCCGTGCTATCCTGAGGGGACAACTTCAACCACCCTCTCGGAGCTGCATTCCTGCCGAGGGGCTGAGAACGGCCCACCTGCCTTGCCTGATTTTTGCAGAGGCATTGCAAAGGCAAGACTGACTGGTGATTGGAATTTCAGGGCAAAGAGGGCTTTTGAGGCCGGCTTCTGGGCTCAGATTGCCGTCACTACCTGCACTCGATTCACTCATCCTCAACCTCTTCGCTTTCAGAACTGCCACTGGATTCTACTGCGCGGGGTTGGGCTGACCGGCCCCAAGAGGTTCAACCGCAAGTCGGACCTCCTGAAATTTGACTTGGACTCCAACTCGGTCTACTGTGAGTTCGCGTCCTTGGCTGAGTTGCATATCTTTTGCATTGGAGCTGGCATTCAAGTGCCGGAGCTGGTGCGATGGAAAAGGGGAATGTGAAGTTCGCTATGACTGGGGAGCCTGGACTTTTGGTAATGGAGGTGCCAGGCGAGATTGTTCCAGAGAATGTCGTGCATGCATGTCTTGCCATTCCTCTTAGGCAAAGGTCAGGAGGGATGTTGATTGCTGTTCCCATTGATGCTTTGGACTCAGATGCCCTGGTTGACGAGATGTCTGGTGCCGGGGATGGGATCTTGGGTCCATCAAAATCCTTCTCTTCAGAGCTGCTGGTTGAGACAGAGACTGGTGGCATAGTTTTGGCTGGCAAAAGATGTAGGTTCTATGTCGTGGATTTCTCGGATGAGATCTTGGCGTACCTTCGAGATTATGATCCAGGCAGGGATCCTGAAGAAGCTATCATGCCCTTCGACCAGGAGTTTCCCCTGGGGCTTCCAAAAGTAGAAGGTCTTGATGAGCAGATCATTGCATGGGTTACCTCACAAGAAGTTGGCAGGGCAAATTTCTACTCGGCTCGAGAGGAGCCGCTTTCTCCTGCCGAAGGTGTTCCAGAGGCTGCCACTCCACCTCCCAAGAAGGCAGGTGCAAGGAAGCCTACCAATGCTATGTTGGCAGAACAGATCGAGTTGCTGAGAGCTCAGATGGCTTCGCTGGCGGATGCTCAGGCTGCTCCTCAGACTCCACCCCATCGTACTGCCGCTCGTGCACAAGAGCCTGCCGCTTCAGGAGTCTTTGGTTTAGGTGCCTCAGCAAAGGTGCCTGCAGTGATTTCTACTATCGGAGGAGGTGGTCTCCTCGGTACTCCCCTTTTGGCGTCGGTGGCAGAGGCAGCAAAGATGGTTGGTCCTCTTCCAAAGGTCAAGGCAGTTCCACCTTTTCCGGGTCGGCAGACCCAAGCTGTTGCAGAACTACCTCAGCAAGACCCATCAAACTGGATGAACTCGTCTGGCCCTGCGGATCCAGTGCTTCAGGCAATTGCACAGCAGAGCACAGCCCTGACAGCTCTAGTAGCACATCTGGCATCCAGCTCCGATCCACTGGCGGATTTGGGGCACAGTGGAGCGGCCTCGTCATCAACAACTCGAGGAGTACAGAGGAGGGAACGCCCACAGAGCGAATTAGCATCAGGCTCGAGTGCCTTCTTCCTGACTGTGGCTCAGCAGATGCACAGAAGAATGTTCCCCAGCAGACCGGTGCCAAAGACGGAAAGCGACATCAAAGGATCCGGCATCAGCCTTCTAGCCTACCTAGAACGCTTCGGGGGGTTCAAGCACCAGAAAGAGATTGGACTTTGCCTTTGGATTTTGGGCCACTCTTTCGATGCGATGTTGCAGGACAACATGGATCTTGCGAAAGAGCATCTCGCTCTTCTACTGGTGGCGATGGAACAGAGCGCCCTGGACCAGGGGGACTGGACACTTGCTTTTCTCCTTTCCCTTTCAGAAGAACCGCCTGTACAACTGTTCCAAGACAGGATGGTTTCGATGCACGGTCAGAGCAGGCCGTTCTCACCATTGGTCCCAAGCAGCTGGAGTGCAGTATGCCTATCGTACTTGAAAGAGATGGAAGTCCTCAATACCAAGAAGGCCGAGACTATCCCGAGAGCAAAGGCACCAGCAGCTCCTGTGAACCCTGCCGATCCGGTGGCATCTCCCAAGAGGAAGACAAGGTACCCAAAGAAGCCGAAGGCGGCCGAAGAGTGAGCCTTCCAAACCAGACCCTGCATGATGGAATTTGTCATGGTGGTTCTCCCCATGAGGAACGTTCAGCTACCAGACCTTTGCATGCCCAGGAGAAGGAGGAGCCCAAGCAGTTTTTGATGTCGTTCCCGAAGTGGTGCGCTTCTTTGACAGCACAGGTGCTTCGTACTCGTACAGCCTTCTCAAAGTTCCTTGTAGATTCTTTCTCTTCTCAATCGAGTTCTTTGGCTCCTTCACCGGCTTTATTTCCTTTGGCTCTTCCTGGTGAATTTCCAAAGATGATCCCTGGGGCTTCCTCTCGGGTGCGACGTAAGATTCATCTTGAACGGGTGGTCTACATCATGGTGCTGGCTTTGAACTTCTGGCACTTTGGTGGCTCTTTCGTGTCCTTTGAGGTCCTTAGGAGGAAACCTTCTACTTTGCAGCTGGCGGTTCATCGTAGGCTGCGTGGTTTCTTAAAGTCGGAGGCCGTTGTGGGTGAGTTCAAGTTGCCTGCTGCTGGCCGCAAGTTTCCACAATTGATTGCACGCTTGGCGGAGCTTTCCTCTGCCGTCACTTTTCTTGGTTTGAGTGGCACCCCCTACTCTACAGCATTTCAAGGTGCTGAAGTTCATCAAGACAACACTTGGATGGAAGAGTTGGAGCCCTACAGAAGTCTGAACGCTGAGAGGCTGAAACTGTCAGGTAGTGGATCATGGGACATCACCTCTTTTCTCCCTGATAGCCTGTGTATGGCATATAGAGAGCCAGCTTCAATTTTCATTGATCGCATCCCTAACCCTGGTGAGTTCCCATTGATGACGGATGGCATTGAGGAGCTTGGCAAGTTGGCGAAGATTTGGGATGCTCGTGGGCTTCTCTTTTTACATCAGGAGGAGGTGCCTGTCCATGAACAGGTCAGAATATTCAATTGTTACAAGAGTGTTGCTGCCGACCGGCAGATAGGCGATCGCCGTGGTCGTAATGCTGTCGAATGCAAACTGGAAGGTCCATCATCCGCCCTTCCAGCCGCAGTTGATCTTCTTGACCTGGTGGTGCCTCGTGGTTATGGCCTTTTCATCAGCTGTTCCGATAGAAAGGACTTCTATCATCAACTATGGTCCTCCAGGCGGCGCTGCATTACAAATTCTCTCGGTCCCCCCTTGCCAAAAAAGATGCTGGAGGACACCCAGGCTTTTGCAGCTTTCTGTTTGAGGTCTAGCTCCAAGAAGTACAACAGACTTAAGCATGGGGACTATCTCGGTCTTTCTGGTCGCCGCTCCAAAACCATGGGTGGTGATTCTGGCTTGAGGATTTCCTTTGCATCAGTTCTTCAGGGCGATCACGGAGGAGTGGAATATGCAACCGCTGCTCACGAATCTTTGCTGCAACATTCAGGGTGCCTTCGTGACAGATCGAGGGTGACATCAGACCGTCCTCTTTTCAGCAGTCGGCTGGCCGATGGCTTAGTCATAGACGACTACTTCGCTGTGAGTGTGGAACCATCAGATTGTCATCCTAGCAAAACAGATAGCTTCTCCCTTCATGGCCGGGCTCAGGCAGCCTATGATCAGGCTGGATTACTGGGGTCCCCTGAAAAGGACGTGGTCGCAGAGAGCTTCGGCAAAGTGATCGGTGCCCAGCTCAACTCTACGCATCAGGCGAGAAGCAATGGTATGGTTCTTGCATCTGCCGCTTCAGAGAAGCGCCTTGCCTTATCATGGATCAGTCTGCAGATTGCACAATTGAGGAGGACTACGGATCAGCTTCATCTATGTCTTCTTGGTGGTTGGGTCTCCGCACTTTTATTTAGGAGACCCGCCATGTCTCTGCTGAATAAGGCTTTCCATTTGGTGGGGCAGGACTATGTGGCTTCAAACAGGCCGAAGCTTTTGCATCTCCCTTTGGCGGTGGCGGAGGAGCTTACTTTGCTTTCAGTTCTGATGCCGTTGCTGCAGTCCGATCTCGCTGTGGGGATGTGTCCCAAGATCTTTGCAACAGATGCCTCCTGCGACCGTGGTGCCATAGTCGAAGCGGATGATCAGGGCTATAGGACAGAGATCCTCCATAGAGCTTGCAAGACCAAAGGCTCCTATACAAGGTTGGCCCCCCGAGGGAGTTTGGTCCTACGTGAGATCGACGACGACGAGTGGGATAACACTGCAACCCCTCCTTCAACTGTGGAACGGCCGATTGCTTTCAAGTTTCAGTTTTTGGAGGTGTTTGCCGGGGCGGCCAAGGTTTCAGACAGCATGATGAGATTAGGGTTCGTGGTTGGCCCTCCGGTCGAGCTGAGTATCTCAGAAGAATATGATGCAAGGTTTCCTCACGTGATGTCTTGGATAGCCTTTATGCTCTGTGAAGGAAGGCTCCTCGGAATCATCACAGAGCCGCCGTGCACCACATTCTCTGTGATGCGTCGGCCGGCACTTCGTGATCGTGACCACCCTTTCGGGTTCGAACCACAACACCCACAGACCAATGATGGTAACATGCTGGCCCATAGAGGATTCCAATCTTTGGCTGTTGCAGAAGGTTATGGTGCCGCAGCTATGTTGGAGACACCCAACTCATCAAAAATGAAAAATCTTCCATCCTGGCGGCATCTTGCTGGGAGACGGAGGTTCAGCACTGTTAGATGTGACAGTTGCCGCTTTGGATCTCCACACCTGAAGAGCTTTAAGTTTTTGGGTGTGAATGTCAACATGGAGGAGGTGGCTTTGAGATGCAAATGCACTTGCAAACATCTTCAGGTTGCTGGCCAGTACACCAAGAAAAGTGCTACTTATACTGATGCTTTGGCTGACGCTATTGCATCTGTCTTTGCCAAGGCCATTACGACCATTGAGGCTGCGAGAAATGAGGTTGAAGACTATGAGGTGGACGGCAAGGAGAATGTGCTGGCCAATGAAGTCATCAAGTCATCTGCTTGGAAAGTCAATGGCTCATGGGCTTTCAAGTCTAAGTCCCACATTAATTTGTTGGAACTTGCAGCTCTGGTGGAACTAGCTAGGAGGGTGGCTCGTCATTTTGGAGCTTGCAGAGTCCTTGCTTTCGTTGACTCCGCTGTCGTTAGAGGAGCCTGCAGTAAAGGTAGATCAGCCTCAGCGGGCATATCAAAGCTTTTGCGACGCTTCTGCTCCATTTGCTTGGCTTCAGGGCTTTACTTCACAACACCGTTCTGCCCTACAAGGCTGAACCCTTCTGACGATCCTACCAGAGGAAGAGAGGTTCGCGATCCTATTGATGGTAGCTGGCTGGATGCTTGGTCAGATGAGGACCTTTACAAGCTAGCTACAAGGAAGCCACTTAGGAGGTGGATCTCAAACTGGACTTCACTAGTGATCAAGCTCATTGGACCACGTTCCATGGAGTTGGCGGACAGGTCCCTCTATCGTTCCTTTCCTCTTCATGCTTCTTACATCCACCATGGCTCGATGGACTTCGATGCTTCGTTGGGTTTTCCCGGAGAGGGACCACCGTCCTGTCCTCCTTTCGTTCAGCCCCGGTTTGGATTTGGTTCTTCGGCCTGCAGTGGATCCTCCTGTCTTGTCTGTCTTCTTGTCTGTCTTCAGGTCTTTCCAGTAGTGCACGCCATGCCGCTACAGTTTCGGAATGCCCGAGATGCTGCCCGTGCTGGTGCAAGACGTGGTGTCGAGCTGTTTCCTGGAAGGCAGGTTTTGCCTGTGACAAACAACATGAGGACCAATCTAATGGCTGCTTTCACTGAATGGGCTAGAGAGGAATCGATTCCCTGGGAAGATCTTTTGGCGACGGCTCATCTTTACGTAGACGAAATCAACGCTGTGATTGTGCGGTATGGCCGAGTTTTGTATGAACTAGGCCGCCCATACAACCACTATGCAGAGACTATAAATGCCATTGCCTCTGAGAAGCCTTCGATCCGAAGACTACTTCAGCCCTCATGGAACCTTGCCTTTGGGTGGCTTCAACGGGAGCCGAACGTACATCATGTGTGCATGCCGGCGCAGGTCCTGCTGGCCATTCTTACAGTTGCTCTGATGTGGGGTTGGGACCGCGTAGCTGGATGTTTGGGACTTGGATGGGGAGCTTTATTGAGAGCTGGTGAGCTCATTTCTGCTGTGCGCTCTCAACTGCTTCTCCCAAGCGATGTGTTTTTCAGCTCGTCTTTCTGCCTTTTTAGCATCTGGGAGCCAAAGACAAGGTTTACAGCGGCTAAACATCAATCCGCAAAGCTCGACGCCTCAGATTTGGTTGACCTTGCAGAACTGTGTTTTTCTGATCTCGATCCATCGCAGAGGCTTTGGCCTTACAGTGGTCAGACCCTTCGCACTCGCTTACGTCAACTTCTTTCTGCATTGTGCCTTGGCTCCTTGAGAGCCGGAGGTGCGACGTGGTTACTTCAGACCACAGAAGATGCTGAATTGACGAGACGCAGAGGAAGATGGATCAATGCCAAGACCATGGAAATTTACATCCAGGAAGTTCAAGCAACGTCATTTTTTGCCAATCTGCCTTCGGAGACCCGCAGACGCATTGTTGGTCTTAGCTTGATTTTTCCGGATGTTTTGTCAAAGTGCAAGTTATGGAAGAGATCAAATATTCCCAGGTCTGCATGGCCTTTACTTTTTCGCCAACCTTGACAGAAAGGACCTTCGTGGTTGGATGGGAATGGATGGTGGTCTCCAAGCCCAATCAAAATGATTGGCTGTGATACTTTATGGAGAAGAGAAAATGGCCGATTGAGTTGCTGTATATATATAAATCAATTGGACTTCAGCTGAATCCTATATTTTCCAGTGGCAAAACCTCCAAAAGTTGATGCCACTTGGTGGCCTGTTTCCCTGAGAGGTGATTCGTGAAAGTAGCAGTGAGCATCTTCCACGAGTAGCGTTGGAAGAGTTCAAAGGTGCAACAGAAAAGAGCGACAAGGACAGTCCTTTTTGCTGCCACCCCCGTTTCCTGTGCTCAAAAAAAATTGAGAACTCAAGCACCAGGTGCTAGGGTTAAGTTCTTTTTTTTTAAAATCCATTGGATGGGCATGATTGATGTTTTTGAAGTTTTTTTGGGGTGAAAATCTTGGAAGAAATCCGGCCATTGATAAGCCATCGTGTCTAACTTGGGTGATTTGAAGGGGGAGGTTTGGTGACTTGGAGGTAACCCAAATGTCGAAGTCACCATTTTACGACCGACCCACATCAGTAGTGTCGCGAGTTTCCGCGGCCTTTTTTTGGGGGAGTGACATCCCATGGTTCGATTTGACGAAGATCATTGTCTCTTCGGACAAATGGGCACTATTCTACGAACTCTTCTATCAACTCTTTAACTTAAAAGGAGCCTGTGAACATTTTAGATGCTGCTTTCAGTGATATATAGATGCCAAAAACATTGCTAGTTTCGGGGGTGCTGGATTGAAGCAACTCATTCGGAGAAATAGTATCGGGTTTTCTATGATTCTGCCCAAACTTTGATGTGATTTTGTCCGAAAGGGATTCTGCCCAAGCCTTTCCCCAAAAAGTCTGAAAAGAAGGAAAACCAATTCTGGCAGTTTTGCGTATTGTTCAGGTCATCTTTTTGCTGCCCGCCATTCTAGCAATTCACCACCACCTGGCCTCCGCCTCAAGGAGCATGCTGACTTGTTGGCTTCACTGGAGGCTGCAGGGACCTTCTCTGTAGAAGATGTGGAACTGCTTGGCCGACGCTTTCACTCTCTAGAAGAGCTCAGAGGTACTTATGAAAGATGTCCCAAGGGTGAGATCTTTGGCTTTTCTTTTTTTTGGTGGGGGGGTTGGGACTTATTTTTGACTTTCAAACCACAGGGATCATTATGAGAAGACTTGGGAGGATCGGGCAATGCAGGTCTATGTTACGGCGTTACGGTGGAGTGATTTTTCCTGGAAATTACCGTGTTGGGTTGGCAATAGAATGACCCTGAACGTGGTGTGTACTTGTTTGCATATCAACCACCAAAGAGTTTCAAATTGGATCCGTAAGTATACTTCCATGATTCATTTCATTTACTCTAGTTGATTTTTCTAAATATTTTTCTCGAAAAACGGAGGATATTTCATAATTTACACTTTACACATACTTTTTCTTCTTAATGGTTAATTGTTGGTTTGGGGCCTGGTGGTTTGGATTCCTATTGGATCCCCTTATGAAAGGGATTGGGATTGTTACTTAAGGGTACCAGATTCGAATCCCAAACCACCGGGCCCCAAACCAACAATTAACAATTTCACTAGCTGATTCAACCCGTTAAAATTGCCCCAGATGTATGGTATAGTGACCTACATAAAAAACCATACAACAAAAAATCCACCATTCATGTAGGTAAATATACCATGTTTTTGTCGTTTCTGGAGCTATCAGGAAACAGCAGTTGCTGTTGGCCCCGTTGCTTCAGCTCGGCGAAACGGCTGAGTCAGCAGTTGACCCTGCCATCACCAAGTCCTGCGACTTTCACGCGACGCTGTCGGGTGAAACGATGGAGTTAACGGCCCGGGCTGTTGAGATGCCGAAATGGAGATTGAAGGTGATGGCCACACAGAAAATGGCGAAAGAGACTTGGGAGAAAAGACATCTTGGATTTTGGGAGTTCTTTTTTGCTGTTGTTGTTGTTGTTGTTGCTGCTGGTGGTGATGGTGATGGTGGGGGTGGTGGTGGTGGTATTCTTTTGGTGTTTTTTGTTTTCTTTCTAAACCAGCACTTTTTGCAACACTCTTCTGCAACTGGCCAGAAGGGCTGGATCTATCTGGCCATCGCAGAAGAGGGAGAATATGCAATTGATAGGCATCATTGCTCATTCCTTGTGGCGAATGTAAGTTCAGGAAGTTCAAAGACTAAGTTGAAATATCTCGTTTCAACAGGGAAAGTCAAAGGCTTTCTGGGTCTGAGCATGTCAGCAACTGGTGCTACCCCAAGTCTTTCTCTTCCTATAGGGATGACCACCTAGAAAGGCAGGGGCTTTAAATGCAATTGGCTACCTTGTGAGACCCCACATTTTCCTTTCTAAGAACGGATGATTTTGATATATTTTGATGGGGTTTTCCTTACCATTTTGTTGACCCCTTAGATCTCTTCAAACCTTTTCCCCTCGGGGTTTCCTTAAGGATTTGCAATCAATGCCCAGTAACTGCTGTGTGGAAGAGTGCCGAGCACCTTTCAAAGATGTGGAAGAGGTGCAGGTCCAACTGCAGGGCATAGAGAAGTTCACTTCTTTCAAATCGGCCCGATTGCAGATTTACGTCTTGACTGGTGGACAAGTGCTGCGCTTCTTGTCACGAGCCTCTCGCAAGGCGTCCCAATGTTCTTTCTGAGGGCAGTAGTGCGCTTTTAACAACGTAGCGCGAGAGATGTTAACATGTTAATTTCTTGAGTGTGCTTGACCAAACTTGAGTCTAAGTATATTCTATCTTATCTTTGTTGGACATCTATTTAAAGCTAATTTCCCTTTGGTGATATGGTTGCATAAACGCCAAATCTTCACCACCAAACTCGCCAGGTGGATAGCATGAAGGTGGCCAAGGTGGCCAGTGCTGCAGCGGAAGGTATGGTGAGCAGCTTGCGCATAACGAAGCCACGGATTCCGTGGCTTTTTTTCGAAGGTGTGGAATTGGCAGCAAAACAGGTGCGAAATGGTGAACAGTGAAGTTGTTGGGGTGATCCCAGATTCGAGCAACCACAAGATGGGGGGATTTATTGGGCAGATTTTGGGAGCCATATTCTTTGTTTTTGGTGTTTTCTGA
>OMLO01004994.1_pt1 | contig 11122 bp, 3 predicted proteins | sample 1674811 | NCBI WGS metagenome assembly OMLO01 (sample SAMN06265003, study PRJEB25207) | coral metagenome | isolation source: Coral host | place: Mexico:La Bocana,Puerto Morelos, Mexico | collected 2008-11-13 | reverse complement strand
TCAAAAGAAAAGTATTATTGTTAGTTTGAAAGCGTTAGTTTGGCAAAATGTCTCAACACTTTTGTCCATGATTGTAGTTTCCTTTATTTTGATCTGAGGTTCGTTTGAATTGAATAGTCAGATGGCTCCCAGCTTACCGGTATCTCAAATTCGCGTCTCAGCTACCTTGACAATGTCGAGCTTCGCACTAGAAGCAAGGGAATAATTTACTGGCCTTGGTTTTTACAGCAGCGGCGAGCCCGAGGTCGAAGAACTGCTCGATTGCTCCCTCCTTCCGGCGTTCCGACTTCGCAGAGTCAGCACACTTTTTTCGTCTTTTTCTCGCTTTTGGTCGAGCGCCATGAGGTAGAGGTATTGAATGAAAAGGATTGCTCTCTCCTAAGCACGCTGTACTGCGAATTCCTCTAAAAACAGATCTTCCTTGCATTCTGCAACGATTTTAAATCACACTATCGTATGTTAGTATGTTTGCACACATTCTTTTTAGAAGCAAAACAATGCTAGTACTTCGATGATGTCTCAGGCCAACTCGCCCCATTCTTCGCTATTGCTTGGTCGTTGTCCCGGAAAAGTCTAATTTTACGGACGTTCGCGCTAATTGTTTCTGCGCATCCTTACTGCGCACGAAATTCACACGGCACGTCATACATCGAGCGCGCGCGCTAAGTAGTAAAGTGAACAATAATGGGGCAAATGGCCATTTCTATAACTTTGCGTGGATATAACTATTTTCGATGTTCGATGACCCCTATCTTTATTTTGATGGGTCATTTCTCTACCGAATTTCCACGTTTTGCGAAAAAATGAAGAAAATCCACCGAGTAGAAGTTTGAAATTTTTTGCAAAACGCTCTATCGAATTCCGTTCATTTGACCTGTTCGTTTAGCTGTACGGCAGTTTCAAATGCCTCTCTAAGGTTAAGGTTTGGGAAAAATGACGGCAATATTTGAAATTATTAACGCCACATATTCATGTATACAAAATATTATAAGGATAGTTAACCTCTGTTGACTTATCTTTGATATTTTAACCTAAAACCCCGGAGACCATGCTTAACTAGATATGCTCAAGGAGCATTCACTCGGGCTTGATATCGAGCGTTTTGGTCTTGCATAGGACGACTGCGCCCGCAGCACGAGCAGCAGTCAAAACTCAGCTGTCAGAGCATAGTACACTACTTCACCAGTCGGTTTAGCATTACTGAGCAACACTTTAGTGAATAATGTTCCAACTCTTTTCTGGTGTGTTTAGCGACTACAACAGGATTAAGATTGAGCATCGGACACCTCTCATTGCAAGACAGTGTATCAACTTGTTTATAAGTTAGATAATTGCCTTGTATTCCTGCTAATATCTGAAACAGTTAAGGCCATCTTAAATGAGTAAACTATGTTGCTATACCATTGCAATTACTTCACACAATAATTTTTTTCCAGTATGGTGGTGTTACTGATATTTGCCTCTGAAATAAATATGCTTGAACTTCGCAAATAAGGTTCACTAACCTATAAGGATTGGCTCTTAATTGAGAAGCCATTGACAGATTGACTTTCTTTAGAAACGAAACGAAAATTGTCGACGCAGACAATGTCGACGTCCTCCACACATTCATCGGAGAAGACGACGATGTCACGATCGAAAATGTCCACGGTTGTTGACCAGACCAGACCAAATGCCTGGGTGTGGACAACATGATGGGCAAAAATTCTTGCCTTGCACTGCCACGTGATACAAAAATAACTCGAAAACCATTTGGTAGATAAAGTCAAAAAATTGTGATGTTATGGGAGATTAATAAAGAAGTTACTTCTCCAAGTTTGAAGTCTGTGCGTTTTTCTTAACTTCAGATATTCGTCAAAATATTTTGCACAAATTTATGAGCCCAGTATGGAGCAGCCATATTGGTGTACCTTTGTGGTACACAAACATGGCGGCCGAAAAATAGTGTAATAATCTTTAACCTACTTTGGCTATCTGGACGACTGATTACCTGTACTGTAGAAACAAGAATTTACATAAGCACTTTTCCTAACACTTTAACTTCCAAAATGGCCAAATATCACGACATAAGAATATGTTTTTCTGACAAACGCGTTCGTAGCTTTATGCCACGCACCGCCACAACTCTAAAATTCAAAATGCGCTAGTTTCCAGAGGAAGCAGGCTACTCAGCTGAAAAGGGGTACACAGATATAAATTTACCCCCTTTCATGTCTAATGAGGATAAAAACATTAGTGGCTCTTTAATTTTGGATTTAAGAAAATGATGACGTCACGTGCAAGCCAAGAATAGTATGGTCAGTGAGTGGAAACTTCACAATGTCTCAACATACCCCTAGCTTTCTTTTAGCGGCATTTTGTTTCTCGTTGTCGAGGCAACAAACAGCTCTTTAACCATTCCATCATAAATGTTCCCGGAGTTGTCGTCGTGTGTAAATAATCAGCAATCCGAATATCTTTTCAGTGTAAACACCTACGAATGCGAACACTCTAAAATTGATGATTCCGGCAACATGTACGAATCCGGAAAAATCTCCTTAGTGTATGGTGTAAATCTAGTCTAACTTACCAAGTGATAGGATACGCCGGGTAGGTTGCAAAACATGGAATGCCAGAGTTGGAAACCGGAACAGGAAAACTCGGAAAACCCGGAATATTCAAAATGATAAAAAATAAATGAATAAATGAATAAGTAAATAAATAATAAATAAAAATTTAATAATAATTGCTAATTAATGATGTATAAATGGTAAATCCAGAACTAAATTAAATAATCAGTAAATACATTTTTTTCTGTCTGAGGATCCCCTGACGTTTATACTAGAAAGAAAAAATAAAATGCGTCCGGCCAGTGGCCCATGCTGCGTGAACTACGAGAATATTTACACTGCCTCCTCTTGCACTGTTCCCCGCCCCCCCCCCCCCCCCCCGCCCCCATATATTTGAGTGAAACGCTTTTCCGAATAACGCACGAATGGAAAACCGCATAGATCTAAATCTTGGTATGCTTGTTTCTACATCAATCATCTATCACATCCCGGATTTATTGAATGGCTATGATTTTTATTTTTGATTGCGTTTAAGTGTAAACCAGCAATTAGAATAGGGAAGAATGCGGTCATACTTTGGGTTCAATCGCCAAGTACTTATCGTTTTTACGTTCACTTTTTCATTTAGAACTTAAAGAGATCGACGTCTGTCAATAATTATCCACGCTTCTGATTTAGTTTCTTTGAGGAACTTGCAATGGATTGTAAGCTGTAAATTATAGGTCTTCTACATACATCCACATGAACATTGCCAACAGACAGTTATATCTTGTAAAGTCATGTGTTTTTTTTTGTTCTGCATTTTTTTCGTCTTATTTATTTATTTTTTTTAATTTTTCTTTTTACCGTTTTATTTTGAATGAGTAAATTAGTTCTTTATTTAATAATTATATTTTTTTTCTAAAATTTATTTATTTTCCTGCCGTTCATTGTATTTTGGCTATTCCGGATATTTTGTGTATTCCGAGTATCCCAGTTCCATATTCCTGCATTTCTTCTTTTCCAACCTACCACTTCGGGGAACCTTGTTTCTAGTGATCGTCTGATCGAGTTTCTCGCATATCACTGACTCGTGACAATTGAAATCGCCCCTTAGGTATGCCTGGTATCTTAAGGTGCAATTAAACCTGTCGGACTTCTGTATTCCAATTTTTTTAGTACACGTCATAAAGTTAAATTTTGTCAAGAGTTCTCCTACGGTGTCTGAATATAAAAGAACTGGCTCATGTGATTGTTAAGTTGTTTTCTTTTTTCACCTATTATAGTATTGACTTAATACTAACCAAACTTATGTGGCAATTTATTCCCGGTGTAAACGCTACAAAGTGTTTGTCCCCACACCCAGTTCCCTCTTGTAAACTTCCTTCAAGGGACTTTTCGCAGGGACTAGTCCCAGGGCCTTGTCGACCTTTGGTGTCTTGTTCTACAGTTTATGAATAAAAAGTGGGCCACTCCGGTAATGATTTTGCTGCCTTCCACCGTTAGTCTAGTCTCAAGTTCAAACTTGAAACTGTGACAAATTTTCATTGTGGTCTCTATAGCAAACTTTCGTGGCTGTCAGCGCGGCCAATCAGCGAACACGCAAAACACAACAATTTACAAACGATGCTCTTTATTAAACCGCGAACTATTGTTAAACCAAGCAGGACGTTTCCGCACATTCCATGAAAAACCCACGATAATAAAAAGTAACTGACAGAGACGCCCTACTTCCGATTTTTTTTAGACAAACGGGCGGCTTTACACAAGCTAAAATAACAACTGACTGCTCCCAGTGTAATTCATTCTCAAGAATAATTGTCAGTGGGCTGAGAAGATGTGGTTGAAAACTGCGTAACTCCCGGCAAAGGCTACATCCTCACGTCTCCCACAATGTCGTACAAATCGCAATTGACTGACACACATTTTGCCTCGATATATGATAATATTAGTAAAAATTAGGAAGTTCTCACTTACAGTTTGTTTATTTTATTCTCTCGAATATATGTCAGTACCTATGGTTTAAACAAATAGTGCCCATAATACAAACAGTGCAGAAAAAATGACTTTTAAAAGCTAAGCTATTTTAAAACTCATACCCAAATACACACCTCGAGGATTTCGGAAACATCCAGACAACATTCCCTACATGAGTGAAAGCTTAATATTGCCCCACATGTATTATTTTAAACTTTCTGCTCGACAAGGTCAGACAAGGGCATGGGTTCTGGATTTTTATAATGTAAACCTATCCTCTAAGGCGTAATGGTTGAAATACTTATCACTTAAAGTAATATAATGTATGCGTCAAATTTTGCTTGTTTATTTTGAGAATTTCTAAACACTTGAAATTCTGAAACACTTCGTATTCCAACGTTAAGAACGTCCTTCATCCAATGTTTCACTTTACTTGAACTGTTTATTTTCTTCCAGATGTCTCACTGAGGGATAAATACTGCACGATTATTGGACTACAGACATGAGTATCTCACGTGGTCGTTATATACGTTTTATAATTATTCGGCGAGTTTAGTGTCAATACGGAGTACCTCCTGTCTTGCTCCAGTGCGTTCTTATAAGCTGCAAGTTCAGTTTAAATCTCTGGGAATTCCTTAGTGTCAGTAGACCGTCTACTTGCAATTAATTATCTAAGGAAGCTGAGCCAAAGACGACGATGACATGGCCGTAAAGTGGCACTTCACCAACTTCAATAAGAGTGAAACCATGATGAAAAATCCCAGTGTAACAATCATCAAGCAATATTCCAAAACAAATTCTTGTGAATATCCCCTGATGTGGAGACATCTGTAGTAATGCTGAGAAGGAGAGAAATTCCCCCCTGTGTTAGACGAATTCCTTGGCGTTAATCTGTCCATCCTAGTGAGTTTATGGCGAAAAGCAACCAAACTGGTTCAGCTGTAAAATTGTTGTCTTTTTTTTGTCAGGTCAATGCTTGTAGCTTCTGTTATCAGCGTTTGCTTCTTGTGACTGGGTGTTATATATGCTTCAACCAATTTATAACACAAAAACAGGAAATATGAGCTCCAGAATAATAGCTTCACAGGATGTTAATGAACTTCCGCCGATCGTCGTAATACTTGGCGAATGTACTCCAATAAAATCAGTGTCAGATTTAAGGGAAAACAGATTTGAGGGAAAACATGTTTCGGGATTAGCACTAACACCAAACTTGGTATTTAAAAGCGGCTATTTTAATCTGTATTATTGTTCAAAATTTGACGAGTAAACAGGATTTTCTCTCTCTGGATAATTCTATTCATGCACAGGTGGTCGAGGCTCGGCATTCCTTTTGAGTTATCTTTGCAAAGTTTGATTCTTTGGAACAGCTGGCCTATCTCCCTTTTCTTCCTTAAACTGTCGGTATCCTTTATTCAAACTTGCCTGGGACATTTCTTGTTCTTCGTGTTTGGAAAATTGCGATATATTAGAATGAAACCCTATACAAATAGCACAATGTAAAAGCGAACTCTGACAGAGATCAGGTCATATGGAAGTAAAAACCATACTAATCGGGCCATCTACATATATCATTGATCAAGAGCAACACGCAAAGGCACACTATGGGAGTATAACTGCTTCTTATCAAAGGAAAAATTATGAAATAACTAACATTGAAATCATAAACTACTAATGGGGCTCCTTTTGTACTTTTTTATGCATCCCTTTAAAATGTTCTTCAGATAATCCGTCTTTCTAGAATGTCCCATGATGACCTTAAAACCTAATGAAAAGCTTATCGGATGCTAGTCACGTACATATTCAATTATTTCCGTGTGAACCATTCACGCAATGTTTAGAAATTACAGGTAAAAGCTGTCTGGGTTAGTCACTCCATCACTTGTTGATTTTGATTGATGTAAACTGTTAACTTCCTACTCGCGTGGACGAACCCATACATTTCTTTGAGCTTCATCATACGCCATCTTAGTTTTGACAAGCAGGTATAAGAGAAAATAGCAACAGGACAAAGTATGAACACCATGAGGCGTGATGAGTGTTAACATTCATGAAATGAATACCTGGGAAAACTAGCAACACCTTGTCATTGACGATGAAAACCCTTAATAAAGTTTTTTGACGTGAACGGCCAGGGGTGTCTCACAGTGTGTTCCTTTATTTGTCTGCTTTTCTGTTTGGTGTCCAAAAACCTCGACTAATGAGTACAAGGGAAAAAAAGTTAAACAACAATGGCTTAAATTCGTTGAAAAGGAAATGAAAAGATATCATATCAGTCATACAACAAATTCCAGTTCTCCAGCTTTGGAGAGTGACGTGATGTCACTAACGTAGCACGTATATGAATTATGACTATTCTGACAACGTGATATAGCAGTACAAGAAGTGAAAGTTCGGAACGTTTCACAAGTAGGGAATGCATCTTTTCAGTCACATAGCAAGAGCACAAATGCTGTATATTTATTAGCAAGTGGAAATAACAACCAATTTTATTGGGAATAATTTCAAAACAAGTAAACAAATTTAACATGGTACCTTTTCACAATCACATATTGGTAACATCTTAAAAATACGATTGGAATTAGAGTTATACGTTGCTAAAACTAAACCAAAGTTATTGCTAAACTATAAACTAAAACAAATGAAAACAGGGTGTTACAAAGAAAGACACATTTGGTTTAATTAAGTAGTTTTCAGCACTGTTTAGTTCGTGATTGTGCCACCCCAGATGTAAAAGAAGAGATTTGCTGACACATGCCAATATTGTTTCCACTTCAAAGAAGACACGCATACAAATACTTGGTACTGACTATTGAGAACGGGATTTCAACTTCAAGTGGACAAATTAAAGTTTGCATAATTATTACTTTTTGTGTGCACAAGTAAAGATCTCAGTGGGATAACAAGCTTTCATTGCAATTTTAAATTAAACCACTAAAATCGTATTATATCGTGATCTTGTAACCACTACATGAAAATAAGGGATGAGGGGGGGCATTTTAAACGATCAAGATAGTTCTTTCTAACTACGTCAGTAGATCACTTAGGCGCTTAAAACAATTGGATTTATTACCAAGCGGTCTTAACAGGATCAACCCGGTATCTTAGAAGTAGGGCTCATGCGACATTTTTTTGCCAATCAAACTGAACAAAACAAAACAAAAAAAACAAGAGAACCTTGTGTTAACGGTGCTGCATATTTTCTGGCTTAAAACGACAGAAGACTGGCTAACCATGTTTCTTTGGCTTACTCTTTGTTCTCATCAATAAAAACTGAAAACCTCAGACAAGCAAGGTATTGTCGCATAGTTTTTATTCATCTCACTAGAACACCTAAAAATTACATAGAAAATTTTCATACTATCTCATTACAAATCAAATTAAACATCATTTAAGGGAAGGTACCTTTTTTATTGGGGGGCGGGGGGGGGAGGTGGGTCGGGGTATTTTCGAAATTGTTTTCGAAAAAAGTCGTAGCCCTCCCACTTCCCAGCATGGATTAATGCATGACCCTTCGCAAATACCTACACAAAAACATTTGACCCTCCCCACCTCCAAGCCCGAGTAGTTTAAGTAACGAATCGTCACCGGAGACTGATTTTATACCAGAAACCCACGCGGAAACATTACCGCCGTCAAAATGTGGACGAAAGCGGGCACGGGCCGAGAGAGACAATTATGTTAGTTGGGACAAGATAGCTTTTTGATATAATATTTCGACACCTGTAAACAATTTAGATTAATCTGGTAGCCTTGCTTGTATATACAATTTCTATACACTTCGTGTGTTTCTTAGCAAATAAGAGTCAGCCAAGCGACATCGAGTAACTTTTACCTGCCAAAAAAAACTGCGACCCTTCCCCGATTGCGAATAAAACAGGCTTTACCCTCCGCAATTTGTAAAAAGTTTACTAATGACCCTCTCCTACGAAGCCCCGGCCCAACTCCACCTCCAATTAAAAACGTGCCTTCCCTTAGTCTGTGATTTTATACAACACGCGCACGTTCTGAAATAGGATTGCAACAGACTCATGTGGGGAATGTTCAAGCGTACCCACAGACTCTTTCAAAGAAAATTAATCGTACGATGTTCTAAGCACCAGCTGAGGGTTCCAACGCCAATCTTGATTAATATTTAACGTTCTTGGGGAAAGAATACCCGCTCTTCACTGCCAGTGAGCAAGATTATTAAGAAAAAATACTCCCAGCCAGCCGATACCGTGATGTTTGACAACGAGCCAGCAAAGTTAAAAATAGACCATGTCATGCAAACTATGTAGTTAAGCTCAAATCACACAATGAAATACCATACACGGCACAAAATTCAAAATCCATTATACTGTCAGTTGATGGCTTGTGCGATTTGGATATAAATTACTCCTGCTGTAAGACAAGTGCAAACTGCAGAGATTCCATCACGTCCCCCAATTGCAACGGAATGTTAACTCTTTTGAACATTAAGCTGAGTTTGAGACAACACAGAAGTCAGAAATCAACAATATATATACCATTACAAGGAGGCTGCAGAAGAAGGATGAAACAGTTGAAGTCTAAAGGGGTAAGATAAACAACTTCAACGACTGGAAAGGCAGACAAAAGTATTTTTCTTATCGTTCTGATTACGTACAGTTGGTGGGACATGGTGTATTAAAACAATGTCTCAGATAACGTCCTGTCTCATTTCTAACTGAAATTGCTAGTCTTCATGTTCTCTTTACAAGGTGCCTGAACTGAAGATTGATCAAACAGTTGAGGTCAAAAAGGGCAAGATAAACAATTTTAACGACTGGAAAGGCGGAAAAAAATATTTTTCTTATCGTTTTGATTACGGACAGTTGACGGGACATGGTGTATTAAGACAGTGTCGCAGCTTACGTCATGTCTCATTTCTATGGAAATTAGTGCCCAATCTGCATGTTCTCTATGAACGAGGCAGTGCTTGTTTTAATTTTGCAATCACCATTCATAGTCACAAAATCTTGTAGAACATGTACTTTCGACTGGTTCAGTCATTCAAGTCACTGGTACAGCTTTTTTGTGGTTATTTCTCGTTCATCGATCGATTCTTATGCCAATTTTAGCACAAACGATTAGGGAGAGAAAAAATGTGGAAAAGATCATCGAACATATTCTTGTTATCTGATTGCGAAATTCAATAAAGTTACTGCGAATTGTAGGTGATAAGGAGTCACCTAAACCTGTTTTATTGTAGACATAAAGAGCTTCCCATCAGCTGTGTTAACTAGCTTCTTGCAGTTTCGTAGATGTTGCATTGGAAACCGTCTTAAAATTCAACTGAAGTATCTGGAGTTCAAGAAATGACACGCGGGTGATTTGGGCTTTCCTTAAAACCCGTTGCAAGTCTTTAATTTTTTTTTCGTGTTGGCGTGGAAAAGCAAAGATTCACTATTTCAGTTGCAATCAGACTGGTATGCGTTGGCACCTTCTTCTAGATTGCACTTATCAACGTATGCATAACAGTGACAGGTTCCAAAGGCACTTTTGGTATCAGGTTCATTGAGGTTATAGCTTTCTCGCATACTGTCTTTTGGAGTAAAGCGAGGGATAAAAGACAGCTAAGTTCAATAGAGTCAGTGGCATTTATGGAGCAAACTCTGCACCTTAGTGCTGTTCAGTACAGAACTCACACAATCTACACAATTCAAGAATTGCTATTAGAGTACAGTTTGGTTATCATTGTGCTGGGATGTTTTCTTCTGCTATCACTGTCTTTAAAGTTTGGAGGACTTAAAGATGGAGTATCATTGCCATACAGCTCGCAGTATAGTTAATGTGAACAGAGAATGTTTGAAGCCTTGGTTCCGACAAGTATATCTTCTCTTATAAAAGAAAGGACAAAGCAAATTCATACACTCTCGTACACTCTGATTTTCACTTAACATTACGTCAATGGAGAACAGTATGTTTCATTTTTGATAAAAGTTTCATGTCTTGCGTTCTTTAGTAATTGTGTGAAGTAAATAGAGAAACCTTTAGGCGCATTCTTTTTGAAGTAGTCTGGCTATTCTCATTCCGGTTTAGGGATAACAGAACACACGGAATATCAATTCCCAAAAGAACGCATCTTCTGAAAACGGAATTCTGGTAGCGGAGGAGACCTGAAAGCTAGTGTATCTGCGCACGCGCGAGCTCGCGTGAGCGTTCCAAAATGGATAAAGTATTTTCCGTAACTACCAGCTTTTTGGCTGTTTACTTGCTTTTTCGGTTAGCGCCATTTGCTAACCGGCAACCTTTTAAAGGAAGATGAAGAAGAATTATTTGTGCTACTGACTGCTTTGCGTAGTGCAGGACGTCGCCGAAATCTCGCTCGCATACAAGGGTTTGTCGAAGAAAGTGTTCGCTTTATTTTGGCCACGCCAATGTAGCTTTTTGGGGGCAACTGGAAAGTGAGTCTTCCGTTATCAACACCACTGAGGGCAGGAACTGTCTATGGACGTTAGCGCGGGAGAACTCGCAACAACTGTAAATAATTCCGACATCAGTTGGATAGTCTACTCCAATTTTTCGAAGCCTGGTTGCCTGGGACGGCCGCGCACGATTTCCCGCCAAAATTATACCCCCCCCCCCCCCCCCCCACACAAAAAAAAAAAAAAAAA
>OMLO01004992.1_pt1 | contig 11123 bp, 4 predicted proteins | sample 1674811 | NCBI WGS metagenome assembly OMLO01 (sample SAMN06265003, study PRJEB25207) | coral metagenome | isolation source: Coral host | place: Mexico:La Bocana,Puerto Morelos, Mexico | collected 2008-11-13 | reverse complement strand
AGGCTTTCACATACTTTAAACCGCATTATGAATAAATCAACAAAAAAGGAAGTCTTCTTGTTATTTTCCTGTGGTGTCTAATAAATGAAATGATTCAGCTGGTGCGTCTGTTCGAAATATTTTAATTTAAGTCCCTGTAAAACAACTAAATGGCAGATTTTTCTAATTTTTCATATACCTCAACTTGTGAAATCAGGCCCTACTCTTTTATAATTCTGAGGCCTGAAAAAAGTTTCCCTTTTTTCTGGAGCCTTCCCGTACGATGCGTATAATCTATTATAGGGAATACCTCCTCCGGGAAGTGGGGGTGGGGGGTTAAAATGCTGGAGGAATTTATGTGTAGGGTTCTATTTTCTACTTCATTCAGTGTACATCAACGATGCAAATATAATCGAAAGTGAGCAATTTGCAATTATGTCATACAATTGTGTCAAGATACACTGCACAGATCTCAGTTTTTTTCTTGGCTCAAAATTTTCATTTTCTCATCAAAGTTCATGTGTTTATTCTCAAGAAAGTCGCATCGCACGAACATCAGGGAGTAGACCACGACGTCTTTGGCGGACCCAACACGCCAAATGTGGAAGTCTTTCACAGGCACATGCATTTCAGGGTTATATGATTTGTAGCTGCCAGGTTTACAATAAACTTTCACGAGGACGCACCATAACTGGGATTCGGAGAGGACTCGCTCTGAATACGCTTCATTGGACGCGTACAAAATGCTGGGACTGAGAAAAATTGCTGCTCCCCAGTCAGAGACATCAAGATACGATTCATTGAGTTCGTAGAGGCCTGCTTCTGGCTTGATTCTACTTGGACCGGCGCTGGGGCGAAGACCGTTCTTTATGATGGACTCCAGATATCCAGAACGAGTGCCGTGCCATGCCGTTTCCCAGTTTTTGCAAATATCATCCCATTGGGCTTGGGTGCTCTGATCACGTAGCAGTTCCTTCGCTATAACTTCCTGTTGGTACTTTATAAACTGCACTCGGTGCACAAAATTCTTTCCTCTGAGCTCTGCGGTAAGAGACAAAATGCTGTCTGTCGACGCGGTTTGGAGCAGACCTTGTATCTCAGGCTTGGCATTTCCGTCTAGAGCAGTCTTTCCAAACTTGTTTTTGATGTTAGTTTTCGCACCATGCTGGAGTAAAAGCTCAACGATTACTGTATGGCCATAGTATGCTGCACCATGAAGAGGTGTACTACCAGTAGATTGCACTTCGTTGATCATACATGCGCCATTCTGTAGGAGTAACTCGCACATATCATAAAAGCCTGACCTACTATATATAGCAGTGTCCGACCGCGCTCATCCTTATCTTTCAGTAGATCTTTTCTATCTCTGATCTCGGAAGCCAGCGCTCTTGTGTGCCCACAGGCTGCTAACACGAAGTGGTCAGGCTTTTTTATGACAAACTCGTCCAAGCCACATTTTTGCTCGTACCTACCACCTGTTGACGTTAGCATATGGTAGGCTACAGATGCCATTGCACGATTCTGGCGCACTGATTGGGTCATTCTCATCTTAAAAGCTTTGTCGATTTCCTCAGTTGATGACACGTGAAAAGAATGAAGATCCAGCACTTGCCACGGGTTTATGGTTTTGGGAATGTCGACTCTGCCTTGCCGTTCAGCATAGTAAGATACGATGCAACCATCTTTCTTTCCAAAGGGATAAGAAGTGTCCCTCTAAAATATAATCAATACCACAATTAGAACAGAATGTAGATATCGGACACTTCGCGCAACCTTCCGAGGAAAGGAATGTAAAGTGTTTGTAAGTGTCGATATTCTTAAGAGATTGATCAACATTAGCACTCTACCTTCAGGGTCTGGATGGGCCGGGGGTTCTGGAATCTCAACTGTTGGTTGAATTTGCACGGATGTTTTAGCTATTATTTGAAATCTAAATCCATTTCCAAGCTATCAGTAAATTGTTTATGTTAAGGTGTTTCGATACCGTTTTTCTGGATCATACCAAGGACTTTTAATTAGCTTTTTATCAGTCATGGATCTTCCCTTTATTTGACATAAGTCCAGAGAAAGCATACAGTAACGAAAATGGCACGTTTGCGGAGCCTCTGTTAAAGTGGGGAAGGGGGGGGCTTGGAAACGAGCGCAGGAGCCGCGAGTTTGTATGGGGGGTCTGGGGGCATCCTTCCCAGAAAATTTTGAAATCTAGAGGCTCAGAAATGGTATTTATTTTTCAGCATTCTCCATGAGATATTTCTTTTAAATATACCCTGGATAAGTGTAAAATGCCAGGTACTTTTTGGTTGTTACAGCAAAATTTTGAAAGTTTTGTGACCTTCTTACGAACCTTACATTAAAACCAAAAAATGTCATGGTCGTAAAAAGTGGGGGGGGGGGGTCTGAAGCTCCTCCAACCCCCCCCCCTGCTCCGCCGTCCCTGATTTGACAAAATTTTGCTGACGATTGCAACCGATTTGACGTAATTTGGGAATATTGGCGATAGTGACGATTCTGACGAAAAGTTGTCAAGGTTTTTGACAAAATTAGACGAGTGAACATCTCTAAAATCGTCAAATTTGCATAGTTATGGCTGGCGAAAAGTCCTGACAAATTTGACGAACATACGCCAATTCGTTGACATTCACTCAGCCACACAAATTAATTAAAATCTGCTATTTTCATTATGGCTGCATTTCCGGACAAATGTGCTTTGCTGGAACAATGTGAAAATTACACCGTACCAGTTATTACAAACAGATTAATTAATGTGTCGTCAGACACGAACCCGCGAACTTATTAAGTGGGATAGAAATAAGCTAACGCGAATGAAATATTCGACTTGATTCACCTGAACAGCCTCTATCTCTTCATGTTGCACTGTAAATTTGATCCCAAATATCCATTCAATCACCCGATTGACAAACCTCGCAATGAATGCCATCTGCTAGTTTTGATGATGCACTACAAATAATCTGCAAGACATTTAAATATAAAGCAAAGCTTTACTTACGATGTTCTGCTCTGTTGGTGTAGAAACATGTCAAAAGTGTCGATTTCCTAACTGATCAAATTATTGAGCCCATACGTATAGATCCTTGTTATAGATATAGAAAAACAAAACGTTATCACACTAGAATGACTACGTTTAGTGCACAAGGCCCTCTGTATACCAGCAATCAAGTGGCCCCGGCATCAGGGTAGGATGACTAGTATTTCTACTCCCCCCTGGATAGGATGCAAGTCCATTGTAGGATAACCCACAGCGTGTTCGCCGGTTCCCATTTATGCATCTGGGTGGAGAGAAGCACTGTGTGAGTACAGTGTTTGCCCAACTGAGAATACAGCACAACGTCTCCGGCCAGCCTGAGGGTTCGGACCTACACCGGTCGATCCGGCCGGAGAGCGGCGCACTATCGGGCCTTCCTAGGCTCTTGCTTTCCAACGATTTTCAAAGGGTAATTTACTTCTAGTACCATAGACTGTTTACAGCCTCCCTATTTGCGCACGCTCCGAGGAAAAGCGAGAGCGAAGCATGCAGGGATGCGGGCTGGGGCTTGCGAACGAAGCGACGAAGAAGAATAGATAGAATGTAGACAACTTTGGAAAAATGGACTTCAGCCGATTTTTGTAGAAAACGCGCTTGTTCTTTTACTATTCGCTTGGAGAATAAATGCTGGGAAGACGTTTTACAAATCTGCGGGAAGTTATTCCGAAGGTGCTACACAGTGATTGTGGTACTTGTCAACTACAATAAGAGTAACACCATTGTTGAGCCGAGAATCTTCGTTTCAGGATAACATGTTTTGGAATTTTGTATCCAAAAAGTCCGCTGTTTTCCGAAAACAAGCTTGTATTTCGCTTCTTCAATCAGCAGAGGCACATCGTCGTTTGTTGACAAAACGATAGAAGTAATCCTCTTCCATCTCTTCTATTTGTCCCTTCTTCATGCTTTGGGTGGCAAAACAATGAGAGCAACAACATTCGCACTATTTGCATTTTGCATTTTGCATTTCTTTTGCTGTAGCCTAGGGTTGATATATCAGATTTTCTTCAAAGGTCTCAAAGACAACTGATGCAAGCCGCAAATCGACCGTTGTTAAGGTGATGACACTTTTTGTGCCGAGCTACGTGTTCAATGAATTTGTTGTCATGAATTCGACGAAATGGCATAAGGAAAGTGTGATATAATAAATCTAAACAACATTGCATCAGCGATTTAGAGAATAAAAGATTCAAGTTGTGATGTTACCATTAGCGAGGGCCTCCAAACAAAGTTATCTCAAGCTGTTATGTACGAAAATGCGAGAAAGTGACAAGCCCCTGGTAGATGAGCCCAGAACAAACAATTCCAGTAACTTTCTAAGAAAAAAGCAGCGTAACACAGCAGTATTTTGAGAAATTGTGGCTTGTACGAAGCCCGAGCTACAGATTGCCATCTTGAAACAGTAGATGGAAGATCGATGTAGTATCAACGACAGCTTTAAAAAGAATTTATAGAAGATAAATGTCTTAAAATAGTAATTTATGTGGCCAAAAAATGATTTGCAAGTCTTTCACAAGCTTTCTTGTCAAAGTCGTGACAAGAAATACACAAACACGTAACGATGTTCTTGGAAAAGAACACTTTAAATAATGTGACTCTTCTTTTCTCAGAAATCACTTGATTTTGCATCGTTTTGTGGCTCAGTTATCAAATTTGCATACGCTATGATGCACTGGAGCCTTCCTTGCCTTTCCTAAATGAAAATAACTTTCCATGTGCGGCGTTTGATAAAGTTGACAATCACTAAATTTTCTGCGGGGCTTTCAGTTGCTTGTTTCAACTTTTTGTGGTAAGACTCCGATCCAGAATTGCTTTTTTCCAGCGTACAAGTCAGTTTGACTCGCAGCGAGCACTGATTATTTACGTTCACTGCCAGGCAGCCGGTGCAGCAGGTGGTAAATTTCGAAACTGAAAGTGATGACGAGGCATTTCGAATGGAATACTGCTCAAGTTCGCCTTATCATAAAATGAAGTCGTTTATGATACAATTTACAGTTATAGTTTCAGAGTCAGTTTGTAGTAGAAGTGTGTTTCTATAGCTGAACTATACAGGAGCGATATCAGTGCGCAATTACTATGCTAGACATACAAGAGAAAACTTTGACAACTTTCTTTCTTGAAGACCTTCTCTCATAAAGAAACGACTTTAAAGCTGAAATATAACAGAAATGAAGATTGGACGCCTCAGTTCAATCCTGATTCTAGACCGGTTTCTTCATTCCTTCCTTGTGGATTGACATTGAAATGTGCAAGACATAATTTGTTCTCTCGCTTCTCTCGTGCTTCCTGTTTGATCCTTTTCGTCGCTTCCCACCTACCTTTCTACCACTTTCTTTTTCTGCTCGAGGACAGGAAGACGAAACGTTCTTTTGGTCTAGACATTCCCTCATAACGAAAGCAGAATCAAGTGATAACAAGCCGACCGATGTAAGAAACTGTAAAATACGTTTGGTGCGGAAAGTCTAAAGAATAAATCGAACTCACGTACAGTATAAAAGGTGTTGAAATACGCGTTTGGGCGCACTCTTTTTTACGCTTCTTCGTTATCACAGTATTGGAATATCATACCTTCGTCAAACTCCATCTCAATTTATCAACTCGCAATTCTCAACAGTATTTGTTGTGTATCTGAGATGACTTGTATACGCCACGCTCAAAGACAAACGCGACAAACCCAACTTGATTCTGTCCACAATTTCCTCGAACGAAACAATCAAGAAATGAAAAACGAAACCGTTTCTCTTCGTGCTTTGAATAGGACGCAAAGCTACTCATTTTCGAGAAGAACGGCATAACCGTACAGATGTCGGTGGCAACGCGCAACAAGACCCATTCGTGGATAAATTAAACGCGACGCTTGATCTAAAAGTCGTGATCCAGCATGGTAGAACTATTGATGTCCCTGTTATGTTATATAGCAGGCCAGCTATACTTACGTTTCCAAATTAATCCCCTCTTTCGGAAATACACGAGCAGCAAAACGCTCCGAAGCCTCTCTGAAAATTGCCACTTTCGATACATTTAAAATTCAGCTTGATAGTGAGGCCTGGAGGACACAAACAAAAGAAATGAATAAACATGATCCTTCAATTTCCATTGTTTGTGTCCGATCTAAGCCTCACTATGAAGCTAAATTTTAATATCTTGAAGTTATTGCGTTAACAAACAACGCTGTCATAATGTAGTCGAAATCGAGATTATTGGACCGTTCATCGACATTAACTTGGCCCCCGCGGAAAATTTTTCTGGGGCGAATGACGTCATTTCGTGTTTCACGATTTGCCTCGCGTATGCCCACATTCACGGTGTGCTTGTTGTTGACCTTCTCTTTGCGTTTCAAAGTTTAATGTGCTTGCTTAGCAGAAAGAAACCTTGCGGCTGAGATTTATCGACGCCTTCACGAAGTGTGTACGACTGCGAAGACACTAGTGATTGGGTTTTGCATTGATAACAAATTTTTGCAATTGAATAAACATGTGAACGTATGCAGTTAATGTTATTTTCTTTTCCCAAATGGTCTAACGCATCTCCCTAATCTCTCATTATCACTAGTAGTAATTCAACCGGTTTATTGTCGTAGCCAGAGTCCTTCGAGTATCTTGTAATTATCGGCTTCAAACCGGAAATGAAAACACGAGTGAAAACACGCCGAAAACGAAAACACGAAGGGGCAAGTTGCTAGGACTAGTCCCTGTGGCAAGTCCTTGAACGGTTTAGTGGAGGGAACTGATTGCAGGTACTAGTCCCTTGCAGTGTCTGCATGAGAAGACTTACTGGCCATGGGACCAGCTTTGCTCCACTTTCAGCAAGAAAATAACAGGTGATTTTTGATTTGTAGTTGAGAAAACTCGGGCTGGGAAATCACATTATTATCGAGATGTCATCGTTTTCGAAAACCTCCGTTTTCAAAATGTTTTCCGTCCACAGTATAACGCAAAGCAGTCGTTTTCAAATTCCTCAAGTTGGAAGAGCGTTTTGTAAAAGCTCCGTTTTCATGACGGATTAGTGTAGATAGTATTCCTATATATACGTATTTATAAAGCTGCGTTTTCAAATTCCTTGAGCATAGTGTGGACGCGAGCGTTATATAAACGATTCTTGGGAAGTGTAGTTCGTATATTTAGATATAATAGCCTAAATTTCTCTCTTTTTTGCTACGTTCTAACTATATAGTTCGATGTGAAAGGTGGAATTGATCAACATGACATGAGCGTGGGACAATGAAAATGACAACGAAAAAACCGTTTCCAAAGTGAGACTAAATATTTTTTTTATTTTATTGCAATACTACGTTTTAATGTACAATTTTATAAAAAAACTAAAGTCACTTACATCACTATCACGACTTACAAATTACAGAGTACAATGCCAATCAACATTGCTTACAACACTAATAACGACAATAATAATAATAATAATATTTATACAACTAACGGATACAATACTACTACTGCTGCTAACACACTATTCTAACCACTGACGAAAGTAAATATAAGCTTGGAAAAAAAAAAAATATATATATATATATAGGGCCTTGAAATACTAAGTTGAAAGATCGATGTTCAAATGTAAAGGAGAACCTAAATGTCATTCAATTATGTTACCTGCTAAATCAAAAGCTCAAAGAAGAGATCAGGGATTTATAAAGACTGGAGCATTTTGTGCCACTTCTGTTGGAATGCGTCTTGTGTTCCCATAATGATTGGAAAAGGTTATCTATTTTTAAATTGCATCTAACCTGATTAAAGTATTCTATTGAGGATAGTCGAACATTTTTACACTTACAAGAGTAAATGTAAAACCTACCAAGTAGTAAACAACGATTGAATAAGAAGGTGCTTTTAATTTCTCTCCTTTGAGACCTAAACAATGGCATAAGGTTAAAAAATCAATCTGGTACTAAATCAACAGAGACGAAAACTTGTTAAACACTATTCCAAAAGGCTACTGTGATTGGGCATTCCCAGAAAAGATGAAGCAAGGTGGTAGAATAAGGAAAGTTCTGTCTGTGCAGGGTTCTATTGTCTACTTAATTTTCAGTGTACATCAGCGATGCAATTATGATAATCCGAAGTGTGAAAACGAACATATCTGAAGCTCAAGATACCCCGCAAAGAGACTGCAGCAAGCCTTTCTGTTGGCTCAGGATTCTCATTTTCTCATCCAAGTTCATGTGTTTATTCTCAAGAAAGCTGCTCCGCACGAACATCAGGGAGTGCACGACAACGTTGCGTGCAGACTCAACGCGCAAAAGGCGCAAGTCGTCGACAGGCACACGCATTTCAGGGTCGGGAGCTACTGACTCGAAGTTGATAACGGTGGATTTATATGACCTGAAGCTGCCAGGTTTGCAGAAGGCTTTCACGAGGATGCACCATTCCTGAGATTCGGATATTACTCGCTCTGAATACGCTTCATGGGACGAGTAGAAAATGCATGGGGAGAGGAAAATTGCTCCTGCCCAGTTAGGAATACCAAGATACTCTTTGTTGAGCTCGAAGTGGCCGTCTTCTGGCTCGATACCATTTGAACCAGCGGGTAGAAGACCGTTCTTTATGATGGACTCCAGATAGCTGTAACGGGTGCCATGCCATGCAGATGTCCAGTTGTGGCAAATATCATCCCACTGGGCTCGTGTGCCTTCGTCGAGGACGCTGTGATCACGTGTGAGCTCCTTAGCTACGACTTCTCCTTGGTACTTGATAAGTTGTACCCTGCGCACAAGATTCTTTCCTCTGAGCTCTGCAGTAAGAGACAAAATTTTGTCTGTCGACGCGGTTTGTATAATTTTCCGTATCTCGGGCGTGGCACTTTCGTCTACGGCAGTACGTTTAAACTTGTTTTTGATGCCAGTTTTCGCACCGTGCTGGAGTAAGAGCTCAACGATCGGTGTATGACCATAGTATGCTGCGCCATGAAGGGGCGTGCTTCCAGTAGATTGCACTTCATTGGCAGATGCGCCTTTCTCCAGTAATAACTCGCACGTGTCATAAAAGCCTGACCTACTTGCGATGTACAGCAGTGTCTGACCGCGCTCATCCTTATCTTTCAGAAGATGTTTTGCAAACCTGATCTTGGAAGCAAGCGCTCTCGTGTGCCCACATGCTGCTAACACGAAGTGATCAGGCTTTGTGATGACAAACTCGTCTGAGTTACATTTTTGCACGTACCTGCCAGCTGGTGATGTGAGTATGTGGTAGGCTACAGATGCCATTGCACGATTCTGGCGCACCGATTGGGTTGTTTTCACCTTAAAAGCTACCTTGATCTCCTTACGAGACACGTTAGGTGAATGAAGACCCAGCACTTGCCAAGGGTTTATGGATTCGGGAATGTCAATTCTTCCATAGTACGATACCACGCAGCCATCTTTTTTTCCATAGAGATAGCAAGTGTCCCACTAAAATATAATTAATCATGAACATAATTAGAACAAAATATAGATATCGGACATTTCGCGTAATCTTCCGAGGAAAGATACGGAAGCCGATAAGGAGCAAACCCAAAATATTTTTGAAATCCCTTCCCTCCCCTAACAAAACTTTGAAATCGGGGAAAAATATATGAATTGCAATGTTTTTTGGAAATCATTTTGAACAATTTATCAGACCTAAAAAAACGCTATTGCGAAATCTTAATAAAATTACTGGATCCACAAATATTTTTATCCAAATCCGAAACTTGTTTGCAAATCCAAGAATGATTGTCACGTGATACTTGTGCCAGCAGGCAGCAAGCGTTTCAGAGTTTCCCCATTGCCATTTCAAAACTGCGAAGGAACGCCAGAAAAGAGATAAGTATCCTTTTAGAGTCAAAATGTTTTTTTTCGGATTTCAGAAATAATTGTTTTTGATTTGAAAAATATCTTGGGATTGTTCCTTTATGGGGTTTTGTAGTAAGAGTGCCAAGGTATCAGCTCTTTTGCCAGGTCTCAGTAAATTTTGTATGTTAAGGTGTTTCCATATCGTTTTTTCTGGATCACACCGAGAATTTTCCATCTGCTTTCAGTTTACCAGACGTGAGTCTTCCTTAATCGTTATTGCAATCAGATTGAAGGCTGGTAAAGAGGACACGAGACATGAACTTTGCGCTAACTAGATATGATATAAAAAAAGTTAATACCAATATGAAAAAAACATAGATAATGAACAATCATCGACTCGATGTGAATCTCACCTCAGCAGCTGGTATCTCCACTAGTCTCTCAAAGAGTGCCATCTACCATTCCAGATCGATGATGTACGTCAAAAACTCTGCCAGACCTTTAAATGTAATACAAAGTTTTAGGATGGATGTTCTACTCGTTGCGGTAGAAACATGATAAAAGTGTCGATTGCCGGAATAATCAAATCATTGAGTCCATATACAAATCTATCTTTGTTAGGGACGGAGGTGGTGGTGAAAAAACCCACGCCAGTAGTCTAAATGGACACACACTAGGCCCCGACGAACGCCTACTGGCGCCATTTAGCACATTGACAGATTGGCTAGGTATAATGCACTAGATCTTCGCCGTTTTACGTAATATATCAAACACAATGCAATATTTCATCGGAATATCCAAACACAGAGAAGAGGGTTGAAAAAATCGGTTGCGGAGTATTTTTGACGAAATTCGAGGTGTTTGGCTAGCCGATGAAATACTGTCTCGCGTGATTGATATATCTTCTCAATCGAAACAAAGACTAAGGCTAGGAGTAAACGGAGACGAAAAATCATCAAAATCTATTGTAATTAAGACCGGGTATCCAAGCCTCCTTCACAGTTGTGATTTTCTTTTTTTGACTTATGGAAGATGGAATTCTTTGAAGCGTGTCACAAGGAACTTATTCCGGCAGTTAGCACACATCCAGGGGATGGAGCTGGGTACAATTTACAGCTAGTTACACAGTCAGATTGTGGTGTAAGAACCCAACAGAGATAGTGTGTCGCAGCCGGAAACGGAAACAATACATGCTAAAATTAAATGTTTGCTTTTCCGCGCACAGTAACAATGGAGTTAATTTTAAAACAGTACATAACAGCAATTCCGCTAGAAAAATGTGAGGTGAGTGCAGTTTCGAATCCTTAGATCTTAGTTTCGTTTTCCCGAATAACATAAGTA
>OMLO01004991.1_pt1 | contig 11124 bp, 6 predicted proteins | sample 1674811 | NCBI WGS metagenome assembly OMLO01 (sample SAMN06265003, study PRJEB25207) | coral metagenome | isolation source: Coral host | place: Mexico:La Bocana,Puerto Morelos, Mexico | collected 2008-11-13 | reverse complement strand
TTTACCCTAACTTTTCTTTCAGCAGCCCGATCCTCATTCTGGAGTCCCAGGAATGCCCGGCGTCCCAGGAATACCGGGAACTCCGGGTTCCCCAGGTAGAGATGGTTTCAAAGGAGAGAAGGGCAACATTGGAAAGCGGGGCTCACAAGGCGCTATAGGAATCCCAGGGAAAATTGGTCCTCGTGGCCCTGAAGGATACAAAGGGGATATAGGAGAAAAAGGAAGTGCAGGTATCCCTGGTAACCCTGGCTCACAGGGCTTAAGAGGAAATACGGGTATTCCTGGGAACATTGGTCCAAGAGGCCAGAAAGGATTTAAAGGGGAAAGAGGCTCGATAGGAACAAAAGGAAGTAAGGGTATCCGTGGGAACATTGGCCCAAGGGGGCTCAAAGGATACAAGGTAATTGATAAGTTTAAATAACACTGGACTGAATTGCATTTTTTTTTAAAAGAGGCAGATAATTTTGAATTTTGTTTCGGTCTTCTCATTTTTTTTTTATATTTACACTTTCAGATTTTCCAGATAGTTTTTCTAGATATGTGATTTTTTTTTTTCTATTACATTTTATTTTATTATTTATTATTTACTTGATTATTTATTTTACGGTGGACCCAAGTTGATAACATTTTGTTTTTATAACTAAAATAATCATCCTGCCGGAAAATGTTTTATATTATTTTTATTGTTACTTGAAAATAATTTCTACTGATAAGGCTAAAAAAAGTTGAAAAGGAAAATCACGGAATTTTTTTTTCTTTTTATACAAAATGCGTTAGAAGTGAGGTGAAGGGCGAAACAGTTTCTATATTGTGGGTATTTTACGGAGTAATTGGAAGGGTTACGTGATGAGATTACAAATTATTAAAATAAATTATACTTTTATAAACGAAACACCAAGGAAAAATTAGTCAAATCATGAAACAGTGTATATTGAATGGTTTTATAAATAAAGTTGTTATTGATTTTAAAATTATTACTGTTGCAAGCGGTAATGCTTGTTACGTCAGCGAAACAAGCCGACATTTCTCCACCGACGCGTGCACGAGCACTTGTCCACGGACAGATCTTCTAACGTTTACAAGCTTTTTGCAGGCTTCAGAGTCATAAACGTCACACTGACGATGACGGATGTACCGTCGAAAACATGATTGTGAAAATTATTAAAAATGTCGTACTATTTTTGAAACTTTCTACATTTTTGCTGCTGTCTCGACCATTACTGTTGTTATTATTGTTATTATTATTATTAAAGATTCGCACAGCTATTGATGATATTGAAGCTGGTTTCGTCATTGGCTCTGGGCAACAATAAGTTTCCTAGGGAAGCCAAGAAACACCCCTTGTTTGCTTTTTTCTCTTCTTTCTACATCTCTAGCACCTTTCTGAGAATTCTTGCTGACCCCAACAATGCACATCTCTGAATCAGACCAACAGGAATGCCCACCTCAATGGCTCTCAGATTGTCATTCAATCTAAGTGGTATTGATCTCCGATGCTCCCACTACCACTGGGGTGACCTTTGTCTTCACACCCCACATTTTTCGAACTTCTCTTGCTAGATCTTGATACTTTTCAACTTATTATTATTATTATTATTATTATTATTATTATTATTATTATTATTATTATTATTATTATTATTATTATTAAGGGAGAAACTGGCATCGGAACAAAGGGAGAGAAAGGAGCCGCAGCAAACATAGACCCAAGAGAGAGAACTAATTGGAAACAATGCGCATGGAGAAGAAACGACGGTACTGACAATGGTAAAATACAGGTAAGTGCTATAGAACGTCTTTAAACATGCGATGTACGAGGAAGTAAAATTCGAATGAACCCATCAGGTTAGAACACCAGAGGAGGGAGGCTTGGTAAAAGCGATAGATGCTTATTTCCGTAGTACAGTAATCGCCTGTGCTCAGATAAAGGTGAAACCAAGTTTGACTGCACTGAAAACTTAAGCCAAGTCAGATGTTCAAACTGCGGGGACTAACAATACACAAATACATAGAGACAATGCTACCAGGTCTCTGTAAGCGTAGCCAAAGCGGTATCGTTTTCCGGCAGGTTGCAAGGGCGCGTTCGTCCACGTGTTGTATCACAATTTCTGCAACAACAACAGAGACAGACGACCCTGTGGCTGTAATGTTTATCGTTGTACTGAAAGTAGGTCGCCATGTAAGGCAAAGGTTTAGTAAGTCAATGATGTCTTCTGTGGGTAACCGTAATTCAACGGTAGATTGTTGGATAGCGGTCTCCGTACTTTGTAGATCCAATTAAAGTGAAATACTGGTGAACAGTGATTTTACTTCAAAAGACACAAGTTTCTTGTCGTCAGGCATCTGCACCGTCTTTATGGCGTCAATAAAGTTCTCCGTGGATTGTAGTTTGCGTCGTGATTCGTCAGTAAGGGGTTGCAGTATCTTCGTCAAGTATTTAGACAGTTGATTCGTAGGGGACCCACAGAATGAGACTATCACGGGTCGCATCGGTATACCAGGTTTTGCAGTTTTGGTAGTCCGTACAGTTTCGGTGGTTGTGGCACTGAGCACCTCAGTCGGTAGTAGCGTTGGGTGTCAACAGCGTCAGTCTTCTTAAGTGTAAGTATTTTGCTGTTAAGTTTTCGTTGAAGAGCTGGCGTCGGGTCGCGTCAAAGTTCTTCGTAAGTTTGTTTGTCGTTAACAAGTGCGTCCATTTTGTCAAAGTAGTCCGTCTTGTCCATAACAACAGTTACTCGTCCTTTGTTGGCTGGTAGTATAACAATGCTTTCGTCGTTTTTCAGTCTTCTCAGTGCGTGTTGTTCGTCTTTAGTCAAGTTATTGTCAGGTATAGATGCACTTCTTTATAGTCTGTAAAGTAAGAGCTTGTATGTAAGGGCTAAGTAAGAAAGGACTAATTTAACATAAAAACGAAAAAAAGGACAACTTGTATTTGATTATTTATCAGAGTTTTAAGTAACAGAAGGTCTGAATAATAGAAACTTATTATGTTGTATTCGACCTTCTGAAACGAGAGTTTGTGACGTCGCTGTTGAGCGATGAAATCACTAATCCACGGGCATTCGGAATCGAAGCGAAAAGCTTTAAACAAAACACTCGATCAATAAAACCGTTTTTAAAGCCCGTTGACAGAATTGCAAGAACGTCACCTCTTGCGAGACGCGATTCCAACGCCTCGATCTTAAAGATTTCTATTTTCGGAGCCTGAGGTCGAGATGAACCCCTCAATTTTCTCGGCGAAACTAAAGAAAAATGTATATGTAATCTAATGCTATACAATACGTGTGTCAGCTACCCTGACAATTTCCGCAAAACTTGTCATCCGCTATTTTGTTTTCTGCCAACTTGGGTTTTTCGCTGACCAGTACCAACGAGTGGAATTGCTCGGCGTAGGACGGGAGAAATACGTATCAACGCAAGATGGGGGTTGGTGAGTTGAGATTTCATCGGTAATCTAGGTACATCTTTGTGTCTTTTGTGTCCATGTAACATTTAATATTTGCCTACTTTACTTACTTAATAATCTTATATCCCGCATCAGAAGATGATCGTGCTCCCTGTCAGAGGGTGTGATTTTTTTCCCCATCTTGCGTCGATGGGTGTCTGTCCCGTCTCGTGTTGAGCAATTCCACTCGTTGGTACTGGTCAGCGAAAAACCCAAGATGGCGGAAATAAAAATGGTAAGTGACGTTTTACTTGTGTTAACCGTCGAAACTTTTGTGCTCCATTCGGCGACTGAATTTCCGGTTGGTATGATTTAGGAAATTCTGGAAATTAGATTCACCGAAGGAGGAAAACAAGTTATGTTTTATTTTAATTTTTTTTAAACTCAGAAAAAGAGGTCAGTAAGCATTTCTAAAACAAAATAAACTTTTAAAACGACGTTAACTGCAGTAATACGTTGTTCAAACTAATTCCAAGTAACTCAACACCCGATCTCATTTACAATGTTCCTAACCAGTGCTATTCATCGACTGCAACCATTTTGAAATTCCTTAGAGAAATATAACTTCCGCGAGACGCACTGAACAGAAAATGAAACGAACCTTTCATTCAGAAATAGCTGTCGTGCATTTAGGCTCGATTACCAGATTCAAGAGAGCAGCGGGAATCGAGCCTAACATGCATTATGTAGAGTTTTCTTTCAATCTTTCAAATAGGCGGGACAAAGGCCAACTCATATGCACTGATGTGTTGTAAGATGATGCTGTTGAACGACGAAATCACGAACCCATTCGTATCTGGGGTTGAAGCGGAAAGTCTTCTCAAACATCACACTTGATAAATTTAACTCTTTTTCAAGCCGTTTGACAAAATCGTTGAACATTACAGCCTGCGAAACGCCATTCCAAAGATATCTATTTTCTGAGACACGCCTTTCGTACGCACCTCTACCTTTTCGCCCCCCCCCCCCCCCCCCCTTTTTTTTTTCCTCGTGGATTTGTTTCGCGTGATAAACGATCGTACACTCTTTTAATTAATTAATTAATTAATTTTTTTTAACAAGGATTTTGTATTTTCAGACCAAGGCTTGATACTCTTATTTAGGCTGAAAATATTTCTGTGGATATTGTTGTATTCGTAATACGTGATTTCGTTTTTCGAATGTCTTTGTCTGGTGTCTGGATGGTGTTGAGGTGTTTTTTGGGCGACCCTGCAAGCATGATTATTTTTATGGACACGGCCTGCTACCCAGGTCTTCCTATTTTATTCGATCGTTGAACGCGTGGATAGAACTGGACGCCAGCGCAAAACCGGAGATTTGACAGGGTAGGAGTTGGTAACCGAGATAAAATATTCTTTTTTGGGCTTTCCTCTCTTCCTCCCCCCTAGCGTACTTCGCGCTGACTACGCTCCGGCTTCTTCGAGTTCCCGCATGTTCAAAAAAAGGGAGGTTGTGGACAGCAAAAGAAACCTATCATGGTATTGTATTTACATATTTTCAACACACAAAATTATATTCTTTCAAATTCTCAATCTCGGCTTTATTTCATTTTCTTCTCTATTTCAGGAATGTTCTTTCAACAAGCTGCACGACAATACCGCTCTTAGAGTCTCCTACCAGGCAACCGTTGAAATCTATTCAGACGTCAGATGCAACAGATGGTATTTTAAATTTAACGGCAATGAATGCAGTGGCCCCTTGCCGATCGATTCCATGCTTTACACTGACTGGTATGGTGGTATTTCTAACATTCATCGTCATCATTCCTTTGGAGGTTATTGTGAAAACCTCGCACGGGGCAGAGTCAGCGTTGAAGTCTGGATAGGCAGGTGCACTCATCATTCACTGGGTGACGCTAGCACAGGATGGCAAACAGTGTCCCGGATTATGATTGAAGAAGTACCGCCATCCCAGTAGTCCTGTTTATATTCACAACCGACTGTGAAAAATATAAGATTGTGATGGAAAAACAAATAGATTTAGTTATTAGATTTAATTAGTGAAATTCCACATATATTAATGTTTAAGTTTATAAAGTGTCCGATTCATTATAACTGTTTACGTAAAGGTACAAAGATTTTTTTAAAACGAATTAGAAAAGCCATTTCCTGGAACTAACGTCAAATTCCCTTCAATTTGTGAAACGCGTCTGTAGGGAATCACGCTAGTTGTGCGTTCCATCTTGGCAGTCCGTGTTGCAAAATTCGAACTGCTTAGGGAACCAACCAATGATAATTCTCATTTTCATTGGGGACCAGTTCAGCCATGTAATAATGCATAAGCTAACTTTCTTTTACTTCAAATAAGTACTAAATGCTAATTAAAAACGACTTTGAAACTGACTCGTCTTGCTCTCAACGTGGGTCAGAAATTTGAATCCGTTTCGCTTGAACATTTATCGTTCCCAAACCCGTCAGACAAGCATTAGAGATATAATTCATTTCAGTAACTAACCTCGTTTCCTCGATCCGCACTGTAAGTTACGAATGCAAGACGTTTGAAGCCTTTCATTCGCATCCCCAGCTTTTAGCGCGCCAATCATCTCGCGGTTTTCTTTTGAATTGTAAACGACGGAGGGACTACTCGTACAACGCTTTTTATTTCTTCTTGTTTATTGTTATTTAATTTTTTTTTTTTATAAGAATTTTGTATTTCTCGACCGAGGCTGAATATTCTTATTGTCAACCGATTTTGTGCCGATAACACTCTTGTGAATATTGATAGATTATGTCGTGTGATCTGATGTCTGTTTTCTAACTTATTTGGTGTCTGGATGATGTCAAGTAGCGCACATAACTTCTTTCAGAAACGTTATTAGCATCGAACGTACGGCGAATACTTGTCGTTGTTGTTGTTGTTGTTGTTGTTGTTGTTGTCTGCCTAGTTTTACCGTTTAGAGAAACGAAGTATTTGTATATTGTTTTGTCAAAAACACTAGACTGTTCAAGACTCTTTATTTTCTCGTATTTTTAGCCTGTGTAGCAGACGTTTCCTTTCATTTTACAGGCGGAGAGATCAACAACAAACGACCGGGCATGCGGGCGAGCGAAAGAGGGCATCAGGGGTGAGCAAAAATTGCGGAGATGCGAGAAAGGGGTAAACAAGAAGTGGCGTGGTGGTGGAGGGGGAGAGGGTTGGGGAGAAAGGGAAGAGAAAAACAAAGGAAACAGAAAGTTTCACCCCTTTCCCTTGCCCCTTATATTTTGCACAGCTCAAGCAGTTTTGCCGTTTCCTTCGCGTGCTTTTTGAAAAAGCCTGCTACGCTTATTTGATCGAAGAACGGGCCGATAGAATCGCGAGAGAACTAGACCTCAGCGCAGAATGGGAGCCGTGACAGGATGGGGACCGAGATAATTAAATTTTAAAAGTTAACTTCCCCTCCGCTATTCCCGGGTGCCTCGCGCTCACTTTGCTAATTGTTTTCCAAGTTCGCGTGTGTTAAAAACGGGGAGAATGTAAACAGTATAAAAACTTATCATGATATTGCAATTACGCATTTTCAACACACAAAGTTATCCCTTTTAAAATATCAGGCTCGGGTTTATTCTTCTTAATTTCAGGAATGTTCTTTCAACAAGCTGCACGACAATACCGCTCTTAGAGTCTCCTACCAGGGAAACGTTCAAGTCTATTCAAATGGCAAATGCAACAGATGGTATTTTTAGTTTAACGGCAATGAATGCAGTGGTCCCTTGCCGATCGATTCAGTCGTTTACAATCACTGGGCTGGAGTGAGGTTTAATTATTACCGTAATCATTTCTTGGAAGGTTATTGTGAAAACTTCGCACGAGGCACAGTCAGCGTTGAACTCTGGGTAGGCAAGTGTACTGTGTACAGCACACAGGGTAACGCTGACACAGGATGGAATTCAGTGTCCCGGATTATATTCATAACTGTGAAAACACGTAATTTAAGCGGCAAATGCGATAAACGTTATAGCGTAATAAAATAGATTTAAAATTATTAGTTTAAAATCGTGAAAATTTCATATCACAGAATTCAGGAAGTAAAATAATGGCCCCCTCCACCAACCCTCCCCCCTTTTAAATACGAGCTACTTACACTACTAAACAATACGCTGTTACGCCTCTTACAATACCATAATCCTTTTACACAGTATGTAAATATAAAAATATACTTCCTCGTTTTCTTCTTTTTTTTAAATCTTTTTAGGCTACTTAATCCGTTTTGTAAGTAACGCAAGTACCTGTATGTTTTTGTAAGTAATGTAAGTATTAAACTGTAAGTAGCGTAAGTAACGCATATTGCAATTGAATAATATAAGCATTGCATTATAAGTAGAGTATTACATTGTTAGTAGCGGAAGTATCTGAAAGTGTAAGTACGTTTTGCAAGTGTTGAATTTTTTTTACTTTCCTTTAATACCGTAAAATCCATAATTTACAATGATATTTCTGCTCCAGACAAAAGTTTTGACCTTCATGCAAGACGAAAATTAACGAAATCGTTGCTGCCCCTTCATGCTAGGCAGCAATTCCCCACGACGGAAATCAGGCTAGGAATGTAACCTCCCATACACTAACTGTAGCACATTTGTTTTTCTATTTTATTTAGCAATAGTTTGGACTTAATTGAAATTTGTATGACAAAAAAAAGGAACAAGAACAGAACAAGTGAAAATAACTAGCCGATAATACATAACTTTTCAGAGGGTTTTTTATTTCTTCTGAATACACAACTTAGTTAAAGAATTATCATGATCAAACAATATTTGATTATGCACTCGAGGAAACTCGCCATAACCGTCGTATGTTTTAAATCGGATTATTTCCGGATAATAAATAGTCCCTTGTAATACTAAAATGAAACAACGTAAAACTATTAGAAAACCAACACTTTTATTGTCTCTAAGAAACAGTTGCATGTGCTGAAAAGTCTATAGTGCAGTTTAAATACACCATCTATCCCTGCAGTAAAACAACATCCGCACGTTTCGAACGATATGTTTCTGCTCCAGCGACAGATCTGCCTCGAGCGTAAAATGGAACGAACGTGAGACTGCAAACAAGGTTGATGATCAAAAACCATGGCCTCCCATGCGGAAGTTCTTAGGCTTGTCACGGGTTTGCATCGGTTAGAGGTATAAAAATTTAAAAAAATGTGAAGTTTACATCTGTTATGGGTGCATAGAAAAACGTAAGCCACACCCACGAAACAGTCTCTTGGTACCTCTAATGGGTTCTTTTATAATTTCCGACATTTTTATACGGGAACCTCCGGGAGAGATTATTTTGCTCTCAGAGCAAATTACCATGCTCCTCGCCACTCCTCTGCTTGAACGAAATAACCAGATCTGACTAAAGGAAAAAAGAGTGACGTCAAATATTTCCTAATTTAGTCGAGCGCTTCTAACGAAAGCCTTGTTTTTTAGAAGCAATAAAATTTATGTGAAACATTACAAAACATATTTCGTTTCCACGACGTTACAAGATTTATTTTCTCTTGAAATACGATTAGTCCCGCGCTTAAAAACGAGGAGTGTTCTCAGCTCTTATTGGTTTAGCCAGCGGAAAACATGTTGATTTAAGGCCTATAGAGAATGTTTCCGAACTATTTAAAAGCATTGTTTTCGAATTCTTCGACGGTGTCTGTCCGATTCTGTAGTGACTGCCTTGGCTTCGATTGATTTAACTTGTAAGAGTCGTGCAAATCAATTGTTTTCATCCGCTTTCAGGTTATCGGCCAATTAATAAATAAATAATTACTAGATATCTATGTGCTATGCAACACTTTTTGCTGTAGCATTTGAAAGAGTTTCTTGAAAAGAGCTCGAGCGAGTTGTTAAATATCTACAGGATCTTTCAGGGCTGATTTCCGTATCAGTGACTAGTCTTCGTTCTTCAACTGATGAAAGGTTTCAACCTTAAATTAAAGTACAAGTGTTGTTCGCTAGGAAAATGTCCCCTACAACTTTCATGCAATTTTGTCACTTGTCGTTACAAGGCAAGATGCCGAATAGTTTTGTTTCAATAGCTCTTTCAATTGCCCTTTGGATTTCATCAGTAAAAAAAAGAAAAGTAGCATGAGTATTGCCCACTAGGAAAACTAAACAGATAATCATGTAGTATATTATGTTTATAAAGATAGCTGATTAATCCTTTGATAACAGAACCTGGCTACCGCTTTTATATAAAGCGATAATAAATTATTCTACCAATTACTCCTAACAAAAGGATCAGTTCAATAAAGAGGAAAGAGCCATCAAGGGAAAAAAAATCATAACCGTAATTAATTCATAATAATTTATAATTTATCGAGTTTAGGCAAATGAAATAATAATCGCGTCCGTGTTCGGATATCTGATATTAATATGCATTATTTTTTGCCTTATTATTTCTTTTCTTTTTCCTTAATTTTATCTTTCTATTGAGAAAAATATCAAACGCTCAAGACCGTGTTTGAGCTCATTTCCAAATATCTCAAGCTTCGTCAAAAATACTCCGGTAAATGTCTACTCTTCAAATCTGTTCTCGGTGTTTGGAAATGTGGTGAAACAAGGTCTTTCGTGTTTGATATGCTACATCCAGTGGTATTGCTGTCCTTGATTAGAAATTTTGAGGCATTTTGCGAAATCAAAATCTTAGTGCAGTTAGGTCGTGCACTTTATCACTCTTCCTTTTTCTTCTACAGTTGTATACATGTAGTCTGGGCAACACATATGATCATAACATTAAACCACTTCAACGAATGCAAAAGGAAGCACTGTGAATAATTACTTTTTTTTCTAAATTTGATGCCATGCTAGTCCATTATTTTCTCAACTTAACCTTCTAAAACGTCAGGACCATATCAATTCTCTATTTTATGCACTAATTTAAAACTGTCAAACTACCCGGCAAGGATTTTTGATTCGTTTTTGGTTAAAACCACAAGTAAACTCTCAAACTCTAGACTAAGACTTAAAACAAACATGACGCCATGGATTATGTCACTTCACATTAGAAACAAAAATATAATTGGCTTATATGAAATAAAAAAAAATACTTACAGGAATTTTGTTCTGACGGTGCTAAATAATGACTGAACGGCCAAATGAACTGTTTTTGCGTCAGATTTGAACCATGCGAAAAAAAAAAATTAAATAAAATGTGCAAGGACTATTGACATCGAGAAAAAAATGAGGGTATCGGCGCATTTTTTTTAAAGATAATTAGCCTTGAATCTCAGCAAAAATGCCAACATCAGCATTTTTCTTCGAAAAAAGAGGGAAAGGATATTTATTCACAAATTAGAATTCGCCTTTTCGTACAGAAAACCAAATACATTAATAAAGTTGTTAAAACTACATGGTGAAAGGTAACGTAAAATACTTAATGACGAAAAGTTGTTGATCTTTGATAGAAAAATTGTCTTGATAGAAAATTTTCTTGATAGAAAATTCCCGGATCAAAGGACTACTTGTATTTGATTATTTATCTGAGTTTTAAGGGACAGAACGTCTGAATAATAGAAACTTATTAGAATACATAAATTTATGATTGATCATCGCCGTTATACACACAACTTAATCAGTTGTGAAATTGAAGCCTGAAAAAAAAGCAGGCCTGAACGGGATTCAAACCCATGACCTCTGCGATACCGGTGCAGTGCTCTACCAACTGAGCTATCAAGCCATCTGGGAGCTGGTCATTTTGTGAGTTCACAAAGCGCGGCGTTA
>OMLO01004990.1_pt1 | contig 11125 bp, 4 predicted proteins | sample 1674811 | NCBI WGS metagenome assembly OMLO01 (sample SAMN06265003, study PRJEB25207) | coral metagenome | isolation source: Coral host | place: Mexico:La Bocana,Puerto Morelos, Mexico | collected 2008-11-13 | reverse complement strand
ATAATAATAATAATAATAATAATGATGATGATGATGATGATGATGATGATGATGATGATGATGATGATGATGATGATAATAATAAAACAAAATTGTAAATCGAACGGAGCAGAAAAATCAACTATTTTGCATGATGAAGTATAAGCAGAAAAGATGAAAATATTTTGGCTTTGTTGCAAAAATAAATTTCTTTCTTCTGTTTCCTTATTTAAACCTCTTAAAATCACGCTTTAATCACTACCCTGACTCCGCAATACAATAAGGCATAACGCTCTAGACACATACACGCCTTGCGGATGTATGTGTTAAGTTAGCTCAATGCGTTGGTATGGTGTATTGGAAAGCGTGGAGGGCGAGAGTTCAAGACTCGGGCAGGCAAAAGCAAAAATTTCTTTTTTCTTTTCTTTTTTCCCTCCGACGTGTTTTTTCTTCCTTTTTCTCCCAAGAAGGTAATAAGTGATTGCCATTTATAATAATTTATTATTTTGCTCGATATTCATGTATTGCATGCATCATGTTATCAAAAACCATGCTTGCCAGAAGCCCGCGTTCATTTCGTAACTAGGACAACAAATGCTTTGTAGGTTTTTTTAAAAACAATTCAAACAGGAAAATGCTCACACCACATGCTGTTGACATAGCAGTAATTATCTCATCACTCATTGCTTCACTATGTTTCACATTTGCCGAACTATTCGACGACATTTTTCTCTTCGTCAAGTCAAGTTGTGCATTGGTCAGCCGAAATTCACACAAAAGTTTATTTCCCAAGGATCGACCGATCGACCAAGCGAGTAAATTCGCGCTCGCTCACTTAACTCCTATTTCGCATTCTGATAAATAGTTGTAAAAATAAAACAAAGAAAATCCAGCTGAACTATGATAAATTATATAGAGAAATGCTTCTTCCAGAATCTATTTTTATTTGGTTACTAGCAAGAATTTTTATCGCGCCTTCTACAGACCTCTTTGTTTTTCCTACATCGACACGAAGTTATCGTATTTTGACAATTATTCAGCTCATTTATTGCGTCTTTAATTTTGTTTTCATTTAGTTTAATGAAGCTTTAATTGTTTGAATTACGTCACTGAATGCATATTAAGCTACTAATTCCACATTGCATAAGTTTCAAAACACAGCCGTTCTCGCCTCTACACAGTTATGAGCCAGTACTTTCCCTTTAAAAACTATGCGAAAATACCAAAATGTCTGACTTCAATATCGGCATAAGGTCTAGCTATTTCCCTATTTTCTTCACACTGCAACAGACTCTCTACCTTCATTAACTCTTTTTGTGCCTTATAAATTTTACTCTTTGTCTGCCCAATCGCGACAAGATGCCAATCAAGTGGGTTAGGTCGGACAGGAAGCTGAAAATATTTGGACCTCGAGCCAAATATATTCCCGTCCGGACCTCCCGATATTTACACACGCCTTTTGTGAACTCTTCCTGTATCCGTTGTAAACACCTGCCGCAATGATTTCATTCATCAGCTTAAAATAGCTGGTTTGACGTATAATAGTAAAAATGCTGACTAAAAAGAGAAACCTTGCAATTGGTTTATTTTCCTCTCTTCCAAAGCAATAGAACAGCAGTCACAATAAAATCAAAGGTGAATGTGTATGAGGCATTTTCTTCATTCGACACTGCAAGCTTTTACTAAAATCTCGGCCTTAAAAGCTCGTTGTTCATTAAGCGACATTTGCATTGTATTATTTTGAGAAAATTCGTAATTCTTTCTGTATTTTTGTACTTAGAATCGGTTTGCACCATCAAAATCGGCTTGAGACTGACCCGCGCGAAACTATTTACGTGGGATCACACGCATATGTCTAACTAGTTCCACTAATTATATTCACATCCCGATAACACTGCCATTTTTATCCTGGTAATGATGTCAGCAACCTCGAAACGTTGCACGCCTCCAATTTCATTATTTTTATTAAAACTAACTTAAATATATATAAAAAAGAAAGCTAAAACAAAACAAAGCAAAACAAAACGAAAAGCTCTTCATGAGGCTCAGTCAAGTTGGCTGGTTTCTTTGTTTCCAACCTAAAATGGATAACATTACCTATATATCTCAGCAGCAGACCTGACTGATTGTGTCTTTTGCTGCTCTTCTCACTTCTTTGATCTTCCAACAGTAGAGAATCGGGTTGAGAGATGAATTTAGATATATTTGAGTTACCGTGGCGAAGTAAAAAACCTCAATAAGCTTTTCATTCGATTTGATACTTAAACTAAGTATAGACACGATCAAATACGGAAGATAGCATACTAATAACACCAACTGCACCCATGCTATGCTAGAAACTGTCTTTTTGTATCGAGCTATATTCAAAGGAATTCCTCTTCCGATTGGCTGTCCTTGGTTGGAATGTTCTTGGACTTGAGCTTGATGTTGTCGTAGTTTCAAGTAGATCTTTGTATATGAGAGTATTGAAGTTATCAGAGAAACCACTCCAAAGAAGATGATTGCAATCCAGGCAATGTTTTGATTCCAAAAATGCATCGTTCCACATATAACAGCAGTCACAAAAAAACAAACTATTACTGCACGAGTTCGTCTCAAAGTGACAACATGTCTGTATCTCAAACCCAGTAAGAGTGCGAGAAGTCTGTCCACGCTTATTGCTGTCGAAGTTAAGACTGATATCCCACACAGAATGAATCCTGTAACAATGTACCCTTCATCCGAGTAATTTATCTTAACCAAATCCGCCATTAGAGCGACCGCAAAAAGTGGTTGTGAAACAAGGCCGGCACAAAAGTCAGTGACTGCAAGAGATTGAAACAAAAGTTTTGCTGGTGGATGAAGAGAAGTCTCCTTTTGAAGAGCAACGAGAATCAGAGCATTGCCAAGCGATGCAGTAATCGATAGGAAAATGTTTAATGCTGAGAGAAGTGCAAGTACGCTGGCTAGCCATGTTGATGTGGTTGGTTGGTTGGTTTATCTCACTAGTGTTGCTTCCATCTTGTGCAGTGAACATCTCCAGATTTCCAGAATGTCAGCACAGTTTCCAGTACCGTCGCAAGGCACTTTCAGTTTCCTTCAGATGCGTGATTAAGTGATATCGGGTTTTTCCGCGTTTAGGTGTGATTGATAACTAATTGCATTATCGACAGGGAGGAGAAGAAGCTGCACCGCCTGATTGTCAAAGTAAGAATTACTTAACTTATGTCCTGTAGCTTTTTGTCTTGGAGTGTGGTTGTGATCGATAAAGCAGGTGTATTACCAGTCTTTCATGTTAATTATTGAAACTCAGATCAGTCGTCGGCGTAAATAAAGCGGCGAAGAAACCTCTAGAAGGCAGATGTCTTTCAGTCGTTTCGTATTGTTGATGATGAACTATCTAGATAGAGGAAAGAGGATTCGGTGAAAGATTACTAAAACTGACTCAACTCTGCCACGCATTCATAGTTATCAGATTTTTTAAATTTGTGTCAATAATTTTGCTTTTATAAAAAAACATTTATGACGCTGCAATACCTAATCATTCATATATATGTTGATTTTGGACTGAATCACCTATATTGGCTGCATATACGTTTAAAGTTCTGGAGCAGTGTTTTGCTGTCAAACAGTTGTTTATTAGCCTCATATAACTGGACGAGGATTGTTTCTTTTTTGGCATCCATTTCGGTTTTCTTATACAGAGAGACGCTTTATATCTTCCATCTAAACTTTTCGCTGGCACATTAAAATTAATTAAGAACTAAATTTAGGACCTTTCCAAGAATATAAATTTCTGTTACCTGCTTTTTGCTGAATTCGTTTTGCTCAGTGTCATAAATATTTTTATGCACATTTACAATCCTTAACAACAAATTAAGACCACAATGAAGGGCTAGCTAGGTTTATCAAGAATTTAACTAGGGGTTCTCAATTAGAAGTGAGTGCTGCAGTTAGTAGCGTGCTTATATGTAAATATGACAATGGGAATTTCAATGCAAATATAACTAATTTTATTTCTAAAACAACATGGTTACATGTACTTTGAATGCATAAGAGAGATACTATAAATAATGACTAGCTATGTCATTTTTTGTTATAAGTGTTGGTTCTTTGGGTTTTTTCTTGTAAGAGTGAAAAGCGAACATATTGTTTTTTTTAAAACGCAACATGTAACGAACAACGGGCCTTATTTTCTGTAGGTCAACACATCGATCAATCGAACGAAACGTCTTGAATGCTTTCAAGAATATAAAGGCTGTCGGCCTCTAGAATGCTCACTAAAAGCTTTATGACCTTGATGCTTCCTCGAATAGAAGTAATCATAACTGATCAGCAAAAGAGATCAAAGAAACGAAAAACTGCCACAGCTCACCTGTAAACAGCGTAAAGCTCGATTCTAGTAGAAAAAGAAAAGCTGCAAGTGAAACAAATGTATACTGTTGGCCTCTAGAATGCTCACGGAAAGATCGGAAAACGCAATCAAAGAGTACACGAGAGATGCAAAACGCACCTGAATAGATCGCAAACGCTTTATCTTTCTTATAAAACATGAGAGACGTCAAAACGGAGCACATGTCAGTTTCATCGGTTATAAGGGGGCTGCTGATTGGCTGATGGCTCGTATTTTAAAGTGAATTGCTGATAGGCTAATTCTCAATCCGAACCGTCGATCGAACGAAACTTCTCGAATGCTTTCAAGAATATAAAGGCTGCCTATCGGCAGTAATTAATTTTCACAGCCACAATTTATCTGAATCATAGGCAAAAAAACATCAAGTTAATCAAGAAGCTTATATTTTTCATTTAACGAAATTAATCTAAGCATGTAGCCCCGTTCTGTCAACTAACTAGGCACGCTGTGATTTCGTATTTCAGTTTTGTAACTTTGTTTTCTCAACACTTTTTGCCAAAGCTCCAAGTTCTCCGTAAAATAACTTCGTAAACGAGCCACAAAGACGGTCTTGGACGGAAAGCCTTGAAGTTTTATCCGACTCCATTGCTTCAATGATAATAATGATACTGATAATGAATTTATATAGCGCATTTTCTATATTCATATATCCAAATGCACTTTACAAACAAGTGATATATGGACAAAGACCAGACCACAACACCGGGAACTACGTGCCTACTCTGTACGAGTGTGTGGGTTCTTTAACGTCCCCTGCTAGCCATTACATGCAGGAGACGGGGCCTAGAATATCTAACCATTTGCAGATGTCATTGCAAAGGCAGCATATTATCCTCAGTTATTATAAGACCCTGAGCGTTGGTCCGGTCTGGGACTCGAACCCGAGAACTCCCGCACGGTGGTCCGACGCTCTACCAACTGAGCTAACCGGTCGGCGGTTAGTGTGACCGATACAAATAAAATTTCAGTTGTTAACCTTTCGATACAATTTGGGATCCGCTTCCAACCAACCAGAAGCGATTATTTACGGTAGCAGTATTATTTACTAAGTCACTAAGTAAGTAAAATAATAACAAGTTTAGAAACAGTTTGAATCTTCCTCGTTCTATCTAACACAGATAAACGTACTGGATTGCGCATATAAACTATTTCAGTACGCAGCTTAATCTTGTAAACGTATCGTTTAAAATCGGGCTCAGATATGACTTACGTACATAGACTAGGAAGAGCTTTCAAAGCTATTGTAATCCTGTGCTAAGTAAAGACACAATATGGGCATCGACGGCACAAGATGCAACAAAGAAAACTTTCCGATTTGTCCACTGTTGAAAGACAGCTCTAGATAAGGCTCAAATATACTCAACGCAACGTTAAACACTGTAAACACAATGTCCAACATAAGTCAACTCACATGTCCGCGAGATGTGGGGCGGCCCACAAAAACGTCAGGGACTCCACAGAGGGGTACTCACAACTTAATATTACAAAACCACGAACATGAATGTTGGACGCTGTGCACATAAAGGCGCGGAAGCGGGGTGTGTCAACATTCAAAAGTTCGTAGCACACTGGAGATTTCCCGGTCGAAGAATCCTCTTTTAATTCACAGAAGACATCATCCATTCAGCTGATTATTTGTCAATTTCTAGGTCCCTCTCTTTAACATCAGCGCTTCTTCTCCTCTTTTTCCTTGAACCTCTAATGCAGAGCAACGTACTCCGCAGAATTGCAAAAGATACTTTAGCTCTTATCCAAGAGAATGTTGTGGAATAGGTCTCCTGTTTTTGGCGGCGATGAGTTCTGCTAGTCTTGAATGATAACGCAGGCATTCATTCGCCATCCGCTACATAGTGGTATAAACGAAGGGTGTGAATATGCCTTGCTCTACTTCCGTCACCCGGGACCCGTACTTCCTCTTCTTTTCATTTTTGTGCACCTGATAGATCTGTTTTGGGGCAAGTTCTTTGTACGAGTCCGCATTTGGGTGACATACCCGAATATCGAAGAATGCGGCCCGCTGCCTATCCCAAAACCCACGGCAATGCACGTTAAGGCGTGCATCCGAGCCTTAACTTCACGGCTTCTCCGCCGTGATTGGCTGTAAGCAGGGCTCAATTTCTACGTCAGGGCAAACCATTTCGAGCAACTCAGCCTCCAGGTCGCGGATTTCGTTGTGACGCTCGATGATTAGCACTCAGTGTTGACATATACCTATAGCCCTACCTGTGCTAGCATATTTAATGTGGACACTCCATCGGTCAATTACAGAGCTAAGAACCATAGACTGGGAAGTACGGAAGGCGCAAGGCGGCGCAAGGGGGCAGGCACCCGTGTGGCTCGACGTCCCTCCTCTATCTGCCAAGAGAGAAGGACCGAGGAAAGAGGGGCTACGGGCGGTAGAAGATGAGTATAAGGTGATCAAGGTTACGCCAGTACTCAAGCTTTATACTAACAGAGACTCGACCATGCAAATGTTCCGCGACTTTGAGGAAAATGCAGAATGCCGTGGACATCAGTCGTTGGTTAAAGATGGGAAGACGTTTGCAGAGGAGTTGGGCTTCACGCTGAACTACCCTGAATCAAAGTGTATAAACAACCAAGGTGAGGTCTTCTCTGACAGATCTCTGACAGATCAAAAAGTAACTAAAGAATGCACAAATCAGGGCGAAAGATGATGAATTGGATAAGAAGGGGTGTTATGCGTGATTATCAGAGTGGTCGGAGTGCCCAACCCACACAGGGGCTGGAATGTACGAACTGTATGAACAAATGCGCAAACGCAAACCGAGGGGACGCCAGAGTGATCAACTACCGGACCAAAACAGTCACATGATGAGCTGCCCTTGGATAGAGAATCGGAGTAAGAAGGATGAGGAGAAGACTCTCAAGTATGGCCCTCTAAGATGGAAACTTAAAGCACAGTACAAAGGATAAACTATCAGGCAAATCAATGCTACCTTGGACGTGCTTGGGGGCTGGAGTGTGGATATGCAGACATCTCTCAGGCAGCTGTTAGGCTCAAAGAGTAGAGAGGTCCTAAAACGCATCCAGAGATCGGTCATCTCAAGTAGTCTGAACATTGCTGAAACATTTAAAGTCGCCGCACAAGAGTCTGAGGCTAATAGAAGAAATCACTAAGTTTTTAATCAGCTATCATAGCACTTTTTAATGAATTTTAATAGAATTTTGATATTTTGCATTTGCATTTCTGATTATTTCTTAACGTAAGCTTTTATATAAATATATTAATCCGTATAGACCATAGGCTACGTTTTAGGTAACGCCATGAGATCTTTTTTTTATGATAGCACATATATACGGTACAATACTGCTATATAATAGAAAACTAGCCTGCGTAGCCGTCGGGAGTGGGCAACCGCGCGAACTTCGGTCCCGAACGCGACTGCAAAAAGCCGCGCAGGTCGCGAGAAGAATGGGGAGGACTCTAGCTGTAGCCCCAGAGGGAGTTAGCGGCTTCGCCGCAAAAAGTTTCGCGCGCGCACCCACTCCCGCCAGCTACGCAGGCTAATAGAAAACAAAATTGTAAATTTGAAAGATATAAACGAACGGAGCAGAAAAAGTTGCAACAAAGAAAATGCAGCTGATCTATGATATAAAGACAAATGCTTCTTCCGGAATTTATTTTTCTTTGGTTGCTAACACGAATTTTTATCGCGCCTTCTACAAACATTTTTTTTGCTGCATCAATACGAAGTTATCGTATTTTGACAATTTTTTTTTCGGAAAATGCGGGGCTTTCTTATTCGCTTCATTTAATGCATCTTTAATTTTCTTTTCATTTTGTTTAATCCAGCTTTAATTGTCTGAATCACGTCACTAAATGCATATTAAGCTACTAATTCCTCATTGCATAAGTTTCAAGCAGTGAATAAGCTAAAAACACAGCTGTTCTCTTCACAGTTATTAGCCAGTACTTTCCCTTTACATCTATGCGGAAATTTCAAAACGTTTGACTTCAATATCGGCATAAGGTCTAGCTGTCTCCCTCAAATTAATTTCTTCACTTGCTGCAACAGATTCCTACCTTCATTAATTCTTTTTAATTTGCAGATTGAACACAGCAGGCCTGCCCAGTTTCAAGCTTCTGCTTCTTCACAGAATATAAAAGGAGTAAATTTCTTGTGTTTGTTAATTATCTATGCAGCTTAAGTTTACTTTTACCGTTATTTGCAAACCCGGTGGTGTATTAGAGATCTAAGCAAATAGCTAAATCAACGCGGATCCCTAAAGATAGAATTGTCTCTAAAATGAAATATTCTCAGTCTCATTGAAGCGACAAAACCGTACGGTTTACCAAGTTAACTGTATGCAATTTTTAAAATTCGGTCTCCTCGGATTCTGAGTTGATTTTAAGCGGCTTGTTATATTTGATTTATTTATTCACCTATAAGACCTAAGAAAAAAAGTGTCTTTATGTATGAATTTATCACCTGCTTTTTGATTGTTATAAGTTCTTATATTAAGCTTTGGAAACGAGTTTGCCAAAGCTCAGACAAGTTGGCTGGTCTCTTTGATTCCATCTTAAAATGGATACCATTACCTTCATATATTAGCAGCAGACCTGACTGATTGTGTCTTTTGCTGCTCTTCTCACTTCTTTAATCTTCCAACAGTAGAGAATCGGGTTCAGAGATGAATTTAGATATACTTGAGTTACCGTGGCGAAATAAACCACCTCAATAAACTTTTCATTCGACTTGATACTTAATCTAAGTATAGACACGATCAAATACGGAAGATGGCAAGCTAATAACACCAACTGCACCCATGCTATGCTAGAAACTGTCTTTTTGTATCGAACTATATTCAAAGGAATTTCTCTTTCGACTGGCTGTCCTTGGTTGGAATGTTCTTGGACTTGAGTTTGATGTTGTCGTAGTTTCAAGTAGATCTTTGTATAAGAGAATATTGAAGTTATCAGAGAAATAACTCCAAAGAAGATGATTGCAATCCATGCAATGTTTTGATTCCAAAAATGCATCGTTCCACATATAACAGCAGTCACAAAAAAACAAGCTATTACTGAACGAGTTCGTCTCAAAGTGACAACATGTCTGTATCTCAAACCCAGTAAGAGTGCTAGAAGTCTGTCCACGCTTATTGATGTCGAAGTCAAGACTGATATTCCACTCAAAATAAAGCCTGTAACAATGTACCCTTCATGCGAGTAATTTATCTTAACCAAATCCGCCATTAGAGCGACCCCAAAAAGTGGTTGGGAAACAAGGCCGGCAAAAAAGTCAGTGACTGCAAGAGATTGAAACAAAAGTTTTGCTGGTGGATGAAGAGAAGTCTCCTTTTGAAGAGCAACGAGAATCAGAGCATTGCCCAGCGATGCAGTAATAGATAGGAAAATGTTTAGTGCTGAGAGAAGTGCAAGTACGCTGGTTAGCCATGTTGATGTGGTTGGTTGGTTTATCTCACTAGTGTTGGTTCCATCTTGTGCAGTGAACATCTCCAGATTTCCAGAATGTCAGCACCTTTCCAGTGCCTCGCGAGACACTTTCAGTTTCTTTCTGATGCGTGATTAAGTGATAAATATCCGATATATTTCACGTTAAGTCGTGCTTGATAACTAATTGTATTGCCTTATCGAAAAAGAGAAGAAGAAGTTGCAGCGCCTGATTGTCAATATGAGAATTAGTTAACTTATGTCCTGTAGCTTTTTGTCTTGGAGTGTTGTTGTGATCGATAAAGCAGGTGCATGAACAAATTATTAGTCTTTCATATTAATTATCAAGACTCACATCAGTCGCCGGCGTAAATAAAGCGGTGGAGAAACCTCTAGAAGGCAGAGGTCTTTCATTCGTTTCGTATTGTTGATGATGTACTATCAAGCTAGACGATAGAGGATTTGGTGAAAGATTACTAAAACTGACTCAACTCTGCCACGCATTTATCAGATTTTCTGTGCCAATTTTGTTTTTATAACCAAAAAGTTATGACGCTGCAATACCTAATCATTCATATATATGTTGACTTTGGACTGAATCACCTTTATTACTTCATATATATTTATTCAATGCCAAGGTCTTGTAGCAGTGTTCTGCTGTCAAACAGTTGTCTATTAGCCTCATAAAACTGGACAAGGATTGTCTCCTTTATCGCATTCATTTCGGCCTTCTTTAAATCTTCTATTCAAATCTGACGCATTAAAATTTATTAAGAACTAAAATTAGGACCTTTCCAATAAAGAAGACAACTGGCTTTCATCTGCTTTTTGCTGAATTCGTTTTGGTAGTTATAACTGTTTTTATGCATATTTATAATCCTTGCAAAATGCCGCGCAGGTAATTTTTTTTAAGCTTAATCTGTTTCAATTTTGTTCTACACTGTTTTCATCACTACACCTATTTCAATTCAGAGATATCAGTCTTAGCAACAAATTATGCATCATCAAACATCTGAATCATAGGAAGAAAAATCAAGTCAGTCAAGAAGCTTATATTTTTTTCATTTAACTTGAGGAAATTAATCTACGCATGCGAACAAGAAAGCATGTGAACCTTAGCAAAGGCAGGAATTTTTGGATGGTTTTTCAGACTATTTCAGTGATGACATCAATTAAATTTCACTTTAGTATCCTGCTAAAGGAAAACAGTTGTCAGGGTACTGCATTTTTGATAAAGCGCCCCTAAACTGGGCTCCTACTTGTTTGATGTAAAACAATATTGGTAACAAAAGGACAAAAGAACGAGGACAACAATAAAAACAATAGGTTTGTGAGGCGGA
>OMLO01004989.1_pt1 | contig 11125 bp, 3 predicted proteins | sample 1674811 | NCBI WGS metagenome assembly OMLO01 (sample SAMN06265003, study PRJEB25207) | coral metagenome | isolation source: Coral host | place: Mexico:La Bocana,Puerto Morelos, Mexico | collected 2008-11-13 | reverse complement strand
GTAATGGAAAAAAATAACCGTTAGCCGTAAAAAAGCCAAAAAATTAACCGTTAGCCGTAAAAAAGCCAAAATATTAATCGTTAACCGTAAAAGCCACTACCCCCATCGAGACCCTCTTTAAATGTTCCACAAGTAAGATTCGGGATATACCATGTGAGTATCCACAAGGCGGTTTAATAGAGCTGGGAGTGTATGGCAGAATAAAAATATTTAGACAGCTTTAAGGTAAATACTTATAAGAAATAAAATGCAAACTGATGTGATAAACATGGCAATAAAACGCATGTTGGAAAACAAAGTTCATTTACTTGGTGTTTCGTATGTTTCGACATACATCTTCAGAAGTGACTGTTAGAAATAGAACTGACAACTAAATTTAAATTTAAAGTAAGTAACTAATTAAAAATAATAATGACAGAAGCTGAAAACAATTTGCATATAAAAGATGCAAACTAATAAAGATAGTAGGGTCTACTTTATCTTACAATGTGTATCTGACCGACCTTTTGCTTATCAAATATTTATATACACAGAAGGCAAATCAACCGGCTAAGAGTATACACTGAGAAACGATTATATCCCCTCTGTAACAGGAAACTAACAGACCTGGTGAAACAAGACCTATCGTTGGTAAAAGACGTCAAACCAATCTAGCCCTAATAGATTCCACAAATTTCCTGTTAGTCAGGGCCGTAGCCAGAAAAAATATGAATGAGGCAACGCCCATGTTTATATTCTTTTCCTAGGTCAGCAGCGTTTCACTTTCCCTCCTTCAAAAAAAAATGAAAAAACGAAGAATAAAATCAAATGTCCCTCTCAGAGTTCAAAGATACATCGATGGTGATCTCGAAAAGAACCTCATTGATTAATTAATTCCAATGGAGAAAACATGGCTTCGTATTGACGGCGGTAATGCCACTGCCGCCCTCGATGAGTCAATGCTATTTAGAAAAGCATCGCCGATGGTCGAACACTACTACCTGAATTTTCCCTGGCCAGCATGGTGGCATATTTTGCCTCACGTAAAGTATGTTATAGACAAAATGCAAGTGACTTTAAATATGTAAAAAATCACCCTTGTCCATTGTTTAAATCTGGGCATATTCAAAAGATTATGACGATCCAAGGGAACGACAACAATGTTTACTTGAACGCTGTCTGCTTGCCGGAAATGCACAAAGACAGATAATATATAATCCAAACTGTCGTTTCTCCTTCTGCCGAGATCTAGTACGCTAAAGATGGATGTTCCGCGGAAAGAGGACGCACTGGGAGCAGTAATCATAATGCGGCCTTGAGGGGTTTGTCAGATAAGCTTTTACACGGCCCTTCCTGTCTTGTACGTTGCGCCTGCAAACGTGGAATCAGCCATGACAAAAAAGAACCTATCTATACTCCAAAACCATTAAATATCATACGAAATATTGTTTGAGCGTGCCGAGTATGGAAAGGCGAAGAAAATGCACCCTAAGCCATTTCTACAAGACTTGAAGGCCACCCATCCTACGTGAACAGCTTGCCTACTGTTTTTGATCTTCATGTATCTGAAGAGTTTGTACAGCCATTGAGGCATTTCAAACCAAAATTTAAGAAACTAACAACACCAACTTAATACAGTTTTCTTTAAACGTCAACAAACCACACGAAGCGTTCACCACCAAGCCTCAGTTTGACGCTACGAGAAATCTTAACGTCATCGCGGATAAGTGCTATTAAGTGACTCAGTTTGCCTCATACTGGCGGCGACCAACGGAAGTAATTGTCCTATCTCACGATAATAACATCTGTTATAAGACCGCGGTTTAATTAAACTAAGGAATTCAGTACTTTCTTTGAAAGTTGGAGCCTCGAACTCTCATACTAATCCTGTGAGTGAAACCTTTACGGAAGCTGCGTTTTCCTAATTTTAGGAACAGTTCTTTATTTTAATTGGAGGATTAAGATTTTTCGAAGAAGAAGAGGTCCAAATTCCATGCCACTAATTGTCTTTTCTTACAATTTCAGAGATTTGTCTAACAACAGCCTCGTTAACGTTCCGTCGTGTGTATTGAGCAGAAGTGCAGATATCATCGTCCTGTAAGTGTCCTTAAGTCGTCCGACCTGAAAGCTACTGTCCGATACATTCTGCTTGTCATTTTAAGGGAAAATTTTAATAGCTTATGTAAGGCGCAGTTCAATATTTCAATATTACAATAGAAACTGCGTGGTACAAATAAATTATTATTATTATTATTATTATTATTATTACTTTTATTATTATTATTATTATTATTATTATTATTAAAGTAACCTACGGGAACCATAATCTGTTCACACCTTTAGTGTCCTGCTTTCCTCAATTTTAAAGCCATATCCTGTAGCACCCCTCTCAATCATCACAATCTTAGCTTGTCTTTACAGTATTCAAGAAATAGAGGCACAAAGAAACAAATCACAGAAATTATTCAAAAGATCGTTTTACAGTGCATTGCTCCCTGCAAACGAGAAAAGAGCTAATGACTGCATGAATAACTGTCGAAATGGAAGTCGTTAGTGGCGGGAAAGTCATCGACAATGCTTTTATGTATTTTAGAATATCTCGAATGTTCAGAAAAATTTAAAATTTTAATAAATGCCTTTCACTTTTAGTTCGCTCTCGGGCAACAGCATAGACGTCATAGAAGAAGGATCTTTTCCATTCATGCCACATCTTCTGCACTTGTGAGTATTTTGATTTTACGATGTTGCTATTGTCGTTCTTTTCAAGATTGTCTAACCTCGCGGCGTTTGCTTCAAGCTTTTAAAGTGTATATGACATGAAAAATTCTGCCTATTTGAAAGGCATGCATTTTAAAATACAGAAGAATGGCGTTTCTCTTTTTGAAATATCTTTTTTCGTTTGAGAGATATTGACTATTTTTCTATTATGCAAATTAGATCAGTGATGACGTCATAAGATTTGCAACTAAAAAATGTTAAAAGACTGAATAAAAAATATATCTGGAAATATTTAAGCAGTGTTTTTGAAACTTGGCACCACAAATGTGCATCGCAAAAGGAACAAAATGACACCCTTAGTTTTTTTGCCATAGCAACTATTTCAGCTCCAGTCTCTCTCTGTCATAAAAAACAAAGGTCCCCATTTGCAGCCTTTAAAGTGAGACAAAGGGTCCTGCTTGGAACAAACATAGTTCCCATATTATCTTAATTCTAATCATCGAATTGGCTGCGGTAGATGGTGCAAGTTTAAGACAAAAACTGGGAATTTCAGTTTTTATTGAGACAGCACCAACGGCAAAACTGTTGTCATGGTAACTGCTCTAAGGGGGTCATTTTGTTTCTTTTGTGATGCACATTTGTGGTGTCAAGTTTCAAGAACACTGCTTCAATAGTTTAAGAGATATTGTTTATTGAGTATTTTACCGTTTCTAGTAGCAAACCTTATGACGTCATCACTGATCTATTTGCATAATAGAAAAATGTCAATATCTCTGAAATGAAAAAAGATATTTCAAAAAGAAAAACGCCATTCTTTATTTCGAAAGGGCTTTCAAATAAGCGAAAAAAATCATGTCATATACACTTTAAAAGAAACCTTCAAAAAACCTCATCGTCGTAGTGGTAAATGCAATTAGCTTCAAGCTACAATGAGCCTTTGAAAACAATTTGCTCATAACTTTTCGTATATCATCATATTTTCATGTTTGTAGAGATCTGTCTTTTAACGAACTTCGTGAATGGAAAGGAAACATCTCCGAGAACCTACCCAGCCTAGAATCAGTTGACTTGACAGGAAACCATCTGTTCCTTCCAGGAGACAATCTCTTTACCCTTTCCAGTCTAATGGAAATAAGCGGGGTCACATGGAATGCACATTGCCGAGAATGTCCACTGGTTAAAACCGAGCTACTGATGAAGTTAAACGACAGTGATCTGGCATGCATATCTGAGCCTGAAGAGTTCATTTTCGCGGACGAGATCGAATATGGAAGGTCAATTTCCTTCGTAAAGCGCGGTTTCTCTCCACAATGCTTGTGTGAAGATAACTGCTTCCTTAAAGAGATAGGTAGACCGTATGGCCTGGCACTCAACACGTTACCGAGAAAGTTGTTTTACGTTGAGTACATCTTTGGCGTTATTGCGGTGGTTTTAAATCTCGTTGTTGTCTTTATTTGCTTTGGTTGCCGTTCTATGCGAAAGAGCACGTCGTTCATTTTGATTGGAAATATTGGCGTCTGTGACGTCATTATGGGTGTTTACTCAGTGTTAATCGCCAGATACACTGTGTACGAATTCATCGTGAATGAAAACGAATATCCTGGCATGGACACTTTTGTTAATGATTACTGCGACATAATGGGGGTTATTTTCACAACAGCTCAAATAACCTCTGTGTCAAGCTCGTTCCTGGCAACATTAGAGCGCTATCTATCGATAGTTTATTGCATGAATCCAGAAGCTAGGTTGAGAAAAACCGTCGCACTATGGTGCCTGGCGGCAATTTGGAGTGTTTCGATTGGCTATTCGCTTCTGGCAATTTTTCATGTAGGTGGTTTGAGATACCATGGTGAGTTCACATGTATGATGCCATTCGTCAACGGACCTGACCAATACGACACGTCTATTACCGGTCTTGCTGTTGCAGCTATGCTGGTTTTGTTTTATCTCGTCAGCATTGCTTTGTACATTCACATTTTTGTCCATGTCAGAAAGACTGGAATAAGTGCTGGGGTAAAGCGAAAAGCGGCATTGGCCAAGAACATTTCATTGATGGTCTGCACAAACTTTGCATTCTTCATCATACCCATGGTATGCACACTATTGTTCGTGTACAAGTTCGATGAACTTATCAATGCATTTAAAGTTGATTCCTTACGAAGCCTAAAAGTTTACTTCATCATGTTATCGTGGCTTCCTGTTGTATTTCTGAGCTTTAACTCGTGCCTAAATCCTTTCTTGTGTGCATTCAGGCATCCGAAATTTCGAAAAGAATTGAACATATGTACAAATAAGTGCCAATGCACTTGTCTGCAACGATCTAGGGAACAACTTTACCAGGCCTGGAACCTTACAGCAGCGAAAAGCGTGGAACTTACTTCAACAGATGCAACTGTTGAAAATGGAATAACTAATGAGAGTTATCGGTCCCTTGAGACCTTGTTTTGAAAACTGGAGGTTGATAAGACAATATTTATTATTTATTTATTCATTCACTATTGCATATTTAAAAGAACGACCAAATGTCAATAGACAAATCCCACTTTATGCATGGCTACCATGTGTATATTTCATATTAAATGACATAACGAAGTTCACACTGATCGATCCAACATGGCTCCCAGAGGTTAGGCCCCTTGGAACTGAAACGTGTGAACGAGGACTGAAATAGTTATTGTCGTATACTGTGCATCTTGAAAGAGGAGCTTTACATCATTAATATAGGGAAGTTACTTGTCTGCAACATTGTTATTGTTACTTAAATGTTCAAAATGTTAAATGTTCAAAACGTTAAAGAAAAGAATTTTTTGTTTCACCACCAGTTCTCGGGTTGGCATATTGGCATTAATAATTAAGAGATATTAAAATAAACGATACGAGCACATCAAACCTGCCCTTCGAGACCTACACTGGCTACCTGTTGAGATATGGATTATATTCAAAGTGATGCCCATCACTTCTAATATTATCCTAGGTCTTTGTCGAGCCCGAAACGAAGCCTACGCTCATCCTCTAAACTACTTTTTACTGTCTCTTCTGTGAACTCTGTGACATACGGTGAACGTGCCTTTTCTTTCTCCCCACCTTTATTATGGAACAGTCTAACGGATTCTATTTAAAAATACAACATCTAGTTTCATCTCAAAACATTATTGTTTGAGAAATTTTTTTCATGAGGAACCGTATCTAGCTTCATGTTACCAAATGTTTAAATTGTCTATTTCATTTATCCTGCCTCTCTTCAAATTATATCGCAAAACAATAAACAATACTGTTTAAGCTTGCTCTGTCTGCTGAGAAGGGTGAATCAACAAACTCTTAAATTTTGGATTAACTTTGGCTATACAAACAAATGAAAAGAGCCCTACGCAGCTAAGGCGAGGGCCAAAATCCGCATCTAATAGACAAAGGTATACATAGCTAGGATAAAAGTGAGGGAGTGGGTTTAAACAAAGAAGGACACGCCGGATCCCTCTGCGCGGTCGAGTCCAAAGCCACATGGATAGATACACCGCCTAGAGGGTCGAAGAATAATCCAATACGTGGCACCCCTATTGGAATAACCGAGTCAAGATATCCAGTTAAGTATAAATATTAACCGAGGGACAGAATAACGTTCTTATTGTCTGGACAATTTTTTTTTTATTTTACTTAGTACTGTTAGTATTAAAAACCAAAGGTGATAATCTCCCCAAACATGTAAGTGACTTCAGAACTGAAACCAATTACAGTATAGACTGTTTTCATAAATGGCCGCCAATTTAAAATTCTTTTGTATCCATTTAAATTAGCCTTACTAGCCTCGTTTCAGAGTAAAAATTCTTTTGAGTTACCAACTTCAAAATGAGTTAGTCAGTCTAATTTTAATACTTTTTTATAATTGGCCGCCTTTTATGAAAGTGGTCTTATTATTAGAGTAGCTTTCACCTTTAAATTAAATTCCCTTTTCATACCTTGGTATTTTTCTTTTCTCGGAAATTGTTATTTTTATGACTAATTGATTTTTTATCTCTCGTATGATTACAGACCGAATTGGACGACACGAAGTCTTATTACCAATTAATCATAAAAATTACAATTGGACTCCACTCAGTCCTATTACCATTACATATCAGTACGATTACAGTTTCACGATGTTTCTTTGAGAGATGCATACATTAGCATGTACATATCACACATGTTTTTAGAACCGCTGTGCACCGCAAATGATCAAACACTCGTAGCAGCTCGCCGTTACAGCCCGAGTTAATGTAATAATTTTGAACCGGCCCACGATTTTGAACTATTTTTCTTCTCCCTTCAATTCAGAGTCTTTGGCCTCAACTAAATTTACATAATTCATTTGAAATACAACTTCGGAAATATAAAAAGACAATTGCAGCCTTCACAGGAGTTCTGTTTTCAATGTAGCGAACTCGGTTCAGAACCCTGTGGTAATGAAACCGCAAATCAAACACAATAAAAGCTACAAACTCAATTTTATTATTTTGATTTCGAGTTAAATGTGAAAGTGCGTCATATAATAAGTATGAACTTGTTACATGATTAGTAACTTCCTTGTGATTGGTTGGGAGTAGGCCTATACTTATCGTTGTTGGAGTAGCTCTTTCCGTTTCGACTTTTTTTTTCATTTCCACTGCAGTACAAATTGGCACTCGCGCGTTCGTAGTTGTCTTGTTCATGTAATAAATGAGAAATCGTATAGATACTCGAGCAATCAAGAATTTTCACTACCGTTGATATTTAAATTCTTTCAAATTGCTCTCTCCATAAGATTCGCACAATTTTGGGCGAAAGAAAAATATCACATGTATTCATACGAATAACCTGTACTAATTTTAGTGTGAATCACCGACAATAGCGAACACTGAGAACGAAGTTAAATTTGCTGCTGATAACGAATGGGTTTGTCAGTGTTCAAAAACGGAGTTTCTCCATCAGTAAAAAGTTCACTTTGCTATGCACGAATTTGGCTTGCTGAAGCAATTCTATACAAGGTTGTTTCAAGGTTATTTTCAAGTTACATTATTAAATTGTGCTCAAAGTCTGTTGCAATTCTTTGTATAGAAGTATAAGCGGCTTTCTGAATCTGATTGTGGATTTTACAGCCGTTAACGTTACGAATGACCTGTGGAAACGACAGATCCTTGGCGAATTAACTCAACCTGATTCGCAAAGAGCAAGGTTTTAACAGCGCGACGTATGTTTCTCATTTTCCAGTAATATAGCAGAGGGTTTACACTTGCATTCATCAGAGCCACAGTCTCTGCAACATCCCATAAAATGTTTTGGGCGATACTAAAGTCTTTTATGATATTAAAACGAATCGTGGCATAAGCACAAGGCGAGTAGAAGATAAAAAATGTAAGAACGACGTACAATATGGCAGCTGCAGATTTCCTGCTGTGTGATAACGTCCTTACGTCCTCAGCATATACTGATTGAGTTTGATCGCGAATCACCTTCTGATGTCTGCGTATAATACGAAAAATTATAGCACAGACGACGGCCAATACAATCGCTATCACCATCATTATCGCAACGCTTACTAGGGATACAATGTAAATACCAAGCCCAAATGGCCAAGCGCAAACAACAAGGCCCCATACGAACCACGTTATGATGACGACTGTAAGTACACGAGGGATCGTGACAAACTCACTGTATCGCAGATGCACGCGTAACGCGATTAAGCGTTCCAAACTTATGGCAAGCAGAGTCAACATCGAAAGAACACCAGTGTATATGATCATTCCTTCTTTAACTAGTACCAACGTACACGAGAAGCGATCATGTAGAAGTTGGGCTTTAAAAGCAACGAATATAGGATGGACCACACAGCCTGCAGTGAGATCAGACACTGCCAACGAGCACAGGAGAACGTTTGAGGGGGTGTGAAGAGACCGCGTCTTGAGTATGGCGGCGATAACAGGCAGGTTCTGAACCGTGGCTGTTAAACAAAATATGCAATTCAACGCCAGCATAGCCACATTGGTGGGATACATAAAGAATCGTCTCACTAGACTGTCAATGATGAACGAGCAGTGGACTGTATCATTTCCCGTCTCTGCCAACATTGTTTTTTCTCTGATGGCTCAGTAGCGAAGAAGGTTTGCGAGGCTCCTACTCGGTTTCATTTAATTCAAAACCTCTTGTTCTATTTTGCCTCGTCTTTTTTACGCACCCAACCTTTGAGCTATGCAATAGAATGAACGAACTGTTTACTATAAGCAATTGAATTTGTTCAGGCAATTACTTTTGTCTTGAATATTTGAATAGAAATAATTATCATTTCAAAATTGATAAAAAATGAAAAAGAAAAAAAGAGAACGATGACATCTGAATCACCTGGCAGACTGTGACGACGGCGTGCTAATGACTCTAGATAGAAGACTGTCTTAAACCTTCATGTAATAAGAAATTCATGATCACGTATGTAAATCGGGGAATACAAATGACGAGCCTAACTTGTCCTAGTTTAAGCAAAGTGCTAGTCAATAATTAATGGCGCAAATTATTAGGCAGAATTCGGCAGAATTCGGCAAAAGCCGTATCTATTTTCGGCTTGATAATTATTGCTGTTGATAATGGCCCACCTACTGCATTATACAAAACACTCAATTTACGATACGTGCTGTTTTTTTGTTCAGTTAATTTCCTTTGAGAAGACTGAGCTCGATTGTCAAAAAGGAAACAAAGCTTTTAAAAGTATATATAGTTTCTTTGTCTCATTCTTTCTCAAAACCAAGATAAGTGCTTTTTAGGAGTCTCGGTAAAGGGGAAACACTCTTGAATTGTGTGTTGCACTGATCCAGTTAATAATGCAGTGAAGCATTTCCCTAGCCTACCAAAAGGGTCAACCAAGTCACTCACATAGCTTGTTTGGAACTTACAGCGAATTTCAACTGTCGAGAACGTTATTTTACTTGCGTGAACGGGCAGAATTTTATTGACTTAACAAGCGCAATTTAGAGCAGATGGTTGGACGGCTTACGATGATGCTAGCGGAAGAAGTTAAAGCAAACTAATTCTTGCCAGCCAGCGGACGTAAAACAGCGCGCCAGTTGAATCCTACTTTACTCGGCAAAACACAATTAACAAAATTAACTATGAAAATAATGGCTAAAATAATGGTATCGCGTAGAAAAGACAATTCAATCTGGTTCAATTTAGACGAGCCTCAATATTATACCCACGTATTTTATCATTCCATTCCTAGACTAATTTTATCCGTACTAACCTTATAATCTGATTTGCTTTCGCTGCTACTCCGTTTATTGGATAAGATTATCTCAACTTCCCTGTCGGTATAATAATGATTTTCGCATTATATACGATGTGACCTGCCAGGATAAATAAATTACCACAAAAACCTGTTTATCCTGTTTTTCCTCGTTCTTGTATGCATTGTGGTTTAGTAATTTACAAGCGTGGTTATTCTCTTCTCATCTATAATTTGACACTTCGGCGTTAATTTTGCTATGAAAAATGACTATGAAAAGTGTCTTGGACCGGCATTGTTTTAACAGACCATTAAATAGTTTGGCCCGATTTTGCCTAAAAGCCAAAAGTGTTGCCAAACTTAGGCAAAACGTCAAGTGTAAAATAAAACTAGCAAATTTCTATGAAAATTGCCAGAAGTGAATCTTTAACAATAAACAGCACACACTCAAACACTCGTAGCAGCTCGCCTAGCTACAGCCCGACCTAAATGCTAACCCGGTTGTAATAAAATATTGTCTAAAACTGTAATCACGAAGATGAAACACCATTTTGCTGTTCATAGCATTCCATCCATGTTGCTAACAATGGTCCACAATTTGCAAGCAGACAATTCAAAAGCTTTGCGAGCGAAGTTAGTTTCGAGCAGCCCCTACTTTCCTCAGTCCAATGGGTTCGCGCGGGAATGCAGTCAAACAAGCCCGACAGGAATCGATCATAAAGATTCCAAATGTAGTGTTCTCTCTATAGCAAGAGTTAATAATGTAACTGTAGCCTACGTATCAGAACCTGGTTGATCGTGTTTGGCTAAACAAGTTTTTATATTTTTTGGGAATGAAAATGGCAAATTTCTGCCAGCAGGTTCTTAAACCACTAGGTACTTACACACGGGCTTTATAAAAATGGAATGTTAAAAGGGAAAGAAAACCGCAAAACAGTACAAACCAAGCCAAAAGAAGAAAACGTGGATTTTCCCAGATTTTGAGTCCCAAATTAATACAGATCGTTTCAATAATTAGCGGGAGAAATGTGTCACGAATTGCTCAGTAAATCTCGCTGAGCTTGCGAATCTAGAGCGATAAGATCCAGGAAGTGACTTCAGAAGGGTGCCGGGACACGGGACTAAAGCATTAAGGTCATTCCACTGAAATAGAACCTACACTGAGATTTTTGTCAAACTTTGCCTATTGATTGTTTATGTTATAGG
>OMLO01004988.1_pt1 | contig 11126 bp, 6 predicted proteins | sample 1674811 | NCBI WGS metagenome assembly OMLO01 (sample SAMN06265003, study PRJEB25207) | coral metagenome | isolation source: Coral host | place: Mexico:La Bocana,Puerto Morelos, Mexico | collected 2008-11-13 | reverse complement strand
TTAGCCCCCCCACCCCCTAGGAATTTCCATTGACCATCCGTGGGGGGGGTATGGATATTTTCTGGAACCACACATTGTTCAAGGGAAAATGCTACCACCCCCTGGTAGGCCCTCACTCTTGCCTACTTCGTCAGGGCTATGTATGGAGAGCTAGGAGGCAGCTGGGCTTAAAAGGTATTACCATAGATTTGTTAAATGTCTGAGTACTAGTACACACCTAAATGAATGACAGCATCTGCGGAAAAGGATGATAATGCAAGAAAGAAAGCCTTTGTCAAGTACCAGTCTGAATCAAGCCGCGCTATTGAACCAAGAATTCCAGGGTGTTCTCCATGGTAACCCTAGAGTAAAGGATAGCAATGTCAGTAAAGCTTGGGATTAGACAATTGTTTAGTATTGATGTACCCACCAATTACGGACAAGGTTAGCCTGTGTAGCAGATGGTTACCAGCAGCTGTACACATAGTATCTGCAATTCAGGCTACCCTAGGTTCATTTCACGGGTGAAAATTATTATCATCTGGTTAATCCCCAATTCCCTCAATGAGATACACCTGCAGGGAATTGTACCAATTGTATTCCTTGTCCTCAAGCTTAATTAGAATTTCCAGAGGTACGGAGTGGGGTGGGGATTATAGATTTTTTCTGGAACTACACAATGTTCAATGATACCAAACACTTCTTAACTGCAAAACGCACACAGTACACAGTCATGTACTCAATACAAGTAGAAACTCATTTCAGACAATTCTCCAAAAACTTGACAGAGATTAAGCCAGGTTGAGTTGATGATTAAGATTAACAGAAAGTTGTACATTACTTTGTTTACAACAGTATTTTCCCTAAAATTTAAAGAAGATGGAGAATGTTTCGTAGTAGGCTGTGCACTGAGCAATTTCAGAGTCTCCCAAACAATAAAGAATAGACCTATTTTTTTAATGAATAAAGGGGTAAATAAAGGGGTATTGGTAAGTTTCTAAAGAAACTGTGATGCTGCATTGGTGGGGAGTATTACAAGATAATTTGGTTTTATCACCTGGGTTGATAATATGAATTGGCCACCGCAAAAAGATTAGAAAGCTGACATTTCAAGTGTTAGCCCTTCGTCAGAGCAAAATCAACATTTATTTTTCATAATAACTGTAACACAAAGTATAAGTGGTTGCTTTTTCTAAAGGATTCCAAGCACTAGCCAACAGCTTTTATGGTAACCGTTATGTAATGTTTTTCATAAGGTTAGAATCACTTGGCTTTACCTAACCTTGAAGAAGATCATTGCCAGTTTTGGCATCTCATTTTAATTTTAAGATAAAGTGAAAACATCAGTTATAGTCATCTGTGATTTGGGATTGCATAACTTAACTTGGTGAGGCATGTCAGCATAAGTTCCTTGTGACCATAAAACTGTGCTTCAGTTGACCACCTGATGTAAAAAGGTGACTGTTTAACAGAGGTGATTTAAAATCAAATTATCCAATTAGGAAGTCCAAACAGTAACCACAATGGTTTTATAGAGGTGGCCAGCACTCTAAACCAGTACGCCAAACCGGTTATTAACCAGTTAAGTAACTGGTTTGGTTTTGGTTAAATTGTGACACTCAATTGAAAACTGCTCATGCATTTTTTAGGCAAATGAGACTTTAAATTACTAGACTAATCACCTGCATTTTCTACGAGTGATAGTCATTAAAACGTGTGAAGAAAACTTGGTTCATATTCTCAACCTGTTAATTAAATTAGATTTTAAATATTTTCACCTGAATTTGTGAGTCAGAGACAAAAAGGAGATTTAATGAGTCATGGGAAGTCTTGGGGATACGCCAAGAACAGAATGCCCACCAAAAACATCCAAACTCTCCTATTGCCACAACAATGAAAAGCACAAACAAAGAGAACTTCAAAGCACAACTATGCCAATACCACCAGTACCGTGTGAACATGAAAACTGAAAAAAAAAAGAACAGATTTAATCAAGGATCTGTTTCTAGAGTACTTGATCAATTATTCATATCAGTTTGAATTACAACATATTGATATACAACATATAGCTGTTATGTCTAATGTGAGCTGTAAAAACCAAATTATAATTCTTAAAGGAAAACAAATCAATGAATCAATCATTCCATAAATCTTAAAGTGCCACTAAAATCAAATTCTCGATATCCAGTTTTTTACATTTTCGTACACAATAACATTATATTTTGCCAAATTTCAAGCTATTATGAACATCGGAACTCACGTTTTTTAGACCTTTATTTCCGAGAATTTTTGGCTCCCATTAATTTTCCTTGTTCCAAGTCTTGATTGAGAATTGGAGTAAATGACGTCATACTCTCAAAAATACCTCAAGGGTTGAAATTATAAATTAATGTAGAAAATTGCACGAATATAAGAGAAAAGTTTTTTGTTATTCTTTATGAGAATTGCAGGATCAATTGTTATTGTAATTTCAACCCGTGTGGTATTTTTGAGAGTATGACATCATTTACTCCAATTCTCAACCAAGACTTGGAACAAGGAAAATTACTGAATGGCGGCTGTAAATTCTCGGAAATAAAGGTCCAAAAAACGTGAGTTCTGATGTTCATAATAGCTTGAAATTTGGCAAGATCTTTCGGAAAGACGAAAGATTATGTTCGGAAATGTCAAAAAAATGGATATCGAGAATTTGATTTTAGTGGCACTTTAATTATAATTTAATTTTACATAGATGTTATAAGTGTTGATTGATCCCCTGAACTGATTCCCTTACTCGACCCTAGATCAACACTCCAAAGATTCTTGATTGGCACTCCATGGACAGCTTAGTTTAATACTTGACCAACACCCCATCAACATCTTGGTCAGCAGTCTGTCCAGAATCAACTAATTTTCAATCATTGTATAAAGGTCAGCCGACATTCATTTGACTATCAACCTTTTGAGTATTGATTGAGATGTTGATCAAGTGTCAATTGAGTATCAAGGGAATATTGATTGAGAGGTTGATGCCATGTCGATCAAGATGTCAATCATGGATCAATCAAGGGTATTGATACATGTATTAATATTAATGGCACAACACTCAACTACAGTTGCATTTAGGACACATGATCCAGTGGAATTTTGACCTGTCCACCTTCTCATTTGGGAAAAAGCTGAAGACTACGAAATGAAAGTATGAAAATGAATTAGGCTTCACAGTATTCTAGACTTTTTTATTTTCCTTTTTCGCTTGTATTTTTTTTTACAATTTAATGGCAGATTTACGAAACAATAACGAAAAAAAAAGCGATAAGGATGGTTTAAAATTATACAAATCACAATAATCTGTAATAATATTTACAATTTTGTTACAAATTTGATAACGTTAGCTTTAAACTTGTCAACACTACACCGGCGCCGAACGGACCTAAAGAGCCAAACTTTTCCATTCATCCACAATCGTTTGAAAGTAACTGTGTTTATGTATACTTTGTTCTCGAATATTTCCTTTTTAACAATTAATTAGCGAAATTTCTCAGAATTTAACGATCCTCTTGGCCATAAAAATCTTGAGAGCCTTAAACAAGAAGGTGACATCGACAACGAAACGTGTTTGCAAAAGAATAACAGACTGAGTTCATCGTATGGTTCATAACCGGTAGATATAACGGGAAAAGCAGAGTTCAGGGTTTAGTCAAAATACACCCTCTCATACGTAAGCTTATGGAGCTATATAAACGTTACTATTACACTGTACTGTTGAATCAATGTACATGCAGCTTACCTACGGCAATTAATACGATCAAAACTCCTTGGTTTGCTATGGCAATTGTTCAACCAGCAAACCTAGATCCCAGGCTTTCTTTCCTTTTCCTAGACTAGAGGACTGAAGTTGGCCAGTTGTTGGGGAGGAGTGGGTGGTGGGACTACTAATGATACTGCCCCTGATCAATGGTTTTGTCCAATTTCAAAGCTGATTGCAGTCACAGCAGGGCATATATTTCTCTTTTATTTTCAATTTTCCCTATGGTCTTATACGCCCCGATGCCGATGAAGTCTGACTAAGGGCACAGTTTTTCTCATTACGGACGAACAAAAGAGGGCAAATAGCTCCTTGTTGGGACAACAATGTTCTCGCACACCACTGGTAGCCATGCCAGGCTGACCGCCACAACCTGGGCTCAACAAACCTTAAATGAACATCATGCACCATGAGGAGAATTACGCAATGGAAAAGCTAACGAAAGGTACAGCACCAACTAAAAATTCTTTGGGCGGGTGGGTAGGAAAAGGACAAGTCAGTAATGGCGGACGCAACAAAAACAACGACTGTCACTAAAAGTAGGACGGGGACTTGGGGACTGGGACGTGGGACGTGGGACTCGGGGACGCGGGGACGCGGGGACGCGGGGACGCGGGGACTCGGGGACGCGGGGACGTGGGGACGTGGGGACTCGGGGACATGGGACGCGAGCACGCATGGTCCATTCATTGTGGTGGTCATCATTTCCAAGTTCTTTGCGAATTTTTTTCACTGCCACAAATTCCAAAGACTGTACAACTATCGGCGGGGAAAAATTCAGCTAAATACAACGCATACTCCTATATCGAATGTGTCCTCGCTGTGATTTTTGCTGGTTACATATTCCACTCCCTACTGGGCTCAGTAGGTAAGCTCAGTGCTGAGACAAACTTTAACTTTCCAGCCCCTCCCTCCAAAAACGGCTGCCCGCCAAAGGTCACATGACCGTTTCCCAGGTCCCAACGGTGTGTGAGAAAAACATTTTCCACTTTTTTCGTGTCACTCAGCCAGTGGAGAATAACACTTTTACGGAGAGAAGAGGGAGTTTTGGAGCCATAAACGCTTCACCGCTCGCAAATTCCTTCATGGGAATCACCAACAGTTTTGTTTTGAGGTGTTTGGAGACCCATGATAAAACACGAAGCACGAGTTTTTGATATGACTTCTCCAACAAAACAATAGCAAAAACATGCAGTGTTACACTGTTTTTTTCCATTGTTCCGCTCCAAATGGAAGAGCAATAATGCAGCGATGTAATTTTGCGATATTACGTAGCATTACGTTAACATGCCTCATTAATTGTTTGGGTGAAGTCGGTTTGTGACCATGGGTGAGGCTGGAGAGGGAAGATTAGGGAGCGCAAAACGGTTTAGAAGAAGGCGCGGTAGTCGAAAAAGCTATTCCCTCGTCGACCAAACATGGGAACTGGCGAATTGCAAATTTCTCGGTCGGTTATAGCTCCCGTTTTAGATCCAGGAGGCAAGCATTAAAAATGGATACAGTGACCTTTAATTACTAGTTCGATCGTTTGGGATGGAGGTGCCCCAGTAGTCGAGGGAGAGACATCCAGCTCGGCCTGGAAACACCAGAAGGCTTACTACACTGAGCTAGATTTCAAGTATTTCGCAAGTCTCCAGTGCTTCGTCCTGTAGTCAACCACGTAGAGCATTCTGTTAACCCCAAAGCACAATCGGATTCGGCTGGTCAATCTTCACAATTGTACTTTCAACAATATAAAGTACTGCTCCAATTGAAAACGAGATGAAAGCGCCGGCTGTTTCGTTCACGGCGGTTTCAGTAAAAATTTTTCTGAAAGCGATGATATTGTTGATATCTACAACTTGTCTTCTTGTCGGTCTTTCTTGCCTTTTACGGAATTAAGCAAGTCATTTTTCCTTTCACTGATGTATTGTACTTTTTCCCAAACCCTATTTTTTCAAGTGAAGCGAACTCTGTTCGAAAATCTCGAATTGAATTACGACAATTACGCTCTTCCCGACTACGATAATGGACTTGAATTTTCGATATCATTGTGTCCCATTTTTCGGTCATTAAAAACTGTAGATGTAGATGCGGGTGGATTCAGACACTTTTTGGACTCGCCAGCAATCTTCCTTCCTTTTCTGTATGACGAGACCGACGAGTGTCTGAGCAGGAGGCTTCGCGAATGGTGGCTCCGCAACAAATTAAAAACATTCAGTTGCTTTTGAAACTTCACGCAAGCTACATTACTGATGACCACCCCTTGGCCTATAGGTCTTCCGTTCGAGAAATATGATTCCATCAATTGCGCATTTTATTCAATGACCTTCTGGTCACTGTTATGTTAGTTGACGCTCTCCATGCTTGGAGGTTTTCTACCAGTCTGTCTCCCAACGAAATATGCTTAATTTGAGGCCGAAGTCTTCTCTTTTAGACAAAATAACTAAATTTAATGTTTCGCGACTTAAACCACTGCAGAATATAACGCTTGGAGCGCAAATAGTCGGCGACAAAGGGGAAACATTTGAGTCACACGCTCACTTCATTGCTGATAAAGATGGCGAGGTTGATGTTTGCCGTGACCCGTCTTTGGGAGGATCTTACAGAGGAGTTTCAGCCATGGGATTGTTATGGAGCATGAAACCAGCACCGGGACAGAAAAAAGGAATTCGTCTGATGAAATCAGATGTTACCAAACCGTACAATATCGTCTTGAGCTGTTTCGATGATCATGTAACCGCGAACGAATCTTCGCTTCAGCCTTTGTCAAGCATGACATTTCAGAAATGGCACATGGCCGAAAGAGTGAAAAGAATTCCTGTGAGAGAAGGAAGAATCCGTGGGACATTGTTTCTTCCACCGGGAGATGGACCTTTCCCTGGTAAGACTTTCAATTGATCTGATTATTATTTATTTGTTTATTCTTCCCTGCCGTTCATTATTTATTTATTTATGTATTTATTTATTTCTAAATTTATACACATATTTATTTATTCGTTCTTTCGCTCTTCCGTCTACCCGTCTGTGCACATCGCCATGCATTCATTCGTCTTGCCTGTGTTACAAAAGAAAGATTTTGTTGCCGTTGCTAGGTTGCTAGTCCTTACATAAATTATGTGACCACTGAAACCATTTCAAGTCAGGCATGTTTGCAACCAGATCTTGTCGTCCTAAAATGATCATTTCGTCGGAAATCTGGCTATTAATTAACGTTTAAAATTCCAAATCTAAATTTCAGTCACATACGTAACTAATTTCCATTGTGTGACAGTTCTCCAGATGTTTGTCAGCGTGACCGATGAAATAGAATAAAACGTTGATTGTGGTCTTTAGCAGTTGATGGACAGGGCGCTTTAGCAGGACTCTTCCCTCGGGTGGCGGGTGACGGGTGTCCCATTATTAATCCCAGGGAATTAATAAATATATTAATGTATCAACATTATTATTTAGGTTCAGGAGATTAATCTTACTTAAAAAACCCAACCAGCAAAGAAATCTTTTATTGGTTGATAAACCAAAAACGATACATTGATGATTCTATTAACTACGAGCAGAATGTTTTTCGCTCGCCATTCAGTTATGTCGATTTTTGAACATCCGTTTTTACAACCTCGTTCCCAGGGCTTTTCCCCACCCACCTTCAAGGGAAAAGCCCTGGGAATGAGGTTGCCGTTTTTTAAATAAATGTTTAACGTCCTTGCTTCATCCTTGCTCCTTTTTTGTTCTTTTCCTTATTCTTTTAAGTCACTTTCCTATATAGTAGTATGGAACAAGGAAACCACGAATACACTAAGGTGAATATGTTTCAACCTATTTGAGAAATGAAGAAATTTAAGGAATTGTTGGTGTCACGTGACCAGCTTACGTTATTCCCGAGAAAATGTAGATTGAAAAATACAGTATCTCTCTCTTCATGACGTGTGTGCTGATTTGCGTTTCTCTTTTGTATATAATTAAGCTTAACAAGTCTTGTGACACGTCTCGTTGCAGCGTTATTTGAGCATTGCTATGACTTCGCAATACGCATAACCGCGTGTATACAATAAAGTGAGTTTTTTTTTCTCTTTTAATGCTTGCTTGAGTTTAAAACCGAACTGTCCAGTTCTGGCCCTTTCTCTGTCGCACATCGCTGGACAGAGGGTAGCGCTGCATGAAAGGAACAAAAAGATTAACAAATCGGCCACATCAACCATTACTTCATAGAAATCGAGAGCGAATAATCTAATTGTTAATTAGTAAGACAGGTTAGCCAGTCCTGGAGTCTAGAAAAGACGCAAATATGGCCTATTATCACATAACCCGTACTCAGTGCCCCGCGCGCCATTTCCATGAAAAACCATAAAAAAAGGTTCCGTTTGAGGGGGGTGCTCGTCGATGTGATAAGGGCAGAAAAACCCCACCATAAATGCATACATTCCTACTAGAATCGCGCTTGACAAAACCGATACGAATTAAGTTCTTAATGAATGATTACAACGGGAAAATATTTGGCTCTCGGTCAGGTCGTACAGACGAGGGCTCAGTCAACCGGTACATAGAATTTTAGGTCGAGTCTAAACTGAGGTAAGGAAAATCGAACATTTTGATCTGAAAAAGGATAAGGGTTTCAAAAGGTAATTTTGTAAAAATATATATGTTATTTGCCGGCTGGGAGGTCCGTATAGTGAAAAACTGTGACCGAGGTCTTGAAATGCTGCCCTCGGCCTGCGGCCTCGGGCAGCATTTTCATGGCCGAGGTCACAGTTTTTCACTATACGGACCGACCGCCGGTAAATAACTTATTTATTTTGTCCAAGCTCTCAAACGAAAAACAACTCACGGAAAAAGAAACTCACGCAAGCGTTACTGTGACCGTGGTCAGAGATAGGAAAATCCAGACCGCGCTACCCTTTGTCATCGTGGTTTGCCTAAGGGTCCTATTGGCCACTTCTGCTGCGAAAACCTGGATAAGCTCTGACGGTTGGCCTGACGCAGGCTTTACTCGTATTACGAAACATATCTATTAGAATTATTCAGCATTATCCCTGCTAAACACCAGTTTATTCATTGCAATTCTGCAGGTGTGATAGACATAATGGGTGGTACTGCAGGACTCTGGGAATTCAAAGGAGCGCTTCTGGCGTCTCGTGGATTTGCAGCTCTTGCATTGGCCTACTTATCTTGTGATGATGTTCCGGAATTTCCATCATCCATGGACATGGAGTACTTTGAAGAGGCAGCTAACTGGCTCAGAAGTCATCCTAAAGTCTTGCCACATGGTATTGGCGTTCACTCCATTTGCTATGGTTCCTGGGCCGCTTTGTTAATGGCTGGTCTGGGGATGAATGCCGTCAAAGCCGTTGTGGCCATTTCACCCATCGTTAACGCTTTCCCCATACCGTTTAGTTACAAAGGAAAAGTCTCGGAAATACTTCCTTTTGATAATAGCAAGAAGATATTGACAAAAGAAGGTACCATCTGGCGTTACGCCATTCCAACAGTCGATGATGTAAGTACTCCAGTTTCTAAATACTCGCCCATCACACCAGTGGAGAATATTTCCTGTCCTGTGCTGTTAGTCTTTGGAACTGGTGACCTTAATGTTAATTCTGACTTTGCTACGGAACTGATTTTTAATCGCTTGAAGGCCCATGGCAAGGAACATTTGTGTTCCATTTTGCGTTATCCCGAGGCGGGACATCTCATTGAGCCTCCATACACTCCACACTGCTATGTGTCATTCGCCGGCATTACTGCAAAATGGTCCGGTGACAACTATCTAGTGTGGGGAGGGGAAACGAATGCTCACGCTAAAGCACAAGAGGACGCCTGGCCGAAGATCTTAAATTTTCTACGAAAAAACCTTCAGCACTCCAGTATGCAGCCAACAGTTTAGAATAATAGTGTACAGGACGATTACTGTGAAGTTCGCTTACCACTGGCAAATTTAGTTAGGTGGGCCGGTACCGACGAAGTCGTGGCATGTCAATTTATCGTTACACTTTTAAATGTATCTATTTTAGCTTAGTGGTTTTTCACTATTGTTCTTGTCAAAATTTTTATTGGTTAGTTTAAATATGTTTGCATTTTACGTTAATTTAAATTTATAAAGGCTCATTGTATACGCTCTTACATATATAACAACGATCATTCTGTAAACCTTATATATTCATTATGGCTGATGATGAAGTTTGAAACATCGAAACGTGTTCCGAAAACTGAAAAGCGTTGTTGTATTTTTACAAACAAATAGACATTTGCGATAAACGTGGATCTAAAAGTCTCTAGTAATTGATCACAGATGACGCCAAAGCGTAGTAAGAAAAAAAAGGTGGTGTCAGTGCAATGGAGCGTGCAGTCTCGTATTTGTAAGTGTTGTGTTGGATGAAACCGAATTACGGCCAATTTCCATTTTATTCTCCTCAGTCCAGTTTTGTTGCTTGAAAGACATATTGTTTTCGTTAATAAATTGAAAACTTCGACTTTTTTGTCTGTGTTGTTGATGTAGCTATAGAGTACTGAACAACAATCAACATTAACCCTCGACCTTATATTTGAACAAACAGACCATGAACTCGTTAGCTCAACGACAATTCAGTATCGATATCTGACACTCAACATTTCAGAGAAACCAAGGGAGGGTCAGAACCCAGAGAATGTCTGAAAGGAAAACAGAAACGCTCCCCCCCCCCCCCCCTTTTTTTCCCCCTAAAATTTGAAAAAGAAAAAAAAAAACCCCCCCCCCCCCCCCCTAGTATTGCTCCCCGATGTTCAAGATGTATCAGAGCAAAGTTAATAGAGGGAATGGTAAACATCAAAAGAGCAGAGTTTTATCCTCATTGACCACGTGCATGAATAACATAATTGCAAAGCTTCTATTGGTTAGTTGTATGAGAACACATAACCACTTTTTGTGTTTTGCCCGGCTTTGTGCAGGTTCGCCCCCCAAATAGCCAGCCAACAAAAACATACAACAAAGAACTTTGCAAGGTTTCATAACCATTCTCTCTATAAACTATGATCAGAGGAAGTCGTGCGCGCTTTTCGCAAGCAGGGTATCAATACCTATACTTAACTGACCTTTGCAACACCAAGTCACAACTAGTAAACACTTCACAAACAAGTTACCGACAAAAAAAAAGTCTGGTCTGGTTAAAACTATGCGGACAGTGGTAGATTCTTCTTCAGGGAAACAGCCCGACCATCTACGTCCGGCTAAAGAAACACTACAACATAACTACATTGCATTGAATTGATTGAATTAAAGAAACACTACAACATAACTACATTGCATTGAATTGATTGAGTTAAAGAAACACGCATGCAAATACAATGTCAGATTCCCTACTCCACTATTAACCACTGATGTCAAATTCCCCCCCCCCCCCCCCCCCCACCC
>OMLO01004987.1_pt1 | contig 11127 bp, 6 predicted proteins | sample 1674811 | NCBI WGS metagenome assembly OMLO01 (sample SAMN06265003, study PRJEB25207) | coral metagenome | isolation source: Coral host | place: Mexico:La Bocana,Puerto Morelos, Mexico | collected 2008-11-13 | reverse complement strand
TGCTTATACTTTCTGAATAAAATTAGGAGAATATCGTCTTAAACGGGATAACGCCCTACAGAATTGTAAGTATATTGCCAATATGTTATGTAAAGTGTTTTAGCTGTTTCATTTTTTTGATTAGATTCAATTTTATAACTTGCTATAGTCGACACCATGTACACCTTTACTTTCAGTTGACTAGCTAGCTTGTGCAAATGGATTGCGCGGAATAAACTAGTCCAAAACAACAAAGGTAGATCTCGTGGACTTTATTTTCCTGGTGTATCTTCAACTAGAGTAGTACCCTGATTCGAGGTGCGAAACAGCCCCCATAGACTCGATTTTCGGAGGCTCAACTCCGTCCAATTATACCCCCTGGAGCTAGGTTAGTCGAGGCCCACTCCCTCCAGTCAGAGAGGAGGCCCACCTCCCTCTTCTCTACCCAGGAATGTTCACAGTGGCCCTGAGAGAAAGGCCAACTCCCTTCCCTTCATCCACTGAGTACATCTTCTTGGGTTGTAGGTTTTGTTTTCTTGACACTCCAGGGGTCCATGGGGCTAAATATTAATTAAATATTAACTGAGCACTTTGTCACCCACTTCCCCATTTTCAGCCACACAAAGTTGTTGTTGTCCTTATTTCAAGTAAAAACAAGGAAGGTTGATTAACCATTCTTATATTAATGAAGAGTTAACCTTGTTAATTTACCTTAATCAATTCCATCACCCTACAGCTCATGTTGAACAGAAAAAAGGTAATGATAGAGATAAACAGTGTGATCGTTCATTACGAGTTTGTGTGTATATTCTTGTTTTTTAGTTCTTATATTCAATCTTTGTTTTCACAGAATTGCCTGTTATTGCATATATTCATAATCTATCACCAATTAAGACAAGTCAAATAAACATCGGACTATTAAAATGTGATAGTCAAATAGAAAATAATGCCACAAAAATGAACACCGCATTAATGAAACATCTATTTCACAGGTTTATTGACTTCACTATAATATCATATGATTTTACATATTCAGCATGATTTTCATGTTGTATAAATATCTAATTGTGTTACAGTTTAAACATGTAGTTGTCAAGAGTATGAACTTCTCAGAATATTTGAACTACTTTATAAGTTTCACTTTTATGCTAAACAAGTTTCACGTGTTTACAGTAGTATATCGCAATAGCTACAAAATTCATGATCCAATAGTGTTTAACTCTTTATATTACACTGAAGTTATAAGCTGTACATGGAAGTGATATATCAATTTCACTTAAATGTTTTTGACGAACAATTCTTTGATTAAAACAAATGATTTTGTTAGTTTTTTTTTTACAGTAATATATAGAAGTCTATATAGTATGAGGTTCCTAAAGAATATTTCAACTATATAATATTAGTATATCACTCTAGCTATACAATGTTCATGTTCCAGTTGTACAATTCTTTTACTTAAAATTCAACGTCGTGATTGATCTAAATAAGGCTAGGGCTAGTATAGAACTTAATATCAGCAGGGCACCTTCCACTAGCCACTTGTCTGATGTACTTAATAAAACCTCCTTTTCTCTGGAGTACGCAGTAGAACCCTCTAGTGAAAACACCGGATTTGGAAGCTGAATGAGGATCTTCGAGGTTAAGTGTGTGTTACTGGGTCTTTGTAGGTGAAGACGTACTGGATTGCTCAGGAAGTTCTTTATCAACCCAAACTTGTTCAGGCCTTTCTGAAGGCCTAAAACACACACGTTCAAACTTGGCTGTGTAAAGTGAGTCAATTATGTCTAAATTATGCCAAACCCTCCATGATACAGGTGTGGGAGACTCTGTACTGGTCCGAAAGGTTACAGCTACCTATGAGGCAGAACCATTGCAGGTGCAGTGCAGGGCAGGCACAAGGGTGGTAGCCAAAAGGCAAGATGGCAGCTCCATCACAAGGACCACAGCTCACTTCAAAGACAGTTCCCTACGGATCGATTGATGAAGCCCACAGGTGGTCAAGTGCAGAGAGGCCAGCAAAGCCTGTCAACGAGTCACCACCAAGCACCGGATAAGACGGGTCCCTGGGTTTTGGAGCAGACTGATGGAAGCATGAGTGGTACAGGCGCCAATGAGTCTATCCCTGCCGATGCTGCCTTACTGGCATCAGGCTAACGCAGCGCAGGCCTGGTTACCGTTGTCGTGGTAATTTCAAACAGAGAGCTCCAGTGATCGAGAACAGGAAGATGACGAATAAGACAGTGACTGGGCCAGACTGGAGGACAATGCTCCTTCTGCCGATGACTATAGTTATCAGAGTGATGATATTGAAGGAAATGATTCAAGCAGAAATATAGGGTACTGGTATACTCTCAACCTGAGTAGCAGTAGTAACCAACAGTACAAAAATTGTTGTAACATTTTACTACAACATGTGAGAGCCAAGGCTTGTTTTATAGTGGAATCTCAATTTCTTGAGCCCTAAATTTTGAAGATCCCTGAGTGAAAGTCATTTTCCTTGGATTGTTTTTCACTTAGCCGATCACTGTAAATTTTTTCCCCGTTTTGTTGGAGTAATTGTTGTTTTCCCTCTGGGGTTTAAAAAAATTCCTGTAATCTGCAGTGGTAGAAGAAACGGAATATGTTTGACTACATCACATTTACAGTTTGTACTCAGAGATCACCTGTTTACAAGTATCAACTATGAAAATATTAATTTTAAGGGTTGAACCAGACACCTTACAAGGGGTCCAAATTCATGTGTGCATGTATTCAGGTGTGTTTTAAATGCAAAAAAGTCTGCCGAGAGCCAATGCTTTTTCATGGGGATCACAACCACTCATTTTTGGGATGTATCCAGCTGGTGACATGTTACTGAGCTCTGAAGTCCTTATGGCTGGAGTCTCCTTCAGCAAAGTACTTTTGGTAATGAGACTCATGGGATTATGAGTTCATAGTGCAAGGACATTCTTTGTTCATCATAAGAACTTCCTGTTTTCCGTTATTGTAAACCACTGAGAACAGTAAAGAGCATCTCTTGTTGGAAAATGAAGAACATGTCAAATGTTGTCTGGAGTGAGAATGGGTGGCTAGACTCGATGGGGCACAGTGCCAAATATGGTGCTTAAACACTCAGTGGGGACAGTGGGAGTGTTAGATGTCCCGTCTCAAGTTTCTGCACTCGCACGGCCAGAAATCGAGGACAACATGGCGACCAAGCATGCGCACTCTTGCATTTCAAGAACTTCTAAAATGGTGAGTCGATAAAGGCTTAAAGGGAAAAAGAAAGAAAATTTGACTGTGCGTCCAGTAAAAAGAAGTATTACTTACCTCCCAACGTCTAAACTTTTGAAATGGAAATTATCAATTGAAAATCCCAGACCCTCATTAGCATATGCTTCCAAAGCAGTAACCAGAAATGCCCTTTTGCTGTGGCCTGACATGGGTTTCTTAGCTAGGCAACAAAGGAAAATAATAATCCATGCCTACTTCAGAGGAACAGAGTGTTCTGCACTTCGTTAAGGCGTTTGTTTATCTTTAATTGCTATCTTTGTTTTTATTGTTTTTCGGGCTCATGTTTGTGTAATTAGGCGTGTAAGGATATCGAAAGATCAGAGAGAAAGAGTTCTTCTATCGGAAATAGCTTGTTTATACTTTCTGCATAAAATTAGGAAAATAGATCGTCTTAAACGGGATTACGCCCTACAGAATTGTAAGAATAATGGTAATATAAAGTGTTTTAGTTGTTTGAATTTTTTTTTAATTAGATTCAATTTTATAAGTTGCTATAGTCGACCCCATGTACACCTTTACTTTCAGTTGACTAGCTAGCTTGTGCAAGTGGATTGCGCTGAATAAACTAGTTCAAAACAACTGGTAGATCCCGTGGACTTTATTTTCCTGGTGTGTCTTCAATTCGAGTAGTACCCTGATTCGAGGATAAGTGAGACCACAACACAAATACACTGATTTGTTGGAATTTTTCATACCTGGAAATTTCTTTGCTATCAGTGAGGACCCCATCACAAGAACAGAATTTCATAGAGATCTTCAGAGATTAACTGTGGCAGTTTGCAGTGAGTATAAGAAGGCAAAGGGTGGAAGGCAAAGTCTGGAACTAAGAAAAAAGTCTAACAGGTTTCACATCTATGAAGGACAGGCAGTTTACTTAGTGGAATTAAGATAGCAGAATGAGCTAATCAAAGATGAACTTCTAGAGTGGAAAAAAGTACAGTGATTTTGAGGCAGAACTAAAAAACTTCATCAAAGATGCAGTTGGCAATCCTGGGAAAGGATGGGGCAATTAAGAATTTACAAACAATCAGTGAAGACCTCTCAAGTTATGTACCGGTAAGTTCACTTGAAAACCTTGTCTACAAAGGGCAAGACATTTCCGAAGTGGCAAAGAAACCAAGAACATTAAAAGCATTTTTGTCAAGGGCACAGTGAGCCCTCTGGTTTGCCACATCATTTGGACTTGAGTTCAAGTCAGGTGAATTACATAGTTACTGTAGACAAAAAAAAATCACAGAAGCATCATCTAGCCATGGGGAACGACCAAGAGGTGGGAAGCTCTTTGTTTGGAGAATAGTCCACTGTTGAGAAAGTTCTTTTTCTTCTTGACAAATTTTGTGTTGGGGACACTTTTTACCATGAGTTAACAATAACCATAAATAGCTTGTCAAGGTTTTACCTTGTCAAGCAGAGGCGAGATCAACTGAATGACATCCGCCATATCACACACATTTCTGGTACAGCAGAATGGGGACAGGTGTTATTCAGTAATCTCCTCAAAGAAAGGCTAAGAGATTACTTGGTTAAGTCATCCAAATGGTCATGAAGACACCATATGGATTAAAATTTCTGGGGATGGGGAAGAATGACCCACAATTCTAGTTTTATCTTAATGAGTTTTGCCGTTCTTGACTTGGGAGATGAAATACCTATGAAATGTGTAAATACATAGTTTATATGGGGGTTCAAACGGTGTTTTGTAAGGCGGTCGTTAATACTAGCTACAGTATAGAGATCAAACAGTCATCTTAGTGAATTTCAGGATGAGCCAAACAATGCATTAGTCTACTTACACAACTTATCTACGACAACTGATGGATGCAATCAAAATGATCAGGAGCTTATATTGCAAAAAACGAAAAATGGAACTAGCCTTAATATAGAATGACTGACTAACCGGCGGAACTCACTTGATGATCGTGAGAAACAAATGAATGTCAAACAGGTCCCACCTGAGTTATCTTTCGATCCTGTAAAATCCTTTACAACAGGTCGGAAACCAATAGTAAAGAACCGTGCTGGGTTCCTTAGGGAAGCATTGGTTGGATGGCGCAATTAAAAATGACACCTTGTTGACAGTGTTAGAAACGGTATCGCAGAGGTCATCGGTTCGATCATGACTTCAGATTTTTCTCCACAGTTCAAATATGTGATCGTTCATATTCATTTGCATTCTTCACCTTCTACGAAAAACTACATAAACATCTTGAAGAGGCTATTGTTAAAACTATTTTTCAAGGAGAACTGGAGAGTGATCGTTTTCTCTGAAACCACTGGATTGGCCAAAACCTTTTATCAACAAGCCTTTTGCAAAGTTGATTCTATAATGGACTCACCGTCGAAAAACATGTTTGACCAAGTTAAATTCCGTAGTGATCTACCTGTTCAATACCTTCGTGACGTCTGGTGAGTATAATATATGAAGTCTGTTAAATTTGTAGCTTGCGTATCGGCATATTTTTGATCAGGTTTCTTTAACTGTCTAGAAAAATCCAGTTCGCGATGCGGAGATGGCGACACCATGCGTCACAGTTTCTGTGGGCTTTGCGTGGAGTGTTTTCAAACAACTGGGAGAGACAAAAGCTGTCAGAAGTGTAACATTCAGTTACGGGGTTTTGCAAAAACCTGTTTGCATGTAACATGCTGAACCTTGAGAAAGCAGTGTCTTTGGTGCAAAGAGGAATTCCCCCTGGATGACGCTAAATGCCATGTAAGGCGCTGCGACCAACTGGAGGTGCCATGCGGCCGATGCAAGAAAGAAGTGAAGCATGCAGATGAATTGCAACATCAGCAGATGAATTGCAACATCAGTAGGAATGCAAGGAGCGCGATATTGTTTGCGCGTGTGGCATGCTGATAAAGAAGAAGGATGAGGACAAACACAAAGAAAAATGGTGTACCTTCCTGGAAGTCCCATGTCCTCTGGAATGTGGACAACAAGTAAGAAAGTAAGCAAATTCATCAAAAAGTCCGTTTCAGCGCAAATCCTTAGCGCAGGTTACTTGGACAAGGCTATTACAATTAATCATTTCATGGCAACAAACTTAGCTGCGCAAAACGTAAACTTATTCATACAAATAATAAGCCAGCAATAAGCCAGCTGTAAGCCCGAAGTATCAACAGGAAGTTATAATTCCGACTAACCCTCTAAATTATGCATTAGGAAGAAAAGGATGAATGACACAGCGGCTTGCCAGTTAGCCATAAGATCACTTAACTGCTAAAGCAACTGTGTAGGGCCAGGTGTAGTACAAGTTTCAATTTTAATCTAGGTATCTCCTCCCACCACATACCCTACAATGTCCTGTTGTGGTACAGTATTGTCCAATCAAGGGGTGTGGTGAGACAGTCCGCAAAGGAACAGCCACGCAGCACCTAGAGGCAAATTTGGCTCAACATTTCTTCCTTCTCAAGGAGGAAAGGGAAAATATTCTCTGGAAGGGCAGTGAAGCGGTTTTTTCAAAGGTATATTGGGAAACTGTTCAAGCGAGTAGCCGACTTGACTCTCGTGAATTACATACGCGAGGTGATTTAAATAACCTTGGCAACTGAAACAAAACTGACTAATCAGACAAAACAAGAGCAATAAAGAATTCTGAACCAATCAGTTTCTAGATACTAAATATTAGAGGCAAGGAAATGACGAAGTGATGGTACTTTATTCTTTTTGTATTCGTTCAACATTATTTTCATCACGTTGTTTCCTCTCCATTTTAAGACTTTAAGGACACTGTTTTATTTTCTATACGGACATCGTTCAAGATTCGACCACATAGAAAGGGAGAAGTGGGAATCTTCAAGTGGTCCATTGATTCCTGTGATTCTAATTCGGTCGCATGTTCCCCCTCCTTTGAAAAGTGGAGGAGGAAATGGCGCACATTCTAAAAGAAAATGGGGGACAGTGTACAGTATGGATTAGAGTACGTGCAAGTAGTTAGTCCCATTCATTTGGCACTATGGTAATTTTGAAAGTTGAAACCGATGCACTTTAAACAAAGACGGCATATAAGAAGACACTGCTTTCCAGATGACACTAGTGAAGCAGTGTGCTAACTTCTCGGTTGTGGGTGCTGTGCCATTCGCTACTTTCGCACAGACTTTCAACAGAAGGTTTGGATATGACGTAAGCCGTGAAAAGGGAAACAAGGGCACACCGAGTGGACCTGCTATCAAACGAATGCAAAGGTGGGTTAATATATCTATTACATATTCTATATTGCATTCGGACATTCTCCCAGTTGCTGTTGCTGAGGCAGGAAGCAGCCTGCTAATTGTCAGCATTTTAAATGAGAGGATACTACGTCAAGATAGAGACTATGAGGTACAGTGTAGTTAATCAACATTTATCCTGTTATTAATAAAATTACCACAAAGCACTGAATTCATTTTTAACAATTTCAACTTTAAGTACAGGTAAACTACATATTAACAAGTTTAATAAAATGTCAAAGTTATGTAAATGTCCTCAAATATTATTTACTGAAAATTCTCCCACAATACGTTATGGAACACCATGCTGTAAATTATCATATGTTGGTTATTTGATGCAGTAATAATTCTGTTAATGCTCAGAAAGCATTTATTTGGGCTTGTGAGGAGCAGAAGACACGAGTGTAAAAATTATAGAACTGCAGGTATATTTGTAGTAAAATGGGTAAAGCCACAGAATAATTTGATCAGACAATCTAACTTCTCGTTTATATTATGCCATATCTTTACAATATTTCATCATCTCTTACAGTATGGAATGATGGGCTGTTACAATAGTTACTTGGTCAAAGCATAAGGAGGATGAGCTATCCTCAATTATTTTAACCTTTTTACTACGTGAAGAGTAAATTCATTATCGCATGGATGGAAGAATGCATTAATTACTATTTTGATTTCTGATAAATTTACGCAATGCTATAATTATTCAAAGGGGTTTATGTTGTTAAACATTAAACATGTTTTTATTTATTTCAAATTTTTTTTTATTCGGGCATCTTAGTCATCGAAAGGCCTTGTTCTATTGTGATTGATGTGAAAGAAATCTTTGGTTCAGAATCCAAGTCCCAAGTAAATGCCCATCTTTTTGAAAACCCTTCAATGGATAAAACAAGTAAGATATTTTTTGAAAGCCCTGCAATGAAAAAAAGTAATATTAAACAGTTATATCATTGATAGAAACTTCCATGATGTAATTTAATGTCTACGTTTTCCTTGTCCTGGATTTTTTATCCAGCAGTCATACCAGTTCTTATCTGTAACACTTGTAACATCCCTACAATAAATAACACTGCCGCACGCATTTCTTGATCAAAAAAAAAGTATGTGTTTATTCAGAAGTTAACATGCTAAAACGACTCAAATAAGATTCCAAATTTTGGTATCATATATATTATACGACTGCAAACTATGAACTTTGCAATTTCCTTGACATACGTCATGTATTAACAAAACCTGCACCTTTGTTATAGCATGGAAAACCTAACGATCAGAAATTTGCTACCTCGGCCATGTCCTGACAATAGATATTCAGTGGTTTAGCAACCCTTTTTAGCTAGAAATTGGCTGTGGTGGTTCTTATTGAAAACTCTTTTGATTACAGTTCATTGATATTTGTTTAACATAATTATTTCAATAACATTGAATGATTAAATGGTTTTTATTTAGTATCTATGTTTTAAAATTCGTTAAGTGTTCATTACATAGATAATAATTGTAATTTTTCGACTCCTTCATTTCATTTTTGTTTTATAATTGTAGTCACCATTTGTTATGATGCCTGTCATTTAAAGCGCTTTGTACAAAATCCACTATGCTCCGAAATGACAAAAATACCACAGAAATTAAACCATCTGGAGATGGTGTGCAACAAATTTCATTTTAAAAACCACACAGACACCTGGTGTAAGAAGAATTGCAACCCAATGAAATCCAACAATCTTCAGGTAATCTATCATCATTCACTGAATTTAATAACATAACTCATCTTACTTACCTTGCCGCTTCGCAGCTAAGAAAATATACAATACTATTCACCTCAACTTCGGTGAATGATTGTTAATTATTTAGGATTACTACAAAAAGTTTAAAATTTTTTACACTCTAGGGCTATTAAAGAAACACCTACTATCAGCCTGGTTACAATTTTAGTACACTATTGTATGGTTGCAACATTTTTTGTTTGAAAAAATATATCTTCAGGAATCCAATACATTAATTACAATAAATAAATCACTATCCGTATGTAAAATTGAAAATACATTTTTTCTGTTGATGCAAGGGCCAATTAGAGTCCCATTGTTTCGAAGAATCATTTTGTGATAAATTTACCCCATATACCATTAACTTTGCCTTAGAAAGTCCAATAATGGTAATATGAAACAATAGATCAAAACGATTCCTGTATTTATTATAAAAGATATGCCATTAAAGAAACAATTCAAAATATTTGTTCCATGTAACATAATTCTCCTTCCTTTTACAGAATGTTAACACAGAGGTCTGCGAACAGCTGTTTTCATGGCTGTCCCAATTCTCACAAATAACAAAGCATATGAATAGATGGCGATTTTTGTTTTTAATGTTTACATACTTGATAGTCATAATGAGGATGTCATGAAGTAAATAATTTAACAGTGAATTTAATGAACAAGGCTTAATTTCATATAACGCTCTCATTATTGTAGTTTATTTTAGTCAAAATACAATAGAGGTAAATATGTCAATTTGAAATTGTGTATTTTTCAATGTCACGTGAGGCCATGCCAAAAGAAATATAGAAAATAAAGCAGCAGGTAACCCATGTATTTAAATCGAATGGCCTCAGAATCATGATTGAAGCAAACAAAAAAGCGGTTAACTTCTTAGACGTAACCTTCGACCTCACTACCTCTACTCCACACATGCACATGCACACAGAAATGTCAAACGCAAAAGACCATGTTTGACCACATTTTCAAACACCGAGAAGAATAGTAAACGAAAAGTTAAAAGAGTCCAGAATGAAATTGTCTTAATGATGACAGCAATTTTTGCGGTGACAGGAGACCAGGGTATACATCTTGACTATTTTAGCATGGAATAGGGGAAAGCTTCTAAAATGTGTGACACATAACCTAACCCAAATTTGTGGAGTGTAATTCCCCGACCAATCAGCTCGAGGAGTTGGTTTTTCTATCAAGGAGAATCACTTGTTTACAGCTAGACTTGATCTTACGAACACAACAAATGACTTTGAGGCTTTATGGGTAGAAATGCAAAATGGATCTCAACGAAACATGATCTGTGGTGTGATTTACCGAGATCAGTATAAGGCAAAGGCTGTTTGAAAATCTCTTCTTGAGAAATCCAAATGTTTCTAATGTGACTGCCGAGAGAGTCATCAGTTAGTTCTCTCAGCTTTTCAATCAATGAGTCCTGTGCCACCAGACACAATCTAATCCACTACATAAATGAGTGCTCCAAACAGGTATTTTTCATTCCTGCAATTTTGATTTGAGAACTTAGAAGGGAATAACATTTTAAGAAGTTGTATAGTACATGTACTGTACATACATGTAGTCAAAGTTAAAAACCTTTACTTCTGGATTGTTGTGTCAGACAATAAACGACAAAGAACTACAGATTTGTGACTGCTCTCGCGTTTCTGCGTGTTTTGGATTTGCGTACATCACATGGACTTTGACAATCTTCAAGATTGATATTACCAGTGATCAGCTTAATACTGATATTGATTTTGTTTGTTGCATACTGAATTGAGTCTTTTTACTCCACTCAAGAGAAGCCGCCAGAATATTTCGAGAATCGAAACTCAGCGACAAAAAATCGAATTTTTTTTTATTATGCCAAAACATCCCTTTCTGTGAACTAGTTTCGAAAAAAATATTT
>OMLO01004986.1_pt1 | contig 11128 bp, 7 predicted proteins | sample 1674811 | NCBI WGS metagenome assembly OMLO01 (sample SAMN06265003, study PRJEB25207) | coral metagenome | isolation source: Coral host | place: Mexico:La Bocana,Puerto Morelos, Mexico | collected 2008-11-13 | reverse complement strand
TAACCGTTTTCAGAGCCTAGATTCATCAGTAGAAGAGTTCATAGACGGACAGGAAAATGAAAACACCAAGAAAAAGATCAAACACGATGTTGCTATGTTCCACAAATTTCTTGTCTGTAATTGTCTGTAATTGTCTGTAATTGTTTTGTAGTTGTCTTTCCTTGTGTTATTGCAAAATTTAAAAAAAATTTTAAAATCATGAAGCACTGATTTATGTGTACCTGACTGCAGAGCTTCTATTGCCATGTTAGTTAAATGACAAAGCCATTCCACCGTTTTAAGCCATGAGCCAGTGCGGTTCACAAGAAACTGATCCTCTAAAAGCAGACTGTCAATTTTGTCCTTAAAAGGCATAATAATAACAATCAATTGTCATTTTACCGATGATAATAATATTAACTCAGTCAGTAGCTAGACATTGTCATGTTTGCTTTAAGGGCTTATATTTTACCATTACTGCAAGCAAAGAACTTGACTTTAGTATTTTATCAGCAACCGGATAAAATTGTCAGGTAAGTACTTTTTATTTTAAAAATCCTTCTGCAGGGACAATTTTGGTTCAAACTATTGGCTAAAGACCAACAGCTTACATGAGGGCAAAAGAACACTTAGAAAATGAATTTCTTTTACATGCTCAAATTTCTCAACATCACTTTTACAAATAGAAATGCAAATTAGTTATCTTTCACTTTATAGTCATGTGCATTCTGTTACATTGTTTAGATGTAGAAGTTTTAGACTGTGCAGTTTTCACTTGAGTATTGGCAGTAAAAAAATTTTGCATTACTACACGGAGTGACTGGCTTAAAAAAAATGCAAGTTGTCACAATCCATATGTCAACTAAAATGAAAACCAATCATGACTCACTCCAGTACATTGTCCTGCACTACAAGTCAGCTACATGTATTTCCTTTGAATTTTAATTAGTTTACTAAGTTGTCTCTGCCCTTTGTTATCAGTCACAGTGATTACTTTGCTTTGATTTTAAAACTGAAGATATATAATCTCTAATCAATGTAATCACTGTGTAGTATTTACCTGCAGGAAACTCTCCACCTCAGGCCCTGGGTTTCCTTTCAGCTCTTTAGGATTACCCTCCACCAAATAGAAAAGATTCTCTAAACCACAATTCTGTAAGAAACAATTCTGTCAACTTTAGCATTTCAGATTATGTAACATCTTAGTGTTGTTCGCTTCATCACAAACTGGCATATAATTATTTGCACTAAAGCAGCTGAGAACTGGCTTGTTAAGATAACCACTAGAGTTTTTTTTTACTCCTTGGCAAATGGCACTATTGTTTTGTACCTAAAGTTAAGAGTTAAATAAACTTTTATACTAGCTTACCTTCATTCTGTGAACTTGATTCACAAATCTTGTGGACTTAAGACTGGACCACAAGTCATCCCATGTTTTTCTCTCTACAAGCATGGAAAGAACCTGCAAAACATTTTGAATATCGCAGTTACTGTAATGAAAACTGATGGGGTCTGCAAAAAACTTCAAATTACTGCTGAGTTGCTTTTAATAAATGATCAGATGATTTATCCATCCAGAACAAACATTCCATCTTGATACAAACTAAATGTTTTAGTTCCTAAAGATGAACATGGGGTAAAATTTGTCTAAAGCTGATTTTTCTGTTGGTAGTTCTTCAACACATGCTAAAAGACAAACCAACCAGACACAAATATTGCCTAACAATTCATCTAAACACCAAATTTATACCAAGACATTCTCCATCTTTGACAGTCAATTTGCCTCACACAGATAATTTAAGTGTATTTGCCCATTATAAGAAATCATGGATGTCCTGTAGAAAGTCAAGAAGATCTAGAGCTTTGAGCTTATAACCTAAAACTTAAAACTTAAAGGTTACAATTGAACATGTCTACCTACCAGTTCCTGTTCTGGCATGTCTCTGACTGTGTCAGGATTCACTCCTGGAGGAAGCAGAACCCACAGGAAATCCCCCACAGGGAGCTTTCTTGTTTTTGCTGACAGTCCTCTCTGTAGTGCCACTCTAACAAAACGCTCCCTCAATGGTTCTTCACTGTCAACTAACAAGCACACTTGGCGATTTCTGAATACTGGCCTATAAAACAAGGTGATCTCATCTCATTGCCCATTAACTTGTCTTTTAATGGAAGGTTTCATAATTTAAGTTTAGTCAAGTTTATTATTACCTTTGCGACGATCTTTGATTGATCTTCAAAACATAGTTTTTATAATAGCCTATTTGCATTGTAGTTTCTCTACAGACACAATTAATTTTTTTCTGTTAACTAAAGGTAAAGTCTGCATCAGACCAAGTGTGTCATAACACCAAGGCTTAGCAGCATGAAGAGGCTGGGACAATTTCTACTCTCCCCCAATGGACAAGGCGGGGCTACAGTCACTACAGCCAGCATTAAATGTCTGTACCCATTTATACACCTATGTTAAAGGAGGCACTGTGAGAATGACACGAATGTCACAAATGTGTGGAGTTAAAATTTGTGGTATTTTCATTGAAAGGCAATAGGCCACACCTCTAGACTAGTGTAACAACCAGACAAAATCACTAGAAGAAAAGTAACAAAGACTGAACCAAAACCTCTATATTGCCTGGACATACCTTGCTGCCATGACAGGTATAGTTGGAACTGAAGCTAACTGAGTGAGATTCTGAACAGCATAATCAAATTCTGAGCACCTTGCAGCTAAGGGCTGGCCCTTTTCAACAAGAGAATACCTGTAAAATTATCAAATTTCATTATTTTAATTGAAAGTGGTAAGACATATGTTGCAACAGGATTATGTAACAATGAACCTAGAGGATGCCACCACTGTCTCCAAATATACTCGGTCTAGTTACTTGTAACATTAAGCAGTTTCTTTAACAACTACTTTTCATAGAGGAGGAAACAAAAGGGACTTCAGCCTTACTTAGTAACTTACTGGTCAGGAGAAACATTTAAGAAAAATATTATTTGGTGGAAGGTCATGCAAGACCTGGCCATTAATTATAACTATCATGAACTAGCATGAACTATGTTAGTCAACAAATACACCAGCATGACACCATTAATAGAAAGACGTAGTAGTTAAGGTGTTAAAATTGTCTTCTTGAGTATGCAATACCGGTATTTTTCGTTACTTTAAACACCACATTTCTAGCTTGTACTTTAATGAACATTTAAAAGCAGTTTTCTTGTTCTGAACTGCATCATGTGAACCAGTCTGCAGGCACTGTAGGGCCCACCTTTTGGAAGGGTTGTAGGGTCTACAGACAAGCTATGCACCTGTTTTAAGAGTTCACCTAGCGTGGGAGAGGGTGCTTCTGAAAAGAACTGTTATTGGCTTAATAATAAGTATATTCAAAGCATTAACTAACATATTAAAGTTCATTTACTTTGGTGTTCTTGCTTCTTTCTGTACAAGCTCATTCTTCATCAAGGCATTTTCCAATGAGTCAAAGCCTCCAAACCATCTTCCTATTCATAAGAACAGACACGTTCTTTTCAGATTCACAATAGCCAAAGATGAAAAGAATGGGAAGAGGTTGAATCACTCTCATGCATCAATGCTTAACTGACTGATGACAGGAAAGATTGAGATTCTGCATATCACATTGCAAGCATCATTCCTGTACTTGCAGCTCTAGACAAACAAATTTTCCTTATGGTCTACAAAGTGGCAGTGGTGGTGGTGGTAGTATTGGTTATCTATCAGAAAGGGAGGCAAGGTTTAGGTATTTTTATGGCTAACTTACAATTTTGAGAAGAATCATGATGAAGAGTTACCCATGCACAACGTAAAGGTTATGGTATTCTCCTGGTGTATTATTTGACTCTCAAGTGGTTAACTAATCCTTCACAAATAGATAAAGTAAGTTCTATAGTTCCGTTTCTAACCAGAGAGTGGCTGGCCTATTACTGGTTCTGGGCTATAATTCATAATTAATCAATGTCACAAGGGTTCTATTAATGTCTGGGCACTGAGCCAATTGATTAACTTTAAAGATGATCTTGCCCACATGGTTTGACCATCTAGAGTAATGAAATAATATGTTCATTTCAAAATGCCCATATGAGGAAACCAATTGCTCTCCTACTGAAAGTGTGAATGAAACCGGATCATCAAATTACCCTGCTTGATTTCCAAATCTGTATTTGTTAAAGGCTGAGCTCTGGATTTTAGCTCTTCTGCATTCAAACTCATTTTGCTGGGAACTTCATTAAAAGCCCTGTAAGTACAAATACAAAATTTTGAACAACATGAATAATGCGAAACTATTCTATTTAAAGTTACAGAAAGTATGGTTAAAAAAATACATACCTATGAAATGCTACTAGCATGGCAAATGGTGCTCTGTATGCCTGCAAGAAAAATAGTGTAGTATATAATTACATCAGACAAAAATGATAATGTGGTCAGATATATTGTTGCTGTAGTGTAGTGGTTATCACGTCCACTTTACATGCGTAAGGTCGCCGGTTTGTGCCTGTCCAGAAACACATGATTTTGGGTAGCAGGGATTATTATTATTGTTATTATTATTATTACTTTTAAGGCGCTTACCTTAGGTGTGTAGCCCTTTGCTGGGGCAGGTGCTTCTGTGACATCTGATTAAACAGAAGAAAACCACAGTTACACTGTGCAAACTCATGGATTTGATCTGTGACAGTTATAGCAGGAGTTTCATTGACATTTTCAGCAGGATGGCAACTGGGGATCACAGGCCAGCAAATCTATTTGAACTGAACAACTTCCACTAGATGGTCATAAGTCATCATTACAGCTGGTTAATTTGCCCAGTGAGTGGCCCATATGCAAAACTGAGGTCAATGGAGGTAGACTGTGGCAATATCACTCAGTTTGGTAACTGTCAAAAATACATATCAATTAAATTATGTCCAGATGCCAGAAAAAATGGATATTCAGGGTTGGACTATTTTTTCAGTTGGAAATAAAACATGAGCAGTCTTTAATTTGTTTGGTTTTCAACACAGCTCTCACAATATGCCACCACTTCAAAATGCATCCTATGGTGCTACCTTTCTGATTAGCTACATAAATCTTCATGGCATCAGATCTAATGAGCCGCAGCATCCAGCTGCTTAGGTTAAAAGATCTCAATGGAACTTTACCCTTCAACTGGTGATTTCTTCTTGTTACTCCCCTGTGAAGTACAAGTGCACAGTTATCGCACAGGACCAATGGCGGCTGACAGTCGGCACAGTACTGAGTAGCTGCATTCTCTTCGCAGTCTTCGCACATCCTTTGCTTGTGAGGTGCTCTCCTACCACCTCTTCCAGCTCCACCCAGTCCCTTACCCCTGTTGCTGCCTCTTCCTCTTTTACCCCTGGTGACTGCACCTCGAGATCTTAAAATGGTAAAATGAAGTCATTGATAGTAAGTAGGGAGAGCTCTTTCCACATTCTGCCTGCATGCAAATTACTTTGTTCACTTTTTTGCCCCGCGCCAATTTGCTCATGGCCAAATTGCAGAAAAGCTCTTTGCATTGGAACACTTGCTACACATTAATTGTCAAAATGTATCTCTATTTCAAAAAGAATGAAACGACTACACTCAATTAAATGTAAATAGAAATCATTCTACTGGATAGCCACTGGATAGAATGCTTACAGTAGCTGGGACATTGCAAAGTTTTCTTATCTAGTAAATTTTTCTTCATCAAAAGGACTAAGGATGTCTTAATTTAAAGACAGTCACAGTTGGTAGTGGTATGCTTTGAACCTCCAGGCTTTTCACTGCCAGTTATGAACAGAGCATTCATGTAATTTGGTTATTCAATTACAGCATAATATTAAAAAAAAAAACATGTTTATAAGACATCACATTTATTTAGATTGTCATGGTACTAGTATTGCTTACTGAAGAAGCTTGTTCTGTAAAGATCATGAAATACTAGCCTTGATATTTTATTTTCCATGTTAAACACACAACTTGATTCTATGACTGTTCAATGACTCCTGAATATTTCACTCTCACCAAGTTTTCAGATTCTCTCTTAGTTTGCTTATTGAACATGCTTAATAATGTAAACACTTGGGTAAAGCTGGATGTCTCTGCACAAATCAGAAACACTTTTGATGTCAGGATGTCAACAATTGCAATGCATATAATTTAAAGTCATCGTCAACACCTAGTATAATATGATTGATTACCTCTGCACATCTCCATCTCCATCAGCGTGTTCATCACCATTTCCATTTGATTCATCTATCAATGAAAACTGTGAATAAGTTCATTTACTTTTAATTTGAGACATTTCAAACCAATTTGTGTTAGAATTTGATAATGATACCTGACAAAGGAATAAATATAACTACAGTAATTAATGTTTTCAAACCTTTTGACTCCAGTGACTTAAATAGTTATTACTAATTAAAAGATACTGGCACAGAGAGAACATCTACTAACAACTACTGCCTCTTTACATATTCATCTCACTATTCATGCTCCAAGGATCTCTCTTCTTCCTGTCCCCAGGCAGAATAATGAAGAGAGATCCCGAAACAAGATCACATGACTATAAAGTTGTCACTGCCACCACATAAATCTAAATGTGGTAATACTTGGTTAACAAGTGCCTTGCAAAGTGGAGTTTGGGTGCCTGAGGCATCCAGGAGCTTCCACTATTGACAGCCATCTCCTAGCTAGAGACAGCTGTCATGGCTAGCAAATGGTTAGCAACCCCCCAGCCATGGGCCCCCATGCAGAAATGAGGAAGGCAGGCATCCATCACACTGATAAAACAGTGGAAAAAGAGGGAGGGGCAGGGGAGGGAAACAACAACTGAGAAGAGTCGCCATGCTTGATACTCAAACGCTCAAGGAAAACACTGACAATGTGGCCAAGGAACATATAGAATCCTGGCTCACACACAGATCTAAATGCTGCTGACTGCAAAGGTAAAACTTGTGCTCCTTGTTGTTAACTCTGTTCAGTTGCATTAAACTGCATTAACTAAAGCTTAAACCTACTCCCTTACTTGCAGTAAGTCCTAATTTCACAGCCTGTCGCTGAACAAAGTGACCAATAGAATCTCTTTCATGTATGTCGTTTTGTTCATACTCATCTTTCAGCTGCTGAAGGGTATCCAAGGTTTGTTGGGACATGTGAACTGGCTTTTTGCCGGCTGTTTGAAGATGTTCAAATAGCTGGTCCAATTCTTCAAAGTATGGAGGTTGTTGCTTTTCTTGACTAAAGAACAACAAAAGACTTAATGGTTTGAACTCTGCTTGTAATCACCAAATCCTAACCTGAAGTCATTCAAAGAAATTTATATCTCATTTATGAAGGTCAGCCCTTGTGGAAGGTGTGTCCTTATGGAAATATTTCCCTTGTGCAAGCCACGCCCTAATGGAAGATGTGTCCTTATAAAGCAGGCATGCCCTCATCAAACATGTGCCCTTATATATCCTGGGGTTTCAATATGGATTGGACACTGGGGAAATTGCCCAGCTGTAAGGATGATTTTGCCGGCCTGGTTTGGTTATCTAGAGGAACATTTTTCTTATAAAGAAGTTTAGTTCAAAATGTTTTGCCTACCTATGAAAACCAATAGTGCCTTCCCTCTGAAATCTAATTTTAATTAATAACAACCCTGCTTGTGGAAAGGGTGTCCCATGATTGGAGGTTTTGCTTTATGGGTTGTAATGGATTCAGGCATTTAGTCAGATAGGCATCTATATTTCTTGTGGACCCTCTCTTTTTAAAGAAAATCGTTTTATATTTCCTCAAGTTGCTTTTTAAATTGTCATTTGAACAGATCCTGTAGCATGGACACCCATTCTTCATTGTCTTCCTGAAGGTGTCCCAAAGTGGAGATTTGACCAACTCACTTGTTTCCTCCATTGAAGAGAATACCCAATGCCATAAACTTCTGAATCAATGACTGCTCCAATCCTCTAGCAGCCCTCGGATCATCTGCACGATTGGCAGCATCTCTTTCCACTTCCCGCAGTCTATAGTAGATGGTAGCAGCCCAAAGAGGATTGCTTGTTGTTTCCAGAACAGCATTGTTTTGTATATTGTAGAAGCCTATAGTCCTGTCATAATTCAAAACAGTCACATGGTGTTATTATATAAGGGTTATTGACTAAGTGTGGGTCAAGATGGCTGGATGTTGGCCTCAATCTTTTTTTGAATGTTCTAGATCTTCACTCTGTCTCGTTCCAAAAAAGAATCCAAAAAAGAATGAGGCCAACATTTAACAATCTTGACTGAACAAGCTTGGCCAAGATTTATTATAGGGCTTCAGTGAAATTTTTTGCAGGACACATCGCATAAACCAAAGAGGGCTTGCCTGCCTGGGTAGCTAATCACAGCATGGGATTTGGTTCATCCTGCTTGCACACGGAGCCAGCCATATAATATATATCTTGATTATATGACTCCGTGAGCGGGCAAGATGAACCAGATCTTGCGCTGTGATTGGCTGCCCAAGCGGGCAAGATGGAGCTATATTGCCCGCTCGGGATACGGGCTTTGTCCCGCAAAGGAAATTTATCATGTTTTGGTGTTTTATACCATATAATAAATCCTTTATTGGCCAAGTGTGACGTCAAGATGGCTGGATATTGGCCAAGTTCTTTTTTGTGTGTTTAATGTGTACTCCGTCTGATGGGAAACTTATTGCAACCTATTCTATATTTGTAGTCAGGCTAGGTTGCATGAGAATAAAAAACTTGCGATAGATCCAGTGACTGCATGAGTGCATCAGGGTGGAGACTAGTAGATAGAAAAGCAGTACGAAGACCTGGTTGGGTGGAATGATTGGAATATTGTGAGAGCGGTAGCCAGGAATAGGGCATAGTGAAAACAGGATGTTATGGCCTTAAGAACCTACTGGCACAAAGAGCAGTGATAATTACGAATTTTTTATCCAACAAATTATGCCTTAAATCACACTTATCTCCAATTTGTCAATTACCCTTTGAGGTCCAAATTTCAAATTTAAGTATAGACAAATTTCAAATCAAGTTGCTACTATATTTTGTTCAAACTGTAGGTTTTTGCTGAAGTGTTAAGTTGTGGGATGTGTATGGTATGGGCAACTACATGTTAATTTCAATTTTAACCTTGTTTGAAAGTTAAACCACTTTTGGACATGTTTTACAGGTTGGTGTGAAGAGGGTATTAGATAGACTAAAGATTAACAATAACTAGCTAGCGAGACCAGCTCTAAACAAATAATTTCTTACCTGTCATCAGCTAACACCTCATAAGAACCATCATTTTGACGGAAATATAAAGAGTCAATTTTAGCAGCCCTGGCTTTCTTTTTAAATTCCTAACAATTAAAATGCATGCAAAATCAGGCAGCATTGACATATGTAGATCTTTCAGCCAATATGTACACCGCTGGTCCGAAGCAGGGCAGTGTTATGCTTATCAGTTGTAATCACCTTTTATACTCATAACTGTTTGTCCAAGCACAAGAAAACCTTCTGCTATGGAGGTTGGAGATCAGGTGGGGGGGGAAGGAGAAAAGGCAAGGAGAAATCTATTAAGTTCTGGAAACATAAAAATGGTTTAGAGTAGTAGTTTCGCTTCAGAAGGAAAATGTGGACTAGATGTAGAAAGTGCAAGTCATCATTTAGTGTCTATCCACTACCACATATCCTCTTATAACAGACTATTAATTACTAACTGAGCATTAGTCTATAGTCTATATAGCGTCATCTAAACATGATGGGGATCATAGAATTCATGAAAACTCAAGATGCAATCAAAGGTTTGCATAACTTTTACAAGTTGCCCCAATTCCCCCCACCCCCCACCCCCTGGAGTTTTTAGACGAGGCTATGTAAACATGGAAAAAGTCTTCTCCTGCTTTTATAAAATATTTCTCTTGAAAATTATCAGAGAGAATCTAGAACGTCACAACCATATTTATGTCTAAACACAGCTATCAACCAATGAGAGTGTGCGTAGTAGCCCAATTATTTTATAACATACCGTGTAATATTTATTTGTGGTACCGGACTGGAACTAACTTACAACAATGGCTCATGCAGGGGAGTATTAGTGCCACTTCCGCATTGGCCTCAGTTGCACGCTAGTTATAGTCCAATACCGAGATATATAACGAACATGGCCTATTTGCAGCAAGCCAGCTTCTGGCGCGCAAATTATATGTGACAGTTGCAGACTGCGGACTTTCGTCCCAATACTATTGTATTTCCATTTCTGTTATCGCGAGTTAACCTTAACCAGATTAACCTGAGCGTTATTCAGGCTAACCTGAGTGATATTCAGGTTAACCGGAGCGCTATACAAGCTTAAATGCAGTGCGGTGAGCAGTACACAGGCTGCCCTCTGCAAATGTCATACTGACAGTGATTTTCTAGGCGCGATTTACAAAAGACAAGATCTCTATTTTTTTCAAGCTCAAAGAAATGGATCTTTGGTGGTTTGGAAGGTTTACACAATTTTCCAGATCTCCGATTCAGCCGTTTCAATGGGAAACAACAAGAAGATTACTGGTAGTACCTCCTTCACTTGCCCAACTGAAAACACGCGTGGATCTGGGAATTCCACAAATACCAACGCCTTTCCAGCCTTTGAAGGATCATATTTTTCTTTGTTACGGATGTACAGTCTCATGTTTTCTTTGTTCTTTCTCGCATCTCAGCAAACCTGGTTGCAAACAGAAACTGCGAACTAAATTTCCATAACAAACAAACACTGTGATTCATTCCCGCTTCTAGCGTGAAAAAATGTACGCTTCCGCTGGTTTTCATTGGGTCCTTTCTTACAAGAATTTCAATTGGCTATTTTTGAATTTCAACCAATCATTCGTCCTGTTAGAATATGACTAATTTCCAGTTCTTCTGTTATGAACTCTCGTCTTCCATTTTGTTCCATTACCTAATCGTCACTTTAGTACGCAATGAGTGCAGTTAAGGTGGTATGGGTACGTTTTCTTGGACAGATCGAAGCCGCGTTACCTCGTAAATTTGTTCCGTTTTGGAAAGCGCCAGCCGGTAAGTAAGCTTATTTCTCTAAGACAATAATAATCCAGTTGGACGGCTTATATTAATTAATTCGAAATATTATGGTTGCGTTGGAACCTGTGCTCTACGCGAAATAAATGTTTTGGTTATGTTTGTA
>OMLO01004985.1_pt1 | contig 11130 bp, 3 predicted proteins | sample 1674811 | NCBI WGS metagenome assembly OMLO01 (sample SAMN06265003, study PRJEB25207) | coral metagenome | isolation source: Coral host | place: Mexico:La Bocana,Puerto Morelos, Mexico | collected 2008-11-13 | reverse complement strand
TCGAGAAAATTGGGGTATTAGGATCTTGAGCTCAAATGTTCTTTCAATATTCACTGGAAATTAAGAGACATAGTAAGCTGAAAAGGATGATTTTCAATATGAATCTCCTTTTCCAGCGGTTCCTTTGCAGGGTTCCATGTTTGTTTTCGGAGGGGTCTACCTTTTTTGGCGTTCACGTGTTGGTTTCCTACTAAAAGAAAAAACAACGCATCCAACAATAAGTCTCAAGCCGAGATTCAAAAGCCTTTGGTGGGGGTCTCTAAAACCAAAACATAGCAACGGAGTTGGATGTATCCCAAGAAGCGAAACAGGCTTCTAAAGCTGTTGCAAAATGTTGCATTGAAAATAAAAACTCCTACAAATACAGTTTGGGGTTCGCAAATTGTGAGACATCCCTGATGAGTGTGTGTGTGTGTGCCTTTCAGGTCCAACTTCAGCATATGAAAGTCCTAAGAATCATACGTTTTTGAGTCTTTGCTTCCAGTGCTTTTGGTCAATAATAACATGTACAATTAATCAAATAATCAGATCCATCCTGGCATCTTTCATGTCAAAGCATGGCTTTTGATAGTAAAGTGATCACCAAATTGACATCAAAAGTCAATATTAAAGTGGTGGAAGAAATCTTGTACCACCTGATGTACAAAACCCTGTCAATTAGTTGGATAATCAACTACCCATGCGAGAGAGTGGGTCACAAACCATAAGCATGCAAGTAGACCCTACTTATTGGAGACAAGGTCTCGTGCCATTTAAACTTCAATGTACCTAGAAGCCCGATTCAACAGGCACATCATTGCCTTTCCCAAGGTTTTGTATTAGTATCATGAAAACTAGTTGGTGGCATCAACCCATCTGAAAAATATTAGTCAAATTCTTCACTCCCAACGCAAGCGATCTGGCTCACGAAGTCACACGCTCCTTCCGAGACATGGACCAAACTTGTGAAACTAAACTAGAAACAGAGGTTGCTCCAATTAGAAAATCAAACAGCATCAAAAAGGTCGTTCCCACTCCTTAAGCTTTTGAGATCTGCCACGAAGAACAACGATTGCCAGAGATTTAAGGGAATCAACTGAAAGGAGGGCAGTTGCACCAATGAACCCTGCCGGCAATGTCTTTCCTTTCGATACACATCCAGCCTTCTGACTACCCGGAAATAATCTGACATCAGACACTTTTACAGACTGATTACAAATCTTACGAATCACAGTGGCATAGCATTTCGGATTTGCATCAATGTTTATGAAATGAAAACCTTTATGCCACGCATCATATGCAAGCTCAATGTATGACGTTTTACCAGATGGGTTGGGATCCCACGTCAGTGATTTGAGGTAATCAAGACCAATTTCCCAGTCATCTTTTAAAATGTTTGCAAATTTTGTAGGTGACAAGTCAGTGTTGATCTGAGATTTCCAAACAAAGTTATCAATCGAAGGATACCAATTCCATTTGGGTAGTAATCTAACAAAAGCTCCAATATCGTGCCATATGGTGAGGTCCTCAATAGCAACAAAAGTCTGTGGTACATTATCAATGACTGCTTGGTTAGCAACATCTGGTTGTGGATTTTTAACTTTTTTGGACAAAGCACTAACACGTGAATTGACCTGTGCGATCCACAGATGCCATTGTGAAGCTTTCTCAAGGAAGTCATCAACATTTCTATGCTGAAAAGCTTGTTTTTGCATCATCTTAGCAACCTGGTCTGCTTTACGATTCCACCTAATGTTTTCAACTGTGGTTTTATGCTCTTTAGCAATTTTGGGGGAAATAAGTGAGATGGGTACATTCTCAAGCACATGGGAAGGACACCATTCACATCTCAAAACAGACTCGGGGGAAGAAGATCGTAAAAGCACAAGTGTAAGAAAGAAATTCCACCATTCTTGATGCGGCCAATCTTTTCCAATCTGTTTCGTCTGAATCATGGTATTTGCTTGGTCAACAAAGGCTTGGCAATCACTATGAATAACAATGGGTGAACTAGCAAGGGCCCACGCCACAATACCAGCCCACAGTTCGCAACTATAGGATGACAAGACCCAGTGCTGCACACAACCAGCACTCAAAACTTCCCCAGTTTGCGATATGACCGCATATCCCCCAGTAGTGTCCCAGAAACTTTCTTGATACATACAACTTCCATCGGTCCACATATGACTCCATGTCACACAGCCAGAGTCCCAGTGTGAGACTGTTATCTGTGAAGTGGCTGACACCTGCAACTTATGACGAGCCTGCTCATGGGAAACTTCAACTAAGCCCAAAGTAGCAAAGTTCGGTCCAAATGGTGCAAGGTCAAAAATGGGACGTTCAATGTCATTGGGGAGTTGTTCACAACAACATGTTAGATGCTCAAAAGTTTCTTTCTGGGACGAACAGAATCTACAGTCACTGGTAGTGGAGAAACCAGCAGCACAACACCTATCATTGGTAATGGAACACCCTACCATAGCAGACTCCCAAAAGGAGCACAAGGATACATAGTTATACCAAAGATTTCTAAGACTCGATGTTCCGGCAACAGACATATCAAAGTCAAGGAAACCAGTATGTGTCTTTGTATCTTTTCGTGCAGTTTTAGAAGCCCTAACATAGCAAATATGTCGAATGGCATGTTGTATGACTTTCTTCAGATCTCTTGTTGCGAAGTCAAGAAAACACACAGGTTCGGACTGAAAAATGCTAAAATGGAAAGGTGGGTGGAACACAATCTCAATTATGGAGCAAGCTTGGAGAAAATGTTGTAGCAAGCTCACTTTTGAAACCGTTGAATTCAGAGTCAAATTTTCCCACATGTGCCTTTCAGCAGGGGAAGCATACTTGAGAAACTGAATGGTTTCAATAATTGTACCATATGCTCGGGAGAGCATTGGATCAATACGATGAGGTTTACATAAAATTCCAAGAAGCAACCATTTACTACGCCACATTGGCCGATTTTTCCAAAGGCAATCTGAAATCTGATCCTGTAACTTTTGCAAAACAGTCAATGGAATGTCATTTATCATTGGTGAAAAGGACAGCTGTGGCAAAACTTTGGCAGCAATGATATGTTCGTGTATATCTTTTGAACAAGGAATAGCTTTGATAAGGGCAATATCTCTAGAAATTTTCGAGGTCTTTTGATCAGGCCAATGAAAGTTACTCTCATTTGTGAGTCTGATTTTAACCCCCAAAACCTCAACACATTTAGAATGCTTCATTGTAGGAAAAGCAGTGGCGGCAATCTTTCTGGCTTCACGACTTGTCCCAAAAATTTCACATTTACGTGTGTTGAGGGGACTGCCCAACTAACAAATCCCATTGCTCGGTAAGACGCACAGCTTCTTGCAACCATTTAATTTTTGCAACAGGTGCCCACAAATATGAATCATCAATGAAGATTTTTGACTGCAGGAAAGGCAGGCGTTCGATAAAGATAGCCCAAATGCACATGTGTACATTGATGGCCAGCAACGACAGCGAGCAGCCCTGCACTAGGCCGTTTGCACAAGTGGTATAATTTTCGGCAATCCAAGTCTTATAAGTCATATATCTCTTACAGTTAGAGTACATCTGCAAGAAAAAAGTAATGACAGAGATAGGAATGCCAAGCGCAGCGAACAATGCTGATGTCACACTTGGGATAAGACGATCAAAGCACTTTGCTTTATCTAACTTAAGACCCACAATATGCTCATTGGTTCGCTTTGCCTCATCAACCTGTATTTGAAGCCCAGTGGAAATGTCCGACATTTTTCGACCTCGAATTCCACCATGCAGTGGCGGAGGCATTACTAATGCTTGCCATTTCTGAAGTTGACGGAAACGGACACCCGTATATGCAAGAGTCAAGGCGGGTAGGATCGAAATCAACCTTTTCTTTAGTGGTGTGTCTTCACCACTCTGACTTTCCTTTGGTAAAATAACTTGTTTTGCCATTGCAAGTATCGATGGTATGGTTCGTTTTCCAAGCTCAATTTCAGTAAAGAAAGTAGCAATCTGGTCAAAAATCACAATGGGGAAATTTTGCAACTCAAGAGTTCTCCACCCGTCTAAGCCAGCAGCAGCTTGTTTTTTACGAGAAAGTATTTGAGATTGGATCATACTTCCAGTGAGGGGTGGAAGTTCCATTTCACACCTGCAATGTTGCACATATGGCCAAACAAAATGCAAAATCTTCAAGGGTTCTTCATGGAGAGTGTTTGCCGAAAAAACACTGTCCCACTGTTCGTTGATGGTATGAATTGCTTCATCCGGGGAGAAAATAATATTGCCATCAAGATCCTGTATAAGATTCGCAGAAATGTTTTGGTTCTTCTGTTTAATCCACTGATAAACTTCACTAGAGACGTTTTTACTGGTTGTCCCTTGGATCATTTTTTCCTTCCATTTTGTGATTCTCTGTCTTTTTTCCCTAGATCTTTCAAGAACAATCTTTTCTTGCACTTGTTTAAGGACCCAAAAAAGAGATTCATCGTCAAGGTTGGATTCAATGGTCCACCATTTACAAACCTTCAGTTCTTTAAGGGTTTCGGCAACCTTGTTTTGCAACTTCCATGTGATATGCATATCAGCAACTTTAGTGGCGGTTCTACCAAGTCGACATCGAAGCTCAACAACAATTTTATGAAGTTTCGACAGCTTTGAACTAAGAGCAGTGGCAGCTCCACCATCCTTTTCTTGCCCTGGAAAAATCTTAACCTTTTTTAACTTCGGAAGTTTTCCTCTGGATTTCAAACCAGGCCCAAAAGTACAACCAACCCTACGGAAGGTAGTTAAAGCCCAATCATTAATTGACTCCCAAGCATCATTATCAGAAGACTGAGTACATTTTTCTGCAAATTCATGTTCCCACAGAAATTCAGCAGCAGATTCGATGCATTCACGATCAATCTTGCCATCTAAATTTGGCAAAGAACTCAATTTAATTGCGGCAGGTTTTTCAAGCCTGAATCCAGTTTGATACAATTTAGGCCAGTCGAATGTAGCACACACAGGAGCATGCTGACGCCCATCATTTCCAAAAACTTGGATTTCTTTCAAGGCAGCGAGTGCAGTTTGGTTCACAAGAATGCCATCAATGGAGGAACAATTATCTTGTGGGTCTTTGAAGTTTCCATTACGTGAGTAAGTCAATGGTCTACAAGAATTCCCAGTTTCATCAGTTCGCTCTAAGGGATCTGTCCAACCACCTTCACGAAACGCATTGGCAACAGCAGGATACATCCGAGGTTCAAGTTGAAAATCCCCAGCAATGATGATGGGTATATCTCCAAACTGAGAACAAATGATAAAAAGCTTTTCAAGGAAATCATTATTGAAATCAAAGAACGAACCATTTTCATGATGAGTCTGTCCATAGAATGAAAAGCACAATGCTCTGACTTTTGGAAGTACCTGGACCCATGTAGCACAAATCCTTGAGGTTTCAAACAGGGGGTTCCAAAGACCTGAACTATCTTGATCATCCACAAAGGGCCTACAGATGTGAGAAGAGGCGACACAGGCTACCCCACCATGTGGGACACGATGTGTTCCATTCTTATCTGTTCGAAGCTTCAATAGCTTCCCATGAAAGATATCCAATCCCTTTTCAGCGAAATTTGCCCTTGGAATGTCAATATTTTTTACGGATAGACGTGTCTCTTGGAGGCACAGCAAGTTATGAGACCACTCAAAAACATGGGGATGTGAATGGACGGAATCTATATTTGCTGTAAGGACCGTAAATGGCCCTTCTCCGGGAAAGCCGAGTGTCATGTCAAAAACTCTCGAACTTGAGTGTGGAAATCTGTTGATAATGGCAAGCGATGTCATGCCATTCACGGATGCTGTTGAAACACAAAACATGCAAAAGAAAACGTTGGACTGCCAAACTTTCAAGTAACTGATCGGACAAGAAGTAAAGGAGGCATAAGCAACAGCAGCTTGTAGGCTCAGAGAACAGGCAAAAACATGCGACGAAAGGCAACAAACAAGCGAGAGCCAAGCTCGGAAGCAGTTCCTCCTGGCAATCATGTTGAATGCAAATGTGTTGAAAACACACTGCCATAGACAAAAAAGGGTTTGTATGAATCCCCCAAAACATAGCACAGCATAATCAAGAATCACTACCAATCGGACACTGATGAAGAGGCTATGTAACCAAAACGCAAAAGGAAAAAAGTGCAAACCACAACAGCATGTACAGCTATTCATCAAAAATGCTTTGCACACGGAACAAATGCAGCAGTCACTGCACCATGACTCTTTGCAGAGTCAAGCACCCACTTTAGGCCACTTGGGTTGTGGTGTGTCTCCTGTTGGAGACTTCGGCCTCTGCTGGACAGCGTTCAAAACCTGCCTGAGCTGGTCACTCACGCTATCAAACCCCGTGGAAATACGGGTTTCGAGTGCGTCTTGTCGCTTCTCCATGTTGGCGACTTTGCTCTCAAGAGCTCCCAATCTGTCAGCAGTATCATCATCATGAACGGGTGCAACACTTACCGACTGTTGACTCACACGAGGAGCAGGTGCCTGTTTACCAAAGACACGTGGTGCTTTCGTCTTGGGTTGTTTGCTTTGAGTGAGCAGGATTTCGCATACTTCATCATTGAACTTTGCAGTGAACTTCAGCAGTTGTGGCAACGTATCAAAAGCTAAGGACCACGATGTTACACCAAAGGAACGATAACACCTCATAGGAATAGGTGCCTTCTTCACTGCATGATGTGTCGCTCTGACCACCTCTTCCGGTGAGATTGCCATTGGCCACCCGGTGGATTCCACAATGACCCTTGGTACCGTATTCTCATTAAGATCAATGATCCTCTCATCCATGGGCATCAGGGCCTTTCTTAGGATCGCGATCTTCTCTGTAGAACATCTTGCAGCCAGTCCACGCTTGGTGACAACCAAGCCCATAAATCCATCTAATCCAGATGCAGTGCGAAGTGCATCATCCTTCGACTGTCGATCAACTGGCCAGAACCTGGGGATGGTTGTGATGTCATCAATGCTGCCACCACGCGGAACAAAGTCTCTGACTGTCATGATGCCAACACCTGATCTACCAAGAACAATCTGGCGTGCAGCAAGTGGGAGCTTACACATAATCTGGTGAATACAATGGTCTTCATTGCTACTTTTTGGTGTAAACTTGCGATAGCCATACAAATTGGATGATTTGAAAGTGTTTGGAGGAAACTGATCATGAATCTTGCTTCGAAAGATCTCAACTGGCTTTTCTTGAAGGGATGTAACAAGATCCTTTGACACAAGTCTGGTGTCAATTTCCAAAACAATTTCACGGACTTCTGACAACTTCGCTTCATATTCAGGTTTTGGCAGCACATATTTGATACCTTGGGTGATCTCAACGAGTTGAACTTGTCTTTTGTAGACAGCGCCAGTGCTTGAGTCCTCAACAACAACTTCATACGGCCCTTGAATCTTAGGTTGCACAATCATGTCAATCTTGACTTCCTTTTCGGTCATTGGAAGAATGATGGCTGCTGGCTCCTTGGGGGAGGCTTTGATGATCTCCGGAATGCATGATCTTGTTGCAAAAGCTACACCACCCATGTTTGGACCCATCTTCTGTCGATGAACCTGGAAGGCTGGTTTTCCATCCTCCAAAACGAAGGGATGGTCCTTTGGCAGTCTGAGGTCCTGCCATCTGCATTGTTTCCTGTCCTTCGCCCATGGATCTGCAAGGAAGATCATGTCAACATTGCTACCAGTGGTGGCTGAATCAACTTCCATTCCTCCACATGGTGGAGATGTGCCAAAACTTGAAATCCATGCAATCCCAAATGCAGTATGTGTCGTCTGAACTGCAACGATGAATGCATTTCTGGCAGCAATGGCAAAATCGGCAATCGGAATGGCTTCATCAATGACAGCAAAAGGAATGCGTTCAAGCATGGTTGCTTGTGTTTGCCCAATGAAATCAAAACAAGCATCGACCGGAAGGGTAGGAAAATGTGCATCAGAAAAGGCGAACCATCTTTGCAAGAGGGACCACCCACACAATCCATGGAGTCGATTGTTTTCAAAACGAATTGCCATTTGACCGGCACGATCACTGACAAAAAAGGCAAACAGCTTTTTGATGCGATCATGATGATGGATTGGAAAACCCAGCGCAACGATGCTCTCAGAATGGACTTCAATGGCACACCAATGCTTCTCGAGAAGGAAGGGTAATGCAAAACTCTTTTCAGGCTCAAGCTGGAAGTGCATAAAAGATTTTCGAACAACACCCAAAAAACGACCATCATAAATGTTGTGTTCATGAAGAAGCTCAACGTCACACAAAGTGAAGTTTGGGTTCTTGGCATTGTGGATTCGCCTACAAAAAAGCATCTCATCAATGGCAAGTTCAGATCCTTGATGTTGCAAATTCTGGATTCGTTTGGAAATCTTTGCTTTGGAGTTTTCACTGATGAAGCCAAAATTCGAAAGCTTGAACTGAATGCAATCTCCACTCTTGAAAGAAATAGGATTCAACAAATGAGTGGCAACTCCGTTAACGAATGCACTTTCACATGCAACCTGGATGGCAAGGGCAATTTGAATGGGTGTCATGACAGTGGAGACCCCTACCACACAATGACGATTTTCCCCAGAATGGAGAACCCTAATCAAAACCTTCAATGGAAAGTCCGGGGCAATCTCAACGAGGAAAATTCTCAGTGAATCATCATCTTCAGGTGTGATTCTTGCTTCAACCCACTGAACAAAACCCTTGGATCCAGGAACACAGACTTCATGCCTTAGAAGGGACTCAACAACATCAGGAGAAAGGAGCCCTTTCCATGTGGTGTGAATGGGTTCGGTAGCCCCTAAAACCAAAATGACAACCCTGTGTTCAATCTCATGGTCAAAAATTGCTGCTGTGATGTTCGTCTGCTTCGGAAGTACTTGCTCGTCATTAGGCGAATCGGATGCATCACGAATGGTGAAGGGAAGAGTTGGCGAAATGGGCACACTCTCATTGGCTTTCTTATGGACGACAAACCTGAGAAGATCAACACCCTTGAAGCGGAGCGTGATTTCACAGCCAATGAAACTCGCAGCTTTCTCATTCATGTTGAATTCCCCTTGGTGATGGCCACATACAAGGCCTTGTTCATGGGGTTTCTCAAATCCAAAGGCAACAATCAATTCTTTGAAAGTCATTTGGTAAAAGAAACAAATCACCTCACCAGAAGGAAGTGAAGCCCAAAAGGGAAATCCATCATCGGAATTGAGGGGACCCTGATCAGCAAAGAAAAAGTCAAGAATCTTCGGGGGACTCAAGACAAAAAACTCCTTGGTTCTGAACACAATACAATTATTGGCAGTGAGTCGATTTCCCCAACAATCCAAAATAACCTTTCTCAATGGGCCAAAATTGATCCCTACCGATTGGCATGCGATCAGCAAACACAGCAATGCCTGTTGCACAGACAGGGCGTTTCCAATGTGGCGAAAAGCCACATCAATTTTTCTGGGAACAAAGGCACATTGATCTTTCGGGACACCCAACAAGGCTAAACATTTGAAGGGGTCAATGAAGGAGAACCCAACCGCATTCTTGATGAGGAAGGCAAAAATTCCTCTCTCAGCCACATGATCGCTTGCAATTTCATGTTGTCTACTGTATGAAGCAACAACCGTTGGCATGATTTCACCCTTATTCAAACATCTGGCATCAAGGACGCTTTCAGGAGTGGGAGAGGGACCTAAACCACTACGTTTGTTTGTTGGGAGCAACCTCAAATCACCATAAATAGCACAAAGCGATGACCCAAGCTTCAACTGATGTTCAAGTTGACTCGGGATTGTGAAATCGTACTTACGGTGATCCCACGTCTCACTATTTACACAACCAAAAGACTCAATGGATTGAAATGAGAAATGTGAAACGTCATGACGCACCCAAACTGCAAGCCAGCGTGTTCGGAACATTCTAGCCAAATTGTGCAGAGTAGTGTTGGATGTCCAAGCTTGCCTGTATCCACAAAACATCAAAAGCTTCTTCACCAGTTCATATTGTGGATGCTTCAAAATATTGTCCGAGCACTCGAAGCAGACAACTAATGGTCTGATTCTTTTGATGCCTTCAATCCCCTCTGCAAGGGCAAAACCGTTTGGATGCTCAAAACCATACATCCTACCACCAGTAGACCAAGTCTGACAAGGAGGGGATAAGGTAAAGATGAGGTTCACCATGACTCTGCATAAATTCATCCAGCTAAAATCACCAACTGGCAAAACAACACCGTTGATGGCTTCCAGAGAATTTGAAAACGGGATCTTGCCAAAATGCATCTTCGGAAAAGGCCCATCAAAGGAATGCTGCAATTCCCAAACTTTCATGACCATTTCATCAGAATCGACCGCAATAGTGGTGTCCACACAAAGTAGGGATTGTTTCTGAAGCCACTGTAAAGCCCTTTCCCACCCGCAAACTGCTCCAGCAAAAAGATGGCATGCTGAAAAGGCCATGTTAGGACAATGTTCCGAAATGAACCACAACTTGGAATCAGATGACATTCGAATCCTCAATGGTTCAACTGACTCAATGTATCCATTCGAAAAACCAATCCAACTCTTAGGAGGGACCACCGGAAAATTTTGGCCCTCAAAAGAGATCACCCCACACTGCGCTGGCTCCGACAAGGCCACCCCCTCGAAAGGCTTGAAAAAACCCAACTCAATCTGCAGCCAATCCGTAGAGGAAGAATCGACCAAACCAAATCCACTAAAAAAGTCAAATTCCTTGAGGTGATCATGGGATGGAGATACCAGCAAAGATCGAATCCTATCTTGCCACGGAGGTTTGATGCCACCCAAAGAAAACTCAAGGGACTCCATTGCCACTCAAAACACTAAAGAAACTCAGCACCACAAATCTAAGGGTATGTCCAAAGACTTAATGGACGTAAGACCCTGTTCTAGATGAACAGTGGCCAAACCCTGGGGTACCCAACTCCCGGAGCTCAATGCTTTGGGCCAGAGAGCTAAAATATGAGTCAAATTGGATCAATATCATTTCCCCAATATAGAGGTGAAAATAAAACATATTTGGGTTGCCACCACCTAGGTTTAATAGGGATCCTTGTTTCATGGTCTATGAAATAATCCTCCCAACCAACCAGTGGCTCTTGTTTC
>OMLO01004984.1_pt1 | contig 11130 bp, 4 predicted proteins | sample 1674811 | NCBI WGS metagenome assembly OMLO01 (sample SAMN06265003, study PRJEB25207) | coral metagenome | isolation source: Coral host | place: Mexico:La Bocana,Puerto Morelos, Mexico | collected 2008-11-13 | reverse complement strand
CGCGTTTGTTTGGGCACCAACATGGCGGATAGCAACCGTCGTCAAGGCAAAAGTCACGTGGGTGAAAACCAAGAATATACTTGGCGAGTTTATTACTATTATATGTTAGCTTAATATCCTAGCCAGTTGGTTTGAGAAGTTTTTTGTTCGGAGATATGGAACAACAAGTTGAACTGAATTTTGAATGACTTGTCACTTTTGAAGTTGGAGCTGATGGCTGAGGCTTTACCGCTGTGAAATAACATTTGACGAATTAACGTATTAAGTTTTATTTAAAGAATTTCACTAATTTCTCGCATTGCTGCCAAAGTAATAAAATATTTGTGTCTTTTATATGTCAAACCATTTAATAAAAAGAACTTTTCGGAGAAAGATTATATTTCGTTTTAAGTTGAGAAAATGAGTCAATTAAACTCAAGAGAATCATTTACTCACCAAGTAAAACACGAACATTATCATTCTTTAAGCATCTCCATTCATTATTACTGAACATCAAAGTCGCCTTCCCGTTGGGGCATGAACAAAAGCACCGTTCGCCATCGTCGCTTTTAACATCAGCGCTGAATCTTGCACAATTTATGGAATCGCTTTTATCTTGATCACACAATGAAGGGGAAATCTTGAAAGAATCTGTGCCTTGCTGCCAGCCTTGGTCTCCATCAGATCTTACTCTGAAAATCTCAAGATCCTCCGATATGGTGATAGCAGTGAAGTACATATTTACGATTAAAATAAACTCGATCCTAAACATCTTGATGTTTTTGAGTGACGTGTTAGCCTCGCGGATGAAATTTGAAGCGGCAATCTTAAAAATCATGAATCACCTGTCCTTTGAAATGAAAAGTCTTTGTACCATCATGTTGGTGTCATTCCAACCCCGAAAAACTCAACACAGTTATTACTATTGTTCTTGTTTTTATGAGAACTATCTTTGTCAATCTTGATTGTTCTAAATCACGTTTGACATTATCATACAGAACAACGGTAAAGGACACTTAATGACATGACGTTAATACAAGGTTTACCTCCCAAGTGGTCTTTAATCGATTTACATCATTGTTTCTATATTGTCTTCTTATTTACCGCAAAGAATATTGCAGTTGCAAACTATACCATATCAAGTTTATTTCAGTGTATAAAGTTTTTGATAAACTTTGATGAGAAAACGTTTGAATGCCTCCTAGTACCGATATGTTATAGACCTAGCGAGAGGTCCGTATTTGATAAACATTGGTCGAGTTCTCTCTCCTCATAATTTTTTGCGGGCTTATAGGCCAATCTGCAGGCGACGTCCATAACTGAATTTTTAAATAAAAGAGCGAGGCCAATATTCGTAAATACGGACAGAGCAAGCTAGTTCAATAGAGCGTTTATTATGATGTCTCGTTTTTTTTAATCTGCTGGCAATCATATGTCACCAAGATCCATTCTAGGTAAGAAAATGATTTATTTACGCTTCTCATGTATCTTTTGTGACAATTTACTGAAATTTACTTCAAACATGAAGTTAAAAAGACTTCTATTTACCCAAAACAGTTTATTTTGTGCAATGAATTGAAAAAGCACTTCGCCGAAATTACTGCTTACGAAGTGAGCAGTTCATCTTAGCAGTCCGTATTGCGAAATTCGCACCACTACGAGAACCAATCAGAATTCATAACGGACCAGTTTAGCCAGATCATAACAGTTATTACTTATCGTGAAAAGGCAAACAATCGTAGGTGATACACATATGGCTTGAGTTACCGTTACCATTATGCTATAGTTATTATTTCGAGCATTTCTGAAAGAAACCAAACTTTTATACTTGTGAACAATGCAACTATGAGCTGATACATCTTGGACAAGATTAACTAGCAAAACTAAAGCGGAAAATAAAAGGAGCCTACGCCGCCAGGTAAGGCAAGAAAAAAGAAACTATAGAATTCTGACCCCGGGAGTGCCGCTTTCCTTAAACAAATTTGTGGTTGACGATCGTTGTGTCTTAGTGTAGCTGCTTAAATTAAGGTTTCCATTTACGTAAACATATAGTCTTTCCTGTTTACTATTCTAGAATCGGGTGGTTACCCCCAAAGATGAACGCAAGCTATAGGAAGTCTTAAGTTTCCGTCGCGTTAGCTTTAAGATTGTTCAAAGCAGTTTCCAGCACTTTCCAAGACGTAGCTTTTCATGGGTCATTATAACCACTCTTTATCAGTTGATGCCACAATCATGGTGTAACAAACTGTCCAATCATTGGTGAACAAGTTGTTATCATTTTCGTGACACTATGTGTTACCATAGCAACAGTACGTTGGTGTCCAAAACTAGTCCTGTGGGAGTTAAACTCTTTTCGTATGTAAGCACTTTCTATTGTTCCAGTACAAAATCTACATGGCCACGTGAGTGAAGACGCTTTGTCCTAGTGGGGGACAAAGCGGTAATCCAAGATTGAAAGGTTTAGTAACTGCAGCAAGTTATATTTTACAGGGTTTCTACTAACACGATAATTGATCTACATGAATATGTGCATATACGAAACCGTTTTTATTTCAGTTAAATTTAAATAAATTAGTGGTGTTGTATAACACTGAGTCTTGGTCATGAGCCAGGTCATTTATTCTTATTGTTTGCTTGCTTAATTTTTTGTCTGTTAACTCTGGATCGGTTTCTTTGTTTTAATTTCTTTGCGTGAAACCATCTAAGGATATCTTGAAAATGTTTTGCTTCGTACCCTTTGTCCTCTGCTCGGACGCCACAGTAAAGCTCCTCCTCGGGAACTAAGCTCTATATCCTCTCATGGCAAATGGTACATTCTGCTAAATTGTTTGTCTGTTTACTCTGGGTCGAGTTATACAGTAAATCATGAGTATTTCTGGTGCTGTATCGTTCTGCTGGGAGGACACAGTAGAGCTCCTCCTCGAAAACTGAGCACTGCATCCTCCGTCTATTTCTTAGTCTGGGTCTAGTTACACATAAATCTTAAAAATGCTTGGTATCGCATTATCATCTGCTAGCTCGGACGCCAAGGAAAGGTCCTCCTCGACAACTGAGCTCTACATCTTCACAACGGCTAGTTCATTTTATTTAATTATTTGTCTATCTTATTGTTTGTCTGTTTTCCCTCTGGGTCGAGTTATACAGTGAATCTTGAGTATTTCTGGTGCTGTATCGTTTATCATCTGCTGAGACGCCACTGTAAGCCATTTAGGCTACTCCTCGAGAACTGAACACTGCATCTTCTGAATGGCTAGTTCATTCTGTCCCAAGGTAGATGACCATTGCCGAGTGGGAAACCTCCTTGTTTCTCTGTCTACTTTGCATTGGGGTCGGATCTTTCGGGAACATTGTACGTATTGAAAAATTTTGTTTGGTAACGTATTCTTTATCATCTGCTGGAACGCCGAAATAAGACTCCTCCGCAGGAACATTGTGTTGATCGGATCATTGACGTACTCAGGAATCATTGGGTTTCCATGCATCATCAGGCTTAGATTTTTCCATCGTGTCGAAAACCAGCTCTGCTGAAGACAGCATTGTACCATATTGGCTAGGTCTTTTTGAACATTCCAGATAAGATTCCAAAACGTTGTACTCTGGTTGTGTATCATTTTTACGACCCTTGGCAGGTCCCTGGACCCCTCGCACTGACACCTCCTCCATGTGATTGTAAACGGGCTGCTGTGCACATACCGGAACATTCTTTTTGCGTCTCAGTTCGTTGTCAAAATCAGGATCTTTGTATACAGCTTTACACACAGGGTGTTGGGTACCATTTTCACGACCCTTGGCTCCTCGCACTGAAAGCTGCTCCATGTGATGATACACAGGCTGCTGTACACAGACTGGACCTTTCTTTTTGGACCTTAGTTTGTTGTCAAGATCAGGATCTTTGTAAACAGCTGTACACAAAGGCTTTTGGGTTCCATTTTCACGACCCTTAGCAGGTCTCTTAGCTTCTCGAACTGGCAAATCCTCAACGTGATTGTAAACAGGCTGCTCTGCACAGACGAGACCTTTCTTTTTGGGCCTCAGTTCACTGTCAAGATCAGGATCTTTATACTCAGCTGTACACACAGGCTGTTGGATTCCATTTTCACTACCCTTAGCAGGTCCCACTACCCCTTGAACTGACAGCTCCTCCATGTGATTGTAAACAGGCTGCTCTGCACAGACAGGACCTTTCAGTTTGGACCTCAGTTCGCTGTCAAAATCAGGATCTCTGTAGGCAGCTGATTTCAAGGTCTTGTCAAGGCCAGAGGCTTGATGTCCCACAGGAACGCTCAGATAAGCACTAGGCTGTTGGTTACCATTGTCATTATCTTGGACTGGTCCCTTGGCTCCTCCCATTGACAGCTCCTCCACTTGATTGTACACGGGCTGATCTGCACAGACGGGACCTTTCGGTTTAGGCCTCATTTCGCTGTCACAATCAGGGTCTTTATAGGTAGCTTTAAACACAGGCTGTTGGGTACCTGATTCTGAAGGTTCGTCATAGCAATGAGTACTGAGTCCAACAGGAACGCTTGACGAGGTGTGCTTAAGGCTTGGGTTGGCGGGAGGAGGGACCACATAGGTTGACGCATAATGAATTGCTGCAAAAAAACGTTAAAAGGAATAAGACTTCAAAGATAATAAAATGAGTATGGAATCTTTGTCTAGCAGTGCCTCTCGTTATTCCATCCGTTCTGTTATATCAATCTCTATTAAGGTTCATGTTCATCTTGAGTAGAAGAGTGTTTGTCCCATTACTAGTTGAAATGTGCCCGTTGAACCTTTGTTAGCTGACTTAGTTTTAACTTTAATTATAGATTGCTCTATAACCCACCAATATTTTCCCTCTTTATTCCTTTCCCTTCACTTGACATTCAAGTTACATTTCGTATGCGCATTGTAATTAAATTATTTGTTGTTCTTATTATTGTTGTTGTTGTTGTTTGTAGTTTTTTTTTATTTTCGAAAGCCTAAACAGGCAGTCACTTTGGTTTTACTTTTGATGCTTTTTACTCGATTTAAGATTGGCTGAGTTGTCTACTTGTTAAGTCATTGGTTTGGTTTTGGTTTTACAACACTCAATTGAAAACTTCTCTTTTATTGTTGTGTACTCACATGGTTGCTTTATATCGGGTGTCCTGTAACCGTCTTTGCCATTCCTGCTCCCTGAGCTCGAGCTTGATTGCGTGTTCATTGATGCTGTGGTCTGAGATTTAGTTTATAAACATTAGAGGGTGAACGAACTAACAATAAAACCATAGTTGATAGAGGGGAATAGTTATGAAGACCGGAAAACGTCAAAGGAGCAAACCAAGATACCAAAATGTTGGAAGGTCTGTGACCGTGCACAATCTTTTGTTTTGTAGTCATACACTATGCATGAGTGGGTAACCAAAACGTTCGAATTAGTTAGTTCGTCAGCCAGAGGTGAGGAAAAGAACTATTGTGTTTTTTTGCACGGTCGAGGCCAAAAAAAGCGAACAAACCATACATGAAAGAGCTTTGCTGAAACCCAACACAAGAAGATAATAATGAATGACTTAAAATCCTTACCTCTCTTTTTACTCTTTTTTTGGCAGGCAGCTTGGGCTTCGTCAGTTTACTGTGGACAAAATGTTTAAAAATGACGGTTAACAACAGAAAATCAGCAAACGTCTGCTAAAATAGTTGGTATGTAGCCGTTTGCATTTACTAGCATCGTCCTAAAATAGTGTTAGCTCCCTTGTCGACAATTTTCGACACAATCACCTACCACAGCGTGCGTGACCGAGCACCCTCAAACTCCAGTTTGTTTGAAGCTTCACCTAACTCCTTTAATCATGTTTGTATATCACAGAATCACCTAAAAAGCCGGGCATAGCCTTTTGTATTAAACACAATCAGTGTAAACAAGACTCAAAGAGATGAAAACAGGCTTCACATAAATAAGCTAATGGTTAATAGTTCTGGGATACTAGCAAACAGACGGAATTAGACGATGTTTTTTTAAGAAGCGCTGTAGAAAGATGGTAACTACAAACAACACTAATTTAATTGACAATCATCGATAAAGAGTATTCTAAGGCAAAATTGTTATGTTATTACACGAATTATTTCAGAGGGCCAAGAACTAAAATCACCTAATCAGATTGCTTCTCCGCCGGTGCAATATTCTCTTAGTACTGGACTGAGAACAGTCCTGAATGATCCTGCACGATCAGTCTTAAAGATTTCCTGGTTTGTTTAGTACGTTTCTGAAAGAGCTTGCTTTGACATAAAATATTCCTTTCCTTTTTATCGAACTCTCTTTCACCTGTGTTTAATGTTTAACATCAGACGTGTTTAACATCAGCTTCTATTCTGAGTTGTTCGCTTGAACTTTCCGATGTTTTTCTAAACCGTGAACATGGCATTTTTTTCTAAACATTTTTAGTCGTAGATATAAACAACGTCAAAGGCCTGTAGCTTATTTACCAAGCTTACTTGGTAAATGCCGATCCTTCAGTCGAAGATACACGTAAATTTTGCTCCCAAATGCGATTTGTTTTTTACTGAGGCATTTATGTAGCCTTGATTACTGCCAAGACGTGTAAAGAGCTCGGGACGCTATTCTTACAGTATGGCCATCGTGCTTGGTGAAAAGGATATATTGATTTTCCCTTTAAGTCAAAGGTCACTTACTTTAGATAACCGCGTCGATAAGCGAAGAAGCCAATGATGATGACAACAGCTAAAATTGAGGCGATAAGTCCAGCGATGAGGCCCTGGGACGAGCTGGAATTATCTGTACCTTGCTCACGGCCAGTACCGGTGGGAGCCTGGAGACGAAAGAGGAAAGATGCATAAATTGATAATCCTATTTTTTCGATCAAAGCGGTTAAGTTGACAGCCCAGCAATAAGTGAGGATCTTGATAACATTTCGTTGATAATGGCGCTGTACATTAATGACCCTTATTGTTAAATCAGGGAATATAAATAACATTGATGCGTCAGTATCTAAAAAGGACTTAAGTTAGAGTGTTATTATATCGATATAGACCTTTTCTGATGTTTGACTTATTCAAAACTACGTTTGGAAAAAAACGCATAAGGTAGTTCATTGAGAGTGCGGTGGAGTGATCTCATATATGTCAAATCCCGATAAAACTAAATTCTAAACAGATATATTTTTGTGATTTTTTTTCTTTAGTGTAACAACATTTCAGAAAGGCTCATGATTGTTTCGTATATTCTGCAAAACTTTTAGCCAGTGGTTACAGCTGATAAGGCAATAGACGTACTGTCAATCGAACGTCGAAGACTGTCTCGGAGACCGTTGGATGGACATCGGAAACCGTCGGTCGAACATCGGAGACTGTCAGTCGAATATCAAATCCATTCGGCATTGCGGTGTAGATTACAGGCACGGAAAGTGATGCACTGCGTACAAGTTTCAAATCAATTACCGTGTTTCCAGCCATGCCCGTTCCTTTGGATGGGAACAATTTAAAATTTCTGTTTCCTGGCTTTGTTGTAACTTTGGGTGGTAAAGTGGGAGCTAAACCTAGAAAAATACCAATGGCATCGTTATATATTTTTAAAAGTGCGCGGTGGTGAGAGAACTCGCCTCCATCAATATGTCCCGGGTTTGATCCCCGAACCCGGCGCCATATGTGTTGGGTTTGTTGTTGGTTCTCTTCTCTGCCCTGAGAGGTTTTTCTCCGGGTACTCCGGTTTTCCCCTCTCCTCAAAACTCAACATTTACAAATTTTAATTCTAGCTTGGAAAGGTCCCGAATTAGTGCGGGAGCGCTAGATAAATTTGACACTTAAATAAAGTCAAAAATTATCATTATTATTGTCATTATTATTATTATTGTTATTATTATTATTATTATTCCTTGCAAGGGAAGGTCGCGAAAGCAACGTGGATCCTAACGTTATCTCCTGTAGTTGTTCAGGACCGGGCATCTTTAAAGCTTTAAAGCTTTCATACTTCGCTGGTACTTAATATCGACCGGGCTTCTAAAAATTTCTCCTAGGATATAAAACATGAAATGACGTCTTTAATTTAATTTAACTTTAATTTGTGAGTCTGTTTTAGAATGATTTCTTCTAGAGGTACGGTCAAATAGAGGCTGAGTCACGCCCAGATTTTGTCTCTTCTAGGGGTTTACTTATGCTGTGAATTGGCTCTCGGCTCAAATTTCCTTTAGTACAGTCACAGCCGTTCGGATTAACAGGGATTAGGACTCGAACTTACATTTGATATCTCCGACGTATTTCAACAGCAGCCAACGGTTAGTAGCACCGTTGCAAACGACTCCAAGCTTGATGATTCGTCCCTCTAACAATTCGGTGTTCGTTGCGCCGCCGTTAACCTGTAACGTGAAGCAACAAAGATCATTCTATGAAGAACTGTCGCACTGACCATTATGTTCCCGCGCTCTCATCATTTATAGGATAATACATATATCATATACCAACTGTTATTAACAGAATTCTACTGGTATACAAATTAATGATGTAATGCAAATGATGTAATCTGATTGGTGTGAATTGTGTGCAGTGGCCATGGATTGGTGTGATCGACTTGTTTCTCCGAGGTTTTGAATGAACGGTTCGGAACAGTTGGATAATCAATCTCTTGAAAGGACTAAAACAGGGAAATCAAAGCTCCTTAAATTAAAACAACACCTCGAAACTTTTTTTAAAAAAACTTCAAATGTCAAATAGACAATTCAGTCTAGGCGAATTTTTGTAAGCGTCAAGCTTCGGCCCTCGGCTCCATCAACTATCACTGCGCAGAAATCTTGAGCTCAGTTGAATCTAATTGTTAATTAATTCTTCATATTCAATCTCACCTGAAGAAAGTAAGGAGGGGAATCTCTAGGATCTCCATCAGGTACGATTGAAAACAGGTTTGTGTTGTTAAATGGAACTTCCGACCCGTTACATCCAATATACCTAGAGGATCCCACATCGACTCGGCAATTTTTCAAACTTGGCTTTAAAGACACTCTCTTGTAGTCGTTGAAGTACACGACCCGTATCGGATAGTTCAGTCTCTCGGTCTCAAACTGGAAATAGTGCGTCGGATTATAACCTGTGAAATGAATAAACATCACGCCTTCAAAAATGTGAAATTTTAGAATATTATCTTTTGCAAAGATGTAAAAACGTTACAATGGGATCTTCTGGAAGGAGAACTCTTGGGTTACCTCTTTATCACTGGGGTAGGTGGGTAGGCCATGGGAAGTGGTTTTAAATATAGAGGCCCTGTTAAGTTGGGGCCGGGTCTGAACATCCCATATGCCGTTAATTTGTGGTCCACATCCTCGTATCCCGTAAATTTCAATTTTGAAAACTAACAATTTTGCTCCGCGATATCCCGACAGATCTGTTCTAAATATCCCATGATTTTGCCGCAAATGTCCTGTATCCCGTTATTTGTTTTACCTATACATCCCGTACCCCCAAAAACCCTAATAGGGCCTTAGGGTTGCCCAGGCCAGGGCGATGACTAAAGTGTCTTGCTATGTGAAGTGTCCCTTGAAGGGGTTTTCCCACACTGACTTACTGAAGGCTAAAAATGGAGCGTCTACAAAAAAATTTTGGAGAACCGTTATTTGGTGCTCCATTATGGACCCCATGCATACTGTTAGAAATAGTATGGTATTTCTATGTGGTCAGAGGAACGATTCAGGCGCCAGTTATTGGTCGTGTTCCTTGCATTCCTTGCAGGACATTGCAGACGCACTGTTCGTGAGTTCGGCCACATAACTAATTGAGCGGACCTTTATCGGAGGTTGCAGATTTCTGTTTCAGTATTGCATTAATTGAGGTGAGCACGTAGTTAATTTTATCCTAAAAATACCTAAAGTATTGTCCTGTGCCAAAAGAGAAGGATCTAAGGGGCGCAAGAAGCAGTTAATTGTCAATTTCACCCCACCCAGTCCTTTTCCTCTTTATGAAAAACAAGAAAAGGGTTTATTTCGTTCCCTTATGGTTTTTTTAGCTGACTACATCTTTTCTTTTAGATCCCGCTTGTGAGCACCACTTGACTAGCCACTGAACAATATCAAAGTAAAAATATGAAAAGCATGAAGATCTTGAATCTTTCAAATCAGATATCAGAAAGCGAATTTAAAAAAAAAAACAGTTAAAGGAGTCCGACGATTCCTATTAAAAATGCATGAAGGATGCGAGGGAACCCTCACTTAAACCTGAATTGTCGAATAAACTCAAAACTTACAATTTAGTGGTAGTTCTGGTTGTTGTCTTAAAAGCATTAATGCATCTCTGCATGTTGGAGTAGATTCCTCTCAAACTCGATAAGAATATTGGTAATGATGAATTTATAGAAAACAGTTATCGATTATTTGGCAGTTAAAGCCCTACACGTACATTGTCGACTTCAGGCTATAGAAATTTATAAAAAAAAAACGTGGCCTTGTACCCAACCTTTTAGCTGCAGAAGTTGACTAACCTAATCTTTTTTTACGCAGTATTTAATCATAACCTCTTTGGTCGAAGACCCAGGCCGAATTTTTCGTGGTATGATTGATTTTAACTTATTGGATGTTACTTCAGCTATCCAAAGTTTTGAAGCCTTAAAATGTGTTTAGAACATAACGTTTTTAAAATAAGACACACATAGTCTACCCATGTGTATGGGTTTAATTAATGACAGCTTAGATTGCTGATTAATTCTTTTGGTATAATCGTTATTAATCGCCAAACAAGAGCCAGTTTCCTTTAAACAGTTTCAAGCTGATTAGATTGATTATCCCGCGCAAATTAATTAAACACAAACCTAGATATACTTTTAGGAAAACAAAACCTGTTTTAAATGTTTAATGAGCAGTTGGCTAAACATGATTTGTTTTTCGTCCTCTTATTTACCGTTCTGTTATTTATGAGAAACTAAAAACTATTTTAATCTGGCCATCACAGGCCACCAAACATGACAACGACTGTTCAGCCATCAGTTAAGGACTGTCCTTATTGTAGGAGGTCTTAAGACTGTAACTAACTGGGCATTTCTTTAAGCTAAATGGACAGAAGCTAGGCTTAACCGCAGCGAGAGGGTAATACGATATTACAATTTTTAAGACGTTTTCGTGATTTAATTTGAATTTACAAGACGTGATTGACTTGATGAAACAATATCAAACTTCTTGAAGATACACGCGCTTT
>OMLO01004983.1_pt1 | contig 11133 bp, 4 predicted proteins | sample 1674811 | NCBI WGS metagenome assembly OMLO01 (sample SAMN06265003, study PRJEB25207) | coral metagenome | isolation source: Coral host | place: Mexico:La Bocana,Puerto Morelos, Mexico | collected 2008-11-13 | reverse complement strand
AGCTTAGAGATTAGGCGGCGACATTTACAGTTTACTTTCCAATGTTGTGACAAAAGCAGTTGACACTGGGAAACCGCTTGTCAGAATTTTAAAAAGGTTCAGAGTACATTGAAAGAAATTTAATTAAAGTTAATGAGTTGAAGTTAATATGAGTGTCACTGTTGTTGTGTAGGATATGAGTCGAAATTCACCAGCATTCCTTCCAAACCAACTTTATCGCTGAGTGGCAACAATGTGACATTTATATGGAGATATCACACAAGTCATGCTGACAAATCTCATTTCCGATTGCTTGTGTTTGGAATGTGGAAAAATGGAGATATTTCAACTCCTTTAGTGAGCTTGTCAAAAAATGGCAGCCTGGTTTCTTATTCGGATCGCATTGCATGGCATGGAAACAAGACTACAGCAGTATTTCAACTCCATCGTGTTACTATTCAGGATGGCGGTGAATATGGTTTGAAGTTGAACTTTGAGGCATTTACTTTACAGGATTCAGTAAATCTAACTGTCATTGGTAGGTATATAAGTACCTATTCAGCAATTATTTTTATACTTACTTTAAATTCCGAGTTCCAGGAGGGATTTGAACCCTGACAGTCAGTTTGTACCGCAGCAAATTCATCAAGCTGTACATGTCTACTGAATCCGCTAGCTCTCCTCATATTTCAAAGGTGGTATTTCACCATTTCATGATGAGTGAGGCATTTGATACCACCCCGGTGGGATGGTAATGGCAACATGCAAATTCTGAGTCAACAGAAAATGGGAGCGAGATAACAAATTGTTTTAGCAGATCTTACCCACTGACCAATCTTCCAAACCTAAAACTTGAATCATTCATGTACTATCGATCGTCAAAGTTGTGCAGACTTTACCTGTTTATCTATTTATCTGCACTAGGTGATTTATGATGGTTTAAGCCCCCTCCCCTCCCCTGTTACAGCTCATTACAACCATTTTTGCCCATCCTAACTTTTCCAGCTCCACCCCGAATTAAGAAGAGCAAGAGTAAATTGGCGGAAGTGAGAGTATCAGTAGGCGAGTCAGCTGTTTTGCTATGTCACGTGACTGGTTATCCTCAGCCGTGGATCTTGTGGTCACGCGATGGAAAAACGCTTCAGAACAGCACGAGAAACAGCGCGTTGATGATACCAACTGCTCATGGAAATATGACGGGATTGTACAGCTGCGTTGCCGGTAACAAGGCAGGGATTGATGAATATCACGTGTTGTTGCTCGTGACATCATGCGAACATCAGTCAAGTGGACTAAAATATCCCAGAAAAGGTAAGATCAGAATGAACAGGAAAACACAAATCTTGAAGGGTGCATGCATGAGGTAACTAACAAACATCTTTGCAGGAAAAATAAGAATTAAAAACATTCTTTTCCAAACACTTCGCAACCCAACGGTTGCCAGATTTCTCAATGTTCATTGGCTCAACAGGAAATTAAAAAATATATATTTCTCTTCATCAAGGCAGTACAGAAAGCTTCCATTCCTCGTCATTCCTAGTTACCTTGAACCCAACAAAAACGAAACGTCATGTCTCGAAGATCTTTTAACCAAGTAACGTAAAATTCTCTAATTTTTTCTGATGAATGATAACAATGGTTTTTCTCTTTTAGAACTGTCTGCGCAAGATCACAGGCACACACACGACAATTTGAACGAACGGGCAACTTTTACCCCTACACTAGTTGTGGCGTTTGTCTTATTTATCATCTTTGGCGCGTATTTCTTTTTCCGTTACGCCGGGGCAAGGAGCAAGAAATTCAGGTTGGTATTTGTAAGTGAAATATTAATAAATGTAACTGTCAAAGTTTAAAATCAGAAATTTGCGGTTGTGGGAGTCTCTTTATACGATCAAAACAGTGCGTGACAATTTGTTGAAATTAGTGCGTAATAGTCAATGATCGCAGCCGTTCACTATCATCACTTAACCTTCACTATATGCTTGTCCAAATTCTCCTTGATAGGCAATGTTAGCTTTTCCTACGGTGTATTTGACTCGCGCAGGATAGTTGTTTGTTTATTTGCAAAATTCTTGTCAGTTATTTATCATATATAAATAACCTCTCGCTGCATATTAGACTTATTTTTAACCCTCAGACGTGCAACAAAACTCATACCCCCACCGTAGTACAAAAAGGGGGAATAGAACGCTCTCGATCCACTGGGTTTTCAGTCGTTCTGTTGAGGAATAGCGAAATAACGTTCCACTGAATAATAGATAACCCTGAGCTTAATCTACAAGGTGACATTATTTTTGTTTATTATGACGTCATATGACGTAATTTGATCCGCCATCTCGCATCATTGTTTTCACTATTTTGTTAAAAACTAAAGAAATAACGGACATAAATACAGAATGCTTCTGGAATGCTGACCTTTATCACTTTCTGCAATTTGATGAAGAAAACTGGAAAACATTTAGAACTAGGTCAAAAAAGTTGATTTTTGGCAAGACCTAAATGAAATTGCAATTGCCATGGCCCCCAACGCCGAAAATCATGAACACACAATAGACATATCACAATTTCCACTGAAGGATGAAAGAGCAGCCATTAAAAGTCTCAGCCTCTTTTGAGTAAATCGTCAATAAACCTTATGCGAGGGGATTGGTATCCTCCCCTCCAGGGTGGTCCGAGGTTTAATGCCACCATGCTTATAGACACTATACTAGTATAAACGTATAACGGTTGTCATGGTTACGACAGGTATAACATATTCCAAACACCCACAACAAAAATCCACAACCTAGTTACTACACAAAACTGAAAATAGCCTGTGTTTTAGCGTATCATAACTTGACTGTTCTTTACATTATTACAGAAAATACAACAAAATGTCACAGGATGAGCAAGCCAGGAGTTTGATGGGTGAATGGTCAAATTTTGCTGATAGTGGAGAAAAAATATGAACTTACCGAAACTAACTGACGACAATTGATTCAATGCAAAATGTGGAATATACAAAACCCTATTCAACTAAAATTAAGCATGGCACTTTCGTCATTCAATTTTATAATTTTATGTGATGTTAAGAAGAGATTACGTGGTAACTTTAACTCATCAAAATATTTTAAGATATGACATAAACACTCAATGATAGCCACGTGATTCAATTTTCTACCTTCCCGTATGAAGTGCCTTTCTTAACCTCATAAGAAGATACCTATTAAGGAAGAACTTCAAGAACGAAATCCTCAGGACCGTCCCTTAGGCCTCGGCGGATTCTTGTAATGGCAACATAATTATTTTCTGGGTGGGGACAGATCCAGCTCACCGGCTTTGGTAATTGGGCAGAGCCCAATTTTTTTTTTACTGACTTTGTATTACCAACATTAAATAGTTAATGCTGCCATAAACAAGCCATTATTATATTGCTTCTCCATGAAGTTAATATAACGCGCGCTCTGATTGGCTAATTGTATGGTATTATTTTTCTGTAATACCTACGGGTCGATAACGGGCAAAAGGCCGTGTAATAAATAACTTATAAACCTTGAACGTTCGGCCTTTATTTTATAATCTGCCTGGCCTCGGCAAGGTCTCAGTCCAAGATGTTCCCGGAAAGACCAAACGTTCAAGGTTAATAAGTAGTTAATAATAATAGCCGTCAACTGCTTCTTTGACGCTGTTTCACCAGCAGCACAAATATGCAATAATTTTGTTTTGTAATGCCTGTTTTGTTCTATTAGCTGACAGGCTAACGTAATAGAAGGCAGTTTTAATTGCTAATAGAATGTTCTTTGTTAAGAATAACGAACGATCCTGTTTTAACAAATAATGTTAGATTTTTATCAAGTTCAGTTTGAACATATTGAGAAAGATCAGTGCAATTAAGGATAAGTAGACGCCCGAAGGAAACAAGAAAGTGAAATTAATTAAGGCTCCTTCCAGGCCATCACCGGTTAGGAATGAGGTCAGAGCCGAGTTGAATATTGTAATATTCGATTAGTGACAGATTTTCAATTTTAAGCTTCTGGATCCCTGGGAGGTGTAAAGGTGTAAAGTGCTCATTGCTGTGACGTCACATGCAATTACCTCGGCTAAATTAACGGCACTGAAGAGACACTTTTATGACCTTTCAGAAAATGTGTACAAGTACATAGTTTGAGTGAGAAAGATTTGACCTAATAGACAAATTTTTTTCAGTGCAACTGGTGTGGCACACAGCGTACAAAATGGTCTGTAAACAAAATAACTGCAAACAGATCAATACGTATATATAATTTCTAATGAGATTTAAATGCCTGGCGATCAATAAAATGATCCACTAATCAGTGTTAATTAAGTCTTGAACGTATCTTGTCACTTGCTTTGATTGGTAAGACCATTTTTAGTTTTGTTTGACTCCCGTTTTTGAATGGAATTGCAACGTTGGAAAACCAGTTTTAAAAGTTAAGCAGAAAAAAAACTCATTTTCGTGGTTACAGCGTGTGCGTCAGTGCATGTCATGCAATGTAATCAGCTGTCTTCTCTTTTCGAGAAGGCAACCTGAAAACACACTTGAAAATTTTCCTTATACGTCTATTAATCCTTTTCGTATTTCTTTCTTTCCTGTTTCATGAAGATTTAGGAAAAAGAAAATACTTTAACACAGGAAGCTGGCGAAAGTTTCGGTACTCCCCACCTTGAAATCTGCATACTTGACGTCAGCATTACATGAGGGGCATGGGTAGGGGCAAATTTGTTTTCCGAAATATTGCGTAAGTGGTCTCAAAAGATTTGGGAAAGAAATTATTTCCATGAAAAAGAATCGCGTCATCTTACTAAGAAAAGAAAAAACGACTACCACAAGTCAATCACAAACAAAGTGCAAGTTTTACTTTCAAATACGATTTTCACTTGGAAAGGGTTGGTAAAGCACAGTAGTTCTTATTTAAGAAGTAACCACAATTGCATTCCAACGTTAAGTCAATTACGTTTCGTCAATAACTTTATGCAATTCGTGATTGGCCAAAACAGCATCGTGAAGACAACATAAATAACAAACAAGGTAACGTGTTAGACTCCTCAGTACAACAACACGAAGTACTCACTAAATTTGCAGCTCAGGTTGTTGCAATTTCTACTGACTATCTGTTTAACTCTTAAATCCTACATGTATGTTTTTACTTTGATAACGGCAGCTATTTAAGACAGCAGCAATTAATTTTAAATATTGACTATTAAATACAGTGTCATATGTTACAGAACGTCCCAGGGTTATAATCCGCGACTTAGAATATGAACCTATGAAATGTCTGGCATTCCAAGGATCCGTGAAAATCCTAATTGCCTGGCATTATTGTTCAGGATGGTTCACGTCTTGACCTTAAAAACAATGTCTAAATGACATTGCGAACCCTGGGTCCTCAGAAATTAACAAACCTAACTAAGCTATCTTATCATATACGGCATTTCTATTCCACAACAGGGCTTAAAAATTAATGAACACCTACGATATGCACCAAGAATAATTCAAGGAAAACGTTCTTAGCATGGTTGCTGAATATAAAAAAATTGTCAAATAAATACCTAAAACGGATAATTTACAGCGAAACACCAAATTGCTCCGCATTATAATTCTGACATTGTGCTGTCGATTCTATTTTTTCACAGCTCTAAGCGTGGCTGGTTTCTTTTGTTTGTTCATTGTAGTCAGCATCAGGGAAATGTATGACGTCAGCAAATCGTCCATTTTGTAACCCTGCAGAAATGGAAAAAGATAATTCGATGAAATGGCAGAACACCTTTAACTATTCTAATGCATTTTAATTCAGTTCATCTTCGTGCAATTGAAGCCATCTTACCAGTGACGTTTCACACAGGAGCTTGCTTCCTTTCACCAGACTTCCAATTGTCATGTGGAAATACGTGTTACCGCTGCTCCAGTTGGAAATTTTGGTGAATGGATAAGTAGCAAGGATATCCTGCCAAACAATAACGAGATTAACTTGAGCAATTAAACAACATCGAGCAACTTAGTTTCCGAAACACTTATGCAATCAGTCGTCGGGTTGCACTAGCCTACGAAGAAACGCTTGACAATGGCACTATTGCTTTAGTTGTTACCTCAAGCAAAACTTTACCTCTAATGGTCATCAAATATTTCTTTTACAACTGTCTGGAACCCTAGGTTTTACAATTGTAACGAACGGGTGATTTGCTATGACCTCTCACGTTTCACGTCACTCTTCATTGCCTTGTGGCCATACCTTAGTTCGTGGTTCAATAAGGTTAATGCCATTCTTGTTAATAGCAATCAAAAGATTTTCAGGGAAGTTTTGCTCTGTTGTTTGCTGAAAGACAGATGGGCAAAATAAGGATAACAAATGACTAAACAGCTTCATACATAGGTTATTATCAGTTCTAGAGCGTAAATTGTGCTTTTGTAGACTGGGAAAATTGTTACCGCAATTTACAGGTGTTCATTTATAAAGGTATTGGGAGAGTTAAGTGTGTTGCTTATTAACATAGTACAATGTATGCGATCAAAGTTCAATTCAGGTAGCCTATGAGCAGTGAGCAGTAAGTGTGGACAGTGAAAAAAGAGGAAAGGGGAAGAGGAGCCTGCTGCACCGTTTTGAATTTTGAATCAGGGCGTCCAGAATTTGGATGCAAAATACTGACTAGATTAGATTAATACGCTGGCATGGTGACGTTGTCCAACTGTGATCGGCTTCAGTCTGGAAAAGCACAATGATTACCAGCAGAGATGACGAGTTAGAGCCCCTTGTACCAAAATCTCTTCTTTGATTTTGAAGGTAGAACAATGTAATGCGGTGGCTTCCCTGCTAGAAACAAACGACGTTTTTGCAGTCTTAACAGGACCAGCGCAAAGTTTAATCAGGGCAGGCTCTTCTTTCGTTCTTCCTATCATTCCTTTTTTCCCCACGAAGAGTCTGAACCTGCACGCAGGCTACAATTTAATTAATGCCTGTAGTGGTGGTAGTAATTCAGAAGTGCAAACTAGATGTGCTAGATGAATAACCAAACAGCCTGTGTCGATCGTCCTGTTAGCCAGGACTAATGTGATATGCATGCCAATTGTAGCGTTCTTCGTGTTTGATTCACTGCAAGAAAGCTTGTAATATTGGAACGCAACACTTATAATTCACCCTACCTTTACTTCAAAAAACGCTGAGCCAAACGTTGGCCATCTGTAAATGATCTTCAGGAAGGAAACCTTGGCATCATTCTGTGACTTGCCTGCATGTTTATTGAACGCTGCAACAATGGCCTGGCGATTATAAACAGAGTTAGAGGAATCATACAGAAAGAAATGATTGAATAGAACGGCAATAACAAACTGAACACAGAGAAACAAACCCTCTTCCAATCATCTGGGGATTGGTCACTACTCAGATCAGGTGGAGTGAGCTCACGCAACATCTTACTGTGTCAAGAAAACAAAACAGAGACACTGGAATCTTTGTATCGCTTGTAACTTCTTAGTAGTGGAACAACATTATAACATAAAGATACCAGCAAAGACTGTTCTGCAGCAATAGTTTGGAGAGTTATTGATACAGTTTAAAATTTTGCAAATCAAAATAAAGCAACTTTAGTTGAAGACTTGCTTAAAAGATACATCTCTGAAACACTTACTAGAGCGAGCAATTCTGCAAAGATGCGAACAATCAACAGCCACAAATAAACAAAGAACAAATGACCAAATAATACGACGAATCACTCTCACGTTCGTGGACCTAACTCAATATAACAATGTACTCCTAAACGTCGACGACAATGAACACCATTTGAAGGTGTATAAAGTACGTAGTTCTTACGGTATGCTGGGGAATTCTCGTTTGTCTTCGCCGAATCGCACCCTGTAGATAAGAGCTGCTAGCTGACTCGCTTCTTCCTTGGTACATTTATGGTAGCCTCTTAAGTATTTTGGTAACTCCTAAATCAAACACAGGGATTTAGTTAATAAAGGCGACAGCTGTCAAAACACAGTATAAACGGGTTCAAAGATTCCAGTCACACCTGGTGATAATGAAATATTGTGTCAGCGGCAACATCCTTTCCAACTACTGTCGTTGACCATAACTTCTTCATAAAGAAAACTTGGTAAGTCAAGTTTGGCAGCTGACCTGTAGAGCCAATGTGTGTAAAACTTTACTTTTGCGCAAATGAAGCATTGAAAACACAAACGAAGATACTTATAACACATGAACTAAAAGTAACAACGAGAAAATTGTACCGTCACGAGTAGGCCTGGCCTTTTTCAGCCACTCCGTTAGATGTCGCACAAAGTCAAAGAAGAAATCTCCTTCAGGAACGCTGATGACTGCAAATAGATACCTTATTAACATCTAGCTCAAGAAATCGAAATTTGATTCCAAAAGAAACAAGAAGATCTATAACTGGAATACAAATCTGATAAACAGGTTGTAACTAAGCATACAAGGTGAGAAAGACAGATATAGCTGGCACTTACCTTTATCAGCAATTTTAACAAACAAACTGAATCCTTCAGAAGACTTCAGTCCCAGGCGCTGCGCAACGACCGCACAAAACTCTTTGGCGCGAGTACTGGAATCTACCTCAAAGGCCTGCCAAGTGAGAAAGAAAAAAGCATTCTGAAAATCACAAAGGAAACTTACTGCAAATGTATGAACCTCGGCAGCGGTACAAGAAACTTATGTAACAAAAAGACCCGTCCTTTACAGTAGCAGATTTTTTAATTGCAGAAATGAATTCAAAGTTAGTTGATCTACATGCAAACATTGCGTCACTCACACTGGTCAGTTCAATTAACAGTGCTTTCAAAAAAGTAGATTTCACTAATGGCACATTATGCTTCCAACATGGAACTTCCGATACTCTTTTCTGAGCAAATCTGTGGAAGCTGTACAAAACTCAAAAATATCATTTTGAATTCTGCAATATTGTCTAAGGAAATCAGGTGGAGACGCGAGGCGTCGAGTTAGCTATAATCATCTCAAATCCAACAAGGGCGAGTAATTGTGTTATTAAAAACGCCTCCAGAAAACTAGACTAAAATAAAAACTAGAACGCCCCCAAACAACTACGCGTACGCTTATACCGTATTTGTAGAGCATGGTATGATGGTTTATAACTCCTGATGGCTTAGCCAATGAAAACTCTTGAATTGCATTATTCAATGATCCAGTTTTAAGTAATGAGGTTATAGAGTAGCGCTTAATCAGGAAGAAGTATTACCTGGTCACTATCATCGGGAAAGTACACTTTATGGAAAATCTGAGTTGTTTTGTGCTGAAATGAAATTTAGCAGTTAGAATTACAGTTGAACTACACCCTCAGGTGATTGTACATAGCGGGAGTTCGTAATAACCGATATTAATTAATTGAAGGGCAAATCCAAAGGAAATGGTTTTAAGTTTGGAATAACCTGGTGTGATTTAGCGGAGTCCGGCAAGAAGTCCATAATGAAAAAACCTTTAACCTAGGCAAATAACGTCTTTCTTTTTTTCTTTTGATACCTGCCAAAATAAATAGCGAATGATTTTGAAATAACGAAAATACACACACATAAAAATCCACTTAAATGCCAGTGCATACTCAATAGTGGCTGCAATAGATCATGACACCGGCCAAGAAGACAATCGAAAGCAAGAAAGTTTTCGTTTGATAAAACAGCAAAAGGTTTTGAAATCGCGAAAATGCAACGAGAAAAAGTAAAAAATTGTCGAAATATCAAGTTTTTGTTCCCTGCAGACGTTTGCTTCTGGATAATAGAATTTTCTTTCGCTTTGATAGCTTTCACTATCCCAGTCCATGTCTTTTTACTTTTGCGTACCTTTTTTGTACCTAAGTGGGAGGCGTAACGTGAAAAAACTGCCACGCATAATTAGCCAGTCAAATTTTAGGGTACAAGACGGATGACTCCCATACATATTTGCTGCCTCTCCTGACCAATGATGTACTTAATGGGAATGTAGAAACTTATGTATGAAAACCACAGCACACCTGTATCGCCTCCACCTCAACTATGTGAGGTGGGTATTTGCGCTGACCGACTCGTATGGTTTTCTGCAGTCTAGAGAGGCAGTCATGAGCTAGCGCCTGTTTACTGCAGCATGAACGGAGCACGTGGTTGACTTCCTTCAGCAGCAAAGAACTGAAAATAACACAAACCATGAAAACAATATCGGACTGTTGAAAAACACAACTGCAAGAAATCACATCTCTACTCATTGAAATTTTAGAAAGATAATGCACGAAATAAACAAACCTGCAGGCAAAGATTCCGGTGCAAAGCCACAACAATTCCCAACCTTTCTCTTCACTTGAGCTGTAAATTAAAAGCGCACAAAAACCCGAGAAATTAGCTAAAAAAACATTCTGAGACCAAAAAAAAAGATTTATTTAATACAACACTGGAAAAGAACTGTAAAACACTCTTATAACAGAAGTTATAAGACCACTCGGAATAACCAGGCAGAGGAATCCAACAAACTGACACAGCAGGGTACTTACGGAAGTCTGTTCTCCGTTATCTGCTTGATTAACTGACAGTAAACCTCGTCTCGCAAGGGTTCCTAACCAAGCAAACGCAATGAAGTTTTTTTACATTTGAGTCAAACTTGCGTAACAAGTTAATGAGTAAATATGAAGCACTCTCTTTTATTTTTATTATGAAAACAGAATCGTTGTAAAACGAAATCTAAAATGCTCCAATAATGGTCTGATTACTGCAGCACCGTCCGAGGCTATTTGAGCTGTTAATTAATCGATAAACAACAAAAACTTAAAAATCGTGCCACCAGATGATGAAGATGATGAAGCGTGTACGGTATGTAGCAATCTGTATCTCTCACTTACGTGGAGAAGAACTGGTTCAAATATGGCGTCTGTGAGATCTGTTGTTTGGCGAAACCGTTTAGATGGATAATCACCCATGTACTTCATGATAGGTCAGATATGTCAAGGCAGAAATGTACTTATCAAAAGATATGAAAAATATATGTACAGTGCGATAACAGACGACAAGGACTCAATCTTAGGTGTCAGACTAGTCACAAGAAAACAAGAAGCTGCAGCAGAAGCTGGAGTAACGGATAGGAGTACTGTTACTCCCCCCTGGATGGTGTCCATCACAGGCTACTCGCAGCATTATGTCAGCTTGCCTTAATTATTCCTTAGTAT